>Ga0160435_1000086_pt1 | contig 54466 bp, 54 predicted proteins | sample HID1973K_E0MG_FD_108213 | JGI IMG/M metagenome (GOLD analysis project Ga0160435, IMG submission 108213) | Enriched mosquito-associated microbial communities from UW Madison campus, WI, USA - HID1973K_E0 MG | ecosystem: Host-associated > Arthropoda: Insects > Digestive system > Unclassified ...
CAGCTGGTTGGCATCGTTCTGGCGATCGGCGCCGGTGTAGCGGCTGTCGCGGAACAACTGGCCCCAGCTGAAGGTAAAGGCGCGGGTATCGAACAGCGGCAGGTTGTCCTGGTCGCGGTACGGCGAATACAGGTAGAACAGCCGCGGCTCGAGGGTGTTGAGGTAATCCTTGCCGCCGAAGCTGACGTCGCGATCGAAGTACAGGCCGGCGTCGAGGCTGCCGATTGGCATGCCTCGCGTTGGCGTGCGGTCGCCGTTGCCACCGCTGGCGCGCAGCTGTTCGGCCAGCTCGCGGTCCAACTGGTAGGCGGTGTAGCGATAGGCCAAGGTCGGGGTGACGTACCAGGCCGCGCCCGCCAGTGGCATCGAGATGTATGGCTTGAGGTCCAGGCGCGAGCCGCCGGGCTGGTCGATCACCTGGCCGGTGCGCTCGTAGTCACCGTCGGCATTGATGAACTTGGGGTGGATATCGCCGTGGACGAAGCGCACGGCTTCGCTGTAGAGGCCGACGTCGAATAAGCCGAACGGCTGGTCCCAATTGAAAAAGGCGCGCGGCTGGCGGTTGAACGGCAACGCTGCCTCGGTGAGGGTGTAGTCGGTCAGCTGCCAGTAGTCGGCCATCAGGCCGGCGGTCCAGTAGCGCCCGGTGCCGTAGACGCCAACCACGCTCTGCAGGTTGGACACGGCCACGCCATTGAGGCGGCTGGAAAAGTCCTCGGTATAGCGCTCGTCGCTGACCCAGGCCACGTTGGCACGCGCCTGCCAGTGACTGTCGATGTTGTGATAGCCGGTGTACTCGACCCGGCCGCGGTCCTTGTCGCGCAACTTGTCGTTGGGCAGGTAGGCGGTGCGCAGTTCGCCGCGGCCGCCTTCATACAGATAGCGGAATTCGTTGTCGAGCATGAAGCCGCGCTTGCTCATGTAGCGCGGATACAAGGTGTCGTCGAAGTTCGGCGCCAGGTTGAGATAGATCGGCTGGGTGTAGTCGAAACCGTTGCGGCCGGAGATCGCCAGCTGCGGATACAGCAGGCCGGTCTGGCGGCGGTCGTCGATCGGGAACTTGAACCACGGCATCCACAGCACCGGCACCCGGCCGATCTGCAGCACGGCATTGCGCGCGGTGCCGAAGCCTTCCTCGTTGTCGACGTCGATTTCCGGCGCGCGCACTTTCCAGATCGGCTGCGAGGGGTCGCAGGTGGTGTAGGTCGAGTGGTGCATCTGCCCGACCGAGCCCTGCAGGTCCACCGAATCGGCGCCACCGTTGCCACGGCGGTCGACCAGCTGGTAGCGGATGTTGGTGACCTTGTGGGTGTCGGTGTCCTGGTTGCCCTCGGCGCGGTCGGCGATCATCCGGAACGAGGAGTCCTGGTAACGGACATTGCCCTCGGCAATGTAGTTGCCGGACTCGGTGTCCATGCGCAGGTCGTCGGCGTGCAGGAACTGGTCGCCCCGCTTGAGGGTGACATTGCCCTTGTACTGCGGCAGCGTGGTGGTGCCGCTGAGCTGGTCGCCCTCGACATCGGTGGGCAGTTGCTGGCGGTTGGCGGCGGCGGCCTTGTCGGCCGGCGGCGCTTCGTCGAAACCGGGCAACGGCTGCACGGCCGGGCAGAGGTCCCAGTTCAACGGCTTTTCGTCGGCCATTGCCGGCAGGCAGATGGCGATGCTCAGGGGCAGGGGAAGCAGGCGAAGAGCTCGGCGCACGCGGGGGGATCGACGTGGGAAAACGGCCGCTAGCTTGCCCCATAGGCTGCATGGGGGCAATGAAGAGCAGGACAGCGCATTGCCCGGATTCATCCCTGGCTCCCTGGCGTGGGGGTAGTCAACGCAGGGCGTCGACGTGGGCGAGGCTACTTTCGCGCAGGCCCTGGAGGTCGTAGCCGCCTTCGAGCATCGACACCAGGCGGCCTTGGGCGTGGCGCCGGGCAAGCTTGCGCAGTTCGGCGGTGAGCCAGCCGAAATCCTCGGCCTCCAGCATCAGGTCGGCCTGCGGGTCGCGCATGTGCGCATCGAAGCCGGCCGAGACCAGCACAAGCTGTGGACGGAAGGCGTCGAGCAGCGGCAGCATCTGGTCGGCCCAGGTGTTGCGGAAGCGGAAGCCGCCGCTGCCGGGCGGCAGCAAGGCATTGTGGATGTTGCCCACGCCCCGCTCATAGACGCTGCCCGAATGCGGGTAGATGCCCGATTCGTGGGTGCTGAGGTATTGCACCCCTGGGTCGCGCTCGAAGATGGCCTGGGTGCCGTTGCCGTGGTGCACGTCGAAATCGACCACCGCCACCCGCTCCAGGCCATGGCGCTCGCGCGCGTGGGCGGCGGCGACGGCGATGTTGTTGAACAGGCAGAAGCCCATGGCGTGCTGCGCGGTGGCGTGGTGGCCCGGTGGCCGCACCGCGCAGAACGCAGTCTCGGCCTGGCCAGCCATCACCGCGTCCACCGCCGCGATCCCCGCGCCGGCCGCGCGCAGGGCGGCGGCGCGCGAGCCCGGCGACATCACCGTGTCGACGTCGAGCATGCGATAGCCGTCGATGGGCGCTTCGAGGACCGAGTCGATCAGCTCGCGCTCGTGTACCCGGCACAGGTCGCCGAGCTTGGCCAACGGCGCCTCGCGCCATTCCAGATCGGGGAACTGCTCACGCAGTGCCGATACCACTGCTTCCAGCCGCGCGGGTGATTCGGGATGGTCCGGGCCCGGGTCGTGGCCGAGGCAGGCGGGGTGGGTGAAGACCAGCATGCGGCCCCTCAGTCCTGGCGGCGATGCGAGTGCTGCCACAACACCTCGCCGTGGCCGGCGCCACGGGCCAACACCCGCGCCAGGACGAACAAGAGGTCGGACAGACGGTTGAGGTAGCCGATGGCCTCGGCGCGCACCGGTTCCCGCCGCGACAGCGCCACGGTCTCGCGCTCGGCCCGGCGCACGATGGTGCGCGCCAGGTGGCAGCGCGCCGCCGCCTCGCCGCCGGCTGGCAGGATGAAATCCTTCAGCGGGGGCAGGCGCTCGTTGTAGGCGTCGAGCCGTTGTTCCAGCCAGGCCACGTCGGCGGCATCGATGGCGGCGTGGCCGGGGATGCAGAGTTCACCGCCGAGGTCGAACAGTTGGTGCTGGATGGCGGTCAGCAGCGTGGCGACATCTTCCGGCAGGGCCGGTGCGGCCAGCAGCACGCCGATGGCCGAATTGGCCTCGTCGACGGTGCCGTAGGCCGCCACTCGGGGCGCATCCTTGCCAACGCGGCTGCCGTCGCCCAGCCCGGTGCTGCCGTCGTCGCCGGTCCGGGTGTAGATCTTCGACAGGCGGTGGCCCACGCCGGCGCCCGTCAGTGCGCCGCTGCGCGCAGCGCCGACTGACGCCCCAGTGCGCGCACCCCGGCATGCACGGCAGCGGCCGCGGCCACGTACAGCACGGTGGTGCGTAGATAAGGCAGGAACCAGTCGCCGTAATTGCGCATCCAGCCCGCCAGGCTCGGCTCGGCCACGCTGGCGCTGGTCCAGTAGAACGCGCCCTGGGCGATGAGGTGGCAGGCCGCCACCGACAGCACCAGGACCGCCGCGCCACGGGCGATAGCGATGCTGGCAGTCGTTGCCGGGCGGCCGCGCAGCCAGGCACCGCCGGACCACAGCGCCAGGTAGGCCAGCACCAGCGCCAGGTAGCCGGGCGAGATGCAGTAGTGCTGCCAGAACGCCAGGCCCTGGCTGGAAATCACCAGCCAATCGATCAGCACCGCCAGCGCCATCAGCAGCGGGAAGGCCCAGCGCGTCCACGCGCGCAGGTAGAAGCCGCCGAGGAAGAACACGGCCCACGACGCGTCGGGTATCGGCGCGAAATGATTGATCCGGGTGGCGGTCATCGCCAGCGCGAGCAGGAGCAGGACGAAGGCGCGCAGGGAGCGATCGGTCATGGCGGGTCCGGACGGTTGAGGTGTGCGGGCTCGATTCTACTGGCTTTGTCACCGCGCTCGGGATCGGGACGGTCGCCGGGGCGGCATGCCGCGAACTATCATGTTTGGCATGACCCAGACACATGACGTGGTGATCGTCGGTGGCGGCCTGGTCGGCGCCAGCCTGGCGCTCGCCCTGGACCGCATCGGCCTGGACGTGGGCCTGGTCGAGGCCAGCGCGCCGGGCGCGCTGCCGGCCGTGTTCGACCAGCGCAACCTGAGTTTTGCCGCCGCCACCGTCAATGCCTTGACCGCGCTGGGGGTGATGGCGCAGCTGCACCAGCCTGGTGGCCCGATCCGCCGCATCCATGTCAGCCGCGCTGGCGACTTCGGCCGCGTCGTACTGGAGGCCGCCGACTACGGCCGCGACAGTTTCGGCCAGGTGGTGGTGGCACGCGACTTTGGCGAGGCGCTGGAATCGCGGCTGGCCCAGGCCGCGCATGTCGCGCGCTATCGCCCGGCGCGTTTCATCGGCACCGGGCCGGTGCAGGACGGCCTGCGCCCGGTGCGGATCGCCAGCGCCGACGGCGAACAACTGCTGCATGCGCGCCTGCTAGTCGGCGCCGACGGCACCCGCAGCGCGGTGCGCGAATTGCTGCATATCGGCACCGAAGAACACGATTTCCTGCAAACGCTGTTCGTCGCCCGCGTGCGCGCCCAGCGTGCGCCGGACGGCACTGCCTACGAACGCCTGCACGACACCGGGCCAACGGCGTTGTTGCCGCGCGGCGATCGCCATTACGGCGTCGTCCACGGCGTCGCCCGGCACGAGGCCGACGCGGTGGCCGCGCTGGATGAGGCGGCCTGGCTGGCACGCGTGCAGGCCGCGGCCGGTTGGCGCGCGGGCAGGTTGCTGGCCAGCGGCGAGCGCAGCGCCTATCCGATCGTGCAGGTGCTGGCGCAGCAACTCAGCGCCGAACGCCTGGTGTTGCTCGGCAACGCCGCGCAAACCCTGCACCCGCTCGGGGCACAGGGCTTCAACCTGGGCCTGCGCGATGCCCTGACCCTGGCCGAGTTGATCGAAGCCGGCCGCGAAGATCCCGGCGCGGCCAACCTGCTCTCGACCTACGTCGCGCGGCGACAGCCCGACCGCGAACAAACGGTTGGTTTCTCCGGCGGCCTGGCCCGGATCACCGCCCAGTCTTCGCCACTGCTGCGGCCGCTGCGTAGCCTCGGCTTCCTCGCTGCTGCGCGGCACACGCCGCTGCAATCGATGCTGGTCGGCGGCGCCATGGGTTTCCGCGGCGAAGTGCCGCAGCTGTGCCGGAGCGCGTCGTGAACCGCCGCGCCGGAGTCGATGTTGCGGTGACCGGTGGTGGGGTAGTCGGCGCGGCCTGCGCGCTGGCCCTGGCCGAGGCTGGCCTGTCGGTCGCGCTGGTCGAAGGGCGCACGCCGCCGCACTGGCAGGCAGCGCGCCCGGACCTGCGCGTCTACGCCTTTGCCGCCGACAACGCCGCCCTGCTTGATCGCCTCGGGGTGTGGCCGCAGATCCGCGCCGCGCGCGTGCAGCCGTACCGGCGCATGCGCGTGTGGGACGCCGGCGGTGGCGGCGAATTGGCTTTCGATGCCGACGCCTTCGGGCGCGAGCAACTTGGCTGGATCGTCGAGAACGACCTGCTGGTGGATCGCCTGTGGGCCGCGCTGCCCGGCGCTGGCGTGCAATTGCATTGCCCGGCCCGGCTCCAGGCGCTGGAGCAGGACGAACGCGGCGTGCGCTTGCGCCTGGACGACGGCAGCCGGGTGGATGCCGCCCTGGCGATTGCCGCCGATGGCGCCGAATCGACCCTGCGCACGCTCGCCGGCATGCAGGTCAGCCGCCAGGATTACCACCAGAGCGGCCTGGTCGCCTTCGTCCAAACCACCCGGCCGCACCAGCAGACCGCTTGGCAGCGTTTCCTGGTGACCGGCCCGCTGGCGTTCCTGCCTTTCACCGAAGGCCGCAGCTCGATCGTCTGGACATTGCCCGAGTCCGAAGCCGCGCGCCTGCTGGCCGTGGACGAGGCCGCCTTCGAACGCGAGCTCGGCAACGCGTTCGCCGGCCGCCTGGGCGAGGTGAAGCTGGCTTCGCCGCGCGCTGCCTTCCCGTTGCGGCGGCAACTGGTGGGCAGTTATGTGGCCGGGCGCGTGCTGGCCCTGGGCGACGCGGCGCATGTGGTGCATCCGCTGGCCGGGCAGGGCGTCAACCTCGGCCTGCGCGACGTGGCCGCACTACAGGCGATGGTGCTGGACGCGCAACAACGCCGCGCCGATTGGGCAGCGCCTCATCGCCTGCGCCGCTGGGCGCGCACGCGACGCAGCGAGAACACGGTGGCTGCCTACAGTTTCGATACGATCAACCAGGTGTTCTCCAACGATGAGATGCACCTGACCCTGGCGCGCGGCCTGGCGCTCGGCAGCGCTGGCCGGCTGCCGCCGCTGGTCGATCTGTTGTGGCGTCGCGCGGCCGGCATTGGCCCGCGCTGACCGCCTCAGCGTTATCCCCACTGCCCCCATGACGAGGAGGGACGCGATGAGTACTGAAGGTTGGTCACGCAGGCAGGTAATGAAAGGCGCACTGGGCGCGTTGGCGGTGGCGGCCTGGCCGTTGCGTTCGCAAGCCGCGGCGCCGCCGCGCAAGCCACTGGGCGTGGCCCTGGTCGGCCTCGGCGGTTACAGCAGGGGCCGTCTGGCGCCGGCGCTGGAACTCACCCGGCACTGCCGCCTGGCCGGGATCGTCACCGGCACGCCGTCCAAGGCGAAGGAATGGCAGGAACGCTACCGCCTTGCGGACCGCAACATCTACAACTACGACAACTTCGCCTCGATCGCCGACAACCCGGACATCGACGTCGTCTACGTCGTGTTGCCCAACAGCCTGCATGCCAAGTACACGATTGCCGCGGCCGAAGCCGGCAAGCACGTGTGGTGCGAAAAGCCGATGGCGATGAACGCCGGCGAGGCGCAGCGCATGATCGATGCCTGCGCGCGCAACAAGGTCAAGCTGGCGATCGGCTATCGCATGCAGCATGAGCCGAACACGCGCCGCATCATTTCCTGGGTCGACGAAAAGCCTTATGGCGCGATCCAGCGGGTGCGCGCCGAAGCCGGCTTCAATGCCTTCGACGACGCCTCGCCGGACAACTGGCGACTGGATCCGGCGCGCGGCGGCGGCGCGATGTACGACATGGGCGTGTACGCGCTCAACGGCGCGCGCTACGCCACCGGGCTGGAACCGCTGGCGGTGAGCGCGCGGCACGAGACGCGGCGGCCGAAGATCTTCGACCGCGTCGACGAGACCACGCGCTTCACCCTGGAATTCCCCAATGGCATCACCGCCGATTGCGCCACCAGCTTCGGTATCACCATGAACCAACTGCGCGTCGAGGCCGAGCGCGGCTGGTACGAGCTATCGCCGTTCCAGAGCTACGACGGCATCCAGGGCCGCACCAGCGATGGCAAGGTGCTGAATGCCAAGGTGCAGCACCAGCAGGCGCTGCAGATGGATGAAGACGCGTTGGCGATCATGCAGGGCACGCCGTTGCGGGCGCCCGGCGAAGAAGGGCTGGCGGACATGCGGGTGATCGACGCGATCTTCGCTTCGGCCCGCGCCGGCGGCAAGAAGATCACGATTACCGGCTGATCGAGTGTTTCCCTTCTCCCGCTGGCGGGAGAAGGGAAACTCACACGAACGGAAACACCAGCCGAAGCAGTGCCTTCAGCCCACTGCTGGCGCCGTCGGCGACGGCCTTGGCGCCGAGGCCGTTGAGCGCACGCCGCACATCTTCCCAGCGCAGCTTGCCGATATCCTTCTTCAGCAGGTCGGCGAGCTCTTCGCTGGCCGGGGCCAGGTGCTGCAATTCCTTGACGATGCCGGCCGGGTCCGCCTGCAGGTAGCCCCAGCGCTCGGCGATCTTCAGCAGCGTGTCGAAGCGCACTGCGACCACCTCGCGGTTGCGCTCGTACACCGGCAGCGCGCCCACTTCGATGATGGCCTGTTCGAACTGTTGCGCATCGTCGGGATGCTCGATGCGCACGGCAATGAAGCCTTCCTTGCGGGTGCGCTCGCTGACGTGCTTGGCGCCGGTTTCGATGTTGGCTTCGCTCAGCGCGGTGGCAACGATGCGCTGAAGCGCCGCTTGCGGGTCTTCGGGTACCAGTGCGCGCCAACGTGCGTAGCCATCGCGACGCAAGGCTTTGACCTTGGCCGTAGTCACGCGCAACTTGAGCGCGACCGCGGCGTTGGAATCGGCGCGGGAGATCGCCCCGTCGCGTTCGAGCAACACGAAGATCAGCAATTCCAGGTCGCGCTTGGTCAGCGACTGGAATCCCTGCAGCAGCGTCAGCCGCAGGAATTCATCGCCGAATCCGGCCGGGTCGTTCAGTTGGATCGTCTGCATGGCATACCCCTTCACTAGGACGCCAGCATCGGCGATGCCGGTTGCGCCCGCTGAGACCCGCTGTGACCGGCGTCCGCGTGCGAACGCCGGCCGCTGACCGGTTCAGTGGGCGGGCGCGGCCGCCGCGGGCGTGGGCTCGACGTAGAAGGTCTCGATGGCGCCGCGGTCCTGCAGGGTCACGAAGACCTGGGCGCCGTCGAAGGTCACGTTGCTGGGCTTGCGGCCCTTGAGTTGGACCGTGCGCAGCAGCTTGCCCTCGGGCGAGACCACGGCGATCTGGCCGCCGTCGTAGCGGGCGATATACAGGTTGCCCGCCGGGTCGCAACGCATGCCGTCGAGGCCGAAATCATCGAACTTGTGCAGCACGCGCTTGTTGCGCGGCAGGCCGTCGACCAGGTCGTAGACCCACACGGTGCGCTGGATGCTCTCGTTCACGTACAGGCGCTTGCCATCCGGGCTGACTTCCACGCCGTTGGTGGTGCCCATGTGGTCTTCGAGCTTTTGCACCTGGCCGTCGGCGCTGACCCGCCAGAGGCGGCCATTGCTGGTGTTTTCCCAATCCGGGTCGCTCAGGAACACGCTGCCGTCCGGCGCCAGCGCCACATCGTTGGGGCCGGTCGATTCGGGCAGCCGCGCCAGTACGGTGACCGCCGCGGTCACCGGGTCGATCTTCAGCAGTTGCTTGCCGGCCTTGTCGGCCACCCGCATGGTGTCGTCCGGCGCAAAGCGGATGCCGTTGGCGACGCTACCCTGCGGCAATTCGACGAACAACTTGGCGACCCCGTGGTTGGCTTCGGGCGTCACGCGGCCGATGGTGCCGTTTCGGCCGAAGTTCACCACGTACAGTGCGCCGTCCGGGCCGACGGCCGGGCCCTCGATGTCCGAGGTGAACACGCCGTCGCCGACGTAGTCCCAGGCGCGGTAGGTCGCCGGCGCCTGCTCGGCGAACGCCGGCGCGATGGGGGTGAGCAGCAGGCACAGCGACAACAGGGCAGTGGGGCGCATGGCAATCCTTGAAGGGCCGGCCGGGTCAACCCGGGGTGGCGAAAACGGTGATTTCTTCGCGATCGTGATACAGCTGCTTGGCCCGGATCAAGAGCGGGCGCCCGGCGCGGTCCTGGAACTGGTCCAGGCACAGCCGGGTTTCGTCCCAGCGCTTCTTCATCGGCAGCTTGAGGTTGAATATCGCATGCCGGCACCAGCCCTGGGCAAACCACTCGCCCATCCGCTCGGCAACCCGGCGCGGTTGTTCGACCATGTCGCAGACCATCCAGTCCAGCGGCTTTTCCGGCCGCCAGTGGAAGCCGTCCGCACGCAGGTGTTCGACCAGGCCGGTGTCCAGCACGTGCTCGCGCAGCGGGCCGTTGTCCACGCTGGTGACGTGCAGGTGTTCGCGGGTGAGTACCCAGGTCCAGCCGCCGGGTGCGGCGCCCAGGTCGGCGGCGCGCATGCCCGGCTGCACCAGGCGCTGCCGCTCTTCCGGCGTGAGCAGGGTCATCAGCGCTTCTTCGAGCTTGAGCGCTGAACGCGAAGGCGCGTCGGGCAGCAACTTCAGACGCGGGATGCCCAGCGGCCAGGGCGCGCTGTCGGCCGGCTCGGCGCTGGCCAGCAGCACGTGGTCGCCGTCGAGGAAGCACAGATGCAGGCGCGGCAGGCGCGGTTGCGGCTTGTCGGTGAGCAGCCCGGCCTTGCGCAGTGCCGGGCGCAGGGCGTTACCGAAGCTGCGCGCCAATCCCGCCAAAGGCTTGGCCGCGTCCGAGTCGGGATGCTCGACCCATAGGTCGCCGTAGCGGGGTGCCTGCGGCAGCGCCGACAACGCCGCCAGCACTGGCGTGATGCGGTCGCGCGGATCGATGCCGCGCAACTCGGCCAACAGCACGAGTTTTTGCCGCGCGAAGATCAGCGAGCGCCACGGCAGTCGCGCTGACAGCGCGGCGGCGTCCTCGCAGACGAACAACACGTAGCCATCGTTGCGCTGGGTGCGGGCGTAGCCGGCGACCCCGGCGTGCGCCGCGCGTTCGCTCAATTCCCCTGCCAGTTCGGGCTCGAAGCCCTGGCGGCAGTAACACAGCAGGCCGTTCAACGGCCGCTCTCAGTAATGGTCGCCACCAGCTTCCCCATAGGCGCGCAGCACAGCGCAGGCGTCATCACGCAACAAGTCGCGTACCACCGCGATGCCGCGGCGCTCGAGTTCGCCCACCCAATCGGCCGGCAGCGGGCCTTCGTCGAATTCGGTCAGCGCCATCACGTCCTCGGCGCGAGCGCCGATCAACAGGCGATCTATGCCGGCCCACACGGTGGCGCCGTAGCACTGGCAGCACGGTTGCGAGGACGTGGCCAGGGTCACCGGCTTGAGCACATCGTTCAGGCGCGGGGTCTGCAGGCGCTGCTGGGCCAGCATGTAGGCCATGTTCTCGGCGTGTGCCAGCGAGGTGGCGTGCGGCACCACGCGGTTGACGCCGACCGCGATGATGCGGTCGTCCGGGCCGAATACGGCGGCGCCGAAAGGACCGCCACTGCGCGCTTCCACGTTCAGCCGCGACAACTCGATCGCCAGGGCGACCTTGGCCGCATCGTCGGCATAGCGCTGCGACAGATCGACATGGTCGTGGACCCAGGCGGGCAGGGTGAGATGGACTTGCGCGTAGAGCATCAGCGAACCGGTTCCGGGGTGTCGATCGGGCGGCGCAGTGTATCGGCACTGGCGGGCTTCGCGCTGCATTGGCCGGCCACGCATTGGCAGCCGGTGATCTGCGCCGAGCCGCATACGCTCATGCGGCCACTGGCGCGGCACTGTGCCATCACCGCCGCCGGGTCGGTGGGGCTGTCGACGTTCACGCACGCCGGCGCCGCGCCACAGCAGTTGCCGACGTTCTTGACCGTGCAGTCGGCATCGCTGCGGCAGCGCAGGTCCAGTTGCGCGCTTGCCGGCGCCGGGCGCGATGCACTTGGCGGCGGCGAAGCGGCGGGCGGGGTCGCCGCCGCGCAACCGCCGATGGTGCACAACACAAGCCAGGCAAACGGGAGGATTGAAAGGCGCATGGCGGACTCCGCGGGCCGAGGTGGCGGTGATCTTAAGCCCGGCGCCGGCAAGCGCCCGTTATGCCTGGGTCGGCCGCCGCTCCACGTGGGCCGCCGTGCACCCATAGACGCCGGCCAGCAGGCAGGCGATGGCCAGGGCCTCCAGCAGGCGCGGCCAGCGCTGTTCCCACAGGAAGCCGTAGAGCAGGGCGAACACGGTCTCGAACACGATCATCTGCCCGACCAGGGTCAGCGGCAGCCGGCGGCTGCTGCGGTTCCACAGCGCGTTGCCGATGACCGAGGCGAACAGGGCCAGCACCGCGGCGATGGCCCATAGGCGCACCCAGGCATCGAGCTCGTGGCTGGCGCCGTCGGCAAAAGCGGGCGCTGCGGCTAGCAGGGCCAGTGCACCAGTGACCACGCCAGTGAGCAGCGAGCCGTCCTGGCTGGAAATCTGCGGTCGTCGTGACAACCAGCGCGCATTGCCTACCGAATAGGCTGTCCACGACAGCAGCGCGCCGAAGGCGCAAGCCAATCCGGCCAGGCGCGTGGGCAGGTCGTGCTGGTCGTCGTGGGCACCGGCCAGCGCCTGCGCCGCAACCAGGCCGACCCCGAGCACGCACAACCCCAGCGGCCAGGCCAGCGCGGACAACCTCAGCGCGCCGGCACTGCGTGAACCGACCAACGTCACCGATACCGGCAGCAGCCCGATGATCAGCGACGCGGCCGCACCACCGGCCCACTGCACCGCGGCGCCCAGCAGTACGTAGTAAATGAGGTTTCCGAGCAGGCTCAGACGCGTCAGCGTCCACCAGTCGGAGGCCTGCATCGGTGCGATCGCAACGCGCCAGCGCGGCAGCAGCACCAGCGTGGCGATCAGGCCATAGGCGAGGTAGCGTGAGACCGATAGTTGCAGCGGGGTGAAGTCGCCCAGCAATTGCGGGGCGAGAAACACCAGGCCCCACAACGCACCGGCGGCGATACCGCTGCCGATGCCGGCGGCCAGAGGATGCGGGGGATGTCGGGGCGGGGCATTGGACATGCCCGCAGCATGCCCGCTGCAGCCATCGGATTCTTGGCCCGGGCTACTGTTTCGCGCGGTGGGCGCGGCGTAATGCCGCGGGGGTATGGCCGGTGGCACGACGCATGGCGCGGGTCAGGCTGGTCTGGTCCGACCATCCGCCGTCCACGGCCAGCGCAGCAATCGGCATGTCGCTCTCTGCCAGCGCTTCGATTACCTTGCGCAGCCGCAATTCCGCCAGCCAAGCCTGCGGGCTGGTATCGAGCTCGCGCTTGAACAGTGCGTGCAAACGGCTGCTGCTCAGGTGGACTTCGGCGGCCATCCGCTCGACCGGCCAAGCCGCACCGGGCGCGGTCTCGATCCGCTGCAGCAGGCGTCGCAAGCGCGCGGCCACCGGGGCGTCGGCGGCCAGTTGTTGCAGCAGAAGGGGCAGGCAGTGACGCGCCAGGGCGTGCGGCAGGACGTCGCCGACGCGGCGTAGTTCGATGTAATCGAGCAGTTGCCGCGTGGCCGCCGAGATCGCGAGATAGGGCTGGGCGGCGAGACGTTCGCAACCGGCGTCGCCAAGGTCTTCCAGCCCGCAATCGAGGATCAGGAAACAGTTGTGCGCGTTCGCCGCCTGCGTATGCGAGATGCCTGGGGCGATGAAAACACCTTGGCGCACGTCCACTTCGTCGCCACGACCGCCGACCTCCATCGCCATCCCACCGGCCAGCGGCAATACGACCTGCACGTGGTCATGGGCATGCGTATAGGCCTTCGGGCCATAGCTGCGCAATGAAAGGCGGGCGGAGGAATGCATGAAGCGCCAGGGGCCGGATATTCCCGACCATCTTAGGGCGATTGCGACGACACGAGGAGGGGCGTATCGGACTCGTGAGCAGGGCTTATCCCGTCCCTTTGCAGCTGGACGCCGTGGTCGCGCGCCGCCACGCTTGCAGTGCGGCAGGAGCGCGCGATCGGCGGAAGAGATCGTCGCAAACCTGCAAGCACGAACAAAAAATTACCCCGGCCGCGTGCCAGAGGCAGAGACGGTAGCGGGGTTTACGGGACCTGCCTTACGCCGCTGTGCGACTGACGCAACCCAAGGATGGAGTGAATGACACGAATGGAACACGAACATCTCGAGCAGGCACTGTCTCTTGAGCGCTTCACCGGACCCTACCAGCAGGCCCAGGTGGCCAAGGCAGTCGAGGCGCTTGCGAAGGAAGGCAAGGACGTCACCGCCGGCATCGCGCACCAGGAACCGTCGTGGGTTGGGATCTCCACAAGCACCACGAACGGATGTTGGAAATCACCGCCTGGCTCTCCCCGCCGGCGGCGACCTGGAACCGCGAACACGACCGCTTTGCGCAAGTGCACCGCACGCGGGAGATCGTGTTCGCGCCAGGCGGACGCGCTTAGTCGCGCGCGCCCCAGGTATCGCGCAAGGTGACACTGCGGTTGAAGACCGGTGCCGCCGGCGTGTGGTCGCGGCGGTCGGCAACGAAATAGCCGGTGCGCTCGAACTGGAACGACTGCTCCGGCGCGGCCTGCGCCGCGGCCGGTTCCAGGTAGCCGCGCACGCTACGCTTGGAGGCCGGATTGAGGTGGTCGCGATAGGTCTTGCCGTCGGATTCGTCGTCGGGCTTTTCCACCGAGAACAGGCGGTCGTACAAGCGGATTTCCGCTTCCACCGCGTGTCGCGCGCTGACCCAATGGATCGTGCCCTTGACCTTGCGATTGGCCCCTTCCATGCCCGGGCGCGATTCCGGGTCCAGCCAGCCGCGCAGTTCGACGATCTCGCCCGCTTCGTTCTTCACCACTTCGTCGACCCGGGCGATGCCGGCGCCGCGCAGGCGCACTTCGCCGCCCGGTACCAGGCGCTTCCAGCCCTTGGGCGGCACCTCGGCAAAATCCTCGCGCTCGATCCACAGCTCGCGCGAGAACGGCACCTGGCGCGTGCCAAACGCTTCGTCCTTCGGATGGTTGGAAAATTCCAGCGATTCCTCGTGGCCTTCTTCCAGGTTGGTCAGCACGAACTTGAGCGGATCGATCACCGCCATGCGCCGCGCCGCATGGGCATCGAGATCCTCGCGCAAACAGCCTTCGAGCACGGAGAAGTCGATCACCGAGTTCTGCTTGCTGATGCCGACCCGGTCCACCAACAGGCGCAGCGCGGCCGGAGTGTAGCCGCGGCGACGCAGGCCCTGCAACGTGTACATGCGTGGGTCGTCCCAGCCATCGACCAGCTTGTCGGCTACCAGCTGGGTGAGCTTGCGCTTGCTCATCACCGTGTAGTTGATGTTCAAGCGCGAGAACTCGATCTGGCGCGGCTTGGCCGCTTCGCGCGGGTAGCCCTTGGCCAGCATCGGCTCCAGCAGCGTCGCGTCGCCGGCCAGGTTGACGTTGTCCACGCACCAGTCGTAGAGCGGGCGGTGGTCTTCGAATTCGAGCGTGCACAGCGAATGGGTGATGCCTTCCACCGCATCGCCCAGGGAGTGCGCGAAGTCGTACATTGGGTAGATCGGCCAGGCATTGCCGGTGTTCTGGTGTTCGACGTGCTTGATCCGGTACAGCGCCGGATCGCGCAGGTTGATGTTGCCGCTGGCCATGTCGATCTTGGCGCGCAGCGTGCGCGCGCCGTCGGGGAACTCGCCGGCGCGCATGCGCGCGAACAGGTCGAGGTTTTCTTCGACGCTGCGGTCGCGATAAGGCGAATTGCGACCGGGCTCGGTAAGCGTGCCGCGATATTCGCGCACCTGTTCGGCGCTGAGGTCGCAGACGAAGGCCTTGCCGTCGCGGATCAGCTTCTGCGCCGCGCGGTAATAGACCTCGAAATAATCCGAGGCGTGGCGCAGCGACGCCCACTCGAAGCCGAGCCAGCGCACATCGTCCTGGATCGCCTGGACGAACTCGGGGTCTTCCTTGGCCGGGTTGGTGTCGTCGAAGCGCAGGTTGCACAGCCCGCCGAACTCGGCGGCGATGCCGAAGTCCAGGCAGATCGCCTTGGCATGGCCGATGTGCAGATAGCCGTTGGGCTCGGGCGGGAAGCGGGTGCGGATGGCGGCGTGGCGGCCCTGGGCCAGGTCCTCGCGGACGATCTGGCGGATGAAATCGCGCTTTTCGGGAGCGGCGGTTTCGGCGGCGGGCGCTGCGGAGGTATCGGGGGAGGTGGACATGCCGGGCAGGAAATCGGGAAGACGGCCAGTTTAACAAGGCCTTGCCGCCCGGCGGGGCAGCGCCGGCTTATGCTCGCTGCATTGCTCCTCGGGGAACTGCCCATGCAGGTCGCTTATCGCGCCGAAAACCTGTTCGATGCCCATCTGGTCAAGCACGCCCTGGAAGATGCAGGGATTCCCGCCTTCGTGTTCGGGGAGTCGTTGCTGGGGGCGGGCGGCGAGCTGCCGCTGTTCGGGGTGCTGCGGGTCTGCGTTCCCGATCCGCTGCTGCCCCAGGCCCAGGACGTGGTGGCCGCGCTGGACTTGGCCGGTGCCGCAGGCGACCCCATATCCGAAGGCGACCCGGATCCCGGCTTCCTGCCGGCTTGAGGAGGTCCCCCATGCTCGGAATTGGATCGGCAATCAAACTAGGGATCGGCGCCTTCAAGCAGCGCCTGCCGCGCGAGGGCGAGGCGCTGCCGGGCCGCGACAGCCCGCTGCCACTGCACAACGTCCATTTCGTCAACGGCCAGCCGCTGCAAGGCGACTTTGCCGGGCTGGAAACCCTGGACGTGGGCATGGGCTGCTTCTGGGGCGCCGAACGCAAGTTCTGGCAACTGCCGGGGGTAGTGACCACGGCCGTCGGCTACCAGGGCGGGCAGACCCCGAACCCCACCTACGAGGAAGCGTGCTCCGGCATGACCGGGCATGCGGAAGTGGTGCGGGTGGTGTTCGATCCGGCGAAAGTTTCGCTTGAGGATGTGCTGCGCACCTTCTGGGAAAACCACGACCCGACCCAGGGCATGCGCCAGGGCAACGACACCGGCACCCAGTACCGCTCGGCGATCTACTGCCACACCCAGGCCCAGTACGAAGCTGCGTTGGCCAGTCGCGAGGCCTACGAGCGCCAGCTCAAGTCCGCCGGCTACGGCGAGATCACCACCGAGATCGTCTATCCGGCGCCGCCCTTCTACTACGCCGAGGACTATCACCAGCAGTACCTGGCGAAGAACCCGGGCGGCTACTGCGGCATCGGTGGCACCGGCGTGAGCTGCCCGATCGGGCTGGACGTTTGAACCCTGCTTGAGAAAGGCCCTTTTCCCGCTGGCGGGAGAAGGGCCCCAACCCGGGCTGAGGATCAGCCCAACTTGCCGCGAATCGTCTCGCGCAAGGCCTGCAGATCCTTGGCGAACACATCGATGCCGCTGGAAAGTTTCTCGGTGGCCATCGGGTCGGCCGCCAGGTCCTTGGCGAAGCGCGCCGCATCGATGGCCGTGAGCTGTGCGCCGTCCGCCGCTACCGGCGAAAGCTTGCGCGGCAGTTCGCCATGGTCGGCATCGAGCTTCTCCAACAGGTCCGGCGAGATCGTCAGGCGGTCGCAGCCGGCCAGCGCCTCGATCTGCGCGGTCGAGCGGAACGAGGCGCCCATCACCACGGTCTGCGAACCGCGCTTCTTGAACTCGGTGTAGACCCCGCGCACGAACACCACGCCGGGGTCCTCGTCGATATTGGCAGGTGCCTGGCCATTGGCCACGTACCAGTCGAGGATGCGGCCGACGAACGGGGAGATCAGGAATACCCCGGCTTCGGCGCAGGCCAGCGCCTGGGTCTGGTTGAAGATCAGGGTGAGGTTGCAGTCGATGCCGTCGCGCTGCAGCTGGCGCGCAGCTTCCACGCCTTCCCAGGTGGCGGCGACCTTGATCAGGATCTTCTCGCGCGGCACGCCGCGTTCGGCGTACATCGCAATGAACTTGTGCGCCTTGGCAATGGTGGCGGCGGTGTCGTGCGCCAGGTCGGCGTCCACTTCGGTGGAGACGCGGCCGGGAACCAGCGCGGCCAGCATCGCGCCGACGCCGACGGTCAGGCGGTCGGCCACCTCGTTGACCACGGTCTCGCCGCCGCCTTGCTCGCGGCCCCAGGCCAGTTCGCGTTCGATCAGCTCGGCGTAGACCGGCAGGTCCAGCGCCTTCTTCACCAGGGTCGGATTGGTGGTGCAATCCACCGGCTTGAGGCGCTTGATCGCGTCGTAATCGCCGGTATCGGCCACGACCACGGACAGTTCACGGAGCTGGGCGAGCTTGGAAGGTTGCGAAGTCATCATCGGTTCTCTGTACGGAAGGAAGCGGCGAGCAGGGCGATACGTTAGCGCGCCTAGCGATGGAAGTCGCCGGCGGCCTCGGGTTGGTAGTGCACGGCGCGTACGCGCAGCCGCAGGGCCCGGCCTCCCGGGGCCTGCCAGTCGATCGATTGCCCCACGGCCAGGCCGAGCAGGGCGCTGCCGACCGGCGCCAGTACCGACACGCGTCCGCGTTCGACATCGGCTTCGTGCGGATAGACCAGGGTGAGCAGGTGGGGTTCGTCGCGCAGTTCGTCGATGCAATCCACCCGCGAGTGCAGGGTGACGACGCCGGGCGGAATTTGTTCGGGCGGCAGGACCTGGGCGCGGCCCAGTTCGCCGGAAAGCGCGATCGCGGCCGGAAGCCGGCTCAGCGCGGGTGATTCAAGCAAGGCCTCTAGGCGGGCGAGATCGCGGCTGGAGACCATGATCGGGGGCGGAGTGGTCGCAGTGTGCGGGCTGGAAGGCGGCAGGCCGCTGTGGTGTTCCTGGCTCATGGTGGTTTCCCTTGAAATGAAAAATGACGAGGGCGGCTCGCAGGAGCCGCCCAGTGCATTGTCCAAACAATTGCGCGCGGAAGAAAGCCGTTGCTCGCGCGCGCTGTGGCAACAGTCAGTTGCGGCTGCGCAAGCGGCTATTCACTGTCGGCGGTAGTGGCAATGGCGTCGGTTACGCGCTCGCGTGCGGTCGCCGCGGTATTGCGGTTGCCGGTCAGGGAACCCTCCAGGTGCAGTAGGTGCGGCGGCAATTGCTGGAACAGTTTCGCCAACTGCTCAAGGAAATCGCCCATCGCCGAACTGCGACGCCAGACCATGCCGATACGTCGGCTCGGCGGGCGCTCGGCGTCGAAGCCGATCAACTGCACGTTCTCCGAGCGCGCGACCGGCGGCTTCACCGCGAGCAGCGGCAGCAGCGTCACCCCGACGTTGGCCGCCACCATTTGTCGCAACGTTTCCAGGCTGGTGGCCTGGAACTCGGATTTTTCCAGCGCGCCGGCCAGATGGCAGACATCCAGCGCCTGGTCGCGCAGGCAGTGGCCATCTTCGAGCAACAGCAGGCGCAGGTCCGACAACTCATCCAACGTCAGCGAAGTGCGGTGCGCCAGCGGATGGCTACCCGGCACGGCAAGGACGAAGGGTTCCTCGAACAGGAACTCGGTATGCAGCTGGTCGTCGTGGATCGGCAGCGCCAGCACCGCGGCGTCCAGCCGGCCTTCGCGCAGCTGACGCAGCAATTGGTCGCTCTTTTCCTCGATCAGCAGCAATTCCAGCTGCGGGAAGCGTTCACGGATGCGCGGCACCACGTGCGGCAGCAGATACGGCCCGAGCGTGGGGAAAATGCCCAGCCGCACCGTGCCGGCCTCGGGATCCTGGCTGCGTCGCGCCGCCTCTTTCATCTGCTCGACCTCGGCGACGATGCCGCGTGCGCGGCTGGCGGCCTCGCGACCCGCCGGCGTCAGCATCACCTTGCGTGGCGCGCGTTCAACCAGCGGCACGCCGAGCTCGTCCTCCAGTTTCTTGATCTGGGTGGACAGCGTCGGTTGGCTGACGAAGCAAGCGGCCGCGGCGCGGCCGAAATGCTTGTGATCGGCCAAGGCCACCAGGTACTTGAGATCACGCAGGTTCATCTGCAGAGCCTCTGGGCAGGGGACGCGCCGCAACGGATGGCGAACGCGCCCGGGAGCAGCTTACGCCCGAGCGCGTCGCAGCGGCCAGCGACATCGGGCCGCCGCGACCGGGCCAGCGTACTCAGGCTGCCTCGGCTACCGCACCGCTCGGGCTCGGCGCGCTGCTGCGGATCAAGTGATCGAACGCGCTCAGCGCGGCGGTTGCACCCTGGCCCATGGCGATGACGATCTGCTTGTACGGCACCGTGGTCGCATCGCCGGCGGCAAACACGCCGGGTACGTTGGTCTGGCCGCGGTCGTCGACCACGATCTCGCCACGCGGCGATAGCGCCACCACGCCCTTCAGCCATTCGGTGTTGGGCAGCAGGCCGATCTGCACGAAGATGCCTTCGAGCTCGACCCGGTGCGAATCGCCGCCCGCGCGGTCCTTGTAGACCAGGCCGGTGACGCGGTTGCCATCGCCGAGCACCTCGGTGGTCTGCGCGCTGGTGATCACGCGCACATTGCCGAGGCTGCGCAGCTTGCGTTGCAGGACTTCGTCGGCACGCAGCTTGTCGTCGAATTCGATCAAAGTGACGTGGGCGACAATGCCGGCCAGGTCGATGGCCGCTTCCACGCCCGAGTTGCCGCCGCCGATCACCGCCACGCGCTTGCCCTTGAACAACGGGCCATCGCAGTGCGGGCAATAAGCTACGCCCTTGTTGCGGTAGTCGTTCTCGCCGGGCACGTTCATCTGTCGCCAGCGTGCGCCGGTCGAAAGCACGATCGTTCGCGACTTCAACACCGCGCCATTGGCCAGCTTCACCTGTACCAGGCCGTCGGCGCCGGCCGGCAGCAGTTGTTCGGCGCGCTGCAGGTTCATCACATCGACATCGTAGTGGCGCACGTGCTGCTCGAGCGCGGCCGCCATCTTCGGGCCTTCGGTTTCCGGCACCGAGATGAAGTTCTCGATCGCCATCGTATCCAGCACCTGGCCGCCGAAGCGCTCGGCCACGACGCCGGTGCGAATGCCCTTGCGCGCGGCATACACCGCCGCCGCCGCACCGGCCGGGCCGCCACCGACGACGACTACATCGAATGCGGACCTGGCATTGAGCTTCTCGGCGTCGCGCTGGCCGGCATTGGTGTCGAGCTTGGCGACGATCTGCTCCAGCGTCATGCGGCCCTGGTCGAAGATCTGGCCGTTGAGGTACACCGTCGGCACCGACATGATCTGGCGCGCCTCGACTTCCTCCTGGAACAAGGCGCCATCGATGGCCACGTGCTTGATGTTGGGGTTCAACACCGCCGCCAGGTTCAGCGCCTGGACGACGTCCGGGCAGTTCTGGCAGGACAGCGAGAAATAGGTTTCGAACACGAACTCGCCTTCGAGGTTCTGCACCTGTTCGATCACTTCCGGCGCGGCCTTGGAGGGATGGCCGCCAACCTGCAACAGCGCCAGCACCAGCGAGGTGAACTCATGGCCCATCGGCAAGCCGGCGAAGGTCAGCGAAATGTCCTCGCCCGGGCTGTTGAGGCTGAAGCTCGGCTTGCGCGCGTCGGCATCGCGGCGCACTTCCAGGCCGATCACATTGCTCAGCGCCTTGATGTCGTTGAGCAGGTCGAGCATTTCCTGCGACTTCTCGCCGTCATCGACCTGGGCGGTGATGTGCACCGGACGAGTCAGGCGCTCAAGGTAGGACTTCAGCTGGGTCTGCAGAGTGGTGTCCAACATGGATCAGGCTCCTGAAAATCGGCAAAGGGAAGACAGGGCGTCGATGCCGCAGGGCATACGCCGACGTGGGGAGGGGGTGAACCGCAACCGGCGACGTGCCGGCAGGGCGGGAGAGAGAGCGCCATGCCGGCGCGCACCGGTTCCGGTTCACCTCCTCCCCTGCAAGCAGGGGAGGGGTGTGTTGCTGCTGGTCTTAGATCTTGCCGACCAGGTCCAGCGACGGTGCGAGGGTCTTCTCGCCTTCCTTCCACTTGGCCGGGCAGACCTCGCCCGGATGCGCGGCGACGTACAGCGCGGCCTTGACCTTGCGCAGCAGTTCCTTGGCATCACGGCCGATGCCCTCGGCGGTGATTTCCACGGCCTGGATCACACCGGCCGGGTCGATGATGAAGGTGCCGCGGTCGGCCAGACCGACGCCCGGACGCATCACTTCGAAGTTATTGGTGATGGTGCCGGTGGGGTCGCCGATCATGGCGTACTTGATCTTGCCGATTGCCGGGGAGGTGTCGTGCCAGGCCTTGTGCGAGAAGTGGGTATCGGTGGAAACGGAGTAAATCTCCACACCCAGCTTCTGGAATTCGGCGTAGTTGTCAGCCAGGTCTTCCAGCTCGGTCGGGCAGACGAAGGTGAAGTCGGCCGGGTAGAAGACCACCACGGACCACTTGCCCTTCAGGTTGGCGTCGGAGACTTCGACGAACTCGCCGTTCTGGTAGGCGGTAGCCTTGAACGGCTTGATTTCGGTGTTGATGACGGACATTGAACTTCCTCTTATTGCCAAGGGGCGGGGAGAGTGGAACGGGACCAATTCTAGGGACGATCGATAGATTGCTCAAATCGATTAATGGGATTGGATAGATAGTCTATGCCTATCAAGGCGCCGCCGATTGAATGAAATCCGAATGCGCCGTGCCCTGAAGGGATAATGGCGATCCTGCATTTCCCAAGAGGGACCGGATGCCGCACTTGCCCGAGGAACTGCTGCACCAGGCCATAGCCCGCATCGATCGCGGCGACGCCGAGGCCCTGCTGCTGCACGCCCTTGGCCGCGACCGAGCCTGGCTGTTCGCGCATGCGCGCGACCCGGTGGACGACGAGGCCGCGGCAACGTTCGTGGGCCTGGTCGAGCGCCGCGCCGTCGGCGAGCCGGTGGCCTACCTGACCGGCCGCCGCGGCTTCTGGACCCTCGACCTGGCCGTGTCGCCCGCCACCCTGATTCCGCGCCCGGAAACCGAGCGCCTGGTCGAGTTGGCGCTGGAGCGGCTGGATGAGGCGCCCGGCCGCCGGGCCGCCGACCTGGGCACCGGCAGCGGCGCCATCGCCCTGGCCCTGGCCAGCGAACGGCCGCAGGCGAGGGTGGTTGCGACCGATGCCAGCGCCCAAGCGCTGGCGGTGGCCCGGGACAATGCCGCCACCCATGCGCTGTCGAACGTCGATTTTCGCCAAGGGCCCTGGTGGACACCATTGCAGGGCGAGCGCTTCGATCTTGTTGCCAGCAACCCACCTTATATAGCTGCCGCCGATCCCCACCTGGGCCAGGGCGACCTGCGCTTCGAGCCGGCCAGCGCCCTTGCGGCCGGCCCCGACGGACTGGACGACATCCGTCAAATCGTCGACGGCGCGCCCGCGCACCTGTTTCCGGGCGGCTGGCTGCTGCTGGAACATGGCTGGGACCAGGGCGAGGCGGTGGCGCAGCTGTTGCGAGATCGTGGCTTTGAGGCCGTTGGCACCGAACAGGACCTGGAGGCGCGCGATCGCGTCACCCTGGGCCGCTGGCCGGTCTAAAGGCATGCGCCTCGGCCGCGCGCGTTAAAATTGGCGCTTTCCGACCCGGACCTGCCGAGCATGCGCACGCTGTATCCCGAGATCGAACCCTTCGCCACCGGCACGCTGAAGGTGGACGAACGCCACACCCTCTATTACGAACAGTGCGGCAACCCGCAGGGCAAGCCGGTGGTGTTGCTGCACGGCGGCCCCGGCGGCGGCATCAGCGCCAAGATGCGGCGGTTCCATGATCCGGCGAAGTACCACATCGTGCTGTTCGACCAGCGCGGCTCGGGCCGCTCCACCCCGCATGCGGATCTGGTCGACAACACCACCTGGGACCTGGTCGCCGACATCGAGCGGCTGCGCGAGAAGCTGGGCATCGCACGCTGGCAGGTGTTCGGCGGCAGCTGGGGCTCGACCCTGGCGCTTGCCTATGCGCAGAAACACCCGGCGCAGGTGACCGAACTGGTGCTGCGCGGCATCTTCATGCTGCGCCGCTGGGAACTGGAATGGTTCTACCAGGAGGGCGCCAGCCGCCTGTTCCCGGATGCGTGGGAACACTATGTGGCGGCGATTCCGCCGGTCGAGCGGCATGACCTGATCTCGGCGTTCCATCGTCGCCTTACCAGCGAAGACGAAGCCGTGCGCCTGGCCGCCGCGCGCGCCTGGAGCGTGTGGGAAGGCGCCACCAGCTTCCTGCACGTGGACCGCGACTTCGTCACCGGCCACGAAGATGCCAAGTTCGCCCTGGCCTTCGCCCGCATCGAAAACCACTACTTCGTCAACGGCGGTTTCTTCGAAGTGGACGACCAGCTGCTGCGCGATGTGCCGCGCATCGCCGACATCCCCGGCGTGATCGTGCAGGGCCGCTACGACGTGGTGTGTCCGATGCAGAGCGCCTGGGACCTGCACAAGGCCTGGGCGAAGTCGACGTTGGAGATCAGCGCGGCGGCCGGCCATTCGGCGTTCGAGCCGGAGAACATCGACGCGCTGGTGCGCGCCACCGACCGCTTCGCCTGAAGTAGGCGGCAACGTCACCCACGTTCGCGCGCTGCTGCGACGTGGGTGCGTTTGTCGGCTTCAGAGGAATTGCGCCGCCAGCGGCGGCAACAGCCGCGCCAGGCGCTGTGCCCACAACAATTGCCCGCTTTCGTCGGCAATCAGGTCCTGGCGGATCTCCAGTTCCACATGCGGCAGGCCGCGGCCTTCGCCGTACACCGGCACCGCGTAGTCGCTGCTGTCACTGACCGCATAGGGCTGGTTATCGCCGACCACCAGGTCACCTTCGGCCTGCAGCGCATCGCGCAGCGCGTGCGCCAGCCGGCGGTCGCGGTGATAGAGCACGCCGGCGTGCCAGGGCCGTGCGATCCCGCCCATCGCCGGGGTGAAGCTGTGCATCGCCACCAGTAAAGTCGGGCGTGCCTGGGCCAGGCGCGCGTCCAGTTCCTGGACGATGCGTGCGTGGTAGGGCACGAAGATTTCGTCTATCCGCTGCTGCCGTTGCGCGGCGTCAAGGTCGGCGTTGCCAGGCACCTCGGTGCCGTCGCTGCGCTCGGCGATCAGCGTCGGCGAGGCATGCGGGCGGTTGCAGTCGATCACCAGGCGCGAGTAGGTCTGGGTGATCGCCACTGCGTCCAGTGCAGTGGCCAATTGTGCGGTGACCCCGGCGATGCCGATGTCCCAGCCGATATGGCGATCGAGCTCGGATTGCGCCAGGCCAAGATCGTGCAGGGCGCGTGGCACGCGCTGGCCGGCGTGGTCGGCTATCAGCAGCCAGGGAGAGCGGCCGCCGCCATTGTGGACGGTGAACGCAGGCGGGTCGCCCGCGCCCAGCAGCGGCACCGGTTCACTCACGCGGCGTGCCGTCCAGGTGATGCTCGATCATCCACAGCCCGGCCCAGAGCTTGGCGTCGAGTTCGTAGCCTTGGCCGATCTTCTCCACCAGCCATGCCGCCGCGCGGGCGCGCGGGATCTCGTGCACGGTGATGTCCTCGCTGTCGTCGCCGCCGCCGGCACCGACGCGGCGCAACCCGGTAGCCCGCACGAACGCGATCTTCTCGCTGCTGGCGCCGGAGGAGGTCGGGCCGATCATCAATACCTCGGCGTGGTCGGCGGTCCAGCCGGTTTCTTCCTCCAGCTCGCGCACTGCCGACACTTCGATCGACTCGCCGGCCTCGATATCGCCGACCAGCCCGGCCGGCATCTCGATCGTGCGCGCTTGCAGCGGTACCCGGAATTGTTCGACGAACAGCACGTTGTCTTCCGGCGTCACCGCAATGATGATCGCGGCCAGGCCGCCGGCATGTACGCGCTCGGAGTATTCCCAGGTCCCGCGCACCACCATGCGTTGGTACTTGCCTTCGTAGACCACGCGCGGTTCGGCATGGCGCCCTGCGGTTGCTTGGTTCATGGGGCGAAGTCTTCCGTGGTTGTAGAAGTCGAAAACGGCACATTGGCGGCAGCGTGCAGCCGGCGCCGCGTCATCGGGCCAAAGCGCAGCGCTTCGCACAGCCCGGCCAGCATGTCGGCATCGCCGGTGGCGCGGCCGAAGCCGGAGGCCGGCAAGCCGAGCGGCGCGTCCAGCGCCACCGTGGTGAGCTGCCGCCACAGCAACGCATGCTCTCGCTGCTCGCGCAGGCGCACGGCCATTTGCGCGGCACCGCGAAGGCGCAGGAACGGCACTTCGTCCAGGCGCGCCAGCAGCACGTCGAGGCTGCCGAAGTGCGCCAGCAGCACCGCCGCCGACTTGGCGCCGATGCCGGTGATCCCGGGAATGTTGTCCACCGCATCGCCGCACAGTGCGAGGTAGTCGGCGATCTGGTGGGCGTGCACGCCATGCCGCGCCTTGACCCCGTCCATGCCCCAACGCTGGCCACGGGCGAAGTCCCATTGCTCATCGTGCTCGAACAGCAACTGCGACAAGTCTTTGTCGGCCGAAACGATGATGCCGCGGAAATCCTGCGCGCGCGCCGCGTGCAAGGCGCTGCCAATCAGGTCGTCGGCCTCGTATTCGGTATGCGCCATCACCGCCAGGCCCAGCGCGGCGCACAGCGCCTTGCAATGGGCGAACTGGCGCCTGAGTTCTTCGGGCGCCGGGTCGCGGTTGGCCTTGTAGGCAGGGTAGAGGCCGTGGCGGAAGCAGCTGTCCAAGGCTTCGTCGAAGGCCACCACCACGTGTTGCGGCCGTTCGCGCTCGATCAGGTCGAGCAGGAAGCGGGCAAACCCGTGTACCGCGTTGGTCGGCCAGCCGTGGGCGTCGCGGAACTCGTCGGGCATCGAATGCCAGGCGCGAAACACGTACAAGCTGGCGTCGACCAGGTACAGCGGCTTGCGCGCCGGGCTCAAGCACGGCGCCGTCACGGCCGATAAGTCCGAATGGGTCATGGCGACCAGTCTTCGAGCAGTGCCGCAGGGTCCGGCCGCTCGCGCTCGGGCGCGGCCAGGCGGGGGGTGCCGATATGGATGAAACCGACAATGCGTTCGTGCGTGCCCAGCCCAAGGTGAGCGGCCACTGCCGGGTCGTAGGCCATCCACGCCGTCAGCCACTGCGCGCCGAAGCCATGGGCCTGCGCGGCCTGCAGCAAGGCGAAGCACACGCAGCCCGCGGTGAGCAGTTGTTCCTGCTCGGGCACCTTGTGATCCGGTTGCAGGCGGGCGATGACGGTGACCACCAGAGGGGCGAAACTGAATCGTTGCCGATCCTTTTCGAGCGCCGCCTGCGGCGCGTCGGGGTCGAGTTGCAAGGTGCGTTCGACCAGGAACCGACCGAGCGTGTCGCGCGCATCGCCTGCAATTCGCAGGAAGCGGAACGGCACCAGCTTGCCGTGGTCGGGCACGCGCACCGCCGAGCGCAACATCTGCAGCAGCGTGGCTTCATCCGGGCCGGGCTCGCCGAGCTGGCGGGAGGGCGTGGAGCGGCGTTCGTCGAGCGCCTGCAACGAAAAAAGTGTGTGCATAATCCCACTTTGAAACCGCAATGGCCCGATTATAGACGGCCATCGGGAACCGCTATCGGGGGGCAGCGGCGGCCATTTGGCGCGCGGATACCCAGGACGGCGGTCGCTTCCACCGTGTCCGTGGTCCCCGCGCTATGACGATCCACTCGCTGTCCGACGACCTCCCCAACCGCAACCTGCAATTGCTCGAACAGGTGCGCGAAGCGGTGCTGGTCCCCCTGGCTTCGGCCTTCATGGACGTGCAGGGCGTGCTGGCCGAGGCGCTGTTCCGCCAGGCCGAGCGCACCAGCGCCGGGCAAAGCGATTATTTCGAGGCCATCGAGCTGCTGCGCCGCCAGCGCGAGCACGTCACCGCAGCCTTTCGCGGCCATCTCGCACGGGCGTGGCAGGCATTGGAAAGCGGCCGCCCGCTGTCGGTGGAGCGCACCCTGGCGCGCGGTCCGCAGGATCTGACCCTGGTGCCCGAGCACGAGCTCGATGTGCGCCTGGCGGTGCGCAACCTGGCCGGGTCCTTGCAGCATCGCTGGCGCCCGGAACTGATGCGGCTGAACCGCTATATCGGCTTCATCGCCGGTGGCCTGCGCATCGATGCCGACAACAACCCGTTCGGCCCCGAGCACCTGGGCACGGCTGTGTATGCGGCCTTTCAGGGCCTGCCGCTGGCACCGCGGGTGCACCTGGCGATCATCAAGATCTGCGAACAGCAGCTGGGCGAACGCATCGGCGAACTCTATGCCGGGCTTGAACAGTCGCTGGCCGAAGTCACCCGCTTGCGCGACCTGCCGGCGGCCCGTGCGCGTCGGCAGGCGATTCCCCGGGCCGACACCCCGGATTGCGAACAGACGCCCGACTGGATCGCCCGCTTCTTCGCCGATTGGTCCGGCGCGCGCACCACCCTGGCGGCCACCAGCGCCATCGATGCCCACGCCCGCGAGGAGCACGACGTGCTGCCGCCGGCGCTGCGCGAGCTGTTGCAGCGCGCCCGCGGCAGCCAGGGGACGCCGCCGGCGCGCGCGTTGTCACCGCGCGAACTGCTCTCGGTGCTGTCGCTGTTGCAGACCACGCCGGCCGCCGGCTTCGAGGCCATCGACCATGGCGGCCAGGGCCTGGCCAGCGGCTTGCGTCGCGAGGTGCTGGCCACCGCGGCATCGCTGGGCATCGATACCCACAGCTGCGGCTTGGACCCCGCCGACGAAGACACCCTGGACCTGGTCGGCATGCTGTTCGAGGCGATCCTGCGCGAGAGCCTGCTGCAGCCCTGGCAGCGCGCGCTGCTCGGCCAGTTGCTGGTGCCGATCGCCAAGGTGGCACTGCTCGACTCGCGGCTGTTCGTACGCGACAGCCATCCGGCCCGACGCTTGCTCAACCTGCTGGCCGATGCCTGCGACGGCAACTGCGGCGAGACCAGCGCCGAGCAGGCGTTGCTGGCGCAGGTGCAGGCGGCGGTGGACGAGATCGTGCGCGACTTCGATGAACACCTGGCGGTGTTCCTGTCGCTGGAGGCCGATTTCGGCGCCAGCTACGAACAGTACCGGCGCCGGGTCGAGATCGCCGAGCGCCGCGCCAACGAATTGCAGCGGGCCGAGGAGCGCCGCGAGCGCGCACGTGGCACCGCGCGCGCCGCCGTCTCCGAACGCCTCGCCGGCCACGAAGAGGTGCCGCCGGCACTGGAGCATTTCCTGACCCGCGCCTGGCAACAGCACGTGCAGCAGGCTGCGCTGCGCAGCGATGCAGCCGGGCCGATACTGGATGCGGCACTCGCCCTGGGCGATGCGGTACTGGCGCAGTGGCAGCTCGCGCGCGCTGGCCAGGCGGCGCCGGCCAGCGGCTGGCTTGCCGAGCAACGTGCGGCCCTGCTGCAGGTGTTCGCCCAGGCCGGCTTGGCCCAGGGCGAGGCCGAGGCCGCCTGCGACGGCCTGCGCCGCAGCCTGGAGCAGGCGCGCCTGCCGGCGGCCGAAGCGTGCGCGGCGGTCCCGCTGCCGGTACTGGCCGAGCCGGCCGAGGCCGAAAGCGAAGCCCTCACGCCGATGCTCGACGACCGCGCCGGCGCCGAGTTCGACCGCATCACCGCCGAGTACTTCCGGGTGATGCCGATCGGCACCTGGCTGGACTTCATCGACCGCCAGGGGCGGATCCAGCCCGGCAAGCTGTCCTGGATCAGCCCGATCTCCGGCCGCCTGATGTTCGTCAACCGCCGCGGCGCCCGCCTGTGCGTGGCCCCGGCCGAGGAACTGGCGATGATGGTCTGGCTGGACCGGCTGCGCCTGCACCGCGAAGGCGACGCCTTCTATAGCGCCATGCAGGAAGTGGTGGACGGGCTGGAGCCGTCCCGCCGCCGGGCCTGAGCATTCCATTGCCAGGCCTTGCCACGGCAGGCGTTGCCGGCCCAGGCGCGCTACGATGTAGCGCCGGCCGCCAGGAATGAAAATGCGAGTCTCGTCACTGTTGCATGCCCGTGGGCCCGCCTACCATGCGCAGGCGGAAACAGGGGCCGCATCTGCAGTTGTTCAACCAGTAGTCCTCATTAAGACGCCTGCAAGGGCGGGGAGCCTTTGCGCATGATGTCCACCCCCAGCCCGCTGGGTCACCCCGGGCGTGATCCGCGTTTGCTTGCGCAAGCGCGAGACGCGTTCCTGCCCGCGCTGTCGCAGGCTTTCACTGCGGCGGTGACGCGCTTTGACGACGTGCTGTTCGACCGCGCGGAGAATGCGGGTGCCTCGCAGTTGGTGTTCCTCGACGGCATGCGCGAATTGCGCCGCCGTCGCGAGGAAATCATCGGCCGCTTCCGCGCGCAGATGGAGCTCTCCTGGCAATCGCTGGAGCAGGGCACGCCGTTGTCGGCCGAAGCCGCGTTGTCGGGTCAGCCAGCCGGCGGCGCCGGCCTCAGCCTGGTGCCCGAGCACGAACTGGAATCGCGCCTGGCCGTGCGCAACCTGGCCAGCGTGCTGCTGCGCGAGTGCAAGCCGGTGCTGGCGCACCTGGACCGTCGCCTGGGCTGGATTGCCGGCGGCATGGAATTGAACGCCGACACCGACCCGATCGCGCCCGAGCACATCGGTGTCGCCATCCACGAAGCCTTCGCCACCAGCGACCTGGCCCCGGAAGTGCGGCTGGTACTGATCAAGCTGTGCGAACGCGATCTGTCCGAGCCTATCTGCCGGCTGTACGCGCAACTGGACGAGCTGCTGGCCAAGGCCGGGGTGATGCCGGAGATCTCGCAGCCGCGCCGACCGCCGCAGCGCTCGCCGCAGCGCGATGAGCCCAGCGCCGAGGCCTACCACCCCGGCAACGAGGAAGAATTCGACGAGCACTACGCGCCCGCCTGGGCCGACCGCTTCGTCAACCGCTGGGCGCAGAGCCGTGGCCGCATCCAGGCTGCGCAGCGCGGGCGCGAGGGCGGCGGTGACGGTGGCGGTGGCGGCGAGGCGCATCCCGGTGGCAACCAGGGCATGTTGCTCGAAGCGCTGCACGAACTGCTGCAGCAGACGCGCAACGTCCGCGATAACGCGACCCACGCCGCCTCGGCCGCGGTCGGCCAGCAGCGACCGCTGAGCCAGCGCGAAATGATGTCGGTGCTGTCGCTGCTGCAGGCCACGCCCAGCGCCACGCTCAACGCCGCCATCGGCGACGACGGCGAATCGTTGGCGCAGCGGCTCAAGAGCGAAGTGCTGTCCAGTGCGACCCGCCTGGGCGTGGACCCGGCCAGCGCCCGTCTCGACCCGATGGATGAAGACGCCATCGACCTGGTCGGCATGCTGTTCGACGTGATGCTCGACGAGCGCGAACTGGAAGGCCGCTCGCGCGAGCTGATCGGCAAGCTGGTGGTGCCATTCGTCAAGGTGGCGATGCTCGATCGCAAGATGTTCGTGCAGAAGACCCACCCGGCGCGGCGGCTGCTCAACTCGCTGGCCGAGGCCTGCGAAGGCAACGGCGGCGACAGCCCGGCCGAGCGCGTGTTGATGGGCAAGGTCGAGGAAATCATCGAGCGCCTGGTGGCCGAGTTCAACGAAAACCTGGCGATCTTCCTGACCCTGGAAGAAGAGTTCCGCGACTTCCTGGCCCAGCACCGGCGTCGCATCGAGATCGCCGAACGCCGCGCCGCCGAAACCCAGCGCGGCCAGGAAAAACTCGAACTGGCGCGCGCCCGCGCGCTGCAGGAACTGGACAAGCGGGTCGACGATGGTTTGCCGCAGGCGGTGCAGGACTTCCTGCGCCAGCCCTGGTTGCACCACGTGACCATGTCGATCCTGCGCGACGGCGACGAAGGCACGGCGATGGCCGAATCCCTGGCGCTGGCCGATGGCGTGCTGGAGGAAGTGGCCGAGGCGCGCCGGCACATCATTGGCAAGCCGTGGTTGCAGGCCTGGGAGCCGGGCCTGCAGAAGGTGTTCGCCAGCGTCGGTCTGCACGGCGATGCCGCGCTGGTGGCGATCGGCGCCTTGCACGACACCCTGCAAGCCGTGGCCGAGGCGCGCCCGGAACTCGAAAAATCGCTGCCGGAACTGCCGCAGGTCAGCCTGCCGCAGCCGCCGACCACCGAGAGCGCGGCGGTCGAACTCGGCGCCGACCCGGCGGTGGAAGATTTCGACAACGCCGATGCCGACCGTTTCCGGCAGATGGCCATCGGCACGTGGCTGGACTTCATCGACAAGGACGGCAAGATGCAGGCCGGCAAGCTGTCGTGGGTCAGCCCGATCTCTTCGCGCCTGCTGTTCGTCAATCGCCGCGGCGTGCGCTTCTGCGTCGCCTCGCCGGAAGAACTGGCGGTGATGGTCCGCCTGGGGCGCCTGCGTACCCACGTCAACGATGGCGCCTTCGACAGTGCCATGCAGGGCGTGATCGACCGGCTCGACCCGCAGACCAGCACCGTCCACTGAGCGTGGACGCTGGCGCCGGCATTCGCCAGGCGGGTGTTTGCTAGGATCGGCCGGACGCGATCAATCGCAAGGGGATGGCATGGCCGTGCAGGTGCGGGTGCTGAAGGAACAAGCCAGCGGCGAACGCCGCGTGGCGGCGACGCCGGAAACGGTGAAGAAACTGCTCGCCCTGGGCGCGCAGGTGGCGGTCGAAGCCGGTGCTGGCAGCGCTGCCGGTATCAGCGATGACAGCTACGTGCAGGCCGGTGCCACGATCGCCGAGCCCGCCAGCCTGCCGGAAGCGGCGCTGGTGCTGTGCGTGCAGGCCCCGGATGTCTCGCGCCTGCGGCAGATCGCCGGTGGCGCCACCGTGGTCGGCCTGTTGCAGCCCGAAGCCGATCCCTTGCGGGCCGAAGCGCTGCGCAGCCCCGAGCGTTTCGTGTTCCCACTCGAACGCCTGCCGCGCACCACGCGCGCGCAAGCGATGGACGTGCTGAGTTCGCAGGCCGGCATGGCCGGCTACAAGGCCGCGCTGATCGCCGCCGAACTGACCCCGCGCTTCTTTCCGATGCTGACCACTGCCGCCGGCACCATCCGGCCTTCCAAGGTATTGGTGGTGGGCGCCGGCGTGGCCGGGTTGCAGGCCATTGCCACGGTGCGCCGGCTCGGCGCGCAGGTGGAGGGTTTCGACGTGCGCCCGGAGACGCGCGAACAGATTGAATCGCTGGGCGCGCGCTTTCTCGACCTGGGCGTCAGCGCGGCCGGCGAGGGCGGTTACGCGCGCGCGCTGACCGACGAAGAACGCGCCGAGCAGCAACGTCGCCTGGGCGAGCATCTGCGCGGTGTCGATGTGCTGATCTGTACCGCCGCGGTCCCGGGGCGCCCGGCGCCGAAAATCGTCAGTGCGGCGATGGTGGCCGGCATGCGGCCGGGCAGCGTAATCGTCGACCTTGCGGCCGAGACCGGCGGTAATTGCGAGCTGACGCGGCCGGGCGAGACTTTCGAGAGTGGGGGAGTAACCGTGGCCGGCCCGTTGAACCTGGCCAGCCTGGGCGCGGTGCACGCCAGCGAGATGTTCTCGCGCAACGTGTTCAATTTCGTCGCGCTGTTCGTGCGCGATGGGGCGCTGGTGTTCGACTGGGAAGACGAATTGCTGGCGAAGACACGGTGGCTTTAAGGCAGGAGCGTCGAGGCTAAAGCCCCGACGAGCGAAGTGCAGATCCCTGGGCCGCCTCAGCGGTCATCCCCATCGTCATGCGCTCGGATCCACTCCTGGCGCTGCTGCGGGGTCATCTTCTCCCAGCGCTGCAGCAGTTCGTCGCGCTGGGGACGGTCGAGCTTGCGCATCTCCGCGAACAGCGCCTTGGCTTCGCGGCGCTGCTGCGGCGACATATTCTCGAAGCGGCGCATGCCTGCCGCGGCCTGGCGGCGCTGCTCCGGCGTCATCGCCTGCCAGCGTTCGGCATGGCGCAGCATCCGCGCGCGCTGTTCGGGCGCATCGTTCCAGCGCTGGCGCATCGAGGCGATCAGCGTCTCGCGCTGTTGCGGGCTGAGGTGATCCCAGTCCGGCAACGGTGCCGGTGGCGGTGCCGAGGCTTGCGGTTGTGGTTGCGGTGACGGCGCCGGGCGCGGCGCAGCTTGCGCCCACGCCGAGCCCGTGGCCGCGAGCAGCACGATCAGCAAAAGCCGGGTGGAAGTCTTCATCGGGTCTGCTCCATGGCCAGGGCATTTTGCGAGCCCAGCCAGACGTAGAGATCGGGATTCTGCTCCAGCACTTCGTCGCCATCGACCGTGGCGACCACGGTAGACGCGGCGGCCGGCGCCGGGACAGGTCGGTTCAAATGCACGCCCAGGCCGACGGCCAGCAGCGCCGAGCAGGCCGTGGCCAGCACCCAGCCGCCGCGGCGACCCAACCGAGAATGGCTGGCCTGCGCACCGGCCTGGCGCGCCGCGCGCAGGCGCGCCAGCGTGGCCGGATCCAGTGCCTGTAGCGCGGCCTGGTGCAACTGCCGCGCCTGCGTGTCGAAGTTTTGGGTTTGACGATCCGTGGTGTTCACCGGAAATCCTCGAGTTGTGCCTGCAGGGCCTCGCGGGCCCGCGAAAGATGGGTTTTTACCGAACCTTCGGAACAGCCCATGGCCTTGGCGGTGGTGGCCACGTCCAGTTCCTCCAGCACGCGCAAGGTGAAGGCCTCGCGCTGGCGCGGCGGCAGCTTGCGCAGGGCCTGTACCAGGCGCGCGTAGGCCTCGCGCTGTTCCTGCGATTGCGCCGGACCGGCGCCGCTGTCGGCCCAGTCGATGCTGCCGCCTTCGTCCTGGTCCTCGGCCGGCGCCCAGAACTTCAAGCGGAAGCTGCGACGCCGCTGCACATCGACGATGCGGCTGCGCAGGATGCTCCAGAACAGCGGGGTCCATTCCGCGGCCGGCCGCTCGCGGTAGCCGAGCAGCTTGACCATCGCGTCCTGCACCGCGTCCAGCGCATCCTCGCGATGGCGCAGCCCGGCCTCGGCAAAGCGGAACGCGCGCGGCCCCACGCCGGCCAGGAAGGCATCCAGCGAAGCCGGCGGTGCCGGGGCCTGGGTTTGAGGATCGAGCGAAGTACCCACCAACACAGCGTAGCTTCCCGAGGCGAATGCCTGGTCAACGCGCCACTGGGCGATCGGTTGACACGGTCGCGGCAGGGCAGGGTAGGAGCGCCCCGGCTTGGTTATGATGCCCCCTACCCGGGGCAACTGAATGGATGGACGATGAGCGACGGTTTCGTGGCGCTGTACATCTTCATGCTGGCGGCGATCGCCGGCCACGTGATCATCTCGCGGGTGCCGGTGATCCTGCATACCCCGCTGATGTCCGGCTCGAACTTCATCCACGGCATCGTCCTGATCGGTGCCATCGTCGTCCTCGGCCATGCTGATACTCCGCTGGAAAAGGTCCTGGGTTTCGTCGCGGTCCTGCTCGGCGCGGGCAATGCGGCCGGCGGCTACGTGGTGACCGAACGCATGCTGGAGATGTTCAAGCCCAGCGCCCGCAACGGCCAGGCCGGCAAGCCGGGGGATCGCGCTTGAACGTGACCACGGTGGAATTGCTCGACTGGCTGGTGAAGGCCAGCTACCTCGTCGCCGCGACGCTGTTCCTGCTGGGACTGCAGCGCATGGCCTCGCCACTGACCGCGCGCAGCGGCATCCGCTGGGCCGGCCTGGGTATGTTGATCGCGACCGTCGCGACCTTCTTCCTGCCGGGCCTGCACAACATTCCGCTGATCCTGGCGGCCGTGGTCATCGGCACCGGCGCGGCCTGGTGGTCGGCCAAGCGCGTGGCCATCACCGACATGCCGCAAATGGTGGCGCTGTACAACGGCATGGGCGGCGGCTCGGCGGCGGCGATCGGTGCGGCCGAGTTGCTGCGTTTCTCCTTCCTGGTGCGTCGCGACACCAGCCACTGGAGCGACAGTGCGATCGCCGAACTGGCGGCACGCCAGCCGGGTGCGACCACGCTGGCGCTGGCGGTCATCGGCGCGGCGATCGGCGCGGTGTCGCTGTCCGGCTCGGTGATTGCCTGGGCCAAGCTCGACGGCCGGCTCGACCGCCGCGTCACTTTTCCTGGGCAACAGGCGCTCAACCTGGTGGTGGCGCTGCTGGTCGTAGCGCTGGGGTTGTGGGCGGCGATCACGCTGCAGCCGCTGGCGATCGTGGCGTTCTTTGTGTTCGCGCTGGCCCTGGGCGTGCTGATGACCTTGCCGATCGGCGGCGCCGACATGCCGGTGGTGATCTCGCTGTACAACGCGTTCACCGGCCTGGCGGTGGCATTCGAAGGCTATGTGCTGGGCAACGAGGCGCTGATCATCGCCGGCATGATGGTGGGTGCGGCGGGCATCCTGCTGACGCGCCTGATGGCCAAGGCGATGAACCGGCCGATCAGCGGCGTGCTGTTCTCCAATTTCGGTGGCGGCGGCCAGGGCCAGGCGATCGAGGGCGCGCAGAAGCCGATCGAGGCCGGCGATGCGGCGGCGATGATGGCCTACGCCGAGCGCGTGGTGATCGTGCCCGGCTACGGCATGGCCGTGGCGCAGGCACAGCACAAGATCTGGGAGCTGGCGCAGCGGTTGATCGCGCGCGGGGTGAAGGTGAAGTTCGCGATCCACCCGGTCGCCGGGCGCATGCCGGGGCACATGAACGTGCTGCTGGCCGAGGCCGGGGTGCCCTACGACCTGATCGCGGACATGGACGACATCAACCCCGAGTTCGCCAGCACCGACGTGTCACTGGTGATCGGCGCGAACGACGTCGTCAACCCGGTGGCCAAGACCGACCCGACCAGCCCGATCTACGGCATGCCGATCCTGGACGTGGTGGACTCGCGCAATGTCATCGTCATCAAGCGCGGCAAGGGCACCGGGTTTGCCGGCATCGAGAATGCGCTGTTCTACGCCGACAACACGCGGATGCTGTACGGCGATGGCGCCGAGGCTGCGGGCGCGTTGGTGAGCGAATTGAAGGCGTTGGAGGGCGGCGGCCACTGAGCCGCCGCTAGCGCGCGGCAAACCAGGCCAGGACCACGCCGACGGCCCAGCAGGCCAGGTCGAAGCCGCCATTGGCCAGGGTGGTCAGCTCCCAGGCCAGGCGGGGGCCCATCCGCACCGCGGAGGCGAGCACGTCCATGCCCATCACCGCGCCGATCTGGGCCGAGGCTATCGCCCACTGCGCCAGCACGATGACCACGGCGGTCGCCGCGGCTGCGGTCCAGGCGCGTGCCGGGCCGGGGCGGAACGCCGCCAGGCGCAACATGAACGCCGATTCCAGCGCAACGAGAATCGCCATCCAGCCAGCCTGCTGGCCGATTGCCAGGGCGATGATCAACCAGGCGATGAGGGCGGTGACGCATCCCAGCAACAGCAGCAGGGGCCAGAGCCAGTGCGTGGTCCTGGCAGACACGGGAGTGGGCGGCATCGGGTATTCCTGAAATCGGCCTACAGCATAAGGCCTGCCGCGGTGGCTGCCATCCCGAGGGCACAACCCGCACTGGCGCGACAGCGTTTTCCGGCAGGTGCGCTGCGCCGGCGATGAAATAGACCCTAAAATGTACGACTTGCCCCAGCGGGCCCCGGCCCCATCTGTCCCCCATGTATTCCCGCAGCAGCGAACCTGTCCAATTCGAACGCGACTGTGACGCCATCATGGTGCCGCAGGGCGATGCCGTGACCTTGCCCGCCGGCAGCTACGGCTACATCACCCAGGCGCTGGGCGGCAGCTACACCGTGTTCGTCGAGGGCAACCTGTTCCGCATCGCCGGCAAGGACGGCGACGCCATCGGCAAGGAGCCGCCACCGGGCCTGGACCTGCCGGCGGATGCCAGCGACGAAGAAGTCGAAAAGCTGATCTGGCAGCAGCTGCGCACCTGCTTCGACCCGGAAATCCCGTTCAACATCGTCGACCTGGGCCTGGTGTACGAGGTCGAGCTCAAGCATCGCGACGATGGCGAGCGCCTGGTCGAGGTCAAGATGACGCTGACCGCGCCGGGCTGCGGCATGGGCGAAATCCTGGTCGACGACGTGCGCAGCAAGCTCGAACTGATCCCCACCGTGGCCGAGGCCGACGTGGACCTGGTCTTCGATCCGCCGTGGGGCCGGCATATGATGTCCGAGGCCGCCCGGCTCGAAACCGGGATGCTGTAAGGGTCCGCGGCTCGCGGACCCCGGTGCCGCCCCCAAAGGCGCGCCCCTGCCACCTGCTAAATCGCAAGGAATCTTCTGGTGTCCGCTACCGCTTCTTCGCCGTCCACGGCCTTCCGCGTCACCCCTTCTTCGTCGCCGCGCAGCGCGCAGCAGCGCGAGGCCATCCTCGCCGCGCCGGGGTTCGGCCAGCACTTCACCGACCACATGGTCGCGATCGAATACGACAAGGAGCACGGCTGGCACGACGCCGAAGTGCGTCCCTACGGCCCGCTGCAACTCGACCCGGCCGCCGCCGTGCTGCATTACGGCCAGGAGATCTTCGAGGGCATCAAGGCCTACCGTCACGCCGATGGTTCGATCTGGACCTTCCGCCCGGAGGCCAACGGCGCGCGCCTCCAGCGCTCGGCGCGGCGCCTGGCCATGCCGGAATTGCCGGTGGAGCTGTTCGTCGAATCGCTGCGCCAACTGGTCGCCGTCGATCACGAATGGGTGTCTGGCGTTGGCGAGAACAGCTTGTATTTCCGCCCCTTCATGATCGCCAACGAAGCCTTCCTCGGCGTGCGTGCGGCGCAGAAGGCCGGTTACTACGTCATCGCCAGCCCGGCCGGTCCGTACTTCGCCAAGGGCGTGGCGCCGGTGTCGATCTGGCTGTCGCACGACTACGCCCGTGCCGCCAAGGGCGGAACCGGCGCGGCCAAGTGTGGTGGCAACTACGCCGCCTCGCTGCTGCCGCAGCAGCAGGCATACGCACAGGGTTGTTCGCAGGTGCTGTTCCTCGACCCGGTCGAGGGCAAGTACCTTGAAGAACTCGGCGGCATGAACGTCTTCCTGGTGTACAAGAACGGCACCCTGGTAACTCCGGCGCTGTCGGGCAGCATCCTCGAGGGCATCACCCGCGAGAGCATCCTGCAACTGGCGCGCGACCGCGGCCTGAAGGTGGAAGAGCGCAAGGTGACCCTGGACGAATGGAAGCAGGGCGTGGCCTCGGGGGAGATCAGCGAGGTGTTCGCTTGCGGCACCGCGGCGGTCATCACCCCGATCGGCGAACTCAAGGGCAAAGGCTTTGCGGTGGGCGACCTGAACGCGCCGGCTGGCGAGGTGACCATGGCCCTGCGCAAGGAACTCACCGACATCCAGTACGGCCGTCTGCCCGACCGTCACCACTGGCTGGTTCGCCTGCGCTAGCCCTCCGTGCGTGGGCCGCCCAGTGCCCGCGCAGTCGGCCTGGAAGTTCGCCGTGCGAACTCCCAGGCGGCGGCCAATGTCCCTTTTCTGTCTCGTTCATGTCTCACATGAGTGAATTTTGACATCGGCCGTCACATATCCGGCAATTGCTCTCGGCAGAAACCGTTTCCGCGGGTATTAGCCACGCGGATCTTTGGTTAGCTTCCCTTCAGGACGACTTTCAGGGGCGTCGTCCCGAAACTCCGGCCGGTTCCGGATCCACGCTCGATGCCTCACGGCCCCGGTCGGGTCATCGCCGCCTATGGCGGCTTTCTAGATCTGGAAGGGAAACCGAATGTCCAAGGATCAACTCCGCGCGGGTCGCCGCGCCTGGGTCGTGCTGGGCGGTAGCGCACTGACCTCCCTGCTTCTGGCAATGCCGGCGTTCGCCGGCGAGGTATACCTGGACGGCCTGGCCTCCGCGCCGACCCACCAGCGCTTCATCGTCACTTATCGCGATGGCAGCACCGAGCTGGCCAGTGCCAACGTGCTCGGCCAGGCCCTGCGTGCGGCCGCCACTTCGGTCTCGGCCAAGGGCGGTACCGCCTTGGGCCTGAGCTCGGTGCGACGGCTCGCGGTAGGCCCCGAACTCATCAAGGCCGACCGGCCCCTGGACCGCGCCGAGGCCGAAGTGCTGATGCGCCGCCTGGCCGCCGACCCGAACGTGGTGAGCGTGGAAGTGGACCAGTTGCTCCGGCCCAACCTGACGCCGAACGATCCCCGCCTGTCCGAACAATGGGGCTTCGGCACCACCAGCGCCGGCATCAACGTGCGCCCGGCGTGGGACCAGGCCACCGGCAGCGGCGTGGTGGTGGCGGTGATCGATACCGGCATCACCAGCCACCCGGACCTTGCCGCCAACATCCTGCCCGGCTACGACTTCATCAGCGACACCTTCGTGTCGCGCGACAACGACGGCCGCGATTCCAACCCGAACGACCAGGGCGATTGGAACCCGGTCGCCAACGAGTGCTACAGCGGCTCGCCGGTCACCAATTCGAGCTGGCACGGCACCCACGTGGCCGGCACGATCGCCGCGGTCACCAACAACGCGGTCGGCGTGGCCGGCACGGCGTTCAACGCCAAGGTGTTGCCGGTGCGCGTGCTGGGGCGTTGCGGCGGCTATACCTCGGACATCGCCGATGCGATCGTTTGGGCTTCGGGTGGCACGGTGAGCGGCGTACCGGCCAATGCCAATCCGGCCGAGGTGATCAACATGTCGCTCGGTGGCAGCGGCACCTGCTCGACCACCTACCAGAACGCCATCAATGGCGCGGTCTCGCGCGGCACCACGGTGGTAGTGGCGGCGGGCAACTCGGCCACCAACGTGTCAGGTTCGGTGCCGGCCAATTGCGCCAACGTAGTGGCGGTGGCCGCCACCACCTCGGCGGGCAGCAAGGCCAGCTTCTCCAACTACGGCACCGGCATCGACGTGTCCGCGCCGGGGCAGAGCATCCTGTCCACCCTCAATACCGGCACGACCACGCCGGGTAGCGCGAGCTACGCGTCCTACAACGGCACCTCGATGGCTTCGCCGCATGTCGCCGGCGTGGTGGCGTTGATGCAGTCGGTCGCGCCAACCGCGTTGACCCCGGCGACGGTCGAGGCGACCTTGAAGAGCACGGCCAGTGCACTGCCCGGTTCGTGCAGCGGCGGTTGCGGCGCCGGCATCGTCAATGCCAATGCCGCGGTCACTGCGGCCAAGGGCGGTGGCGGTGGCGGGGGTGGCGGCACGACGCTGACCAGCGGCGTGCCGGTGAGCGGCTTGTCGGCGAGCAGCGGCAGTTCGCTCAACTACACCATCGCCGTACCAGCCGGGCGCAGCACGCTGACGGTGAAGATTGCCGGCGGCAGCGGCGATGCCGACCTGTACGTGCGCTTCGGCAGTGCGCCGACCGACACGACCTACACCTGCCGGCCGTATCTCAGCGGCAACACCGAGACCTGCACGATCAGTGCGCCGTCGACCGGGACTTACTACATCCGGGTCAAGGCGTATTCGACGTTCTCGGGGGTTACGTTGACTGCGACGTATTGAGGCTGGGGGCGGGGCCGCGACCGGCATCTTGCTGGTCGCGTCTCCGTTTGTCGGGGCTGATGGCCCGAGGCCAGCCAGAGCCTCTCCTGCAGTTCACTCGCAGAGTTTGGCGGCGCGGGCCTGGAGGATTTTCACCGCATCGGTCGGTGCCAGTTCCAGCAGCAAGCCGCGCTGGCCAGCGTTGATATAAATCGACTCGGCAACCAGCGTTCGCGCTTCGATCCACACTGGCAGCGGTCGCTGCTGTGCGAACGGGCTGATCCCGCCCACCTTGTAGCCGCTGCGCCGTTCGGCCTCGGGCACTTCCATCATCCGTGCCGACTTGCCGCCACAGGCGGCCGCCAATTGCTTCAGCTGCAGCTGGTGATCGGAGGGAATCACCGCGCACACCGCGCGGTCGTCGACCCATGCCATCAAGGTCTTCAGTACCCGCGCCGGTGGCACGCCCAACGATTGCGCCGCATGCACGCCCTTGCCCACGGCTGCTTCGGCGTCGAAGTCGTAGGCGTGCAGGCGATAGGCAATGCCCGCGCCATCCAGCAGCCGGGTTGCGCGCGTGGCTCGCGACATCCGGCGCTCAGGCGGCTTCGAAGCGATTGGCGGCGACGTTCTTGCGCACGTGATCCGGATGCCAGATGCGGCCGTTCATGGCGATATACACGCCCGCCGGCAAGCTCTGCACCGCACCCACCGCGCAGCCGATGTTGAACTCGGCGTCCGAACCACGGAAGCGCGCCGGGTTGAGGGCGCCGGTCATGACGATGGTCTTGTCGGGGATCGACTGCAGCACCAGGCCGGTCTGGACCATGCTGTCGGTGCCGTGGGTGATCAGCACGTGCCGGGCCGGCTGCGCGGCGACGGTGGCGCGGATCAGCTCGCGGTCGGCATCGGTGATGTGCAGCGAATCCTTGCGGATGATCGGGATCACCGTGAAGCGGAATGCCACGCCCAGTTCCTTGAGGATCTGGCCGATCTGCGGATCGCCGATCTGGTAATCCGACTTGTCGTCGAAGTAGATCTTGTCGATCGTGCCACCGGTGGTGACGATCAGGAGCTCTTCCATTGCGGTTGCCTTGCCTGCGGACGGAAAGCGCGGCGCCGGGCCGCGCGAGACCGCCATGATACCCGCGCGGCTGCGTCAGCCGGCCGTGCGCCGCGCCGCTCGCGCCGCCGCGCGGGCGCGCAGGCCGGGCAGGCTGGCGGCCGCAATGATGACCAGTGCCAGGCAGATTTCGAGTGCGGCCAACGGTCCAGCGTAGACCCCGGTCCAGGCCGCCATCACCCCATGGCTGAACCAGAACAGCGCGCCGACGCCGGCCCAGAACGGCGCGCGCGAACGGCCGCGGCAGGCGGCGGCCAGGCACAGCGGCGGCAGCGCGAACACCAGCCACGCCGCGGTGCGGTGGCGGTCGTCGTGGAAGGCGAACAAGTACACCGTGGCCAGCGCCAGCAGCGCGGCGATCAGTACCCAGCGCGAGCCAGGCCGGTTCAAGGCGCGGCCAACTTGCGCGCGATGGTGGCCAGGCGGCGACCGAGTGCGCGCGCCAGTTGCACCTCGTCCTCGCTTGGCTGCGGGTCGTCGGCGGCGCCGGCGACATGGCTGGCACCGTAGGGGGTGCCGCCACCGGTCGTATGGCTCAACGCCGGCTCGGTATACGGAATGCCCACGATCACGCAGCCATGGTGCAGCAGCGGCACCTGCATCGAGAGCAGGGTGGACTCCTGGCCGCCATGCATCGTCGCGGTCGAAGTGAACACCGCCGCCGGCTTGCCGACCAGGGTGCCGCTGGCCCATTCGGCGCCGAGGCCGTCGAGGAAGTGTTTCACCGGCGCGGCCATGTTGCCGAAGCGAGTGGGGCTGCCCAGGGCCAGGCCGCTGCACTCGGCCAGGTCGGCGGCCACCACGTAGGGCGCGCCCTCGTCGGGCACCTGCGGCGCGGCCGGCTGGGTCAGCGCGGTGACCGCCGGCACCGTGCGCAAGCGCGCCGCCATGCCCGGAACTTCGCCGATGCCGCGGGCAATCTGGCGCGCCAACCGTGCCACCGAACCGCCACGGCTGTAGTACAGCACCAGGATTTCGCTCATCGTCTCGGTCGCCCCGTTGCAGGAAGGCCGCAGTATCGACCATGCGGAGGTCATCGTGCATCGGGTACGCTTGCGCGATGGCGACAAGGGACACGCTGAACCTGTGGAGGGACCGCCTGCGCGACCGCGCCCGCGCGGTGAGCTTCGGCCGTTTCCTGTGGCAGCGCTTCCTCGACGACCGCCTGTTCCAGGCCGCTGGTTCGCTCGCCTACACCACGGTCTTTGCGCTGGTCCCGGCCGCCATCGTGGTGTTTGGGGTGCTCTCGGCCTTTCCGGTGTTCGGCGAGTGGCGCGACCGGCTCAGTGAATATATCTTCGCCCACTTCGTGCCGAGCGCGGCCAGCGCGGTGCAGGGCTATCTGCTGCAGGCGGCCAATGCGGTCGGCCAGCTCACTGCCGCCGGCCTGATCGCCCTGGTGGTGTCGTTGCTGATCACGCTGCATAGCGTGGAGCAGATCTTCAACCAGATCTGGCGCGTGGCCTCGTCGCGGCCCAAGTTCACCCGTTTCCTGGTCTATTGGACGGTGCTCACGCTCGGCGCCATGGTCGCGGCCGCCAGCCTGGCGGTGTCGGTGAGATTCTTCGCGCTGCCGTTGTTCCAGACCGTGGAGGGCCAGGCCCTGGCCACCAGCCTGTTGGCGCTGGCGCCGGTGCTGATCGAGTTCGCGGCCATCGTGCTGCTGTACCGGGTGGTGCCGCACCACCCCGTGCGCATGCGCCATGCCGCGCCCGGCGCGCTGCTGGCGGTGGCGATGCTGGAACTCGTGCGTTGGGGGCTGAGCGCCTACCTGGGCGGATTCCAGTCCTACGAACGCATCTACGGCAGCACCGTCGCCTTCCTGCCGATCTTCCTGCTGTGGATCTACCTGTGCTGGGTCTCGGTCCTGCTCGGCGCTTCGCTGGCGTCCTCGATCGCCGCGTTCCGCTACCAGCCGGCGGCGATGCGCTTGCCGGCCGGCTATGAAATCTACTGCCTGCTGCGCCTGCTCGGGCGCTTCCAGGCCGCGCGTCGCGAAGGCCAGGGCCTGGACGAAGACCAGATTCTCGCGCTCGAACCCATGCTGACCGATTCGCTGCTGCAGCAGATGCTGTGCGAGCTTGAGCGCATCCGCCTGGCGCGCCGCGACGAACGCGGCCACTGGCTGCTGGCGCGCGACCTCGACGAGGTATCGCTGCTGGAACTGTACGAGCGGTGCCAGTTGCGCATTCCGGTCGACGACCACGTATTGCCCGGGCGCGACGACGCGCTGGGCCAGGTGGCCGCGCGCGCGCTGGACGAACTGCGCCAGCCGCTGCGCGCCATGCTCAAGCGCCGCGTCGGCGACCTCTATCGAACCCTGCCCGGAGAACCCGCATGATCCGCCGAGCCCTAGTCGTCTCCCTGCTGCTGGCGATGGCCGCCTGCCAGCGCCAGCCCGAGCCGAGTGCCACGCCGGCCGCCGGCACCGCACCCGCCACGCCGGCCGCCGCGCCGAGCGCCCGCCCCGAGCCAGTACCGCCGGCGCGCGAGATCACCGCCGAGCAACCGAGCCTCAAGCTGCCCACTGTCGACGGGCAGGCCTACGACCTGGCCGCGCATCGCGGCAAATGGGTGGTGGTCAACTTCTGGGCGACCTGGTGCGCGCCGTGCCTGAAGGAGATGCCGGAACTGTCCGCGCTGCACGCCATGCGCGACAACATCGAAGTGGTGGGCCTGGCCTACGAGGACATCGAGCCGGCCGAGATGCAGGCCTTCCTGAAGGCGCATCCGGTGGCCTACCCGATCGCAATCGTCGACACCTACCAGCCCCCAGCCGACTTCGCGGTGCCGCGCGGCTTGCCGATGAGCTATTTGATCGGCCCGGACGGCAAGGTCGCCAAGCAGTTCCTCGGCCCGGTGGAGGCGCGCGACATCGAAGCGGCGATCACCGCTGCCGGCGGCAGGGCGAGCTGATGGCCCGGCGGCCTTTCGCGTAGGCGGCCGTGGCGGTTTCTTGATCGGCTAAGCGTTTTCGCATCTGGCCGCGCAAGCTATGGCTGCCGCGGCCGATATATCGGCATCGATACGCGACAGGGGAAAGGCAATGACGACTTTGGGACGCAGGCGGGCGCGCGAAGGCCGACGGGCGCGTACGTTCTGGATCCTGTTGGCGTTGTCGCTCGCCAGCCTGGCCGGGATGATCGCCAGCGGCCAGCCGGCCACGCGCCAGATCGGCGTGGCGGGGGTGTTCGCGGTGCTGTTGTTGCTGGCGGCATGGCGCGCGCAATGGGCGCGGATGCATTTCAGCCCGGCGTCGGGCGTGGACTTCATGAGCCTGATGGCGCTGGGCGCGGGCTCGCTCGACGAAACCTCGGCCAAGGAAGAGGGCTTGCCCGATCCGTTGCGTTTCGACCCGGACGACGCCGAACGCCGGCCGTGGCGCGACCTCGACGCGGCGCAGGTGCAACGCCGTCTGCGCCAGCAGCAGGACGCTTGGCGCCAGGCCGACCAGCGTCGCGTGCAGCAACAGCAGCGCCAGCGTGCCCTGGGTCTGGCCCTGGCTTTGGTGGACCACGGCATCCCGCTGCGCAATGGCGACGACGCCCTGCTGGATACCGCCGCACTGCGCGCCGAAGCCTTGCTGCTGCAGGCCGACCCCGGCCCCCTGGTGCTCGACGAGATTCCCGCGCTACACGCGCGGCGCTATTGGCTGACCATGGCCGCGGCCGGCCCCGGCGCAGCCGAAGCGCTGCAGGGCCACTGGCGCTTGCTGCGCGCGCTGCGTCCGCTGGTGCCCGGGATCGTGCACCTGCGCGAGCGCGCCTGGCGGATCGGCCGCCTGGCCTGGAACCCGCAAGCCGACCTCGACCAGGTCGACGTGGCCTACGTACTGGCGGCCGACTACCGGCAACTGCTGCGCGACTGGTTGCTGATGGCCGCCACCGTGCACCTGGCCGATGGCATGACGCTGGAAGCCTGCCTGCTGGCGCGCTGCCCGAACCTGCGCCGCGATGGCGGTGACGACATCACCCAGGTGGAAGCCGCGCAACCGTTATGGCCAGCCTTCATCGGGATGCTGGAAGCGGCGCTGGTGGCACTGGAGGCCGCCGCACGACAGCGCGATGTCGTGGCCAGCCTGGATGCCGGCGGCGAGGGTCAGTCTTCGGGCCGATAACGCGGTATCGGCTTGAGCACGCCGAATTTTTCCTTGTGCAGCTTGCCGGCCAGCTTCGGCAGCGGCAATTCGTCGGCCGGCAGCGACACATCCGGCAGGCGATCCAGGAGGTCGCGGATCAAGGTCAGGCGGCCGCGCTTCTGGTCGTTGAAGTCCACCAGCGTCCACGGCGCCCACTCGGTGTGGGTGGCCTGCAACATCGCCTCGCGGGCGTGGGTGTAGTCGGCGTAGGCATTGCGCGATTGCAGGTCCACCGGCGATAGCTTCCAGCCCTTGAGCGGATCTTCGTGGCGTTCGGCGAAGCGCTCCTCCTGTTCTTCCTGGTCCACGGTCAGCCAGTACTTGAACAACAGGATGCCGTCTTCGACCAGCAACTGTTCGAAGCGCGGCGCCTGGCGCAGGAACGCCAGGTACTGCTCCTCGGTGCAGAATTCCATCACGTGTTCGACGCCGGCGCGGTTGTACCAGCTGCGGTCCATCAGCACGAGCTCACCGGCGGCCGGCAGGTGGGCGACATAGCGCTGGAAATACCACTGCGTGCTTTCGCGGTCGCTGGGCTTGGGCAGCGCGACGACGCGGCACTGGCGCGGGTTGAGGTGTTCGGAGATCGCCTGGATCACGCCGCCCTTGCCCGCGGTATCGCGTCCTTCCAGCACTACCACCGCGCGCTGGCCGGTGTGCTGCAGCCAACGCGCCATCGACACCAGTTCCAGTTGCAGTGGCTTGATCAGTTGCTCGTACTGCTTGCGTTTGAGCGACATCGCGGCACCTCCAGGCAGGAGCGTGCAGGTTACTCGCGCAGGCGTGGGCGCAGTGTCGCCAGGTTGCAGGGCCGGGTGCGCGCGTCGAGCTGGTCGCGGATGATGCGCTCCCAACCGGTGCGGCAGGCCGAGGTCGAGCCGGGCAGGGCGAACAGGAAGGTGCCGTTGGCCAGGCCGGCGAACGCACGCGACTGCAGCGAAGCGGTGCCGATCTCCTCGAAGGAAATCGCGCGGAACAGTTCGCCGAAGCCGGGCATGGTCTTGTCCAGCAAGGGCAGCAGCGCCTCGGGCGTGCTGTCGCGGCCGGTGAAGCCGGTGCCGCCTGTCACCAGGATGCCATCCACCGCCGGCTCGGCGATCCAGGCCGAGACGATCGCGCGCAGGCGATAGCGGTCGTCAGGCGCCAGGGCGCGTTCGTGCAGCAGGTGCCCGGCTTCGGCCAGCGCCTGGACCAGGTAATCGCCGGATTTGTCGTCGGCCGGCGAGCGGCTGTCGGAGACGGTCAGCACGCACAGGCGCAGCGGGATCAATTCGGAGGTCGCGGTCATGTCGCCAGCCTAGCCGCGGCTCAGGCTGGACGCCAGCCGCCGCGCTGCGCCATCTGCGCGGCGAGGGTGGCGAAATCAGCGGCGAAGCCGCGCATGTCGAACAGGCTGCTGTCGCGGCGACGCTGTGCCAGTTCGGCGCGCAGGCGGGCGCGCTGCTCGGCATCGTTGCCCAGCGCAATGCCACGCGCGACGAAAGCGGCATCGTCGGGCACATTCATCGCCGCCAGACCGAGGTGGTGGTTCAAGCTGCCGGCCACGCGCGCGGCGAAGGTGCGGCCGGGCGTGGTCAGGACCGGGCAGCCGGCCCACAGTGCATCGGAGGCGGTGGTGTGGGCGTTGTAGGGGGCGGTGTCGAGGAACAGGTCGGCATGCCGGTAACGCGCCAGGTATTGCGGATGCGGCAACTTCGGCATGAACACCAGCCGTTGCGGCGACACACCGCCGGCTTGGGCGGCGGCGCGCAAGCGGTTGTCCGCTTCGCCGGGGCCGGAGAGCAGCCACAGCACCGCATCGGGCACGCCGCGCAGGATCGCGAGCAGGCGTTCGAAGCTGCGCGGGTTGAGCTTGTAGCTGTTGTTGAAGCAGCACAGCACCACCGCATCGGCAGGCAGGCCGCAGGCTTCGCGCGGCGGTGGCGTGCCGATTTCGCGGGTGGTGTCGGAAGGTTGGAAGGCGCGCGGTAGCCGCAGCACTCTCTCGCTGTAATGCGGTTCCAGCCAGTCGGGTAGGGCGAAGTTGTCGCCGATGACGTAATCGATCCACGGCGCGCCGGAGGTGCCGGGGTAGGCGAGCCAATTGATCTGCACCGGTGCTGGCCGCAGCGCCAATACCTCGGGCGTGCCGCCTCCGCCCCAGCCGCGCAGGTCGAACAACAGGTCGATGCCGGCCTCGCGGATGGCCATCGCCACCTCGCGGTGCGGGCGCGCGGTCACGTCGTGGAGAACGGTGGCGCTGCCGAGCCGGCGGCGAATATCGCTGTGGTCGTCACGGTTGAGCGCGAACAGATGTATCTGCACATCGGCGTGCACGCGCAAGGCTTCGAACAGCGCCACGGTAAGCAACCCGGTGGGATGCGCGCCGAAGCCGTTGGAAAGGAAGCCCAGCCGCAGCGGCCCGTTGGCGCGCACCCGTGCCGGCGGTAATGGGCGGATGCCGGCCAGCGCGGCGGCACGCAGGCGCGCGCAGGCCAACTGCTCCTGCGCGCTGCTGTCTTCGCTGAGGAAGGCGAACGGCTCTACACCGGGGTGGCCCTGCACGACTGCATCGCGAACCTGCCGCGAAAGCGTGTCCAGGTCGTTCCAGTCGCACAACCGGCGGCGCCAGTTGAGGCATTGCGCGGCGATGTGCGGATCTTCGGGGAGCAGCTGATGCGCGAGCGCATAGGCCCGGGCCGCCGGCTCGGCCTCGCCGGCGTCTTCGAGTGCGTGCCCCAGCCACAGCGCCATGCCCGGGTGTTGCGGCGCCAGCGCAAGCGCTTGCCGCAACAACGCAATCGCCTGCGAGTAGCGCCCCTGCATCCACTGCAGGCGACCCCACCTGGCCAAAGTTTCCGGATGCTCGCCACGCAAAGCTTGCGCGCGCTGCAGCGCCTGCACCGCAGCGTCGAGCGCACCCGCGCCCATCTCGGCATCGGCCAGCATCAGCCAGGCGACGAAGTCGCCCGGTTGCCGGCGCACCGCATCGCGCAGCTGCTGGCGTTCCTGTTCGGGCGAGGGCGCCGTGCTCACGTACTGGCCAGGCGTGCGAGCTCGTCCACCTGGTGTTCGTGTTGCAGGCGGCCGATCAGGTCGTCCAGGCCGCCTTCGATGATATTGGGCAGGTCGTACAGGGTCAGGCCTTCGACGCGATGGTCGGTGATGCGGCCCTGCGGGAAGTTGTAGGTGCGGATGCGCTGGCTGCGGTCGCCACTGCCGACCTGCAGCCGCCGCGATTCGGCTTCGGCCGCCGCCTGCTTGCTGCGCTCGGCTTCCAGCAACTGCGCCTTCAGCCGCTTCATCGCCTTGTCGCGGTTGGCGTGCTGGCTGCGTTCGGTCTGGCATTCGACCACCACGCCACTGGGCACGTGGGTGATGCGGATCGCCGATTCGGTCTTGTTGACGTGCTGGCCGCCGGCACCGGAGGAGCGGAACGTATCGACCTTCAGGTCGGCCGGATTGATCTCGATCTCCTCGACATCGTCGGCCTCGGGGATGATCGCCACCGTCGCCGCCGAAGTATGGATGCGGCCCTGCGATTCGGTCGCCGGCACGCGCTGCACGCGATGAGTGCCGGATTCGAACTTCAGCCGCGAGTACGCGCCGCGGCCGACGATGCGGGCCACCACTTCCTTGTAGCCGCCGTGCTCGCCGGGGCTGTCTGATTCGACTTCGACCTTCCAGCCCTGGCGCTCGGCATAACGCGCATACATGCGGAACAGGTCGCCGGCGAAGATCGCCGCTTCATCGCCGCCGGTGCCTGCGCGCACTTCCAGGAACAGATTGCCTTCGTCGCGCGGATCGCGCGGCACCAGCAACAGGGCCAGTTGCTCTTCGAGCGCGGCCAGCCGTGCCTGCGCGGCGGCGGCTTCTTCTTCGGCCATCTCGCGCAGTTCCGGATCCGAGCGCATCGCCTCGGCAGCGGCGAGGTCGGCCTTGGCGCTGCGCTCCTCGGCCATGGCGACCGCGACCGGTTCGAGCTGCGAGAACTCGCGCGAGAAATTGCGGAAGCGCTCGTTGTCGCCGAGCACGTCGGGGTCGGAGAGCAGGCGTTCGAGTTCTTCGCGGCGCTCGGCCAGCGCTTCGAGCTTACGGCGCAGGGTCGGCGTCATTCGGACTCACGGGGGGCAGGCTCACGGCGGGCGCGAGCTGGGAATGGGCATAGCCCGGCTTTTCGGGGAACAGGCGCTCGGCGGCGCGCGGCAGTTCGGCATCGCCGCTGAGCGCGGCTTCGCGCAGGGCCGCGGTAGGCGGGTGCAGCAGGCGATTGGTCAGGCCATGCGCGAGTTGCTCCAACACTTCCTCCGCCGGCCGGCCATTGGCCAGCTGCGCGCGCGCCTTGCCCAGCAGTTCATCGCGAGTGTTGTCGCCGAACGCGCGCAGGCGCTTGAGCGGGGCATGGTGGGCACTGGCCTGCTGGCTTTCCAGATAGCGGGCGACCTGCAGTTCGATGATCGCCTCGGCGGCGCTGGCGGCCTCGCGGCGGCTGCGGCGGTTGTCTTCGACCGCGCGTTCGAGGTCGTCCACGGTATACAGATAGGCGTCGCCGAGCTCGGATACCGTCGCTTCGATGTCGCGCGGCACCGCCAGGTCGAACAGCAACACCGGTTTGCGCCGGCGCGCGCGCAATGCTTCTTCGAGCATGCGCTTGCTGATCACCGGTTCGCGCGCGGCGGTGGCCGAAAACACCACGTCGGCCTCGGCCAGGTGGCGCGGCAACTCGTCCAGCGGCAAGGCATAACCGCCGTGCTGGCTCGCCAGCGCCTGGGCGTGGGCGAGGGTGCGGTTGGCGATGAGCAGGCGCTTGACCTTGCCCTCGCTGAGGTGGCGCGCGGCCAGTTCGATGGTTTCGCCGGCACCGACCAACAGCACCGTCGATTCATCCAGGCGGGTGAACGATTCCTGGGCCAGGCGCACCGCGGTCGAGGCGACCGAGACCGGGTTGACGCCGATGCGGGTATCGGTGCGCGCGCGCTTGGCCACCGAGAAGGTCTGCTGGAACAACCGGTCCAGGCGATTGCCGAGGGCGCCCTGCAAGCGCGCCGCCGCCCACGCTTCCTTGACCTGGCCGAGGATCTGCGGCTCGCCCAGTACCATCGAATCCAGGCCGGTGGCGACGCGGAACAGGTGGCGCACGGCCTCGCCATCCTGGTACTGGTAGAGATAGCTCTGCAGACCGGGCGCGTGCGACTCCAACCACGCAGCGAGCGCGGCGCCCTCGTCGGCCACCGCGTACAGCTCGGTGCGGTTGCAGGTGGAAAGCAGCGCTGCTTCGGAAACCTGGGGCAGGGCGCGCAGCGATTCGAGCGCGCGCGGCAGCGCCTCGCCGTCGAAAGCGGCGCGTTCGCGCAGCTCCACCGGCGCGGTCTGGTGGTTCATACCGAGCACCCACAAACTCATCTTTCTGGTCGCTTGCGATAAGCTGCTGGCCATTCAGGGCCCCCATTTTACGGCCCGGCAGCCCCCGATGCCCGCTTTCCACCGAGTCCTCAGTGTTCTTCTGATGTTGTCCGGCGTTTGCTGGTCATTAACGGCCGCCGCCGCGCCCCCTTCGCCGTCCGCGCCTGCCGCCGATACCAGTGACCTGGAGCCGGTGCTGGCCGGCGAGTTCGCGCTGCAGTCCGGCCAATTGGAGGAAGCCACCCGCTGGTACCTGCAGGCCGCGCGGCAGGCGCCGGGCGATGCCGGCCTGGCCGAGCGCGCCGCCCGCATCGCCATGCTCGCCGATGACGACGCCAGTGCGGCCAAGGCGTTGGCGCTGTGGCGCCAGCGCGCCCCGCAATCGCTTGCGATGCGCAGTACCGAGGCCACGCTGGCGCTGCGCAAGGGCGAGCGCCGCCAGGCCAAGCGGCAACTGGAGGTGCTGTTGCGCGATCCGGACCCGCGCGGCTGGCGCTTTGCCCTGGTAGCGCTGGCCGGGGCTGCGCGCGAACCGGACGCCGCGGCCGATGTGCTGGGGTCGCTGGTGAGTGCCGGTGCCATCCCGAATAAGCTCGAGGCCTGGCAGGAATTCGGACGGCTGGCGTTGCGGATGGAGCGCCCGGCCTTGACCAAGCAGATCGTCGATGAGGTGGTGAAGCGCTTCCCGCACGACCCGCGGGTGGCCCTGCTGCACGCCAACCAACTACTGCAGGCCGGCAAGCCGGAAGAGGCCGAGGCCTTGTTGCAAGGCCTGGAGCCGTTGGCCGGCAGCGATCAGGAGCTGCGCGCCGCCCTGGCGTTCACCTACGACAGCATGGGCAAACCGGCGGCCGCGGCGCGGGTGCTGGCGGTAGGTCCGCAGGACACCAACAACTACGGCCTGCGCGCGTCGATGCTGGCCAAGCAGCTGGACAAGCAGGCGCTGACCACCCTGTACGACGAGCTCAAAGCCGACGCCGCCGCGCCGGACCCGCAACGCCGCCTGCTGCTGGGCAAGATCGCCGAGTACCTGGAGCGGTACCAGGAGGCCATGGACTGGTATCGCGGCGTGCCCGGCGGACCGCAGCGCAGCGAGGCGCGACTGCGCGCCGCCAATGCGCTGTTCAAGCTGGGACGCAAGCAAGAGGCCTATGACGCCGTGCATGCGTTGCAGGGCGACGCCGGCGCCGAAGACGAGGCCCGGCGCGAGGCCTATATCCTGGAGGCCGAGTTGCGGCAGCAGGATGACGACCCGGCCGGTGAGCTGGACGCCTTCGCACGCGGCTTGGCCGCCTATACCGACGACAACGCACTGCTGTATGCCCGCGGCCTGGCCTGGGAGCGCCGGGATGACATCGCCCGCGCCGAGGCCGACCTACGCAAGATCCTGGTGACCGAGCCGGAAAACGTAGCCGCGCTCAACGCGCTGGGCTACACCCTGGCCGACCGCACGCAGCGCTACAAGGAAGCGTTGGCGTTGATCGAGCGCGCACGCACGGCCGAGCCGGATAACCCGGCGATCGTCGACAGCTATGGCTGGGTGCTCTACCGGTTGGGACGCAATCGCGATGCCCTGGTGCAGCTGCGCCGGGCCTGGGCGCTGGCCAAGGACGCCGAGATTGGCGCCCACCTGAGCGAAGTGCTGTGGGTGAGCGGCCAGCAGGATGAGGCGCGGCGCTATTTCGAGGAGGCTCGCAAGATCGACCCGGACAATCGGGCGTTGCAGCGGGTGAAGGAGAAGTACGGTCTATGAAGCCTTTCCATCGACTGTTGCCGCTGCTGGCGGCGGCATTGTTGTCGGCGTGCGTGTCCACCGGCCCGCGCTCGGCGGTGCCGGTCGCCTCGGTGCCAGTGAGCGCCGAGCAGCGCCAGGCCGAGGCCGATCGCCAGGCGTGGCTGCGCGCGCACCCGGACTGGTCCTTTCAGGGCCGTGCGGCGATCAGCAAGGGCCGCAACGGCGGCAACGGCCGGGTCGACTGGCGCCAGGACGGCCGCGATTACCGTATCCAGCTCAGCGCCCCGGTCACTCGCCAGAGCTGGGTGCTGACCGGCGAAGGCGCCACCGGCCGTGCCCGGCTGGAGGGCGTGGAGGGCGGGCCGCGCGGCGGCGATGACGCAGAGGAGCTGCTGTTCCAGGCCACCGGCTGGCAGATCCCGGTCGACGGCCTGCCGGCGTGGGTGCGTGGCCTGGTCGATGACGGCCAGGCCGGCGTGATCCGTGATGGCGACGGCCGGCCGGCGGTGCTGGAGCAGGCCGGCTGGCGGGTGGAATACCAGGAATGGTTCCCCGCGCAGGACGGCCGCCCGGCGTTGCCGAAGCGGATCGAGGCGCGCAGCGGTGATGCCAAGGTGCGTTTGTTGTTCGACCAGTGGGCCATGGACACGCCATGAGCGCGTTCGACCCGGCCGGCGCGGCCGGCTGGACGGCCTGGCCGGCACCGGCCAAGTTGAACCTGTTCCTGCATATCGTGGGCCGCCGGGCGGACGGCTATCACCTGCTGCAAACCGTGTTCCGCCTGCTCGACTGGGGCGACACCGTGCATTTGCGGGTGACCCCCGAAGGACCTGTCCGCCGGATTGGCCCCAGTGTTGCCGGTGTGGCCGAAGCCGACGACTTGATGGTCCGGGCGGCGGAACTGCTGCGAACCACGGCCAAAACTTCGTTATCTGCCGAGATTAGCGTCGAAAAGCGAATTCCGCCCGGCGGCGGCTTCGGCGGCGGATCGTCCGACGCGGCCACCACCCTGGTCGCGCTGAACGCCCTGTGGGGGCTGAAACTGGACGTCGACACCCTGGCCGAGCTGGGCGTGCGCCTGGGGGCGGACGTCCCGGTTTTCGTTCGTGGCCACAACGCCTGGGCTGAGGGCGTGGGCGAGCAACTGACCGCGATCGAGCTGCCGCCGGCCTGGTATGTGCTCGCCGATCCGGGTGTGCACGTGCCGACCCCTGAACTTTTTCGCGATCCGCATTTGACGCGGGATGCCGCGCCCGCGAAAATAGCGGACTTCGCTTCCGGAACCCCGCTCGGCAATGCCTTCGAGCCGGTGCTGCGCCGCCGGGAAGCCGCCATCGAGGCGGCATTCCAGGCGTTGGCGCGGATCGGCTCGCCTCGCTTGACCGGGTCGGGAGGTGGTTGCTTCGTCGAATTCGACACGCGTGCTGCCGCTGAGCAGGCGTTGGTCGAATTGCCGGCGGGGCTGCGCGCCTGGGTAGTCGGCGGGGCCGATCGGTCCCCGTTGCTGGATGTTCTGGCGGCGATGAAGTTTTAGGTTTTGATGCAGGGGCGTCGCCAAGAGGCCCAAGGCACCAGGTTTTGATCCTGGCATTCGTAGGTTCGAATCCTACCGCCCCTGCCATTCGCGGCCGCGCGCCCGCCAGCGCGCCGCGGACCG
>Ga0160435_1000088_pt1 | contig 54252 bp, 52 predicted proteins | sample HID1973K_E0MG_FD_108213 | JGI IMG/M metagenome (GOLD analysis project Ga0160435, IMG submission 108213) | Enriched mosquito-associated microbial communities from UW Madison campus, WI, USA - HID1973K_E0 MG | ecosystem: Host-associated > Arthropoda: Insects > Digestive system > Unclassified ...
CGCCGTCGCGACGTTGTTGAACCGTGGACGCAGGCACACGGGTCCGATGTGGACGGGCTTCCCCGCGGCCAGGCGCACCGACTGCTCCGCGACCAGCCGCTGCATGGCGACCGACTCGATCAGCTGCTCGGTGCCCGTCGCGTGGAAGAGGGGGGTGACGGCGATCGCGAGCGCGTCGACGTCGTCGGGGATCCGGTGGCGTTCCCGGTTCAGCTCGGTGAAGTGCGAGCGCGCGCCGCCGACGACCGGGATGCCGCGTCCGGCGGCCGCGAGCGCATCGCGCACGAGCGAGATCGCCGCGGCATCCGACACGTGGGCCGCGGCGCCCGCACGCGCGAACGCCCCGATCCGGAGCACCGGCACGCCCTCGAGCGCGGCGACGGCGGCGGCGACCGCCGACGCGTCGTCCGGGCCGACGACGAGCCGCACGTCGAGCGGGAGGCCCGTCGCGCGGGCCCGGGCCAGAGCGGCCGGAGCCTGGGGCGCGGCGACGTCGACCTCGACGAGGACTCCCGCTCCGACCGGGGACGGGGCCGGGGCCGGATCGGGCGCGGTGGCCGCGCCGAGGAGGATCGCGGGGAAGGCTCCGCCCGGGCGCAGGACGATGACATCGTCCGGCGCGGGAGCCCCGGCCGCGTCCGTAGCCCCGGCCGGATCGGCTCCGGCACGATCGGTCCTGGCCCGATCGATCCGGAGGACGATCGACTGCCGCACCCGCTCCCCCGCGGCGAGGGCGAACGGGAAGGGAAGGTCCAGCGGGCGGCTGTACGTCTTGAAGGAGGCGTCGGTCCAGTTGCGCTGGTCCTCCATCTCGAACACGTCGCCCGCGAAGCGGAGCGCGGCGCGGAGGCCGCCGGCCGGCCAGTCGAGCCCCGCGATGTCGAGCACCGGCTGGTGCGGGCTGATCTCGCGCGGGAACCTCGTGCGTTCGCGCGCACCGCCCGAGTGGAGAACCTCGAGCGGCTCGCCGGCGACGCCCGGCGGATGCAGCACGACGAGTCCCGTGCGGTTGGTGGCGAACCCCTCCGCCGAGACGAGGTCGAGGTCGACCCGGAGCTCGGGCCCGGCAGCGCTCACGCGCACGCCGCCGGAGAACGACGATCCGAGCCCCCGGGAGTGCACACGCAGGGCGAGCGCGCCCTCACCGCCGGTCACCTCGTCCACGACGAGCTCGGCGGTGTCCCAGTCGCCGTCGCGCACGACCGCGCGGACGCTCCGGAGGACGGGATGCCCGTCGTACGCGATGTCGGCGAGCTCGTCGCCCCGCAGCGAGAGCGACCACGCGCCGCTCCGCCACGGACGGGACTCGGAGTGCCAGGTCATCTCAGATGGTGGTCATGCCGCCGTCGACCTGGAAGAGCGCTCCGGTCGCGAACGCCCCGTCGTCGGAGGCGAGGAACACCATCGCGCCGCCGATGTCGTCGGGCGTGCCCGCTCGGCCGAGCGGGATCCGGCCGATGATCGCGGCACGCGCCTCGGGGTCGCTTGTGATCGTGGTGACGAGGGTCGTCTCGGTGTAGGCGGGCACGACCGTGTTCACCCGGATGCCGCGATCGGCATAGGCGGCGGCGACGGTGCGGGCGAGCCCGTGGATGCCGGCCTTCGACGAGCTGTAGGCCGTGAAGTCCTTGCCCTCGCCGTTCAGGCCCGTCGGGCTGCCGGTCAGGATGATCGATCCGCCGCCCCGTCCGAGCATCGCGCGCACGGCGTGCTTGACCGTGAGGAAGGTGCCGGTGAGATTGACGTCGATCGTCCGCTGCCACACCGCGAGGTCGAGGTCGGCGATCGGAGCGTCCTGACCGAAGAGCTGCACGCCGGCGTTGGCGACGACGACGTCCGGCGTCCAGCCACCCCCGTCCAGCGCGGCGAAGGCGGCCTCCACGCTGGCCTCGTCGGAGATGTCCATCACGGCGGCGCGGGCGACGCCGCCGATCGCGGCGGCCGTCGCGGCGGCGGCATCCGCGTCGTGGTCGGCGATCACGACCCGCGCGCCCTCGCGGGCGAAGCGCTCGGCGACGGCGCGTCCGATGCCGGTGGCGGCGCCGGTGATGAGGGCGGTCTTGCCCGCGAGTTTCGTCATCGAGGTCTCCTCAGCGCTGGATGTGGTCGAGGTGGAGCATCCGCGCGAGGTTCCTGTCGAGCTCGTCGTCGCGGAAGATCTTCTTCCAGTCCTCTTTGATGATGCTCTCGCGACCGTAGTCCATCGCGATGAGGCACGCGTCGCTGAACGGGTTGTCGCCGCGCAGGCCGTTGGCGAGCGCGACCTGCGTGTGCCCATAGAGGATGCTGCGGGCCGCGGCCTCGGGGACGCCCATCGTGTGGATCGCCTCGTCGAGGGCCTCGTTGAGGAGGGCGCCGATCATGCAGGCGACGGTCTCGACGAGGGTCGGCTCGAGCTGGGCGAGCTGCTTCACCGTGACCCAGTGGACGTCGATGACAGGGGCGTAGATCGCGCGCACCGTCTCCTCGACGATGCGCTTCTTCTCGGGGTCGTCCGACTCGACGGCGGCGATGGCATCCTGCGGGGCCGCGATGCCCCCGAAGGTGTCGGCCCACTCCTCCTTCGTCGTGCGCTCGAGGAAGACCGACGGATGACAGGGGTGGGCGACGGCCTGCACGACGTCGTCGCGAGTCGCGAGGAGTCCGGCATAGGCGGCGGCGGGGTCGAGGGTGAGGACGATCGCCCCCGGCTTCAGCTGCGGCACGAGCTCGGCCGTCACCGCGCCGAGCGCGAGATCCGGCACGGCGAGCACGACGATGTCGGCATCCGCGACAGCGTTCTCGGCATCGGTCAGCGTGCGACCGGCGTCGATCGTGCGCTGCCGGCCGGCGGGCGAGTTCTCGACGTAGTGGACGGTGTGGTCGGTGCGGGCCAGGTTGTCGGACACGCGCATGCCCATCTTCCCTCCCGCGCCGACGACGGCGATCGTGTGGGTCATCGGATGCTCCTCAGGTATTCCAGGGTGGTGCGGGTCCAGTCCCGCTCGGTGCGGACGGTGGTCTCGGCATCCCCCTGCCAGGGGAGCCAGTGCTCGACGACCTCGTTGATGCCCCGCTCGGCCGGGCGCACGGTCTCGCGCAGGTGCGGGTAGTCGTGGAGTCCGGTCCCCATCGGCGCGCCGGAGTAGGTGAAGCCCACCCATCCCGGCTGCCGGGCGAACGCGAAGTCCTTCACGTGCACGTTCACGACGAGCGCGGCTGTCGCCTCGACGCACGCACGCGGCTGCTCGAGTCGCGCGACGACGTTGGCGGGGTCGAGGCAGATGCCGAGATGCGGGCTGCCGATGCCGCGCACGAGCGCCACCAGGTCGGCGGTCGCGACCTGCTCGTAGGTCTCGAGCGCGAGCGTGACCCCCGCCGCTTCGAACGAGGGCAGGATGCCGCGAAGCGCCGCGGCGTCGTGCGGCCCGGCATCCCCGCCCACCATGCTGCGGACGAGACGGGCGTCGAACAGCTCGGCGAGCCGGAGGAACCGGGACAGGTGATCCGGCGCTATCCCTCTCGTGCCGAGCTCGATGGTGAGACCGAGGTCACGGGCCGCCCGCGCGGCGTCGCGCGCCTCGTCGTCGGTCATGCGCTCGAGCGGCGCGAAGTCGCAGATCTGGAAGAGGTCGACGTCGGCGGCACGCGTCCGCTCGAACGCCCCCTCGAGCGAGAGGGGCTCGTCGACGCGATCGGAGTGCTCCCAGAAGAACGCGTAGGTGCCGAGCCCGATCACGTCGCCACCCGCGCCGCCGCGAGCGCAGCGGCCTCGTCGAGCACCGATGCGAAGGCCTGGGGGTCGTGGGCGAACCGGCCGAGGAAGAGGCCGTCGACGGCGTCGCCGAGCGTCGCGAGCAGACCGGGACCGGCCGAGCCGCCGTAGATGATCTGCGACCCGCGGCGTCCGGGATCGGCGTCGAGCGCTGCGCGGAGCGCCCGCGTCACGACGGCGATGTGCTCGACCGGCGCGGGCTCGGGCGCCCCGATGGCCCACACCGGCTCGTACGCGACGACGACGCGCCCGGCGGGGGCGCCGGCGAGGTCGAGGGCCAGTTGGGCGACGGTCGACGCGGCGGCGGACGCGGCATCCTGCGGCTCGGCCTCGCCCACGCACAGAACCGGCGTGATGCCGTGCCGGAGGGCCGCGGCGGCCTTCGCGGCGGTCACCTCGTCGGTCTCTCCGAACAGGCGCCGCCGTTCGGCGTGGCCGATCTCGGCATAGGAGACACCCGACTCGGCGAGCTCGGCGGCCGTGACCTCTCCGGTGAAGGCGCCCGGCTCGAAGGCCGACACGTCCTGCGCGCCCACGCGGGCGCGCGTGTCGCCCAGGAAGCCGCGGGCGTCCTCGATCTGGAGGTAGGTGGGGATGACGAAGACCTCGACCGCGCCCGCGCGCACGGCCTCGTTCGCGCGCAGCACGTCGGCGACCTGCGCGAACCAGACGCGCGCCGTCCGCCGGCCGAAGTAGGCCTTGAGGCTCACGCCCACGAGCGCGGCGGACATCAGCAGGAGCCGGTCGTCTCGTACTCGCCGATGACGGCGACCTTCGACGCCGACGCGGATGCCGGGTCGAACCGGTACGTGAGCCACTCGCGGACGAGACGCCGCGCCAGCTCGATCCCGACGACGCGCTGCCCCATCGTGAGCACCTGGGCGTCGTTGGAGAGCACGCCGCGCTCGACCGAGAACGAGTCGTGCGCGGTGACGGCGCGGATGCCGGCGACCTTGTTCGCAGCGATCGCCACGCCCAGTCCCGTGCCGCAGATGAGCAGGGCGCGATCGGCCTCGCCGCGTGCGACCCGCTCGGCCGCCTCGATCGCGACCTTCGGGTATGGCGTGTGCCCGTCGGCATCCACGCCCACGTCGACCACGGAGGCGACGCCGCCGCTGCCCTCGAGATCGCGCTTGAGGATCTCCTTGTAGTCGAATCCGGCGTCGTCGCTGCCGATCACGATGCGCAGGGGCTCGGTCATCTCAGTTCCTCTCCTGGTCGCCGGCGAGGACGTCGCCGACGGCGGTCACGATGAGGGCGAGCGAGTGCGCGCCCGCGTCGACGGTGCCGACGCTGTTCTGGCCGTGCGTCCGGGCCCGGCCCTTGCGGGGGACGAGATCGGCCGTCGCCGCGGCCGCGGCCGTCGCCGCCGCAGCGGCGGAGCGCCAGGCGCCCGTGAGGTCTGCGCCGGCGTCGACCGCCCGCGAGAGCTCCGCCGAGAACGGGACGAGCACGTCGACGAGGGTCTTGTCGCCGACCTCGGCCTTGCCGTGCTCCATGACCCCGCGCGTCCCGGCGGCGACGCCGGCCGCGACGGTCGCGGGCGTGGGCCGGCCGGCATCCCCGAGAGCGGCGGAGAGCGCCGAGAGGAGGATCCCCCAGAGGGCGCCCGAGGTGCCGCCCGCGCGGTCGCTCCAGGCGTCGGCGGCGCGGCGGAGGACGGTCCCGGCACCGGCTCCGGCATCCGCCGCCGTCGCTCCGGCAGCCCGTGCCGCGCGCGCCCCCCGCTGCATCCCGATGCCGTGGTCCCCGTCGCCGGCGACGGCGTCGATGCGGCCGAGCTCGTCGGCATGGGCGTCGACGGTGCGGGCGAGGCCATCGAGTGCGCGGACGACCGTGTGCGCCGCGGCGACGGACTCCGCGTCGCCCGGGACGATCCCGGCCGGGCGCTCGTCGGCGGCCGGGTCCTCGGTCGGAACGTCGACGAGACGGATGGTCGTGGGCGCGGCGCCGCGGCGGTAGGCGGGGGTGTCAACCGGTGCGTTCCACAGCCCGGCGAGCTCGTCGTCGAGCCAGAAGAGGGTGAGGGACGTCCCGGCCATGTCGAAGCTCGTGCAGTACTGACCGACGTGCGGGTCGACGACCTCGAGTCCGGCGTCGGCGAGGAGGCCGGCGATCCGCCGGTAGACCACGAACAGCTCCTCGTGGGTCAGCGAGCCGAGACCGTTCAGGAGCGGGATGACGCGGTCACCGGCATCCGCGGGACGCTCCGCGAGGAGGCGCTCGACGAGGAGCTCGGCGAGGCCGTCGGCGGTGGGGATGCCGGTCTCGTCGATCCCGGGCTCCCCGTGGATGCCGAGGCCGACCGCCATCCGGCCCGCGGGCACCGAGAAGAGGGGGGCGGCGGCGCCGGGGAGGGTGCATCCCGTGAAGGCGACGCCGAAGCTGCGGGTGCGCTCGTTCGCCCGCCGAGCGACGCGCGCGACCTCGGTCAGGTCGTATCCGGAGGCGGCGGCCGCGGACGCCGTGCGGAAGACCGTGAGGTCGCCGGCGATTCCCCGGCGGAGGTGGCGCTCGTCCGGTCCGGCGCTCGCGATGTCGTCGGTGACGACGACGGTCTCGCAGGCGATCCCCTCGGCGCGCAGCCGCTCCTGCGCCGCGTCGAAGTTGAGGACGTCGCCGGCGTAGTTGCCGTAGCTGAGGAGCACCCCGCCGCCGGCGTGCGCCGCGGCGGCGACGGCGTGCACCTGCTGCGCCGAGGGCGACGCGAAGAGGTTCCCCATCGCGGCCCCATGGGCGAGGCCCGGGCCCACGAGCCCGCCGAACGCCGGGTAGTGCCCCGAGCCGCCGCCGATGACGACGGCGACCTCTCCGTCGGCGACCACGGTGCTGCGGACCACGCCGCCCGAGACGCGGCGCACGTAGCGCTCGTTGGCGGCCACGAAGCCGTCGATCATCTCGTCGGCGAAGTCGGTCGGGTCGTTCCACAGGCGCGTCATTGCGTGCTGCTCCTCGAGGCGGATGTCGGGCGGGTGCGATGTGTGCCTCAGCACTTTCGCACAACCGGTTGACCAATTGCAAGAGGGATGGCATCCGTCTCGTGTCCGGTCCTCGGGCGTGAACCGGCCCGTGGGATCGCCTAGGGTGAACCCGTGCCCGCCTATCCCGCCGATCGCTCCGCCGACATCGTCGCGGCGCTCGGCGCGCTCCCGACGGGCACGCCGGTCTCGGAGGTGGCGCGCCGGCTCATGGATCTCTTCATGAGCGGCGAGATCGCCCCCGGCACCCGGCTCCCCCCGGAGAGGCAGCTCGCGGCGACACTGGAGGTCGGCCGGTCGGCGGTCCGCGAGGCGCTCGCGGCGCTCGAGATCCTGGGCATCGTCGACGTGCGTCCCGGATCGGGGACCTACCTGCGGGGCACCGCGAGCGACCTCCTCCCCCAGACGCTCCGCTGGGGGCTCCTCATCGGACGACGCAGCACGTCGGAGCTCCTCGACGTGCGCTCGGGCCTCGAGATCTACGCGGCGCGCCTGGCTGCCCGTCGCGCCGAAGCGCGGCACGTGGCGCGCATGTCGTCCTCGCTCGAGCGCATGCGCGGCTCGGGCTCCGACCTGGCCTCGTTCGCCCGCGCCGACGCCGACTTCCACAACGCGCTCACCGAGGCCGCCGGAAACGACGCGCTGATCGATCTCCTCCACGTCGTCCGCTCGCTGCTGCAGGTGTACGCCGACCGCGCGGTGCACGACGCGGATGCCGCGCGGCTCGCCGTCGCCGAGCACGACGCGGTCTTCCGTGCGGTCGAGGCCGGCGACGAGGACGTCGCGGCATCCGCCATGGCCGTCCACATGGCGACCGCTTCCGCGCGCCTATCCACCGCCGCCGACTGACCCCCCGGCCCCCTGGCCCCCGAGCCTGTCGAGGGGCCGCCCGTCGCCCACAAGGTGGCGCATCGTGCCGCCTCAGCGCCCGCATACCGACAACTCGCGCCCCCTTCTCGGCTGGCCCCCGAGCCTGTCGAGGGGGCCCCCGAGCTCGTCGAGGGGTTGCAAGAACCACTGAACGTTATTTAGTCTTTCTCCGCCGGGACCCACCGGCACCCACCGCCACGATGACGTCGCAGGAGCCCGCCGTGTCCGCTTCCCTCTCCACCAGCCCCGACGGGACGCCGTTCCGCGACCTGAACCGCAACGGCGTCATGGACCCCTACGAGGACCCGCGCCTGCCGATCCCCGCGCGCGTCGACGACCTCGTGGGCCGGCTGTCGCTCGCCGAGAAGGCGGGCCTCATGATCCAGACGATCGTCTCGACCACCCACGATGGCGAGGTCGACGGCCCGCCGCTGGCCCCCGGTCGCCCCTCGGCGCGCACGTTCGTGGAGCAGAGCCACATCACGCACCTGAACATCCACCAGATCCCCGACCCCCGGACGATGGCGCGCTGGGTGAACGGCCTGCAGCGGGTGGCCGCCGCGTCGGGGCACGGCATCCCCGTGACGATCTCGACCGATCCGCGGCACTCCTTCACCGAGAACTGGGGCGCGTCCTTCACCGCCGGGCATCTGTCGGCGTGGCCCGAGCCGCTCGGCATGGGCGCCCTCGCGGATGCCGGTTTCGTGCGCGACTTCGCCGACATCGCCCGCCGCGAGTATCTGGCCGTCGGCATCCGGTCCGCGCTCCACCCGACGCTCGACGTCGCGACCGAGCCGCGCTGGGCGCGCCAGTACAGCACGTTCGGACAGGATGCCGAGGTCGTCGCCCGCCTGGGCGTCGCCTACGTCGATGGCTTCGAGGGCGGTGACCGGCTGACCGCGGCGAGCGTCGCGTGCATGGCGAAGCACTTCCCGGGCGGCGGTCCGGAGAAGGACGGCGAAGACCCGCACTTCCCGTACGGCACCGATCAGGTGTACCCGGGCGACATGTTCGAGTACCACCTCGAGCCGTTCCGCCGCGTGATCGAGCGCGGCGTCCCGGCGATCATGCCGTCCTACGGCGTGCCCCGGGGACTCGTGCTCGGCGGCGAGCGCGTCGAGGAGGTCGGCTTCGGCTTCAACCACCAAATCATCACGGGGCTCCTGCGCGAGACGCTCGGCTTCGACGGCGTCGTCTGCACCGACTGGGGCCTCATCACCGAGTCGCGGATGATGGGCAAGCAGCTGCCCCCACGGTCGTGGGGCGTCGAGCACCTGTCCGAGATCGAGCGGGTGCGCAAGGCCCTGGATGCCGGCTGCGACCAGTTCGGCGGCGAGGACGATCCCGCGCACCTCATCGAGCTCGTGACCTCGGGCGCCGTCCCTGAATCGCGGCTCGACGCGTCGGTGCGGCGCCTGCTCACCGTGAAGTTCGAGCTCGGCCTGTTCGACGACCCGTTCGTCGACGAGGATGCCGCCGGCGACATCGTCGGGAGCGCGGAGTTCCGCGCCGCGGGCGATCGCGCGCAGGCGCGGTCGATCGTGGTGCTGCCGGGCGCGGCAGTTCAGGACGGTTCCGGCGAGGCGGCGGTGCTGCCTCTCGCGGCGGGCGCCGCCGTGTTCGCGCCGGAGATCTCGGACGAGGCCGTCCGCACGGCCGGGCTCGTCCCCGTCGCCACGGCGGATGCGGCGGACGTCGCGGTCCTCCGCACCCATGCGCCCTTCGAGCCGCGCGACCACTTCATGCTCGAGGCGAGCTTCCACGCGGGCTCGCTGACGTTCCCGGATGCCGTGGTCGACGCCGTCGCGGAGGTCGCGGCGCAGGTGCCGGTCGTGCTCGCCGTCCATCTCGACCGGCCGGCGCTGCTCGCGCCGCTGCTCCCCCACTGCCGCGCCGTCGTGGCGACGTTCGGCGCCTCGGAGGCCGCGCTGCTCGAGGTCCTCACCGGGCGGACGCCCGCCGAGGGGCGCCTCCCCTTCGAGATCCCGCGCGACGCCGACGCCGTGCTCGCCTCTCGGTCGGACGTGCCGGGCGACACCGTGGACCCCCTCTTCGCGGCGGGCACCCCGTCGCTGCCGGTCGTCGGGGCCGGACACCGAGATGCGTGAGCGACGGAACTCCGCGCACGGGCGCGAGAGCCGCGAGCTCATCCTCGAGACCGCGCTCGCGGTGATCGGGCGCCGCGGCTACGGCGCGACGTCGCTGCGCGACATCGCGGCCGAGGTCGGCATGACGCAGGCGGGCATGCTCCACCACTTCGGGACGAAGGAGAACCTGCTCGTCGAGGTGCTCCGCCAGCGCGACGCCGCCAGCCGCGCCGCTCTCGCCGAGGAGCAGGGCGATCGCCCCGACGGCGAGCCGATGGCGGTGCGGGTCGCGCGGCGGAACGCGCACGCCCCGGCGCTCGTCCACCTCTACGTGAGCCTGCAGGCGGCAGCGTTCTCGCCCGAGCATCCCGCGCACGCGTTCTTCCGGGAGCGGCAGCGCGAGATCCACGACATCGTGGCCGGGGACATCCGCAGCGCGCAGGATGCGGGCGGGGTCGCCGCCGATGTCGACGCCGACGGGCTCGCCACCGTCATCCTCGCCCTCTCGGACGGGCTCCAGGCGCAGCAGGGCGTCGACCCGAGCATCGACATCGCGGGCACGCTCGACTGGCTGTGGCGACGCGTGGCCGAGCCGCCCGCGCCGCCGACGCCCGGCCCCGCCGTCAGTCCTCGACCCGCGTGAGGCGGACCGCCATGTAGGTGCGGCCCGGGAGCTCCACCCGCACCTGGCCGCGATGGACGCCGGCATCCTCGACGGTCATGTTCCACGTGTCGACCACCTCGACGTGCCAGGCGCCGTCCTCGAGGATGACGTTGCGGAACCGCGGCCGGTTGAAGCCGAAGTACCCGACCTTCACGTGGCCGGCCACGCCACCCCAGGGAACGTCCCAGTCGCTCGGAAGCGGATCCCACACGCCGTCCGGCGCCTCGGCCTGCAGCCGCTCGAGGAAGGCGATCCGATCCGGCGACGTGCCGTGGAGCGCGCCACCCTTCGACCACCAGAGCACCTCGTCGTCGCCGCCGACCGTGCCGGCGCCCGCCTCGAGGGCGGGCGGGTAGTACGTCTCGCCGTGGCCGACGTACCCGCCGCGGACCGCGCCCTCCCAGAACCGTCGGGTCATCTCCTCGCCGGTGATGTTCCCCCAGCCCTGATCGATGTCGCCCTCGTAGGCGCACTCGTCGATGACGACGGGCTTGCCCCACTGCTCGCGCCATTGGTCGGTGTTCTCGGCGGTGCGGTAGACGTCGACGCGCTGGATGCTGACGTGGGTGATCCACGGCTTCGCGTAGTCGTACACAGGACGGCAGTTGTGGATCGAGTTCAGGTGCCCGAACGGGTCCTCCTCGCCGACGACGGCCGCGAGGCGCTCCCAGTCGTCGAGGTCCTTCGACCACAGCAGGTCGTACTCGTTCGCCATCGACCACCACACGTTCGCGTGGCCGGCGAGGCGCCGTACGACGTAGCGCAGGTACCGCTCGTCGACGGCCGGGCCGAGGTCGGCGAAGCCCCACCGGTCGTACGCGTGGAAGAGGATGAGGTCGGCCTGGATGCCGAGGGCCCCGAGCTGCGCGATGCGCTCCTCCAGCCGGCGGAAGTGCGCAGGGTCGAAGCGGGTGAGGTCGAAGCCGTCGGCGAGGCTCCCGACGAAGGGGAAGTCGTCCGGCTCGTTCGCGTTGTAGAGGTACGACTTCGGGAAGACGCACATGCGGAGCTTCGCGAAGGGCGCCCCGGCGAGAGTCTGCAGGGTGAGCTGCTGGAGCTCGTCGGGCTGGTGCGTCCACGCGTAGGCGGTCGAGCCGAGCGGGCGGTGACGCGTCCCGTCGGCGTGGCGGAAGTGGAAGCCGTCCACCCGCACCGGCCCGTGCGAGCCCGGCCGGGCGCCGGTCACCTCGACCTCGCCGGTGATGCCGTCGAGCGAGCGCGCGGTCGAGCGCGTGACGAAGCTCCAGGTGCCCTCGGCATCCGCGAGCGCGCGCACGACGTAGACGCCGTCGCCGTCGTAGAAGCCGCCGACGCGCACCTCCTCGCCGCCGCGGGTGAACACGGCGTCGAGCTCGACGTCGACGAAGGGGTTGCCGTGCGAGGGGCCCGCGAACCGCAGCTCGAGCGGATCCCACCGCGGGGTGGGCGCGGGGAGCGTCACGGCGGCGGAGCCACGCGCCACGTCGTCGCCCTCGTAGGCGGGGTCCGGCGCGACGGCGGGCGCAGAGGGGGGACGCGCACCGCCGTCGCCGACCTCGGCCAGCGCGGCGAAGAACCGCTCGCGCTCCTCGAGGTCCTCCAGTGCCGGGACGATCGCGACGAGCTGGCCGAGCCGTCCGCCCCGGAACTGCGTCGCCATCGGCGAGGCCGCGATGCCCGGCATGTAGCGCTCGAGGATCGCGCGCGCCTCCGGGTCGTCGAGGGCCTCGCCGAAAGTGGTGGCGCGGTCGAACATGGTCTCTCCTCTGAGTCAGGCGGTGGCGCGGCGGATGGCGTCGTCGACGGCATCCAGCAGCGCGGGCGGGGTGAACATGAGCGCGGTGACGACCGGGCGCCCGGCGCCCCACCGCGTCTCGGCGCGGATCGCTGCGGCACGTCCCGGGTCGGCGGCGGCGACGGTCTCGAGGAGCGCCGCGTACGCCCGCGCGTCGTCGACGACGTCGGCGAGCGACGCCCGGATGCCGTCGAGCGCCGGCCGGGCGGGTGCGGGCTCGGCGGGGATCCGCCACGTGTGGGTGCCGGACCCGACCTCGCGGACGGATCCGGCCGCCGCATCCGCCGACGGCCCCGACGCCACCGGAAGGTCGACCTCGGCGCGGGTGTTCGGCGGCACGACAGCGGTCACGAGGACATCGTCGCCCTCGCGGTGCCACGACACCGACGCCTCGCCGTAGGGCGTCAGGTGCCGCGCCGACGCGTGGTCGAGCGAGGCGAGCGGGCGGGGCGCGATGCGCAGGCGCCGGTACCCGGGGGCCGCGGGGGCGAGACCGGCGACCGTCCGGTGGAGCCAGTCGGCGACGGCGCCCAGCGCGTAGTGGTTGAACGAGGTCATCTCGCCCGGGTTCACCGAGCCGTCGGGGAGGAGCGAGTCCCACCGCTCCCACACCGTGGTGGCCCCCTGAGTGACGGGGTAGAGCCAGGAGGGGCACTCGGTCTGGGTGAGGAGGCGCTCGGCGGCCGCCAGGTGCCCGCCCGCGGTGAGGGCGTCGGCGACGAGCGGCGTGCCGACGAAGCCGGTGCCGATCCGGTAGCCGCCCTCGCGGACGAGGTCCGCCAGTCGGTCGGCGAGAGCCTGGCGCACGGAGGGATCCGTCACGAGATCGAACTGCAGCGCCAGCGCGTAGGCCGTGGGCGCGTCGCTCATCATGCGCCCCGCGGGAGTGACGTACTCGGCGACGAAGGCCGCCCGGCTGCGCTCGGCGAGCGCCGCGTACCGCGAGGCGTCGTCCTCGTCGCCGAGGAGCGCCGCGGCATCCGCGACCTGGCGCAGCGACCGGGCGAAGTACGCCGTCGCGACGATGTCGGAGTCGACCTTCGCCTGGCCCGGCTTGTCGGGCGGCGCGGCGGGATCGAGCCAGTCGCCCAGTTGCATCCGGCCCGCCCAGAGGCCGCCCTCACCGGCCTCGCGCGCGACGGCGTCGACCCACGCGCGCATGCTCGCGTACTGGGCCGCGAGCAGGTCGCGGTCTCCGTACCGCTCGTGGAGCACCGTCGGGACGACCGTGGCGGCGTCGCCCCAGGCCGCCGGGCTCACGCCCCCGAAAGAGGCGAAGCCGCCGAGGGCCGAAGGCACGACGACCGGCACCGAGCCGTTCTCGCGAGACTGCTCGGCGGCGAGGTCGCGCAGCCACGACGTGAGGAAGCCGTCGCAGTCGAAGAGGAACGACGCGGTCGGCGCGAAGACCTGCAGATCGCCCGTCCAGCCGAGGCGCTCGTCGCGCTGCGGGCAGTCGGTCGGGATCGAGAGGAAGTTGCCGCGCATCCCCCACACGACGTTCTCGTGCAGGCGGTCGATGAGCGGGTCGGATGCCGTGAACCAGCCCGTCCGCGTCATGTCGGTGTGCAGCACGACCGCCTCGACCGCGGCGGGGTCGACCTCCACGGCGACGTCCACGGCGGCGGCCCCGTCGGAGCCGGCCGCATCGACGGTGATCTGGGCGAAGCGGAAGCCGTAGAAGCTGAACCGGGACTCGAGCACGTCGTCGCCGCCGGTGGTGACGAACGACGCGGTGGCGGCGGCGTTGCGCAGCGGCCGGAGGGCGAGCTCCCCGTCCTCGAGCACCTCGGCGTGGCGGATCGTCACGCGGGTGCCGGCCGGGGCGCTGAGCCGAACCCGCAGCCGGCCCACGAGGTTCTGCCCGAAGTCCAGGACGCGGCCGCCGGAGGGCGTCGCGAGGACGTCCGCCACCGGCAGGCTCTCGATACGACGGACGGGCGGGGCGATGCGCGCCTCGGGTCCGGGCACCCGCTCGTACCCGGCCTTCGCGGCGGCGCCCACGCGGGCGGGCGCGAAGACGGCGGCCGTACGGCGGAGGTCCTGGTGCTCACCGGCGTAGATCCCGCTGTCGACGACGGGGCCGTCGCCGGCGGCATCCCAGCCCTCGCCGGTCGCGGCGACCGTCTCGACCGTGCCGTCCTCGTGCGTCACGCGCAGCTGCGCGAGGAACGACGGCTGCGTGCCGTAGAGGCGGTCGGCGAACGCGAAGAAGCCGTACTTCTCGGTGTACCAGGCGCCGGCGATCGTCGCGGCGAGCTCGTTGTCGCCCGGCTGGACGAGGGCGGTGACATCGACGGTCTCGTGGACGAGGCGGTCGCGGTAGGACGTCCAGCCGGGGGCGAGGACGTCCTCCGACACGGCGTGGCCGTTGACCTCGGGCTCGGCGGCGCCGAGGGCCGTCCAGAAGAGGAGGACGCGGGCGACGGGCCGGTCCAGGCGGAACCGCGTGCGCACGACGGCGGGCTGCGCGTCACGGTCGGGGGCGGCGAGCCCGATGGGCTCCGCGACCCACTCCCCGTCGGCGAGGAACCCGCCGACGATCGCGAGCGGTGCGCTCCAGTCGGTGAGCGAGCCGGATGCCGCGCGCACGCGGACCCGGACCTCGCGGCGCTCGCCCGCCGCGAGCGGTGCGAACGGCCACGCGACGAGGGCGCTCTCGCCGCCGTCGTGGCGGACGACGGCCGAGCCATCGTCGAGCTCGGCGCCCGCCTGGACCCAGTCGGTCTCGTCCGTCTCGATCGTCCAGGTGAGCCGGGGCGTCGGCGTCGCGACGAAGACGCTGTCGTCGCGCAGCTCGGCACGGAGCGACGCGACACGGGTGGCGATCCGGGAACCGCTCATGCGTCATCCCCCTCGGACACCCAGCGCGTCAGCGCGACCGTGCCCGACACCGCGTACACGCCGACGACGCGGCCCGTGAACGACTCGGCGGTCTCGGACGACAGGAAACGGCCGTCGACCTGCGCCAGCTCGATCCGCTCGCCGTCGACGGTGGCGCCCAGGTGGAACACGTCGCTCGTGCGCGGGAACCCGGTGCCGGCGACCGGCGGGCGCGAGTCGATGTGGAGGTCGAGCGTGCCGGCGTCGAGCGGCCGGGTCCACTCCTGGACGACGCCGGCGATGACGACGCGGGCGGTGAGCGTCCCGCCGCCCGCCTCGACCTCGACGTGGAACCGCTCGTCGTAGCGCACCGCGAGCCCGCCGACACCGTCCGAGACGTCGACCGAGGCGGTGGTCGCCGAGGTCAGGTGGATCTGGCGGCGCCCGACGAACACGGGGCGGGTGTCATCGAGGGTCGCTCCCGTGCCGCGGAGGACGAGGGCGCCGCCCTCGATGCGCGAGACGGCGTCGGGAAGTGCACGGACGGCGATCCACTCGTCGTCGAGCGGCGCGTCGAAGGTCACGTCGACGCGGGTCCCCGCCCGCGGGTTCAGCTGCACCGGGTCGATCTCGGGCCAGCCGTCGGCCGCCCAGCGGACGGGCGTCACGAACGTCTCGCGCCCGAGGGCCGAGAAGGCGCGGGTCATCGACCGGGGGCGCACCCCGAGCAGCACGCACAGCCAGTCGCCGTCCGGTCCCTGCACGAGGTCGCCGTGACCGGTGTTCTGCACCGGGCGGATCGTCGAGCGCGCCGACACGAGCGGGTTCTGGGGCGCCGTCTCGAAGGGGCCCTCGGGCCCGTCGCCGCGCGCGATCGAGATGCCGTGACCGCGCTCGGTGCCGCCTTCGGCGATCATCAGGTACCAGCGGCCGTCGTGCGCGTAGAGGTGCGGCGCCTCGGGGAACTGGCCTCCTGTCCCCGACCAGAGGGAGCGCGGCTCCTCCTGCGCGAGGTGGCTGTCGAGGTCGACCTTCGCCTGCAGGATGCCGAGGTGCTCGGCCTTGTCGGAGCGCCCCAGGATGAGCCCCGAGTACGTGACGTAGACCGTGCCCTCCTCGTCCCACGCGATGTCGGGGTCGATGCCGTCGAGGGGCCCGGAGCCGTCCTGCTTCAGGATGAGGTCGCCGTCGCTCCAAGGGCCCGCGGCATCCGTCGCGGTGAAGTGCAGCATGCCGCGGCCCATCGCGTCGGTGATCACGAGGTGGAACACGCCGTCGCGGTGACGGATCGTCGGCGCCCAGGCGCCTCCCGCGGTCGGCACCTCCTCGACGGCGAGCTGGCCCGGACGCGTGGCGACGTGGCCGATCAGCTCCCAGGTCTCGAAGTCCCGCGACCGATGGATCGGGATGCCGGGAAGGTACTCGAACGTGGAGGTGGCGAGGAACCACTCGTCGCCCACCCGGACGACGGACGGGTCGGGGTGGAATCCGCTGATGAGCGGGTTGTACAGCGTGGTCATCGTTTCCTCCGGGAGAACGGGACGGGCGGGGTGGGTCAGCCGAGGCGGCGGCCGAGGTCGGCGGCGAGGGCGACGGCGCGAGGATCGGCGCCGCCCGGCCAGGGCCCGCGCGCGATCGTCCAGGCGAACGCGAGACCGGTGTCGGGGTCGACGCACGCGAGCGCGCCCGCGGCGCCGTCGTGACCGAAGGAGCGCGGTCCGCCGAAGGCGAGCTGCTGCGACGGCTTCTGGAAGACGATCGCGTGGGCGCGGTCCTGCTGGTGGAGGACCTCGTCGTAGCCGCGGATCTGCTGCTGGCCGATCTGCGACACCGTGTCGGCACCGAGGAACGGGGCGGCGCCGTCGACACCGGTGACGGCGGCGGCGAAGAGCCGCGCGAGACCGCGCGCGGTGCCGGTGCCGCTCCCGCCCGGGTGCCCGTAGCGCCAGCTCCGCGGCGAGTTGGCGAGGTCCACGCCGCCGGCCGCGGGCGCGAAGACCACCGGGCCGAGCGCCGAGAACGTCCGGACGAGGGTGTCGGAGACGGGCTGGATCATCGGCAGGACATCGACGCGGCGGTGCTCCTCGTCGGCCGGGAGCCCCAGGTGGAAATCGATCCCGTGCGGGGCGCGGATCTCCTCCTCGTAGAACGCGTGGAGCGTCCGGCCGGTCACCCGGTAGACGAGCTCGTCGCCGAGATTCCCGATCGTCACGGCGTGGTAGCCGAAGGCGCTGCCCGGATGCCAGAACGGCGTCGAGTCCGCCAGGCGCGCCGCCGCCGCGTGGTGGTCGAGCAGCTCGTCCCACGTGAGGGGGGTGTCTGCCTGCGGGAGTCCGGCCTGGTGGGAGAGCAGCTGACGCACCGTGACCGCGCCCTTGCCCTTCGCGGCGAACTCCGGCCAGTAGGTCGACACCCGCTCGTCGAGGTCGAGCTGCCCGCGCTCGACGAGGAGGCCGACCGAGAGCCCGATCGTGTTCTTCGTGACCGAGTAGGGCACCATCACCGAGTCGCCGCCGAGGTGCGGCCCGCCCCACGCGTCGAGCACCCGCTCGCCCCGGTGATAGGCGGCGACCTGGAACGACAGGTCGGGGTCGGCGGCGAGCCAGCCCTCGAGGCGGGCCCGGATGTCGTCCAGGCGCGGATCGACGGTCCCCTGAAGCAGGTCGGGCGATGTGGTGGTCATGGCATCCTCTCGTCGGTGAGTCCGGTGCGGGTCGGCTGGGGTCAGCGCGGAAGCGGCGCCTCGCGCCACGGGGTGGGGGCGATCCCGGTGACGCCCGGGATCCGCGTGACGAGCAGGCGGCCGTCGCCGGCGTCGCGCGAGACACCCACGTCGCCGTCGAGCCAGGGGAAGCCGGTCGTGACGACGAGGACCCCGAGGTCGGGCCCGGCGAACTCGACGCTCGCGGGATGGGCGATGCCGAGGTCGATCGTCCGTTCGGGCAGGCGCGTGCCGTCGGGGGCGAAGCAGTCGATGCGGCACCGGTCGAGGAGGGTCACCCAGAGCCGGCCGTCGGCGTCGACCGTCATCCCGTCGGGGAGTCCGTCGAGGCGCAGGAACACCTCGCGGGGCCCCGCCTCACCGCCGGTGTACGAGCGGCGGTACACCAGGCGGTCGTGCGACTCGACGTGGTAGAACCATGCCCCGTCCGGCGACCACGCCATCCCGTTCGACATGTTGAGGGCGTCGTCGATCACGGTGACGGCGCCGTCGTGCTCGAGGCGCAGGAGGTGCTGACGGCCGTCGACGCCGCCGAAGCGACGGATGCTGCCCACGACGAAGCGCCCCTGCGGGTCGATCTTGCCGTCGTTGAAGCGCCGGTTGGTGGGGATGAGGGCGCGGCTCTTGTCGATGCGCCCCTCGGCGTCGAGGATGCCGATCCACGCCTCCAGCGACACGAGATGGCGACCTCCCGGCAGCGGGATCGCGACGCCGACCTGCCCGCCGACCTGGTGCGTCGTCACGGTGCCGAGGTCGCCCTCGGCCGAGAGCGGCGCCGACATGACACGCCCGTCGTCGATGTCGACCCACGTCAGCCGACCCTCGCGGGGATCCCAGACGGGACCCTCCGCGAGGACGTAGGACGGGGTGTCGAGGAGCCTCATGCCGGGACGGTCCACTCCACGCTCAGGGGGAGGTCGGCGACCGACGCGCCGACGTGGAGCGTGTAGGCGCCGGGCTCGACGCTCCAGTCGCCGTCGCGGCCACCCACCCAGTGGGCGAGCCGTCGCGCCGGGACGGGGACGACGACGGATGCCGTGGCGCCCGCCTCGGCGCGCACGACCGCGTGACCGACGAGCCAGCGGACGGGGCGCTCGACGGTCGAGTCCGCGCGCTCGGCGTAGACCTGGACGACCTGCTTGCCCGCACGCTCGCCGGTGTTGCGCACCGTGACCGCCACGGCGTCGCCGTCGCGGCCCGCCGCGTCCCACGCCCATGTCGTGTAGCCGAGTCCGTGACCGAAGGGGAAGGCGGGGGCCGCGCCGGCGCGCAGCCACGCGCGGTAGCCGACGTGGATGCCCTCCGTGTAGCGGAGCACTCCGGCATCCGGGGTGACGTCGGTGACGGGCACGTCGGCGAGAGCGGCCGGCCACGTCGTGGGCAGGCGCCCGCCGGGCTCTGCCGCGCCGGTGAGGACGTCGGCGAGCGCGTGACCGAACTCCTGACCGCCGAAGTAGCCCTGGACGATCGCGTCGACGTCGGCGGCCCACGGGAGGACGACCGGCGAGCCGGCGTTCACGACGACGATGACGGGCGTGCCGGTGGCCGCGACGGCGCGGACGAGGTCGTCCTGGTGGCCGGGCAGGTCGAGGTCGGTGCGGTCGTAGCCCTCGGACTCGACCTTGGAGTTGGTGCCGACGACGACGATCGCGACCTCGGCTGCCTCGGCGGCCGCGACGGCGCGGCGGATGAGCTCCGCCGGCTCGGCCTTCTCGGGGGCGATCCCCACGGTCGCCGACAGAGCACCCGAGAGCGCGCCGTGGTCGGCACGGTCGAACTCGACGCGCACGTCGATCGGCGCGCCCGCCGTGACGGCGACGGGCGTCGTGAGGGAGGGCGGGTTGAGGAAGGCCGCGCCGAGGTCGGTGCCCTCGATGACCGGGGCGTCGTCGATGCGGAGCTCGCCGTCGACGTAGAGCCGGCCCGGGTTCGCGCCGGCGAAGCCCAGCTCGATCTCGCCGGTCTGCTCGGGCGTGTAGCGGGTCGCGAAGACGACCGTGCGGCTCGCCGCGATCGGGGCGTCGCCGCCGAACCACACGAGGGCGGTCGAGCGGCGGTCCTCGGCGAACAGCTCCTCACCGTCCTCGCCCAGGAAGCTCACCCGCAGCCCCGGCTCGCCCGTCACGGGGTTCTCGATGCGGGCGAGGGGGATCTCGGCGACGCCCTCCTGCACGACGGCTCCGATGTCGTAGGTGATCTCGGCATCCGGCAGCGCCTCGCGCAGCCCGTCGAGCGGCGAGACCGTGCGCTCCGGGAGCACGGTGGCCGAACCGCCGCCCTGGGTGCGGGCGTCGCGGGCGTTGTGGCCGATGACCGCGACGCGGCGGAGCGCCGGGGCGTCGAGAGGGAGGATGCCGTCGTTGCGCAGCAGCACGGTGCCGGCGATCCCCGCCTCGCGGGCGAAGGCCGGGCCATCGACCGGCGCGGGCTCCGCAGCGGTCGAACCCTCCAGCGCGCCCACGCGCTCGGCGAGGAGGAGGAGGCGGAGCACCTTCCGGTCGAGATCCGCCTCCGAGACACGGCCGTCCCGCACCGCGGCGGCGAGGTCGGCCCACGCGGGGGCGGGACCGGGCATCGCGAGGTCCTGCGCTGCCGGGACGGCGCCCAGCGATCGGACGGCGGTCCAGTCGCTGACGACGACCCCGTCGAAGCCCCATTCGCTGCTGAGCGGCGTCTCGAGCAGGTCGTTCTCGGTCATCGTGACGCCGCCGACGGCGTTGTACGCGCTCATGACCGACCACGCGCCCGCCTCGACGGCCCGCTCGAACGGCGCGAGGTAGAGCTCGCGGAGCGCGCGCTCGTCGACCTCGACGTCGACGGTGAACCGGTCGGTCTCGGAGTCGTTCGCGACGTAGTGCTTGGGGGTCGCGGCCACACCGTTGTCCTGAAGACCCCGGACGTACGCAGCGCCGAGGCCGGCGGTGAGCTCCGGGTCCTCCGAGAAGCACTCGAAGTGGCGCCCGCCGAGGGGCGAGCGGTGGAGGTTGATGGTCGGGCCGAGGACGACGTCGACGCCCTTCCGGCGGGCCTCGGCGGCCGCGGCGGCGCCGTAGCGGTGCGCGAGGTCGACGTCCCACGACGCGGCGAGCGCCGACCCCGACGGCAGGTTGAGCGACGGCTCGCGCTCGTCCCACCGCGGCCCGCGCACTCCGGCGGGACCGTCGGAGAGGGTCATCGCGCGCAGGCCGATGTGGGGCAGCGGGATCGTCGTCCAGAAGTCGGCGCCCTGCACGAGCGCGGCCTTCTGCTCGAGGCTCAGCTCGGCGAGGAGGGGCCGGAGGTGGTCGACGGACGCGGTCATGGAAGCTCCTGAGGTCGGAGGCGGGAAAGGAGAGGGGGAAGCAGGTGGAAGGATGCCGGCGCACGGTCGACCGCGCGCCGGCATCCGGTCAGGAGACCGCCTGCCCGGCGGCCGAGGCGAGGAAGGCGCGGCGGGCCTCGCGGCGCTCCTCCTGCTTGTCGGGGTCGGGGACGGGCGCAGCCATGAAGAGCCGCTGGGTATAGGGGTGCTGCGGGTCGGAGGTCACGCGGTCGCCGTCGCCGTACTCGACGATCTCGCCGCGGTACATCACGGCCACCCGGTGGCTGACGTGCCGGACGACGGCCAGGTCATGGGTCACGAAGAGATAGGCGACGCCGGTCCGCTCCTGGATCTCGATGAAGAGATCGAGGACGCGCGCCTGGGTCGACAGGTCGAGGGCCGACACCGGCTCGTCGCAGACGATGAGGCGCGGCTCGAGCGCGAGCGCCCGGGCGATCGCGACGCGCTGACGCTGACCGCCCGAGAACTCCCGGGGAAGGCGGCTGCGGGCATCGCCGGGGAGCCCGACCTGATCGAGGAGGTCGCGGACGCGCCCGCGCGCGGCGGACTTCGCGACCCCCGCCGCCGTCAGCGGCTCGGTGAGGATCTCCTCGATCGTCATCGAGGGGTTGAGCGACGAGTACGGGTCCTGGAAGACGACCTGGATCTCGGAGCTCAGCGACCGGCGCTGCCGGCGGTTCAGGTGCGAGATGTCATGGCCGTCGAAGGCGATCGAGCCCTCGGTGACCGGCGCGAGACCGAGCGCGGCGCGGCCGAGCGTGGTCTTCCCCGAACCGGACTCGCCCACGAGGCCGACGGTCTCGCCGGGCAGGATGTCGAGCGAGACGCCCTTCAGCGCCCGGAACGGCTCCGCGCGGAACCCCTTGCCCGGGTACTCGACGACGAGGTCCGAGACCTCCAGCAGCGGAGCGCTCATGCTCCCGCTCCCTTCGTGGCCAGCGGCGGACGGGCCGGACCCTCGTCGAGGATCGCGTCCAGGAGCGCCTGGGTGTACGGGTGACGTGCGTGGCCGAAGATGCCGCGCACCGGGCCCTGCTCGACGAAGACGCCGTTCTGCATGACCGTGACGCGGTCGCAGAGGTCCGCGACGACGCCGAAGTTGTGCGTCACGAGGAGCATCGCCATGTTCCGCTCGGCCTGCAGATCGCGGAGGAGGTCGAGCACCTCCGCCTGCACCGTCACGTCGAGGGCGGTGGTCGGCTCGTCGGCGATGATGAGGTCCGGATCGGTCGAGACCGCCCCGGCGATCAGCACGCGCTGGGCCATGCCGCCGGACACCTCGAACGGATAGGCGTCGAAGGTCCGCTTCGGCTGCGGGATCCCCACGCGGGCGAGGAGATCCAGCGAGCGCTGCGTGGCATCCTTCTTCGACAGACCGAGGTTCTTCCGCAGCGGCTCGACGAGCTGGCTGCCGATCGTGAACGACGGGTCGAGGTTGCTCATCGGCTCCTGCGGGATGTACCCGATGCGCTTGCCCCGGATGCCGCTGTACACGCGGTCGGAGGCATCGGCGAGCTCGATGCCCTCGTAGCGGATCGATCCCGCCGTGACGTGCCCGCCGCGGGGAAGGAGACCGAGGACGCCGAACGCCGTCTGCGTCTTCCCCGAGCCGGACTCGCCGATGAGGCCGTGGACCTCGCCCTTGCGGATGTCGAGCGAGACCCCGTGGACGACCTCGATGTGCGAGCCGTCGGGCTGGTCGTAGCCGACGCGGAGGTCGCGGATCTCGAGCACCTTTTCGGACGCCTTGCTGCGCGCGTCCTCGGGGTGGGTGATGACCGCCCCTTCGATCACGGGCAGCTCGTCGGGGTCCTCGATGGCGTCGCCGCCGCTCGTGGAGAGCGACGTCGTGACGGCGGCGATGGAGCCCGTCGCCGTCGTGACCGCGCGGCGGCGCTTGCGACGCACCGACACGGTCCGCTCCAGCTCGTCGCGCATGACGTTCGCGAGGAGGGTGAGCGCGATGCAGGTGAGGCCGATCGCGAGCGACGGCCAGATCATGAGGACCGGCTGCTTGTAGATGTTCTTGAAGCCGTCGGTGAGCATCGAGCCCCACGTGGGGACGTTCACGTCGCCGAGGCCGAGGAACTCGAGGCCGGACTGGATCGCGAGCGCGATGCCCGAGATGATCGCGGCCTGGATGATGATGGGCGCCCGCACGACCGCCAGCACGTGGCGGCCGATGATGCGGGTGTCGCTCAGGCCCGACACGCGTGCCGCGTCGACGTACAGCTCGCCGCGCACCGCGGTGACCGCGGCGTACACGAGCCGGTAGAAGGCCGGCGCGAGCAGGACTCCGAAGATCAGCATCGAGATCCACACCGAGGGGCCGAGGACCGCGCGCGCCGCGAGCAGCACGACGATGCCCGGGAGAGCCATGTTGAGCTCGGTCACCCACGTGGCGACCGTGTTGAACCAGCCCTGGTAGTACCCGGCGATGAGGCCGCTGACGACGCCGAGCACGATGGCGACGATGACGGCGATCAGCGCTGCGGCGATGCTCGTCTGGGTCGCCGAGAGGAGGCGCGAGAAGACGTCGCGGCCGCTGCCGTCGGTGCCGAGCAGGTGCACTCCGCTCGGCGGGGCGAGGATGGCGCGGATGTCGGCGTAGTTCGGGTCCTGCGGGGCGATCCACGGGCCGATGACCGCGATCACCGCGACGAGGGCGAGGAAGATCGCCGACACGACGCCGAGCGGGCGCTTGGCGAGGCGACGGAAGAGGTGCACGCGCACCGGGGCCACCGCGACCGAGGGCGCGGAGGGGACGGGAGGGACGTCGATGGCGGTCAAGACAGTCTCACCTTCGGGTTCAGGGCGGCCTGCGCGAGGTCGATGAGGAGGTTCACGATGACGACGATGACCGCGAAGGCGATCACGAGGCCCATGACGACGGGGATGTCGCCGAGGGTCGTCGAGCGGACGCTCAACTGGCCCATGCCGGGGATCGCGAAGATCTGCTCGACGACGACGGCGCCGCCGAGGAGGCCCACGAACTGCACCGCGAGGACGGCGAGCGCGGGGCCGCCGGCGTTGCGGAGCACGTGCTTGTAGATGACCGAGCCGTCGCCGAGGCCGCGCGAGCGGAGCGTGCGGACGTAGTCGCGGGAGGTGGCGTCGATGACGGAGCCCCGCACCTGTGCGGCGACGGTGGCGATGGCGCCGATCGAGAGGGCGATGATCGGGAGCGTCACCGATGACAGCCAGCCGCCGACCGAGGTGGCGATCGGGACGTAGCCCGTCGCCTTGAACCAGCCGAGGTTGATCGCGAAGACGAGCACGAGGAACAGCGCGATGAGGAATCCGGGGATCGCGAAGCCGATCAGCGAGAGGAACTGCACCGTCCCGTCGACGGCGCCGCCGCGGCGGGCGGCGAGGACGCCGAGGATGACCGACAGGATCGCGGAGATCAGGGTCGCTCCGATGACGAGCGAGAGGGTGACGGCGAGCCGGTTCGTGACGCTGACCGACACGAGCTCGCCGGTGAACCAGCTGCGGCCGAGGTCTCCCGTGAACGCGGACGTGACCCAGTCGCCGTACTGGGCGAGGAGGGGGCGGTTCAGGCCCAGCTCCTCGGTCTTCTTGGCGACGGTCTCGGCGGTGGCGTTCTCGCCGAGGATGCGTCGGGCGATGTCGCCGCCGCCCATGTAGAGGAGGACGAACGCGAGGAACGAGATCACCGCGACCAGGACGACGCCGGAGAGCAGGCGCCGGAGGATGAATGACAGCATGATGCCTTCCCGTGGGGTGGTCCGCCGGGCCGGACGGGGATGCCGTCCGGCCCGGCGGATCGGGTCAGTTCTTCGGCGAGAAGTCGAAGATCGACGGGTAGGCGTTGGTGGGCCAGAACGCCAGCTCGGTGTTCGCGTCGACCGCGAACGAGCCCTGCACGCGGAAGAACGGGGCGAACCAGGCCTGGTCGACGAGGTACTTGTTCAGCTCCTTGAGCGCCGTCGCGGCCTCCTCCTCGGTGCCGAACTGGACGGTCTCGATGTAGCCGTCGACCGTGTCGTCCTGGTACTTGAAGGGGTTGAACGTCGCGGCGGGGCCGACCATGAAGTTGATCAGCTGCCAGTCGGGGTTCTGCTCCAGCGCCATCCACGTCGCCGGGTACTTCGGCGCGAGCATGTCGGTGATGAAGTTGCCCGTGCCGGGGTCGGTGTACTTCACCGTGATCCCGATGTCGGCCAGCTGCTGGGCGACCAGGTCGAACGTCGTCTGGAAGGCCGGCGTGGACATCATGCTGAGCGTGAAGCCGTCCGGGTAGCCCGCGTCGGCGAGGAGGGCCTTGGCGGCATCCGGGTCGTACGCGTAGGTGCTGTCGAGTGCCGCGTCGTAGGCGACGGAGGTCTCGGGGAACACCTGCTCGGTGACGGTGCCGTAGCCGCTCTGCAGCGACTGCAGGAGCGCCTCGCGGTCGAACGCCATGTTGATCGCCTGGCGCACCTTGACGTCGGCGAGCTCGGGAGCCATCGTGCCGGCGCGGTCGAGCAGCAGCAGGCCCTGGAAGTCGAGCTCATTCGACTCGATGGTCCAGCCGGCGCCCTCGACCTCGGAGATGGTGTTGTTGTCGGCGATCTTGGCGCCGTTGGCCTCGCCCGCCTTGATGGCGTTGACGATGGCGGTGGTGTCCTCCATCACGTTGATCGTGAGGTTGTCGTACTTCACGACGTCCGGGTTCCAGTAGTCCGGGTTGGCCGTGTAGTTGTACGTCGTGCCCGTGACGCTGGAGGCGCTGTCGAGGATGTACGGGCCCGAGCCGACCGGGGTGGTCGCCGAGTCCGCGTCGTCGAAGCTGGAGGGCGCCTGGACGAGACCGGGAGCGATCGAGAGGAGGTTCACCAGCGACGGGTCGGGTGCCGTCTGGGTGATCGTGACGGTCGTGGCATCCACGGCCGCGAACTCCTTGCCGGCCATGGTGGCCGCCTGGGGCGACGTGCCGTCGCGGAAGCGCTCGAGGCTGCCGACCACGGCATCCGCGTCGAGGGCCTCGCCGTCGGTGAAGGTGACGTCGTCGCGGAGGGTGAGGGTCAGGACCGTGTTGTCCTCGTTGTAGGACCATTCGGTCGCGAGCCAGGGCTGGATCTCACCCGAGGCGTCCTTCGACAGGAGGGTGTCGAACACCGCCTGGAAGAACTCGCTGCGGTTGCCCCACTCCGCGCCCTGACCGATGTCGTAGCTGGTCGGTGCGGCGATCGAGATGAGGGTGAGGCGGTCGGCCCGTCCCCCGTCATCGCCGGTGTTGTCCGTCTCTCCGCCGCCCGCGCATCCTGTCAGCGCGAGAGCCGCAATGACCGCGACGGCTGCTGTGGCCTTCCATCGGAACATCGTTGGTCCTTTTCTCAGGTGGCGATACCCCTGCGGATCGCCCTGGCCGAGGACGCTAGCACCAAATCCGAACGGTGACTAGGTTTTGAAATCAAATTTCTAGTGATTGCTAGGTTTTCGTTATCGAACCGTGCAGACTGTCCCCTACGAGCGCCGATGAGGGCGGTCGACGAGAATGACGGTGATGACGATGACGGACACCATCGCCCCGGCCGGAGGACGGCGCCGGGGCACGTACGCGAAGACCGAGGCGACGCGCTCGGCGATCCTCGACGCCGCGCTCGAGGTGTTCTCCGGCTCCGGGTACCGCGCCGGCTCGCTGCGCGAGATCGCCACGCTGGTCGGCATGAGCGAGGCCGGCCTCCTCCACCACTTCCGCAACAAGAGCGCCTTGCTCGAGGCTGTCCTCGAGGAGAGGGACGAGCGGGCCCGCGCCCTCGTCCCCATCGAGTCGAACGACGGCGCCGCCGTGCTGCGGGGCCTCGTCGCCCTCGCCGCGCACAACGCCTCGATCCCCGGCGTGGTCGAGCTCTACACCACCCTCTCGGCAGAGGCGACCTCCGCCGATCATCCGGCGCACGGCTACTTCGTCCGCCGCTACGAGTACACCCGGGGCAACATCGAGCGGGCCTTCACGGTCCTGCAGGCCGAGGGGCGTCTGCGCCACGGAATGACTCCTCGGCGCGCCGCCATCACGATCATCTCGATGATGGACGGGCTGCAGGTGCAGTGGCTCCTGGACCGCTCGGTCCTCGACATGGCCGTCGAGCTGAAGGCGCTGTTCACGACGTTCGTCGACATCGACTGGGACGTGCCGCTCGATGCGCCGACCCCCGCCGCGGACGACGACGAGGCGGATGCCGGATGACGCGCACGACGCTGCGGGGCGGCTGGACCGTCGGACCGAAGCTCGGCCCCTTCGAATCCCCCGAGGGCGGGAACGCCCCCGTCGCCGTCACCCTGCCCCACGATGCGCTGCGCGATCTGCCGCGCTCGGCGGACGAGCCCGAAGGGGTCCACTCCGGCTACACGCCCGGCGGCGCGTTCGTCTACGCGCGCGAGCTCGACGTGCCCGAGGAGTGGCGGGACCGCTCGGTCCGGCTGGAGTTCGAAGGCGTCTACCGGGATGCCGTCGTGCACCTGAACGGCGAGTTCGTCGCGCATGAGGCCGGCGGCTACACCGGCTTCGTCGCCGAGCTCGACCCGTATCTCCGCTTCGGCGAGGTGAACCGCCTGACGGTCGAGGCCCGCGCCCACCGCGACAGCCGCTGGTACAGCGGTGCCGGCATCTACCGGCCCGTCCACCTCGTCGTCGCCGACCCCGTCCACATCGCGCGCGACGGCGTGGTCGTCACGACTCCCGACGTCGACGAGGCGCGCGCGGTCGTCGCCGTGGCGACCACCGTGGCCAACACCACCCGGCACACCCGCACCGTCCGCGTCGACTGGACGATCGAGGGGCCGGACGGCGACGAGGTCGCCCGCGGCACGTCGCCGGTCACCGTCCTCCCGAGCACCACGGCCGTCGCCCGCGTGCGGATCACCGTTCCGCAGCCGCGGCGGTGGAGTCCCGACCAGCCCGACCTCTACACGGTGCGCAGCGCCGTCACGGATGCCGACGGCGCGCTGCTCGACGAGCTCGCGGTCGTCACCGGCATCCGGACGCTCCAGCTCGACCCCGTGCAGGGCCTGCGCATCAACGGCCGCACGGTGAAGCTCCGCGGCGCGTGCGTGCACCACGACAACGGCGTGCTCGGTGCCGCCACCCACCCCGACGCCGAGGACCGCCGCGTCCGGCTCCTCAAGGAGGCCGGCTTCAACGCCCTCCGCAGCGCCCACAATCCGATGAGCCCCGCGATGCTCGACGCGTGCGACCGCCACGGCATCCTCGTCATGGACGAGCTCGCCGACGCGTGGACACGGGCGAAGGCGCCGCACGACGCGACGATCACGTTCTCGGAGCGGTGGGAGCACGAGGTCGACGCCCTCGTGGCGAAGGATCGGAACCACCCGAGCGTCATCCTGTACTCGATCGGCAACGAGATCCTCGAGCTCGGCACCCCGGTGGGGTCGACCTGGAGCCGTCGCCTCGCCGAGCGGGTGCGCATTCAGGACCCGACGCGGTTCGTCACCAACGGCATCAACGGCATCATCGCGAACCTCGACCGGATCGCGCAGGCCCGCGCCGAGGTCGAGGACGCGAACACGATGATGGCGAACATGGGCGAGCAGATGGGGCTCATGAACGCGTCGCCGCTCGTCAGCGGCTCGATCGAGGAGTCGGCCGCGGTCCTCGACGTCGTCGGCTTCAACTACGCCGACTCCCGCTACCGGCAGGATGCCGTCGACCACCCGAACCGCATCATCGTCGGCTCCGAGACCTTCGCCGAGCGGATCGACACGATGTGGGCGCTCGTCGAAGAGCTCCCTCACGTCATCGGCGACTTCACGTGGACGGGCTGGGACTACCTCGGCGAGGCCGGCATCGGTCGCGTCGACTACACCGACGTCGACGGCTACACCCCCACCGGCACCGCCGGTCCGTACCCGTACCGCCTGGCCGAGTGCGGCGACCTCGACATCACGGGCCACCGGCGCACGATCTCGTACTACCGCGAGATCGTGTACGGGCTGCGCCGTGATCCCTACCTGGCCGTCCACCGCCCGCAGCATCACGGGCGGCCGACCGCGGTCACGCCGTGGTCGTGGACCGACACGGTGTCGACCTGGAGCTGGGAGGCCCCGGACGGCTCTCCGGTCACGGTCGACGTCTACGCGGATGCCGACGAGGTCGACCTCGTGATCGGCGGCGAGGTCGTCGCCACGGCATCCGTCGGCGAGCAGAAGGCCTTCGTCGCACGCTTCGAGACCGCGTACCGCCGCGGCGAGATCGTCGCGATCGCCCGTCGCGGCGACGCCGAGGTCGGCCGACACGCGCTGCGCACCGCCGGCGACGTCTCGCTCCGGGTGCGGGCCGAGACGGCAACCGTCGCTGCCGGAGGCCTCGTGTTCCTCGCGGTCACGATCGAGGACGACGCCGGCGTCGTCGCGGCCGATCGCGACGTGCCGGTCACCGTCACCGTCTCGGGCCCGGGCGCGCTCGCCGGACTCGGATCGGGTCGCGCACGCACCGAGGAGTCGTTCGGTGCCGGCACGTACACGACCTACGACGGGCGCGCCCTCGCGGTCGTCCGCGCGGATGCCCCCGGCGAGGTGACCGTCGTGGTCGCCGCCGAGGGCTACGCGCCGGTCCAGACCACCGTCACCGTCGCCTGACCCGGGCCGCGGCCGCGGCATCCGCGCCTCCGGACGAAGGTGGCGGTGTTGGTCGCTTTCCACGGCACGAGGCGACAATCCGTGCCACCTTCTCGCGCGCGAGGCGACATTCCGTGCCACCTTCTCGCGCGCGAGGCCGGCTCAGCCGCCGATCGTGCGCGGCCGCGGCGCGGGAGGCGGCGGCACCTCTTTCGCCGCGACGATGTCGGCGACCGCGATGCGCTCGATGCCGCGCTTGCCGTCGACGACGACCGTTTCGGCATCCGCGCTCAACAGCTCGCCGAGCGCGTCGGTCGCCTGCCCGGTCGGCAGGAGGTAGCGGACGACCACGCGACGCCCGGGGGCGGGGAGTCTCACCATGCGCCGGGGGCGTAGTCCTTGAGGAAGACCCCGAAGAGGTCCTCGCCGGCCTCGCCGCGGACGATCGGGTCGTACACTCGCGCGGCGCCGTCGACGAGGTCGAGCGGGGCGTGGAATCCCTCCTCGGCCAGGCGGACCTTCGTGGGGTGCGGACGCTCGTCGGTGATCCAGCCCGTGTCGACGCTCGTCATGAGGATGCCGTCGGTCTCGAACATCTCGCGGGCGCTCGTACGGGTGAGCATGTTGACCGCCGCCTTGGCCATGTTGGTGTGGGGGTGCCCCGGCCCCTTGTACCCGCGGTTGAACACCCCCTCCATCGCGCTGACGTTGACGATGTACGTGCGGCGGGCGGGGCTCGCGGCGAGCGAGTGACGCAGCCGCGAGACGAGGAGGAAGGGCGCCGTCGTGTTCGCGAGCTGCACCTCGAGCATCTCGAGCGGATCGACCTCGCCCACGCGCTGCGTCCACGAGTTGACGTGATCCACGTCGGGGATGAGTCCGCCGGCATCGATCGCGGTGCCCGCTGCGAGACGCTCCAGCGAGCTCGATCCGGCGGCCATCGCCTGCTCGGTGAGCTCGTCGGCCTGAGAGGCGGCCGCCGCGAGGATCGGGTGCGCGCTCACCGAGCGCTCCAGCGCCTGCGGATGCTGGTCGTTCGTGTGCCCGAAGGTCACGAGCTCCGGCAGGCGGCCGCCCGGCAGCGGTGCGAGCTCGGCATCCACGAGCGGCTGGTACGCCCCCTTCGAGCGGCGCACCGTCTGCGTGGCGTTGTTGATGAGGATGTCGAGGCTCCCCGCCGCCGCGACGTCGTCGGCGAGGCCGATCACCTGCGCGGGGTCGCGCAGGTCGATGCCGACGATCTTCAGCCGGTCGATCCAGTCCGACGCGTCGGGAAGGCTCCGGAACCGGCGGACGGCGTCGCGCGGGAACCGCGTCGTGATCGTCGTGTGCGCGCCGTCGCGCAGAAGCCGCAGCGCGATGTACATCCCGATCTTCGCGCGGCCTCCCGTCAGCAGCGCGCGCTTGCCGGTGAGGTCGGTGCGCGCGTCGCGCTTGGCGTGGCTCATCGCGGCGCACGCGGGGCAGAGCTGGTGGTAGAAGGCGTCGACGACGGTGTACGGCTGCTTGCAGATGTAGCAGCCGCGGGCCTTGATCAGCGTGCCCGCCGTCGGCGCGCTCGTCGCCGAGCTGATCGGGATGCCGCGGGTCTCGTCGTCGATGCGGTCGGGCGCGCCGGTGGCGGTCGCTGCGACCACGGCGCGGTCGGCGTCGGCGACCGCCTCGCGGATCTCGCGGCGGCGCTCCTTCTTGGCCGCCTTGAAAAGGTGCGACGTGGCCTGGCGGAGCGTGATGAAGTCGGGATGCCGCTGGTCGACGACGGCGACCTCGCGCAGCACCTTGAGCGCGATCTCCATCTCGCTCGGGTCGATGCCGGAAGGGGGCACGGGAAGGTCGGACGGTTCAGCGGGCACAGGAGATTCTACGTCGGCCGCCGGCTTCGACCTGTTACGGTGCGGCGGTGACCTCCTCCACCCCCGACCTCTCGACGCCGCGGCGCATCCATGTCTCGGCCGCCGTCATCGTGGATGCCGAAGGCCGCCTCCTCCTCGTGCGCAAGGCCGGCACGACCGCCTTCATGCAGCCCGGCGGCAAGCCGGAGCCGGGCGAGACCGGCGCGGAGACCCTCAGTCGCGAGCTCGAGGAGGAGCTCGGCATCCGGCTCTCGCCCTCTGCGCTGGACGGGCTCGGCACCTTCGAGGCGGCCGCCGCCAACGAGCCCGGGTTCGTCGTGGTCGCCGACGTCTTCGCCGCGGATATCGGCGACCAGGAGCCCACGCCGCGTGCGGAGATCGTCGAGCTGCGGTGGGTGGGGCGCGCGGATGCCGATGGCCTCGAGATCGCCCCGCTCGCGCGTGATCACTTCCTCTCGGCGTGAAGGTCAGCGCCGCGAGAGCAGCGAGGTGACCTGGAGCCTCCCGCTGTGGATCCAGACGTCGGAATACTCGATCGGCCGCCCGTCGGCGAGATAGGTCACCTGCTGCATGTACTGCACGGGCTCGCCCTCGCCCAGCTGCAGCGCGTCGGCGATCTCGGCGGTCGCGGCCTCCGCGCTGAACGTGCGGCGCGCCGTGCCGATCTTCAGCCCGTAGCGGCCCTCGAGTGTGCCGAAGAGACTCACCCGGGAGAAGTCGCTGTCCGCGATCCCCGGCGTGAGGTCGTCGCGCACGAAGTTCGTGAGCAGCGTCACGGGGCGCCCCGCCGTCGACCGGAGCCGCGACAGGTGCAGCACCCGGCCGTCGGCGGGCAGGTCCAGCAGCGCGGCGACGGGGCGGGGAGCGGCGATGATCTCGCTCGCGCGCACCTCGGTGTCGAAAATCACACCCTGGTTCGCGAAGTCCTCCGACAGCGTGCTGAGGCGCTGCGCGATCGCGGGCTCGAACGTCGTCGAGGTGACGAAGGTGCCGCGGCCGCGCACCTGCCGGAGCAGGCCCTCCTCGATCAGCGTCGTGAGGGCGCGGCGCAGCGTGCCGCGGCTGACACCGAGATCGGATGCCAGTTCGGGCTCGCTCTTCAGGCGATAGTGCGCGGGCCACTCCCCCGTCGCGATCCGGTTCCGGATGCGCTCGGAGATCTGCGCGTGGATGGCCATCGGCGCACCGCGGTCGATGGCCGCCGCACTGTCGTCGCTCATGTCGCTTCGCACTCCCGTGATCTCTGGTCGTTCATCGCCGCGCAGCCGGAGCCTATCGAACGTCGCGTCGGCGGCCCCGGCTGCGTGAGCGTGTCAGTAGCTGACGGTCGAGTCGTCGCCCGTGTCGGTGATGATCTGGATGCCGGCGCTGGTTCCCATGAGGACCGCTCCCGCGTCCAGGAGCGCGACCGCCTGCGGGTAGCTCTTGATCGAGCCCGATGCCTTGACGAGCACACCCTCGCGGGCGCGGTCGACGAGGTAGCGGATGCTCGTGGGGTTCGCGACTTCCACCGCGCCGCTCGAAGCGTTCTTCAGGTAGGCGGCGCCGGCCTCCTGCGCGAGCTCGACGGCGGCCTCCTTCTCGGCATCCGTCAGGAGCGGCAGCTCGAGCATGACCTTGACGGGGATGCCGCTGGCTCGCACGACGCCCGCGATGTCTTCGCGGAACTCGTCGTACATCCCGCTCTTGAGCCAGCCGATCTGCACCCCGATGTCGAGCTGGGTGGCGCCGAGCCGCGCGATCTCGGCGGCCTCGGCGGCCTTGCCGGCGCTCGTCATCACGCCGACCGTGGGGAAGTCGAGCGCGGAGGCGATGCCGATGCCGGTGCCGGCGAGCTCGCTCGCCACGAGCGGCACCCAGGAGGCGGGCACCATGGCCGCGTTGAACCCGTGCTCGGCGGTCTCGCGCGCGTGGGCGATCATCTCGTCGCGGGTCGATCCGAGCTCGATCTTGGTGTGCTGGATGTAGGGCGCCAGCTCCGCGGGCGTCAGCACGGTCGCGGGGCGGTCGGTGGTGTCGGTCATTGTCCTTCTCTTCCTTGTGGGTGTGTCTCGGAGCTCAGAGCTTGGAGGCGTAGTAGTCGGGGGCGATCACGCCGTCTCCGCCGAACCACCGCGGGACGTCGACGCCGCAGAGCAGGCCGATGTTCCCCCAGGGCTCGAAAGCGCCGGTGCGGACGATGACCTTCGCCTGGCGGGCGAGCTCGCCGAGCATCTCCGCGTGGGTGCGCGTCGTGAACTCTGCGTCCGCGAACCGTTCCTTCAGCCACTCGTCCAGGCGCGGGTTGTTGGTGGTCACGTCGTCGGCGCGGACGACGCCCTCGACGACGATCTCGTCGCCGACGAGGTCGAGAACGGTCCGCAGGTCCGGCAGGTTCTCCGCGATGGCGAGGTCGATGCGCTGCGCGTCACGGGGGATCGGGAAGCCTGCGTCGACGACGAGGACCAGGTCGGTGTGGCCGAGGGTGGCAAGCGCCCCGCTCAGCTGGGCGTTGAGGATTCCGTGCTTCTTCAAGGTGTTCTCCTGGTGATGGGGGCGCGTCACAGAGACGGGGCGGCGAGCGCTCCGGTCGCGGCGGCCATGATGGATTCCTCGGTCGCCGTGCGGGAGTCGACGACGTCCACGACGCGCCCCTCCGACATGACGGCGATCCGATCGGTGACGGTGAGCAGCTCGGGCAGGTCGGACGAGGAGCAGAGGATCGCCACGCCGCGGTCGGCGAGCGTGAACAACTGCTCGTAGATCTCGGCCTTCGCACCGACGTCGACGCCGCGGGTGGGCTCGTCGAGGATCAGGACGGCCGGGTCGATCGCGATCCACCGCGCAAGCATCGCCTTCTGCTGGTTGCCGCCCGACAGGTTGGTGATGGGCTGGTCCATGGTCGCGGTCTTCACCCGCAGCCGCTGAGCGAGCGCCAGCGCGCCGCGATCGAAGGCGCCACGGCGCACGAGGCCCACGCGGGTCAGGCCGCGGGCGGTGAGCACGCCGATGTTCTCGCCCACGCTCATGGTGGTCAGCAGTCCCTGCGCGCGTCGCTCCCCCGGCACGAATCCGAGACGGCGCTCGACGCTGGCGATCGGGTTGCGCTCGTCGTAGGGGGTGCCGAGGAGCTCGACCGTGCCGCCCGTGCCCTTGTCGCCGCCGAAGATGTTGTGCAGCATCTCGACCCTTCCGCTGTCGGGGAGGCCGGCGACGCCGAGGATCTCACCCGGGCGCACCTCGAGGTCGACGCCCACGTGCCGCGTCCCGCTGAGGTCCGTCACGCGGAGGGCGGGGGCGGCCTCGGGGGCGGTTGCGGCCCCTTCCTCCGCGCGCTGCTGAGCCCGGGAGGCGAACTGCCCGAGCTCCCGGCCGACCATCGCGGCGACGGCCTGCTCGGGCGTCACCTCGCTGCGCCGCCACGACGCGACGTGGCGGCCGTCGCGCAGGATCTCGATCCGGTCCGCGAGGCGGAACACCTCCGGCATCCGATGAGAGACGTAGACCATCGTCACCCCCTTGGCCTTCAGGGAGTCCATGAGGGCGAACAGCCGGTCGGACTCCGCCGGCGTCAGCATGGCGGTCGGCTCGTCGAGGATCAGCACGCGGCACTCGCGGGCGATCGAGCGGGCGACCACGACGAGCTGCTGGGTCGCGAGGTCGAGCTGGCCGACGACGGTCGACGGGTCGAGGTCGAGGCCGAGTTCGGCGAGCAGCTCGGTCGCGCGCCGCATCATCCGGCTCCTCGACGGGAAGAGACGGTTCCCGGGCTCGATGCCGGCGAGGATGTTCTCGGCGACCGTCCGGTCGGGCAGCAGCGACAGCTCCTGCGGGACGATCGCGATGCCGTAGGTGGTGAGCATCGTGGCGGGATCGAACGACGTGACCACGTCGCCGAACACGGTCACGCTTCCTCCGCTCGGCGGCTGCAGGCCGGCGAGGATCTTGAGGAGCGTCGACTTCCCTGCGCCGTTCTCGCCGAGCAGGGCCGTCACCTCGCCCTCGGTGATGTCGAAGCTCACGTCCTGGAGAGCACTGACCGGGCCGAAGCGGCGGTCCAGGTGCTCGATGCGGACCGCGAGCGGAGGAAGCGTGCTCATCAGCCCTCCACCGTGGCTTCGCCGAGGTTGTCGAGCGTGATGAACTGGGCGCCGGTGTCGACGCCGGTGATCTCGGTGCCGTCGGTGAGGAAGTCGTACAGCACCTTCACGGCCTGGTAGCCCTGCTCCTGCGGGTTCTGGCTGATGGTGAACGAGACGACGCCGTTCTTCACGAAGTCGGCCGTCTGGGGCAGGAGGTCGAACCCGACCATGGCGATCTTCCCGGTGTTGCCGGTCTGCTCCACCCACTTCGCGGCCGCCGTCGTGCTGCAGCAGTCGAGCGCCGCGATCGCGACGACATCCGACTGGCCCGACATCGTCGACTCGACCGTGTTGTAGGCCGCGTTGGGCTCGTTGCCGACGTTCACGGGGCCGACGATCTCGAGGTTCGACCCCTCGAGCCCCTGCTCGAACCCGCTGAAGCGGTCGTGCGACCATCCGGCGCCGGTGTCGAGCGAGAAGACGACGACCTTGCCGGTGGCGTCGTCGCCCAGCAGGCTCAGGAGCTCCTCGGACTCGGACTGGCCCGATGCGGTGAGATCCTGCCCGACGAAGCCCATCTGCTTCGAGCCCGGGTTGTCGGTGTTGAACGAGATGATCGGGATGCCGGCGTCGTACGCCTGGGCGATCACGGGCTTGAGCGCGTCACTGGACGAGCTCGACACCGCGAGCGCGTCGACGGACTGCTGCTGGATGAGGGTCTGGAGCTCGGACACCTGCTTGGCTGCGTCGCCGCCTGTCGGGCCGATGAGCTGGACGTCGGCGCCGAGTTCCTCGCCGGCGCGCTCCATCCCGGCGGTGATCGGCGTCGCGAACGCGAGCGACGGGTCGTGGTAGCTGAGCTTGATGCGCAGCGGCTCGCCGCCGTCGATGCGTTCCTGGATGTAGCCGGCGAGCTGGAATCCGCCGTCGCCGGCGGGCGCCTCGCTGCCGGTGGTAACCGCGCCGCAGCCGCTGAGTGCCAGCGCCGCCGCGGCGACGAGCGCACCGGTGGCGAGCATGCGCTGGGTGATGCGTGAGAGGGACATCGTTACTCCTTCGTGTGTGTCCGTGCAGGGTGTTCGGGGTCGACGCGGGCGCGCGACCGATGACTCACGCTCGGCGCGGCGGTGCGCGACGTGCGGGAGAGCTGAGGGTGCCCGGGACCGGGCGGGGGCGGGCGGCTAGGCTTTCGTCTTCCTTCGCCGTTGCCAGGTGTCGGCCGCGACCGCGGCGACGATGACGAGACCTGTGACGACGGTCTGCCAGAACGACGAGATGCCGTTGATGTTGAGGATGTTCTGCAGCAGGCCGATGAAGAGGACGCCGATGATCGTCCCCCACATGGTCCCCGACCCGCCGAAGAGCGCGGCGCCGCCGATGATGACGGCCGAGATGACGGTGAGCTCGAGCCCGGTGCCGGTCACCCCCTGCACGTAGGACAGGAACGAGAGGCCGAGCACTCCCGAGATGCCCGCCGTCAGACCCGAAAGCACGAAGGCGGCCAGCTTGACGCTCTTGACGTTGATCCCGACCAGACGCGCCGCCTCCTGGTTGCCGCCCACGGCGTACGTGTTGAATCCGAGGCGCGAGCGCGACAGGAGCACGATGCCGATCGCGGCGATCACGGCGAAGATGATGAGCTGCATCGGGACGATCCCGAAGAGCCGCCCCTGACCGATCAGCGTGAACTCGGCCACGCCGGGCTGGTCGCTCGACAGCGAGATCGGCGCACCGTCGGAGATGAGGAGCGTCACCCCTCGGAAGACGCTCAGGCTCCCGAGGGTGACGATGAAGCTCGGAACCCCCAGCAGCACGACGGCGAGACCGTTGAGCAGGCCCGCGACGACGGCGACGCCGAGGCCGATGAGCACGGCGAGCGGCCAGGCGACGCCGGCGGTGATCGCCATGCCGGTCGTGATGGCCGAGAGGGCGTAGATCGAGCCGACGGAGAGGTCGATCTCGCCGTTGATGATCACGAACGTCGCCCCGATGGCCATGATCCCGATCTGGGAGATCTGCTGACCCACCGAGAGGAGGTTGCCGCTCTGAGCGAAGTTCGGCTGCAGCACGGCGCCGAGGATGAACAGGAGGACGAGCGCGGCGAACACCCCCGCCTCGCGGGCGTGCAGGAGCTTTCGCGGGTTGATCGCTGTCGACCGCGTCGGTGCGGTGATGGTCATTCGGTGGGTCCAATCAGAGGGCGTGCGAGTCGGGGAAGCTCTGCGCGGGTGGGAAGTGCGGGGATGACACCGGCGATGGTGACGGCGTGCGCGCCGGCTGCCGCGGCGAACCGTGCGGCATCCGCCAGGTCATGCCCTTCGGCCAGGGCGACCGCCAAGGCGGCGGTGAAGGAGTCGCCGGCGCCCGTGGTGTCGACGACGTGCGCGACCGGCAGAGGCGGGATCTCCTCGATGCCGGCGTCGCTCGACAGCAGCGCGCCGCGACCACCGCGCGTGAGGATCACGGATCCTCCGGTGCGCTCCCGCAGCCGGCTGACGAGGTCGGCGTCGCTCAGGCCGTGGTCGGGCGCGAGACCCAGGAGCACCGGCGCCTCGGTCTCGTTCGGGGTGATCACGTCGATCGTCGACCAGATGTCGTCCGGCAGCGCGCGGGCAGGCGCGGGGTTCAGGAGCGTGCGCACTCCGGCCTCGTGAGCGATCCGCAGGGCCTCGACGACGGCAGACTCGGGGATCTCCATCGACACCACCAGGATGTCCGCCGCGACGATCTCGTCACGGAACGTGCGCACGGCCTCGGCGTCGACGTCGTCCAGCGCGCCGGGCGCGATGGCGATGCGGTTCTCGCCGGAGGGCTCCACGAGGATGAAGCCGACCATCGTCGGGCGCGTGCCCGTGAGCACGTGCGTGGCATCTACGCCCTCCGTCGACCACAGATCGCGCGCGGCGGAACCGAACGCGTCGTCGCCGACGGCGGTGAGCAGGGAGACCTCCGCGCCCAGTCGTGCGGCGCCGACGGCCTGGTTCGACCCCTTGCCGCCGGGACCTTCCGAGAACTCTCCCCCGGTGAGCGTCTCGCCCGGCCCGGGCGCTGCCGAGACCCGCATCGTGAGGCCGGCGCCGTAGCTGCCGACGACTGCGATCTTCATCGCGACGACTCCCTTGTCTATGAACAACTATGTACATGGCGACAGTACGTCGCCTCGCACCCTGGTGTCAAGCGGCGGCCGGGAGGGTAGCGTGACGGCATGGCCGACCACGCGGTGCCGAACCTCCCCTCGCGCGATCTCGATGCGACCGCCGAGTTCTACGGCCGGTTCGGGTTCGTGCCGACGTGGCGCGACGAGGGATGGCTGATAGTCCGTCGAGGCGAGATGGACCTGGAGTTCTTCCCTCACCCCGCCCTCGATCCCGAGCAGAGCTCGTTCATGTGCAGCATCCGCGTCGACGATCTCGACGGTCTGTATCGGCAGATCCACGAGGCGGGGATCGCCGAGAAAGAGGTCGGCCGCCCGCGGCTCCACCCGGTCCGTACGGAGTCCTGGGGAGGCCGGGTCGGATTCCTCATCGATCTCGACGGGACGCAGCTGCAGCTGATCGAGAACGCGCAGACATCCGGGGCACCGAGGTGACGACCACCGCGCGGCATGAGATCCGGCCGCTCACTCCCGAGACGTTCCCGGCGTGGCTCGCCCTGGCACAGAAGCACAACGGGGTGTGGGGCGGGTGCTATTGCTCCTACTTCCACGGCGACACCGCGCAGACCGTGAAGAGCGAGTACGACCGGGCGACGTTCAAGAAGCGGCTCGTCGATGAGGGCGTCGCGCATGCTGCGCTCGTCTTCGACGGCGACGCGGCCATCGCCTGGTGCGAGTACGGCAGCCCGGTTGAGCTGCCGGGAATCTACCACCGCAAGCAGTACGACGCCGGCGAGACGCGTCCCGCCCCCTGGCGGATCACGTGCTTCTTCGTCGACCGCGACCATCGGCGCTCCGGGGTCGCCCGCGAGGCGCTCGACGGTGCGCTCGCGCTCATCGCGCAGGCCGGCGGCGGCGAGGTCGTCTCGTTCCCCAACGAACTCGCGCCGGGCAAGCGCACGTCGTCGTCCTTCCTGCACAACGGCACCCGCGCCATGTTCGAGAAGGCGGGCTTTACGTTCGAGCGGCACATCGGCACGAGCAAGACCGTCATGCGCCTCACCGTGCCGCCCGCGGCGGCGGGGTGACGGATCTCACAGCATCCCGCCCGCTGTCAAGACCCGTGAATACACGGACGTATCGGCGTAGTTTGCCGTCATGGACACCGATGAGCCGGCAGGCGTCACGCGGATCTTCATCGACGACAAGAACTTCGCGCTGTCGCCGGACGTCGATGTCGAGGCGCTCAAGCGCGCCATCGAAGCAGCCGTGAAGACCGCCGGCACGTTCGTCGAGTTCACCGTGGTCGACGGCAGTCGCGTGAATGCGCTCATCGGGTCGCCGTGCGCCGTGTTCATCTCGCAGAGTCCGGATGCCGGCGGCGGCGACGACGCGTCCGCCATCCGCCTGTACGCCGTCGATCTGCCGGGCGAGTTCGACTTCTGACGACCGCGGCCGCCCGATGTCGCCGGCGGGTCGTACTGTCGGCGGCATGGCGGAGCGGGTCGAGGCGTGGTGGGCACGCCGCCAGTGGTCCAAAGGCCGTGACGAGCCGTACGCGGTCGGCACCTACCGTGACGCGTGGGCGGCCTATCCCGCGCTCATCCGCCAGTACCACCCCGAGCTCAACGCCGGCATCACGCTCACGCAGATCCCGCCGGCGGCAGACGTCCTCCTCCTGTGGGAGTGCGAGGCCGGGCATCGCTTCGCCGCGACTCCCGTCGAGCAGCGGGCGCGCCCGGGGCGGCAGCGGCGGCGGAGCGCCTGGTGCCCGGACTGCGCCGAACTCGCTCAGCCGTCGCGTGTGATCCCGCTCCCCCAACGCGACACGGTGCCCGCCACCGGTGCACCCCTCGTCACGGAGCGCTCCGTCCTGCGCGCGCGCCGGTCGCGGCCGACCGTCACCCTGTGCGGCAAGACGCCGGCGCTCCCGGTGGGCGAGCCGTTCGTGTCGGAGTGCGCACCGGCACCGGCATCCGCCGTCGAAGCCCGCGTACGGGCCGACCTCTTCGGCCGGCTGGCGCTCACGCCCGGACTCAACGCCGTCCGCGTCGCCCGCCCCTTCTTCCAGCACCTGGAGGTGTGGCCCGACATCGCTCTGTCGGAGCTCCGGATCGCCATCGAGTACGACTCGCCGGGCCGGCACGGCCTCGAGCACGTCGGCGGGCGGGAGGACGCCGACCGCCGCAAGGATCGTGCGCTGCGCGCCAGCGGCTGGGAGGTCGTGCGGCTGCGGTCCGGGCGCCTCGAGCCGCTCGGCCCGCACGACGTGTCGCTCGGCACGTGGAACGGACGCGCCCTCGACCGCCTGGTCGATGCGCTCCGCGACATCCGGGGACCGCTGCTCGTGGACGCCTATCTGCGGTGAGCCACGTCAGGTCTCGACCGAGACGACCACCACCTCCGCACCGCGGGTACGCGCGTCGTGCAGCACCTCGAACGGCGCGTCGGCGGTGGTGACGAGCACATCGACGTCGTCATGAGTGCCGAAGCGGTGCGCAGCGGTGCGCCGGAACTTGTCGGGTGTCGAGACGAGCATGGCGCGGCGGGAGGCGGCGAGCGCGGTGCGCTTGACCTGCGCGTCGTCCCAGCCGGCCACCGTCAGTCCGGTGGCGGGATCGGCCGCGCACGCGCCGAGCACCGCGACATCGAAGCGCATCTCGCGGACGGCGGCGATCGCTCCAGCCCCCGAGAACGACAGGTCGACGTCCTGAACCACACCGGCCGGAATGACGACCTGATTGCCGGGTCTGGCGGCGAGAGCCGCCGCCGCGTGGAGCGAGAGCGCGAGCGCCGTGATCCCCCGGCCCGCCAGTTCGCGGGCGACCGCCAGGGCGGTCGTCCCGTTGTCGATGAGCACGCTCATCCCGGGTGCGATCATCTCGGCGGCGGCTCGCGCGAGCGCCTCTTTCTGCGTGGCGTCGGCCGCGGCGCGGAGGGCGAAGGGGTACAGGTCGCCGCGGTTGAGGACGGGCGCCGCGCCGCCGCGCACGCGCCGCAGCGCCCCCTGCTCCTCGAGCTCGAGGAGGTCGCGGCGGATCGTGACGGCCGAGATGCCCGTGAGATCCGACAGCTCGGCGACCGATCGCCGTCCCGCGTCGACCGCGCGGATGATCGCTTTCTGTCGATCTGATCGTTGCACGTGATCATTATGACTCGTACGGTGCTCGGATGCCGTCGAGAATCTCACGCCTGAAGGCCCCCACCGGCGCGGGGGTCATGTTCGCCAGCAACGGCGCGGTCTTCGCCGCGATCCTCCCCTGGTATCCCCTGCTCACCGATCGCCTGTCGCTCAGCGCCGCGGAGTTCGGCCTCATCGTCGCCGCGTTCGCCGTCGGCGCGATCGTGTCGTCAGCCCTCCCCGCCCCGCTCATCGCGCGATTCGGCCCGAATCGGGTCGCGGTGGTCGGCACCGTGTTCCTCGCGATCGCCATCGCCTCGGCGGGGTGGTCGCCGAACGGTGCGGTGCTCGCCCTCTGCATCTTCCTGGCCGGATTCTTCGACGTCGCGCAGAACGTCGCCGGCATCCGGGTGCAGGATGCCGCGGGGCGCTCGATCCTTTCGTCGCTGCACGCCCTGTGGAGCCTCGGCGGCATCCTCGGCGGGATCGCCTCGACGACGGCAGCCGCACTGGGCCTCGACATGCGCCTCGCCCTCGCGGTGGCCGCGGCCACCTGCGTTGCGCTGGTCGCCGGCGGGGCAGCGCTCGTCGGCGATGTCGCGCGGAACCGCGACGTCACCGCCGCCGCTCCGGCGGCGGTGACCGCACCCGGTCGCTGGCGCGGCGTCGCCGCCGCGGCGCTGCCGCTCGTGCTGGTCGCCGTCTGCGGCACCATGGTCGAGGACGTCGGGAACAACTGGGGCGCCCTCAGCGGACAGCAGCTCGGCGGGCTCCCGCTCGGAGCCTCGGGCGTCGTCTTCATCGTGGTCGTGGCGAGCCAGTGCGTCGGGCGGTTCCTCGGCGACGCGATGATCGACCGCTGGGGACGCGTGCGCGTCGCTCGCGCCGGCGGCGTGCTCATCGCCACCGGCGGAGCGCTCATCGCGCTGACCGACGGAGGCGACCCCGGTCCGCTGCTCGTCGGGTTCGCCCTCGTCGGGTTCGGCGGAGCGACGCTCGTCCCGAGCGCCTACAGCGCCGCCGCGCGGATGCCGGGTGTCAGCGAGGGGGCGGGAGTCACGATCGTGAGCTGGCTCATGCGCGTGGGATTCCTCTTCACCAGTCCGCTCATCGGCGCCGTCGCCGAGGCGGCGAACCTCCGCTGGGGCCTCGGCATCCTCATTCTGGTCGGAGCGGCGACGGTCGCCCTCGCGGGCGCACTCGCGCCGGCGCGGACCGGGTCGCCGGCGCCGTCAGCGAGCTGACGCCGTCGTGAGCTCGGCTGTCCTGTCAGCCTCCCGACGGGTTGTCGACGGGGCGGCCGTTCTCATCGGTCGTGAGGTCGGGCTCCTCTGGAGCTCCACCCGAGGCCGAGTCGGCCTCCGTCGCCTGATCGGGCGTCCCCTGCGTGTTCTGTCCGTCGGTGGTGGAGTGCTCGTCGTGGGTGTGATCGGGGTTTCCGTCGTGATGCGTCATGTCCGCACGCTAGTCCCGCGCCGCGTTCACGCGAGGGGGATTGACGGACCGCCCTCGGAGTGCAGACTTCGCACTCCGAGGGCGCTGCGCTTGCCCGGTCAGGCGTTGTCGTCGGCGCCGCGAGGCGGGTCGTCCAGGTCGACGTCGGGCTGGGCGAGCGCGTCGCCGTCGGCGACCGCGTCGCGGACGTCACCGCCCACGGGGTCGAGGGCGTTCTCGTCGCCCCCGGTGACCGGCTCCTGCGGCAGACCGGTGTCGGGGTCGAGCGGGGACTGCGTGGGGTCGACGGTGCTCATGGCATCCTCCTCTGTGTCGGTGTTCGCCCGAGCATGACGACGGGCGCGCGCCTCGGCCGACGGGGTTGACGCGCCCGTTTCTGCGGAGTAGCCGCGGGTTGCGGGATCCGGATACGGGCTCCCGCGGAGCCTCGCAGGGTTCTACACTCGTCCTTCGATGCCGTACCGAGATCGCGCCCAGGTCGAACGCTGGCTCTCCGACTTCTGGCACACGCACAGCGTGTTCGCCGGGGAGCTGAGCGTCATCGACAACGACTTCATCCCGCACCCCAACAGCGGTCTCGTGGTCGCCCACTTCGACAACTCGCCGGGAATGGCGTACATCAGTGTGCGGATGGTCGCCGATCAGCCCGTGTGGATGGTGACCTTCGAGCCGCGCGCCGAGGCGATCGACCTCGACGCCATCGGGGTGCGCGCGCTCTCGGCCGAGATCGGGGCGCTCGGCATCCTGTGCGCGTACCTCCAGGCACGCACCGACGACGCCATCGCTCACCCGCGCTGAGGATGCCGTCGCCGCCGACCACCGCGGGGCATCCTCGATTTGTCAATCCCCTCCTCGCGCGCGGGCGACGGGCGCAGGCTTCCGTCAGGACGAATGCGAGAGCGTCCGGGAAAGCACCGACCATGACCTCCCCCCACCGGCTGACGCTGGATCCTCTCACCGACACGACCTGGCGCCTGTGCGACCGGGCGGTGCCCGGCGACGAGACCGGCACCGTCGTCGCCTGCGTCGAACTGCGACCGGACGGGCGCTACGCCGTCACCTGGGTCGCCCACGGCATCGCGACGGCCACGTTCGCCACACTCGGCGAGCTGCTCGACAGCGCGTCGTCGCTCCTGCAGGACAGACCCCGACGTCCCGCGAGCAAGCCCATCCCGATCCCCCACCGTCCGCCGCCCATCGGCGCATCATGAGACCCCGATGACAGGGGTGGCGGGACTCCGGGCCGGGGACGTGCGGGTCGGCACCTCCGGGTGGAGCTACGACCACTGGCGAGGGCACCTGTACCCGCCGGGCACGGCATCCGGCCGGCGGCTGGACGTGTACGCCGCGGAGTTCGACACCGTGGAACTCAACACGAGCTTCTACCACTGGCCGCGGGTCGACGCGTTCCGCGCGTGGCGGGATCGGCTGCCGCCGGGGTTCCTCGTCTCGGTCAAGGCACCGCGGGGCCTCAGCCACGCGGGGACGCACCTCGACCCCGCCCGGTGGACCGAGCGCCTCGCCGACGGGCTGGCGGGTCTCGGCGAGGCCGCGGGGCCTCTGCTGATCCAACTGCCGCCGGATGCCGAGCGCGACGACGAGCACCTCGCCCGACTGCTGGCCGCCGTGCCGGAGGGTCACCATGCTGCGGTGGAGCTGCGGCATCCGTCGTGGGTCGACGACGGCGTCTTCGCGGTGCTCGAAGCGTTCGACGCGTCGTACTGCGTCGTGAGCGGCGCGGGGATGCCGTGCGTGCTGCGCGCGACCGCCGACGTCGTCTACGTCCGGTTCCACGGCCCCGACCCGGAGGTGCTGTACGTCGGGGGCTACTCCGACGCCGACCTCGATTGGTGGGCCGACCGCATCCGCGAATGGCAGGGGCTCGGCGCCGCCGTGCTCTGCCACTTCAACAACGACGGTGAGGGCCACGCCGTGCACGACGCGCGGCGCCTGCGCGCCCGGCTGGGACTCAGAGGGTGAGGAGCACCTTCGTCGCTCGCCTCTCGTCCATGGCCCGGTAGCCCTCGGCCGCGTCCTCGAGGGGAAGGGTGAGGTCGAAGACGGCGCCGGGATCGATCCGGTCCGACATGATGAGCTCCACCAGGTGCGGCAGGTAGGCGCGCACCGGCGCGGGGCCCCCGTGCAGGTGGACGCCCGAGAAGAAGAGCTCGAGCCCCGGCAGCTCGACATCGTGCGAGACGCCGACATAGCCGACATGTCCGCCCGCGCGCGTGGAGCGGATCGCCTGCATCATCGACTCCTGCGTGCCGACGGCCTCGATCACCGAGTGGGCACCCAGACCGTCCGTCAGGTCCTTGATCCGCTCGACGCCCGCGTCGCCGCGCTCCTCGACGATGTCGGTCGCGCCGAACCGGCGCGCCAGGGCCTGCCGATCGGCGTGGCGCGACATCGCGATGATCCGCTCGGCGCCGAGCTCGGCGGCGGCCAGCACCGCGAGCAGTCCCACGGCCCCGTCACCGACGACGGCGACGGTCTTGCCCGGACCGGCTTCGGCGGCGAGCGCGGCGAACCATCCCGTGCCGAGGACGTCGGACGCGGCGAGCAGGCTCCGCACCTGGGCAGGCGTGGGCGCGGTGTCGGTGGCGATGAGCGTGCCGTCGGCGAGCGGGACGCGCAGCAGTTCGGCCTGCGTCCCGAGGGCTCCCATCGGCACGCGGTGGACGCAGTGCGACGGGTAACCGGCCCGGCAGATCTCGCAGGTGTTGTCGGAGGCGAAGAACGACCCGACGACGAAGTCGCCGACCTTCACCGTGGTGACGGCGTCCCCGACCTGCTCGACGACGCCGACGTACTCGTGCCCCATGGGAGTGGGCGCCGTCACCGGATCGGTGCCGCGGTACGGCCAGAGGTCGGACCCGCAGATGCAGGCGGCCGAGACGCGGATGATCGCGTCGGTGGGGGCTTCGATGGTCGGATCGGCGCGCTCTTCGACGCGAACGTCGCGAGCGTCGTACAGCATGACTCCACGCATGGGAGGTGTCCTTTCGGTCAGACGGTGAGGGAGCGCTTCGCCGCCGCGGCGCGACGGCGGAAGACGGGGGCGAGGAAGAGGGTCGCGGCGGCGACGGCGAGGCCGACGGCGAGCGTCGTCACGATGCCGAGCGGGAGGATGCTGAGCGCTCCGGCGACGCCGACGAACGGGGCCGCGACGCCTCCGAACGCGAACCGTGCCGCCCCGAGGAGCGAGGACGCGGTGCCGGCGATCTGCGGGTAGTCGGCGAGCGCGATCGTGGTGGAGGGCGGGGCCGTCATCGCCGTGCCGCTGACGAGCAGGAGCAGCGAGACGATCACCACGATGAGCGGCATCGCAGACAGACCGGATGCCAGGAGCCCGACGGCGCCGGCGCCGGCGATGCCGATCCCCACCCGGAGCGTGCCGGGAACGCTCCACCGCTCGCTGGCGACGCCGCCGAGATACCCGAAGAGGGCGAAGCCGGCGGAGTTCAGCCCGAAGGCGAGCGCGTACTGGAACGGCGTGAGCCCGTAGACGCCCTGCAGGACGTAGGTCGCGCCGCTGAGGTAGGCGAACAGCGCCGCGTACATGAAGCCCTGCAGCAGCACGGCGCCCACGAAGGCGCGGTCGGCGAAGAGGAGCCGCATGTCGCCGGCGATCCTCCCGAAGCCGCCCGTCGTCCGGTGCCCGGCGGGAAGCGTCTCGCGATACCCGAGAGCCACCCACAGCAGGATGACCGCGCCGATGCCGGCGAGGACCAGGAAGAGTCCGCGCCAGTCCATGACCGCCGTGAGCGCTCCGCCCAGCAGGGGGCCGACGACCGCGGCGAGGCCCCCCATCACGGTGAGCCGGCCGTAGAAGCGGATGAGCCGCCCGCCCTCGTACACGTCGCGCCCGGCAGCCTGCGCGATGACGATGCCGACGCCGCCCGCCAGGCCCTGCAGCAGGCGCGCGGCGATCAGGAGCTCGACCGTGGGGCTCACGGCGCACGCGACCGACACGACGATGTACGCCGCGACGCCGATCAGCAGGGGACGGCGACGTCCGAACCGGTCGGACAGCGGCCCGGCGATCAGTTGCCCGGCGGCCAGTCCGATGAGGCAGGCGGTGATGGTGAGCTGGGCGGTCGAGGTCGCCGATCGCAGCTCGTCCGTCAGAGCGGGGAGGGCCGGGAGGTAGAGGTCCATCGAAATGGGGCCGAACACCGTGAGGGCCAGCAGGAGCGCCGCCAGCCAGCGGGACGGGCCGCTCGAGCGCACCGAGGAGGGGAGGGACGAGATCACCACTCCACGGTGCACGCGTCTCGGCCTGCGGGGGAGTCCCTGGTGAGACGTGTACTGACAGGGCACCCTTGGGCACTCCCCCCGCGCCCCGCCCCGTCGTACCTTCGGAGGATGGACAACCGAGCCGAGGTCCGCGAGTTCCTCATGTCGCGCCGTGCGCGGGTCACGCCCGAGCAGGCCGGCATCGTCGCCGGCGCGAATCGTCGCGTCGAAGGGCTCCGGCGTGCCGAGGTCGCGATGCTCGCGGGCGTGAGCGTCGAGTACTACGCCAAGCTCGAGCGCGGATCGATCGCCGGCGCGTCGGCATCCGTCCTCGATGCCATCTCGCGCGCGCTCGACCTCGACGACACGGAGCGCGCGCACCTGCTCGACCTCGCCCGCGCCGCCGACGGCATCCCCACCTCCGCCCGCTCGCGACGGCGCGCTGCGACGCCGGCGCCGGGCCGCATCTCCAGGCAATGGGCGCTCGACGCGATCACCGAGGGTGTCGCCTTCGTGCGGAACGCGCAGTCGGACCTGCTCGCCACCAACGCCCTCGGCGCCGCCTTCTACTCCCCCGTCATCGGCGACGGCGGGCGCACGCCCAACCTCGCCCGCTTCCAGTTCCTCGACCCGGTCTCGCGCGACTTCTACCCCGACTGGGATCTGTTCGCCCAGATGTGCGTCGGATCGATGCGCGCCGAGGCGGGACGCGACCCGCACAACCGGGCACTGCAGGACCTCGTCGGCGAGCTCTCCACCCGCAGCGACGTCTTCCGCCAACTGTGGGCGGCGCACAACGTGCGCACGCACGGTGCCGGCACCAAGCGGTTCCGGCATCCCGTCGTGGGCGACCTGACCCTCGCCTACGAGGAGCTCGCCCTCACCGCCGAGCCCGGCCACGTGCTGTTGATCTACACGGCCGAGCCCGGATCGCCCTCCGCGGAGGGCCTGCGGCTCCTCGCGTCGTGGGCCGCGTCCGCGACGGCCGAGCGCGCCGCGACCGACGCGCCGACCACCTGACCTCCGTCACCGTCCCCTCGAAGGAGCGCCATGCGCATCGAACGCCGTCCGACCGTCAAGAATCCGCCGGAGTGGTTCACGGGCGAGGTCTGGCTCGACCCCGTCGCGACGCCCGAGCAGCCGGGTCAGCAGGCCGGCGCGGGCGTCGTGCGGTTCTCGCCGGGCGCGCGCACGGCGTGGCATGCGCACCCGGGCGGCCAGACGCTGCACGTCGTCGACGGCGTGGCGCTCATCGGCACGCGGGAGCGGACCGTGGCCGCTCGCGCCGGCGACACGGTGGTCTGTCCGCCGGGCGAGGAGCACTGGCACGGCGCCGCCCCCGACAGCTTCATGGTGCACGTCGCCGTCTGGGATCTGCTACCCGATCAGCCCTCCGCCGTCTGGGGCGATCACGTGTCCGACGCCGAATACCAGGTCGCCGCGGGCGCTGCGCTCGCCTGAGGCGGGAACGCCCGGCTGTCAGCGGATGCCGGGCTCCAGCGCGTCGGTCGTCCGCCGCACGACGAGCCACGCGAGGGGCGCGGCGGCGACGAGGAGCACTTCACCGGCGAGCGCCACGGCGAGCGAGGACGACAGGGCGTCAAGGGTGTCGGCCGCCATCGCCATCCGACTCGAGATCGAGGTGGCGAAGGACGACGCCAGCCACAGCCCCCACCACCAGCCGAGCACGCCGCCGCCGACCGCGGCGCGAGACGACCGGACGAGGTCCTTCACGTTCTGGAACGGGAACCACCAGGCGATCACGGGAATGATCCACGACCCGACGTGCCATCCCGGCGACCGACGGATCCCCGCGGGATTCACGGCGCGCACGCGGACCGCGGCGCGGTACTGCCAGATCCACCAGCACACGCCGGTCGCCAGCAGCACGATGAGCGACAGGACCGAGACCCACAGCGACAGGGCGTCGTAGGTCTCGAGCTCCGACAGCGGCGCCGCGCCGACCGTGAATCGGTCGATCGTGACGAGACCCCACCACGACAGCAGCGAGGTGACGACCGCGATCGCTCCGCTGATCGCGACGAGGACGCCCGTGGCCTTCCCGATCCCGCGCAGGGGCCGGATCGTCACGGGCGCCGGAGTGACCGCACCGGCCGGCGGGTAGGGCGCGACGCCGGCGGGTGCCACGGGCGCCACGGGCGCCGAGGGCGCACCCTCGGACCAGCTCGCGCCGTCCCAGTACCGCGGCGCGTTCCCGGCGTGCGGGGCGGGGTACCAGCCGGGCGGCGGGCTCGTCGGCTGCGTCATGGCGTGCTCCAAGGATGCGAGGGGGACGGGTTCCCCGAACACTATCGGACGCGCGCGGCCCCTCGTTCGGTCACGGCGTCGGCATTCCGCCGTTCACATTGAGGGTCTCGCCGAGCACGTAGCTCGACTCCGCGGATGCCAGGAACACGTACGCCGGGGCGAGCTCGGCGGGCTGGCCCATGCGGCCGAGCGGCGTGTCCTCGCCGAACTTCGCCACCTTCTCCTGCGGCTGTCCGTCCGTGACCTGCAGCGGAGTCCAGATCGGCCCCGGCGCGACCGCGTTGACCCGGATGCCCTTCGGCGCGAGCTGCTGGGCGAGCGCCTTGGTGAAGGCGTTGATCGTCGCCTTCGTCGAGGCGTAGTCGACGAGGATGTCGGACGGCGAGTACGCCTGGATCGACGTCGTGTTGATGATCGCCGATCCGCCGGGAAGGTGCGGGACGGCCGCCTTGGTGATCCAGAACATCGCCGACACGTTGGTCGCGAACGTGTCGGCGAACTGCTCGTCGGGGAGGGTGGAGATGTCGTCGTGGAAGATCTGCTTGCCGCCGTTGTTCACGAGGATGTCGAGCCCTCCGAGTCCCTCGACCGTCTTCGCGACGAGGTCGACGCAGTAGTCCTGATCGCGCAGGTCGCCCGGGAAGGTCAGGACCGTGGCGCCCGCCTCCTTCAGGATGCCGGCGATGCGCGCGGCATCCTCTTCCTCTTCGGGGAGATACGACATCACGACGTCGGCGCCCTCGCGGGCGAACGCGATCGCCGTCGCGGCGCCGATGCCCGAATCGGCTCCGGTGATGAGCGCCTTCCGCCCCGTGAGGCGTCCGGTGCCGCGGTAGGTCTCTTCGCCGAGGTCGGCCTTCGGGCTGAGCTCGGCATCGAGGCCCGGCTCCGGCTGATGCTGCTTCTTCGGATCGATGTCGGCGTAGAGCTCGGCGGGGTTGACGAACGTGTACTGGTCGCGGGACATGGTGTCGTTCCTTTCGATGGCGGGATGGGTCGGCCGGTCAGGTGCGGTCGGCGTCGGCGCCGACGAGTTCGCGGATGAGGAGGGCGGAACGGATGAGTGCGAGGTGGCTGAGCGCCTGAGGCAGGTTGCCGCGGAAAGACCCGTCGGAGGGGTCGATCATCTCCGCGAACATGCCGACGTCATTGGCGCTCGCGACGAGCTCGTTCATGGCCGCGACGCCTTCGTCGTGCCGACCGACGCAGACGAGCGCCGCCGCGCGCCAGAAGGAACAGGCGACGAAAGTCGCCTCCTCCTCGCGCATCCCCGTGTACCGGAAGAGGTGAGGGCCCTCGCCGAGCTCCGCCGTCAGCGCGTCGATCGTCCGCGACATCCGCTCGCCGCGGTCGAAGTCGCTGAAGGCGTGGAGGAGGACCGAGGCGTCGAGGTCGCGACTGCCCTGCGCCATGACGTACGCGCCGCGCGACTCAGACCACCCGTGCTCGTCGATCCACGCGCGGATGCGCTCGGCCTCGGCTCGCCAGCGCTCGCTGCTGCCGGGGATCTGACCCGCGTCGGCGAGCACCGCCGCGTCGCGCAGCGCCTGCCAGCATCCCATCTTCGAGGAGACGTAGTGCTTCTCCTCGGGGAGCTCCCACATGCCCGAGTCGGGGTTCCGCCACTCGTCGCACGTGCGGTCGGCGATGCCGGACAGCAGCCTTCCGGTCTCGATGTCGAGGACGTTGCCCGCGTCGACGTAGGCGCGGCAGATGGCGAACAGGTCGCCGTAGACACCGAGCTGGAGCTGCGCGCGGGCCCCGTTTCCCGTGACCACCGGTCCGATCCCCCGCCATCCCGGCACGTCGCGGTGCTCGACCCGCTCACCCAGGCCGCCGTCGAGCGAGTAGAGCACGTGGAGGCCGGGCCCGTGCGCGCGAATCGTGCGCAGCAGCCACGAGATGGCCGCGTGCGTCTCCTCGCGCAGGCCGAAGCCGATCAGGGCCTCGACCGTGTAGGCGAGGTCGCGCACCCACGCCATCCGGTAGTCCCAGTTCTTGCCGCCGTCCAGGCTTTCGGGGAGGGATGTCGTCGCTGCCGCCGCGATCGCGCCGGTCGGGCTGTGGATGAGGAGCTTCAGCATCAGGGCGCTCCGCTGTACCTGCGTCGCCCACGGCCCCTCATACGAGAACTCGCGCGACCAGGCGCGCCACGCCTCCACCGTCCGGTCGATGCCCTCGTCGACCTTCAGCGGATCGGGGAGGTGGATGGGCTCGTCGTGCGTGCCGACGATCACCAGCACGTGGCGGCTGCCGGGCGATGTGCGGAAGCCCCCGGTCAGCGCTGGACCGGTCGCGCTCTCCGCGGCATCCGGGTCGGGACCATGCGCGTCGCCGGTGAGTCCCACCGTGGTGAACCCCGAGCGGAGGATGCTCTCGCCGTGTGCGGCGTCGTGCCACGGCGCGGCCGTCTTCAGCGAGGAGCCCGGCTGCACCCGCCAGCGGAACGTCACGTGACCGTCGAGCCCGTCGATCCGGCGCGCGAGCTCCGCCCACGGCAGTCGGCCTGCGACACCGGTCACGAGCGCGTCGGTGACCGTGGCCTGACCCGTGTCGGTGAGGAACGTGGTGACGAGGACGTTCGTCCGCGCGAGGTAGCGCCGGCGGACGCGATACTCGCCCTCGGGTTCGAGTTCGATGCATCCGCCGGTCTCGCCGTCGAGGAGCCGGCCGAACACGGGCAGGTCCTGCAGCCCCGGCAGCGGCATCCAGTCGATCTGCCCGCGGAGCCCGATGAGGGCCACCGTGCGCCCGTCGCCGATCGGGGCGTAGTCCCGCAGGTCGGCTCCCGGGTCGGTCACATCGTCTCGCTCTCGCTGGTCTCCGCGTCGTCTGTCCACTCTTTCCCGCGGATGCCGAATGCCCGCGGTGGTTGACAGCAGCGCGCCCGATGTGGTTTGGTGCGCCTCGCCCGCACGGATCGAGCCCTCCCACAGAACGTGGCGAGGGCTCGAGCGGGTCCGTGCGACTGGGGGGTTGTGTCGCAGTGTTGGGGGAACTGGTACCCGTGGGAAGGAAGTTAGCCGAACTAGCAACTCTTCGCTAGACCCCGTGCAGAAACACGGATGCCGGGGTTCACACGATCGGCGCGGGATCACCCTCCCACGACATCAGATCTTCCCTCTGACGCAGGAGCTCCGGCGGCGACGCGAACCGCGCGATGAGGATGTCGAGCGCGGTGAGCGTCCGCTGACGCCCCTGCTCGTCGATCCGACCGGTCAGGCGCAGCAGCGTGAAGCCGGCACCGATCGTGATCGTGGCGGCATCCACCTGGCCGCCGGGCTGCGGGATCCCCGGGCCCTCCTCGACCTCGAGCGCGGCCACGACCTCGGCGAAGCCGCTCTCCTCGATGATGTCGGCCACCGTGGTGGCGGGTGAGAGCTCATCCCGCCACTCGGCCCACTCGTTCAGCATGTCCCAGCCCTCGTCGGTGCCGAAAGGAGCGAACTCGCTCCCCTGATCCTCGTAGACAGGATCGGTGAAGTGCGCGGCGAACGACGGATGAGCGGTGGGGAGGCCCTCGTCGGTCCACTCGTCCTCGGTCACGGCTTCCTCGGTCATCGCATCCTCCGACTTCTCGACCGCGGGCGTGCGGATGGCGCAGCCCCCGAGTGCGAGCGCGGCGACGAGCACAGCTGCCGCGACGGCTTCGCTCTTCCGCATCGATCGCTCCCCTCGCGCCGTCGGTTCCTCCGCCGCGCGATCCTCACGCTATCCCGATGGGCGAGTCTCCCGCTGCGTGTCGCATCCGCTATCTCGCCGCGCATCCTTTTGCAACCCCCTTCGTGCGCGCACACGCCCTTCGTACAGTGGGCCGTGGTTCGGAAGTACCTGATCGAAAGGAGAACCTCATGGGACTCGACGACAAGATCAAGAACGCGGCTGAAGACCTGACGGGCAAGGGGAAGGAAGCTGTCGGCAAGCACACCGGCAACGAGAGCCTCGAGGCCGAGGGTCAGGCCGACCAGACCAAGGCCAACCTCAAGAAGGCCGGCGAGAACGTGAAGGACGCCTTCAAGTAATCTCGCTCGATCAGAAGTGCGCTCCGCCGGCGACGGTGGGGCGCACTTCGTTTTGCCCCGAGGCTTTGTCGGCCACGTCCACCTGCTGGGGCGCCGTGTCCTGCACGCCGGGCGATCCGGGAGCGATGTGCTCCGCGACGAGTGAGATCCCGCCGGAGGAGTTGGCCGTCTGCGCGAGCTCCTCGAGCCATTCGCGGCTGAGCTCGGGAGTCTCGGGGTCGTCGAAGACGAAGCGCAGCGGGATCGAAGGGTGCAGCCACAGCGTGCTGCGTCCGCGCTCCTGATCGGCCGGGTGCTCCCACGTCAGCGTGAAGCTCTCGCCCCGACGCAGCTTCGTCGCGACGACGACCTTCAGGTGCGCCAGCGCACGGTCGTCGATGTGGACCGGAGTTGCAGAGCCGCCGTAGTAGATGGTTCCCACGCCTGGACTCTACCCGAGCGACGAGGGTGCCGCTTACAAAGTAAGGCGGCTAACGTGGGGCGCACGCCGCGGACGGTCGAGACCGCGACGAGATTCGGGCGGATGATGTCGAGCGAGGCGCAGAGCGACAGGACGCCGTCCTAC
>Ga0160435_1000090_pt1 | contig 53733 bp, 44 predicted proteins | sample HID1973K_E0MG_FD_108213 | JGI IMG/M metagenome (GOLD analysis project Ga0160435, IMG submission 108213) | Enriched mosquito-associated microbial communities from UW Madison campus, WI, USA - HID1973K_E0 MG | ecosystem: Host-associated > Arthropoda: Insects > Digestive system > Unclassified ...
CGTGTACTGGTACAACCACCGTCGGCTGCACGCAGCCAACGGTCAAACCCCGCCGGCACTGCACGAAGCGCGGGCGGCATAAATGCTCCTTTCGGAGTGTCCAAAAAAACTTGACCACTTCAGACACATCCCGCTGCGCGGGCTGCGCCCCCAAAGTTTGCTACGCAAACTCCGGGCCCCAACTTCTGCCTTGCCTATCCCCCGCGGCTGTCGCCGCGCCCCCCTTAACAAAGGGGGGCTCTATGACTGTGCGTCCGTGCACACGGACTTCCTTCCACTACTCACTCTCCCATCCGCTTTCGCTTCTCGCCTTGCTTTGCTTTGGCTCTTCAATGCCGCCCACGAAGGGTATGAGGGCGTTCGGGGGTGGGGCCTGCCGGGACAATCGGCGACATGGATGTCGCCGATTAGCCCCCATGGATGGGTTCACGGCGTGTCCCGGCAGGCCCCACCCCCGGGCGCCGCGCGCCGAACCCAACCAGCCGATCAACGCAGAAAACCGACACTTCACCAGCCGGCAAAAGCACAACGCGGCCGCCAGGCCGCAAAAACCCCAACCCCCATCGTGCACTGCGCAATGACACCGGTGGTCAACCCCGCTAGAATCCCGCCACGCACCCCAATCGGGCGAAGCCATGACGCTTCGCCGCCACCGGAGACGCCATGTACGCCAAGACCGTTTATGCCACCCACCCGCAGGCCATCCAGGGCGTCAGCAATGACGAGCTGCGCGATCTGTATCTGCTCGATGGCTTGTTCGCCGACGAGGCGGTCACCCTGAAGTACACCCATTACGAGCGCTTCGTCATTGGTGGCGCGGCGCCGGTGAAGCAGGCGGTGTCGCTGCCCAAGCAAACCGAGCCGGCTTCGGCGGCGGGGCATCCGTTCCTGGAGCGGCGCGAGCTCGGCGTCATCAACGTCGGTGCCGGTACCGGTACGGTCACGGTCGATGGCACGGTCTACACCCTGGCGCCGAAGGATGGCCTGTATGTGGCCATGGGCAGCGCCGAGGTGAGCTTCGCTTCCAACGATGCCGCCAGCCCGGCCAAGTTCTACCTGGCTTCGACGCCGGCGCACGCGCGCTTCGAAACCAAGCAGATTGCTATCACCGATGCCGTGTCGCTGGAACGCGGTGCGCTGGAAACGAGCAATGAGCGCACGATCTACCAGTACATCGTGCCGGCGACCTGCCCGTCCTCGCAGCTGTTGCTCGGCCTGACCGTGCTCAAGCCCGGCAGTGTCTGGAACACCATGCCGCCGCACCTGCACGATCGCCGCAGCGAGGTCTATTTCTACTTCGACCTCGGCGAGAAGGACCGCGTGTACCACTTCATGGGCGAGCCGGAAGCGCAGCGCCACATCGTCATCCAGAACAACGAGGCAGTGGTGTCGCCGCCTTGGTCGATCCACATGGGTGCCGGTACGTCGAACTACGCTTTCATCTGGGCGATGGGCGGCGAGAACCTGGACTACACCGACATGCACGTGCTGGATATCTGCCAGCTCAAGTAACCGCACACGATTACGAGGGGAGCACGCAATGAGCCACAACCCGTTCAGTCTGGAAGGCAAGGTCGCGCTGGTCACCGGCGCCAACACCGGTCTTGGCCAGGGCATTGCCCTGGCGCTGGCCGCGGCCGGTGCGGACATCGCCGGCGCCGGCATCGTCCATGCCAGCGAAACCGAAGAGAAGGTCAAGGCGCTGGGGCGCCGTTTCGTCAATATCGAAGCCAACCTGATCACCCTGGAGCCGGTGCAGCGCGTGCTCGACGAGGCGCTGGCCGGCTTCGGCCGCCTCGATATCCTGGTCAACAATGCCGGCCTGATCCGTCGCGCCGATGCGGTGGATTTCAGCGAGAAGGACTGGGATGACGTGATGAACGTCAACATCAAGGCCGCCTTCTTCATGAGCCAGGCGGTCGGCCGCCACTTCATCGCCAATGGCGGCGGCAAGATCATCAACATCGCCTCGATGCTGTCCTTCCAGGGTGGCATCCGGGTGCCGTCGTATACCGCCAGCAAGAGCGGCATCGCCGGCATTACGCGCCTGCTGGCCAACGAGTGGGCCAACCACAACATCAACGTCAACGCGATCGCGCCGGGCTATATGGCGACCGACAACACCGCCCAGCTGCGCGCCGACGAAGATCGCAGCAAGGCAATCCTGGACCGCATCCCGGCCGCGCGCTGGGGCACGCCGGCCGATCTCGGCGGCGCGGCAGTGTTCCTGGCCTCGAGCGCGGCCGACTACGTCAACGGCGCGATCCTGCCCGTGGACGGTGGCTGGCTCGCCCGTTGATCTGCCCGCGCGCGCCGGCCCACCGGCGCGCGCACCTACCGGAAGCACCGGTCCGATGCCTACGTCGATGATTGTGGGAGGGGCTCCAGCCCCGACAGCCGCCCGCCTCCTGCTGGGCCTTCTATGCCTGTGCGCCTTGCCGGCGCTGGCCAAGGACGCATCGCGACGCATCCTGATCGCCGGGGATTCCACCGCCGCCGAATACGGCTCCGAGCGCGCACCGCAGACCGGCTGGGGCCAGGCGTTGCAGAGCTGGTTCGACCCGGCGCAGTGGGAAGTACGTAATCACGCCAAGGCCGGACGCAGTGCGCGCAGCTTTATCGAAGAAGGCAGGCTCGATGCCATCGACAAGGAACTGCGACGCGGCGACGTGCTGTTGATCCAGTTCGGGCATAACGATGCCAAGTTCGAAGACCCGAACCGCTACGACGATCCGCAGCAGGCCTATCCGCAATATCTCTCGCGTTATATCGAGCTCGCGCGACAGCGTGGCGCCACGCCCATCCTGGTGACGCCGGTGGCGCGGCTGATCTATGACTTCGGTTCGCTGCTGGACACGCATGGCGTGTACACCGCGGCGATGAAGCAACTGGCCGCGGCACAACAGATTGCGCTGATCGACCTCAACGCCAGCAGCACCGACTGGATTCGCGCGCTCGGCGAGCAGGCCGCCAAGCCATACTTCCTGTTCGTGCCCGGGCAGAACAAGGCCGACGGCACCCATTTCAGCCGTGCCGGCGCGACCGCGGTCGCCTGCCTGTTGGTGCGCGACTGGGTTTTGCTGGAGCCGGCGCTGAAGCCGCAGCTCAAGCGCGATATCGATTGTGGCGCGCCGGCGAGCGCGGCGGCCGATCGCGCCAAGCAGGCCAATCCATCGCTGATCGTGCATGAGCGCGACATCGGCAAGGTCCAGCCGGGTCCGCACGGCGGGGCAGGCCCGACTACGGCTTATTCGTTCTTCGCCGACCAGCCGGGTCTGAATTTCGTCCTGCGCAAACGCGTGCTCGCCGATGGTGCCGGCATCGGCCTGCACCAGCACCACAAGGACGAGATCTACTACGTGGTCAGCGGTCGCGGGCTGTACGCGCTGGATGGCAAGCAGTACGACGTAGGGCCAGGCGATGCGCTGCTGACGCGCGCGGGCAGCACGCATGCGCTGCAGCAGACGGGGCCTGAGCCGTTGGTGATCCTGCTGTCGTATCCCATCGAAAAATAATCCGCCGCAACCTCAGTTACCGCTCAGGCAGCGCTGCAGGTAAGGTGCGGTGCGGCTGCCCCGGGTTCGCGCCACGGTTTCCGGCGGCCCCTCGCCGAGGATCCGCCCACCGGCCTCGCCAGCGCCCGGCCCGATGTCGATCACCCAGTCGCTATCGGCGACCACGCGCATTTCGTGTTCGACCACGATGACGGTGTTGCCGGCATCGACCAGGCCGTGCAACTGCGCCATGAGTCGGTCTGCGTCGAGTGGATGCAAACCAGTAGTGGGCTCATCGAGCACATAAAGCGTGTCGCCGCGCTGGCTGCGCTGCAGTTCGGTGGCGAGCTTGATGCGTTGCGCCTCGCCGCCAGACAACTCGGTGGCCGGCTGTCCCAGCCGCAGGTAGCCCAGGCCGATATCCCGCAGCAATGTCAGCGGGCGGGTGATCGGGGGCTGCTCGCCAAAGAAGGCCAGTGCCTCTTCGACGGTCATCTGCAACACCTGGGCGATATTGCGGCCGTTCCAGCTGACCTCCAGGGTCTTGGCGTTGTAGCGGCTGCCGTGGCAGGTGGGGCAGGGCGCATAGACGCTGGGCATGAACAACAGTTCCACCTGCACGAAGCCTTCGCCTTCGCAGGTTTCGCATCGGCCCTGCGCCACGTTGAAGGAGAAGCGGCTGGCACCGTAGCGGCGCGAACGCGCGAGCGCCGTCGCCGCGAACAGCTTGCGCACCGGGTCGAAAAGCCCGGTATACGTCGCCAGGTTCGAGCGCGGCGTGCGGCCAATCGGCTTCTGGTCCACGGTGACCAGCCGGCCGATGGCCGCCACGTCGCCGCCCAACTTGCCGCGAACGCGCGCCAGCGGCGCCGCAGGCAGCAGCTCGGTTTCCTGCGCCTCGGCAGGCTCTTCGTGGCCGAGGTATTCGCCCACCAGTTCGACCAGCGCCTGGCTCACCAGGCTCGACTTGCCCGAGCCGGAGACGCCGGTAACCGCGGTGAAGGTGCCCAGCGGGAAACGCGCATCCAGGCCGTGCAGGTTGTTGCGCTGTACGCCATTGAGCGTCAGCCAGCCCTTGGGCGTGCGCCGCGCACGCCGCAGCGGCGCGGCCGGGGCGAACAGGTAGCGCGCCGTGTGCGAAGCGGCGACTTCGCGCAGCCCTTGCGGCGGGCCGCTGTAGAGCACATGGCCGCCGTGTTGTCCGGCATCGGGACCTACATCCACCAGCCAATCGGCGCGGCGCAACATCTCCAGGTCGTGCTCGACCACGAACAGCGTATTGCCGGCCGCCTTCAACTGCGCCAGCGCGTCGTGCAACGCTTCGGCGTCGGCCGGGTGCAGGCCGGCGGAAGGTTCGTCGAGCACATACACCACGCCGAACAAGTTGGAGCGCACCTGGGTGGCCAACCGCAGCCGCTGCAATTCGCCGGGCGATAGCGTGGGCGTGGTGCGGTCCAGCGTGAGGTAACCCAGCCCCAGCGCCTGCAACGCGGCGATGCGTTGGCCGACATCCTGGGCGATGCGCTGGGCGGCGATGCGCTTTTCTTCGGACAGGTCCGGCGTGCGCCGGATATCCGAACCGCCGGCATGCGCCGCGCCGCCGGCCGCGACCCGGCGCGCGATGTCCTGGCGGCCGGCCGCCTTGCTGCGGGCTTGCGCGCGAGTCGGCGAGGCGAAGTGGCCTTCGGCGGCGGGCGCAAGCACCTGCGCCACCTGATCCAGCGGCAATTGCGACAGCTCGCCGATATCCAGCCCGGCAAACCTCACCGACAACGCCTCGCGCTTGAGCCGCCGGCCCTTGCAGACCGGGCACAAGGCACCGCTCATGAAGCGCGCCACGCGCTTTTTCATCAGCGCGCTCTGGGTGGTGGCGAAGGTGTGCAGGATGTAGCGGCGCGCGCCGGTATAGGTGCCCATGTAGCTGGGCTCGGTCTTGCGGCGTAGTGCCGCGCGCGTTTCGGCCGGGGTGAAGCCGGCATACACCGGCACGGTGGGCTGCTCTTCGGTATAGAGGATCCAGTCGCGGTCCTTCTTGGGCAGCTCACGCCAAGGGCGATCGACGTCGTAGCCGAGCGTGACCAGGATGTCGCGCAGGTTCTGCCCGTGCCAGGCCGGTGGCCATGAGGCAATCGCACGCTCGCGGATGGTCAGCGAGGGGTCCGGCACCATCGAGCGCTCGGTGACGTCATAGACGTGGCCCAGCCCGTGGCAGTTTGGGCACGCGCCCTGCGGGGTGTTGGGCGAGAAGTCTTCGGCGAACAACATCGGCTGTTTCGGCGGGTAAGTGCCGGCGCGCGAATAGAGCATGCGCAACAGGCTGGAAATCGTGGTCAGGCTGCCCACTGAGGAGCGCACGCTGGGCGTGCCGCGTTGTTGCTGCAAGGCGACGGCCGGCGGCAAGCCGTCGATGCTGTGCACCTCGGGCACGCCGACCTGGTCGATCAACCGACGCGCGTAGGGCGACAGCGACTCCAGGTAGCGGCGCTGCGCTTCTGCGAACAACGTACCGAACGCCAACGATGACTTGCCGGAACCGGAGATGCCGGAAAACACCACGAGCGCATCGCGCGGCAAATCGACATCGACATCCTTCAGGTTGTGCTCGCGCGCGCCACGCACGCGGATGCAGGCATCGGGATCGGGCCGGTTCGTCTTCTTGCGGGTAGCCATGGGCGCACGGAAAGCGGTCGACCGTGCGATGAAACGCCAGCCCGCGTGCACGAGCGGTGACACGGCGGCACGGGTTCTTCGCCCACCTCTAACACGGGCTCCTCAGAATCGGGCTTCCCTCGCATCAGTCATCGCATGCCGGAAGGTCCCTCCATCGTCATCCTGCGCGAAGCGGCGGCCAAGTTCCGCGGCAAGACCGTGCGTGAAGTCGGTGGCAACAGCAGCCTGGACCTGCAACGCATGCATGGCCGGCGCGTGCGCGCGCTGCGAAGCTGGGGCAAGCATTTCTTGATCGAGTTCGCCGGCTTCAGCCTGCGCGTGCACATGTTGATGTTCGGCAGCTACACCATCGACACGCGCAAGGATCGTCCAGAACGGCTTTCGCTGCGCTTCGACAACGGCGAGCTGAATTTCTACAGCTCTTCATTGCGCTATATCGAAGGCGATCTGGACGACACCTACGACTGGCGCGCCGATGTCATGAACGATGCCTGGGACCCGAAGCTGGCGCGGCGCAAGCTCAAGCTCGTGCCCGACACGCTGGTCACCGATGCCTTGCTGGACCAGGCGATTTTTGCTGGCGTCGGCAACATCATCAAGAACGAAGTGTTGTTCCGCATCGGCCTGCATCCTTCGAGCAAGGTGGGCGCCGTGCCGCCGCGCAAGCTTGGCGAGTTGATCAAGCAGGCACGCCAGTACAGCTTCGATTTCCTGGAATGGAAGAAGCAGTTCGTGCTGCGCAAGCACTGGCTGATCCACACCAAGCGGCAGTGTCCGCAATGCGGCGGGCCGGTCACCAAGGCCTACCTGGGCAAGACCGACCGGCGAACCTTCTTCTGCCCGAACTGCCAAGCGTTGTACGACTGAGCCATGGCGGCCGCCAAGCCACGCATTCGTATCGGTACCGCGGGCTGGTCCATCCCCCGGCAGCACGGCGATGCCTTCAGCGACGGCGACAGCGTGCTTGCCCGCTATGCCACTGCGCTGGATGCAGCGGAGATCAATTCCTCGTTCTATCGCCCGCACCAGGCCAGCACTTATGCACGCTGGGCCGCGACGGTGCCGGCCGAGTTCCGCTTCTCCGCCAAGCTGCCCAAAACGATCTCGCACGAATTGGCATTGCGCCGCGCCGGGCCAACCCTGGACCGTTTCCTGGAGGAGGTGGCCGGCCTCGGCCGCAAGCTGGGCGGGCTGTTGCTGCAACTCCCGCCGAGCCTGGCCTTCGATGCACGCACCGCGGCCAACTTCTTCGCCATGCTGCGGCGGCGAACCGAGTTGCCCGTCACCTGCGAGCCGCGGCATGCGAGTTGGTTCGCGCCGCCGGCCGATGCCCTGCTGCTGCGCTACCGGGTCGCGCGTGCCGCCGCCGATCCAGCCCGGGTGCCGGCGGCGGCGGTTCCGGGCGCTGACCCCGCCTGGCCTTATTTCCGCTGGCATGGCTCCCCGCGGATCTACTACAGCGCCTACGAAGACCCCGCGCTCCAGGCATTGGCAGCGCAGGTCCAGGCGTGGGCAAAGGGCCGGCAGCGCCCCTGGGTGATCTTCGACAACACCGCCCACGGGTTCGCGATTCGCGATGCCCTACGCCTGAAAGCGTTGCTGGCCGGGCCCATCGGCTAGGCGCCGATCCCTTCCTGTCGCCCGCTGGCCGCGACTTTGCGCAATCTGGCGCCCACGGGGGTGGTGGACCGCTTGGTATCCCAAGTAACCAAAAGGCGTTGGTAACGCTTACAGCTTTGTGTCCAAAAGCGCCCGCCGGCAAACATAAAAATTTTGTTGCAGCGCACGGTGACAAGCGCTGTCATGCATGGTTTCTTAACGTCCGTTCAGTGATAGCGCTACCACGGGCGCGCCAAAAAACGGCGGACCCACTGCTCGACCGACGCTGTAGGCATCACCGTTTGACCGGTATCGAAGGGCCGGGAATCACCAAGTCACCGGCACTGCAGTAGCGGGCGTCTCGCCGACGCCCGGAACCGACGCCCGTGGGCCGCTTACGGCCTGCGAATGCCCTGGGGGGGGCGAACACAAAAATGCTCGTAGGGGGCTACATGAGAGGGTGCAGTTTCGGATTCAACGCACAACAGACGGTCGCGGTGACAGGCACGTTGCCCGCCGTGGTCGCAGGCCGTTTGATTACTGACTTGAGGGCACACTGATGAGTCGCAAGCTGAAGAGTTTGAAGTCGCGCGCAATGTTCACCTTCGTCGGTGGCGTGCTGGTGATCAACCCGGCGTTCGCGCAGGACGCCCCCACTGCCCCGCAGGCGCAACAGGCCACGCAGAGCGGCAGCGATGAGGCCAAGACGCTCGATACGGTGACCGTCACCGGTATCCGAAACAGCCTCAACCAGTCGATGAACATCAGGCGCGATTCGGCCGGTGTGGTCGACGCGATCAGCGCCGAAGACATCGGCAAATTCCCGGACACCAACCTCGCCGAGTCGCTGCAGCGCATCACCGGTATCTCGATCGAGCGTCGTGACGGTGAAGGCGCGCAGGTCACCGCGCGTGGCTTTGGTCCGCAGTTCAACACCGTGACCCTCAACGGTCGCCTGATCCCCGGTGCCGACGCCTTCGGTGCGCCCGGCCAGGTGCCGATCGGCGGCGTCGACGTCGGCACGCGCGCGTTCAACTTCGCCCAGCTTGCCTCCGAGGCGATCACCGGCATCCAGGTCTTCAAGACCAGCCGCGCCACCGCACCCAGCGGCGGCATCGGCGCGACCATCGACATCCTGACCGACAAGCCGTTCAACCACGAAGGCATCGTGGCCAGCGCCGGCGCCAAGGCGATGTCGGATGATTCGCAGCCGTTCGGCAACAGCATCACCCCGGAACTGTCGGGCATCTTCAGCTACACCAGCAAGGACAAGGTCTGGGGCATCGGCGTCAGCGCCAGCTACCAGAAGCGCCATGGCGGTTCGGTGCAGGCCACCGAGAACACCTGGAACATCCAGCGCTGGACCGGCACTGACCCGGGCCTGCGTTCGGACGCCGTGGTGACCAACGCGCCGGAGATCGGCCAGCTGTACGGCATTCCGAACGACCTGCGCTATGCCTTCGCCGATTTCCAGCGTGAGCGCACTAATGGCCAGGCGGTACTGCAGTTCGCCCCGACCGACGCCCTCACCCTGAGCCTGGACTACACCTACTCGCTCAATGAGATCGAAGAGAACCGCGGCGAGCAGGGCATCTGGCTGCAACGTGCCAACAGCATCACCGACATCACCTTCGACACCGGACAGACGGTGGCGACCCCGATCTACCTGCGTGACGTGCCGACCGGTTCCAAGGACTTCGGCATGGAACAGCAGCGCAACATGCAGAAGTACAAGCTCGGTTCGATCGGCTTCAACGCCGATTGGCAGGCTTCGGACAACTTCCGCCTGACCTTCGACGGCCACAACTCCAAGACCGAGTCGCTGCCGAACGATCCGCTCACCGGCGGCAGCGCCACCTACTTCAGCATGGCCGGCACCAACAACTGCGCCGCCGGCCCGAGCTGCGGTGGCCAGTGGGGCCAGGAGCTGTACTTCAACACCGGCCTGCCGATCGGCGCGCGTACCTGGTACCCGACCGCGGCTGACTCCTACGCCGGTACCAATGGCGTGGTGAACCCGGACTTCCAGGCCAACAACATCGGCACCCAGGTGCTGCGCATCTACTACCAGAAGCAGGTCACCGAGATTAAGGAAGGCCGTGTCGACGGCACCTGGGATTTCGACAACGGCCGCTTCCAGTTCGGTGTTGATTCGTCCAAGACCACCATGCAGCGCCAGATCAGCGACACCTACGCTGCGCTGGGCGACTGGGGCGTGACCGATGCCGGCAACGCACCGGGCCTGATGGACCTGATCCGCCCGGTCAGCATCACCGGCATGTTCGACGACTTCAGCGCCAACGGTGCTGCTCCGGGTGCCTGGCGCGGCAATGCCGACCAGCTGGCGCAGTGGGCCGCAGGTGTCTATGGCGTCGGTACCGACCGCAACCAGAACCTGAGCTCGGACAACACGATCGAGGAGAAGACCAACTCGGCGTACATGCAGCTCGAGTTGCAGGGCGAGCTCGGCAGCATGCCGACCAACACCCGCATCGGCGTGCGCTATGAAAAGACCGACCTGACCTCGGTCTCGCAGGTCGCCACCCCGACCGCACTGCTGTGGCAGTCCAACAACGACTTCCAGCTGCAGCGTTCCACCGACATGCAGCCGTTCGCGCAGAAGCATAGCTACAGCTACGTGCTGCCGAACCTGGACTTCGACATCGGCTTCACCGACCAGTTGAAGGGTCGTGCGTCGTTCGGCCAGACCATCGCGCGTGCGCCGTACAACAACCTGATCGCCGGCCCGACCCCGGGCACGCCGACCGGTTCGATCATGATCAACCCGTCCACCCGGGCTGCCGGCAACGCGCAGAACCCCGAGCTGGACCCGCTGGAATCGGACAACCTCGACCTGGCGCTGGAGTGGTACTTCGCCGATGCGAGCTACGTCTCGGTGACGTTCTGGAACAAGCAGGTCAACAACTTCATCGGCAACACGGTCTCGCGCGAGACGATGTACGGCCTGCGCGATCCCACCTCCGGTCCGGATGCGCAGGCGGCCCTGGCCTTCCTGCAGAGCCAGGCGTGCGTGGCCCAGGTCAGTGCCGCCGGCAACGACCCGGCAGCTTGCTCGGCCAACGACACCTCGCTGTTCGCCGCCACCGCCATGCTGCGCAATGCCGCTACCACCGGTGGCCTGGCTGCCTACAACGGCAGCTCGGCGCAGAGCCTGGCGCTGGAAACCGCGTATGACCTGGTGGGCGAAGCGGACGACCCGTTGTACGAATTCGACGTCAACAAGCCGATCAACCAGAACAAGGCCAAGATCCACGGCTGGGAACTGGGTGGCCAGTACTTCTTCGGCCAGAGCGGCTTCGGCGTGTTCGCCAACTACACCGTTGTCCAGGGCGACGTCGGCTTCGACAACAACGTGATCGACCGCGACCAGTTCGCCCTGCTCGGCCTCAGCGACACCGCCAACGTGATGCTGATGTACGAAAAGTACGGCTGGTCGGCTCGCCTGGCCTGGAACTGGCGCGACGAGTACCTGATCGCGGCGAACATGGATGGCTCCAACCGCAATCCGTACTACGTCGAGGCCTACGATCAGTTCGACCTGAGCGTCGGCTACCAGTTCAACGAAAACTGGTCGGTGGGCTTCGAAGCGGTCAACCTGACCGGCGAAGACGTGCGCTGGCACGGTCGCTCGGACAAGCAGATCATCAAGCTGGTTGACCAGAGCCCGCGCTACACGCTCGGCGTTCGCTACAACTTCTGAGCCCGGCGGCGCGCACCCGCGCGCCCGCCATTCAGGGGATCGCCGCTCTCCGGCGATCCCCTGTCGTTTGGGAGGTTCGGCCGTGGCGGGCGCCTTGCCGCCTACGGGGTTTTCTGCAATGTTCGGCGGACCGGCAGGCGGGGGAAGCGCCCACGCACCGGATCCCGATCTGCTGTTGGATGAGAAATGGCTCGATACGAATTGTTGAACAACGTCGCGCACCAGGATTTGCGCGTGGTGATGCGCTTTGGCCCGGAGTTTGGCGACGACACTGGCCTTATCCCGGCGTTTCCGACCGAGTTTGCCGAGATGCAGCGTGAGTACCCGCTGTTCCTGCGCAAGGACGAGGGCACCGGCGAATATCACTCTGTTGCCCTGCTCGGCTTCGAGGGCAAGGAAAACCTGTTCCTGCAGGACGGTCGCTGGACTGCCGGCTACGTGCCGGGCATCGTCGCCAAGGGTCCGTTCCTGATCGGCTTCCAGGAGCAGGACGTGGACGGCCAGCGCACCACGGTGCCGGTGATCCATGTCGACCTGGACCATCCGCGCGTCAGTTTCACCGAAGGCGAGCGCGTGTTCCTGCCACAGGGCGGCAACACGCCGTACCTGGACCACATCATTACCGTGCTGCGCGGCATCCGCGATGGCGCCGAAGGCGGCAAGGTGATGTTCGCCGTGCTGGAAGCGGCCGGCTTGCTGCAGCCGTTGCGCATCGACATCCAGCTCGACGAGAAGAACCAGGTCAACCTCACCGGTCTGCATGGCATCGACCGCGAGCGGCTGGCTGCGCTTGACGCCGAGAGCCTGCACCGCCTGCACCAGGCCGGTTACCTGGAGGGTGTCTACCTGATGCTTTCCTCGCAACACAACATGCGCCGGCTGATGGCCGAGAAGCAGCGCCGCTTGCGCCAGTCCGACGTGGCGGGCCAGGCCGCCTGAGTGGCATGGCCAGCCTGGCGCCCATTCGCGAGCTGAGCGGCTGCACGCCTGAAGCGCTGCCGCTGGAAGCGCTGATGGCGGGCGCCGAACCGGTGGTGCTGCGCGGCGTGGCGGCGGACTGGGGCCTGGTCCAGGCGTCACGGCGCGGCACCGCCGAGGCGATGGCGTACCTGCGCGGCTTCGACCTCGGCAAGGCGGTGCCGTACTCATATGGGCCCCCGGCGATCGCCGGGCGTCCGTTCTATAACCAGGACTACACCGGGCTCAATTTCGAGGTGCGGCGCGGCAGCGTGAGCCAGGTGCTCGACGAGATCGCCGCGCACCTGGAAGACACCGTGCCACCCACCTACTACCTGGCGTCGTTGCTGATCGACGACAACCTGCCGGGCCTGCGTGCGAACAACGATGTCGACTTCGCCAGCCATGGCCTGCGGGTACAGCCGAGCATCTGGATCGGCAACCGGGTCACGGCGTCGTGTCATCACGATGTGCCCAACAACATCGCCTGCTGCACGGTAGGGCGGCGTCGCTTCACCCTGTTTCCGCCGGAGCAGGTGCAGCACCTGTATCCGGGGCCGCTGGAACTGACGCCCGGCGGCCAGGCGGTCAGCCTGGTGGATTTCGATGCGCCGGACCTGGCGCGCTTCCCCGAGTTCGAGCAAGCGCTGGCCGCTGGCCGCACGACCGTGCTCGAACCGGGCGATGCCCTCTTCATTCCCAGCATGTGGTGGCACCACGTCCAGGGCCTGGAGCCGTTCAACGTGCTGGTCAATTACTGGTGGGGCAGCATGCCGGCATGGATTCCTGCGCCGGGCCAGGCGCTGTACCACGCGATGTGGTCGATTCGCGACCGCCCGGAAGCGGAGAAGCGCGCCTGGCGTGCAATGTTCGATTACTACGTGTTCGGCGATCCGGCGCGCGCCGGCGAACACTTGCCACCGCAGGCGCGCCAGGCACTGGCACCGATCGACGAGACCATGGCGCGGCAGTTACGCGCAATGCTCATCGCCAGACTCAATCGCTGAGGGCCTGGGCCCCGGCATCGAATTCGCAGCAGAGGGGAAGACCGTGGACAAGGGACGCATTCGCAGGGTCGTGATTGCAGGCGGCGGCACGGCAGGCTGGATCGCCGGCTGCGCGTTGTCGCACCAGTTCGGCAAGGAACTGGAGATCACGCTGGTGGAATCCGAGCAGATCGGAACCGTCGGCGTTGGCGAATCGACGGTGCCGCCGATCCGTGCCTTCCACCACTTCCTCAAGATCGACGAGCGCGAATTCCTGCGCGCGGTCGCCGGCACGTTCAAGCTGTCGATCTCGTTCGAAAACTGGCGTCGTCCCGGCGAGCGCTACATCCACCCGTTCGGCATGACCGGACAGAACACCCTGGTCACGCATTTCCACCATTACTGGATGGAAAGCAAGCGCCGCGGCATGCAATCGGAACTGGGCGACTACTGCCTGGAAACCGTGGCCTCGCGCGATGACCGCTTCTCGCTGCAGACCCAGCCGCAGGTCAATTATTCCTACCATTTCGACGCCAGCCTGTACGCGCGCTTCTTGCGGGCGCGAGCTGAAGCGCAGGGGCTCAAGCGCGTCGAGGGCAAGATCCAGCAGGTCGAGCAGGATCCGCATAGCGGCGATGTGAGTGCATTGGTGCTGGAAGACGGCCAGCGCCTGGAGGGCGATCTCTTCATCGATTGCACTGGTTTCCGCGGCCTGCTGACCGAGCAGACCTTGCACACCGGTTACGAAGATTGGCACCAGTGGTTGCCGAGCGATCGCGCCGTGGCGGTGCAGACCGAAGCAGTCGGCCCACCGGTGCCCTACACCCGCGCGATTGCGCACGAGGCCGGCTGGCGCTGGCACATCGCGCTGCAGCACCGCGTCGGCTGCGGGCTGGTGTTTTCCAGCAAGCACATGTCCGACGACGAAGCCCGCGCCAAGCTGCTGCGCGATGTCGGTGCGCCGCCAATCAAGGAACCCTGGCTGGTGCCGTTCCGCTCCGGGCGCAGACTGAAGGCCTGGAACCGCAACGTCGTGGCGCTGGGGCTGGCCAGTGGCTTCATCGAGCCGCTGGAATCGACCAGCATCCACCTGACGATCTCGGCGGTGGCGCGGCTGCTGCAGCTGTTCCCGGTGGACGGCAAGGAAGAGTCGTTGCGCGAGCTCTACAACGAGGTCAGCCGCAAGGAGATGGAGCACATCCGCGACTTCATCATCCTGCACTACCACGCCACCCAGCGCGACGAGCCGATGTGGAAGGCGGCGCGCGAAATGGAAATCCCCGAGTCGCTGGCGATCCGCCTGCAGGCGTGGCGCGAACGCGCGCATGCCTGGCAAGGCAGTGATGAGTTGTTCCGCGTCGATTCGTGGACCCACGTACTGCTGGGGCAGGGCATCGAGCCCGGTGCGCCACACCCGCTCGCCCGTGCGCTACCCGATGCCGACCTCACCCGACTGATGGCCGCGGTGCGCCAGCCGATCGAGCGCGCCGCCGCGCAAATGCCCTCGCAGCAAGCCTTCATCGAGCAGTACTGCAAGGCGCCAGCGGAGGTGTGGGGCGCGCGCGCGGCGATGGCGCCGGCCTGAGCACGCGCCATGCTGGTCAGCCTGCATCCCCATGCCCGCGTTAGTACCGGGCGGATCGGCGCAGAAGGCGCGCCGTTGCTGGTGATCGACCAGTTGGTGGCCGACCCCGAGCGACTGGTGCGCAAGGCCGCGCAGCATGACTTCCAGCCGCAGGGCGCGATGTTCCCCGGCGTGCGGGCGCGTGCGCCGATGGGCTACGAGCAATTCCTCGCCACCACGCTGAAGCCCTACCTGGACGATTTCTTCGGCCTGCCGCCGGGCAAGTTCGCCTTTCCCATGTGCCATTACTCGCTGGTCACTACGCCACCCGGGCAACTGGCGTTCCTGCAGCGTGTGCCGCACATCGACTCGGTGCGCGGCGATGGCCTGGCCACGGTGCATTACCTGTTCCACGGCAACTGGGGCGGCACCGCGTTCTATCGCCATCGGCATACGGGTTACGAGTACGTCGATGAATCGCGGCGCGAGGCGTACTTCCGGCGCCTGGAAGAGGAAAGCCAGGGGCGCGACGCGCCTGGCGGCGGCTACATTGGCGACGACACCGCGTTGTTCGAGCGGGTTGGCCAGGTCGAGGGCGTGTTCAACCGCCTGGTGGTGTATCGGCGCAATTCATTGCACTCGGGGAGCATCGACAACGCACGCGTGCCGCCGCCCGATCCGCTGACGGGGCGGTTGTCGATCAATTCGTTCATCGACGTGGTGCCGTAGCGCGCGGTCCTTGCGCTCGCCGGACGATCAGACGTCGCCGTCGGTCGCCCAGCCCTCGCCATTGCCGCGCTGGAGCACCCTGTCGCTAGCGAGCACGCTGCCGGCGCCGTGGTGCGGGGCATGGCGCAGCTGCGCGTAGATCGGGGTGAAGTCGGGCGCGGTGGACTGCATCAACTGCTCGAAGCTGTCGATGACGAAGTAGGTCTTCTGGAAAGTATCGATGCGGTAGCGGGTCTGCATGATGCGCGCCAAGTCGAAACCGATCCGGTTCGGCGCCGCCGATTCCAGCGAATGCAGCGATTCGCCCTTGGACGAGACGATGCCGGCACCGTAGATGCGCAGCCCCTGCGCGGTGTTGATCAGGCCGAATTCGACAGTGTACCAGTACAGCCGGGTCAGGTTCTGCAGCGCTTCGGGGCCGATGCCATGCGCCTTGACCCCGCCTCGGCCATAGGCCTGCATGAAGTCGGCAAACACCGGATTCATCAGCAGCGGGACGTGGCCGAACAGGTCATGGAACAGGTCGGGTTCGGCGATGTAGTCGATCTGCTCGGGGCGGCGGATCCACCAGGTCACCGGAAAACGGCGGTTGGCCAGATGGTCGAAGAAATCCAGTTCCGGCAGCAGCCCTTCCACGCCGACCAGGGTCCAGCCGGTGGCGGCGCCGAGTACCTGGTTGAGCTGGTCGAACCGCGGAATCTGGTGTTCGCCCATGCCCATTTCATCCTGCGCTTGCAGGAACTCGTCGCAGGCCCGGCCGACCAATAGTTGGCGCTGCCGGCGGTAGAGCGTGCCCCAGGTCGCGTGGTCGTCCGCTCCATACGTCTCCCAAGGCTGCTCGACCACGGCGGTGGTGTAGACCGGCACGTAGCCTTTGTCGGTTTGTTGGTGTTCGACGCGGCGGGCAGGGGCGGGCGTGGACATGGGGCAGTTTCCGTGAGGCCTGCCGTGATGCTAGTCGTGCTGACGCGCAAGCGGGTTGCGAAAGTTGCGCCGGATGTGCCACAAAGCGCAACATCATTGCGTCATATCATGTTGCGAGGCAACAAATGCCAGAACAAGTCGCTCTCGACCGCACGGATGTGCGGGTACTGGCGTTGCTGCAGCGGGAGGGGCGCCTGCCCAATTCCGAATTGGCCGCGCAGGTGAATCTGTCGCCATCGGCGTGCCTGCGCCGGGTCCAGCGGATGGAGGCGGCCGGGGTGATCACCGGCTACGGTGCGCGCCTGGACCCGTTGGCCCTGGGATTGGGCCTGCAGGCCTTCGTGCGGGTACAGCTACAGAAGCATGGACAGGAGAGCGTGGCCCATTTCGCCCAGAATGTGCAGGACTGGGACGAGGTCGTGACCTGCCATGCCCTCACCGGCGACATGGATTACCTGTTACACGTGATCGTTCGCGACCTGGAGCATTTCTCCAACTTTCTGCTCGACCGGCTGCTCAACGCCTCCGGCGTGGCCGACGTGAATTCCAGCTTTGTGCTGCGCACGGTGAAGGAGCGCCACGGCCTGCCGTTGCGCTGATCCCGGACCCGGGGCTTGTCGGGTTTTTGCGAATCATTTACATTTGCGCGCCTTCGATGCCCCCGGGCATCTCGCCAGCCGCTCCGGCCAGCCAACCCCGCCGGAAAGCTGTGCAACACCCCGCGCCGCGCATTGCGGCGGCGGCTTTCCGGATCGCACCCCACACGATCCGAGGCCCCCATGACCTTTCGCCGTTCGCCTTTCGCGTTCCACCCGCTCGTACTCGCCCTGGGCGCTGCGCTGAGCTTGCCCGCCGCCTCTGCTGAAGCCGCCGCCGCCGCCGCGGCCGATGCCAAGACCCTGGACAAGGTCACCGTCAGTGGCGAGCGCGTCACCGGCGATGCCTCCACCACGACCCGCCTGCCGATCAGCGTGCGCGAGACGCCGCAATCCATCAGCGTGATCGGCGTACAGCAGCTGCAGGAACAATCGCTGTTCGATATCGACGAGGTGATGCGCAATGTCACGGGCGTCAACGTCTCCTTCTACGACACCCAGCGACCGCTGTACTACGCGCGCGGCTTCCAGATCACCGATTTCCAGGTCGATGGCCTGCCCACCTACAGTGGCCAGACCAACCAGGAATACGACACCGCCTTCTACGATCGCATCGAGGTCATCCGCGGTGCCAACGGCCTGCTCAGCGGCACCGGCGTGCCCTCGGCTACGGTGAACCTGTTGCGCAAGCGTCCGGGCAAGGAATTCGATGCCGCGTTCTCCGCCAGCGTCGGCAGCTGGGACTTCCGCCGCATGCAGGCCGATGTCAATGCGCCGCTGAGCAAGGATGGCCGCTTCCGTGCCCGCGCAGTGGCGGCGTACGAAGATCGCGACTACTACTACGACCGCTACCACGAGCAGAAGTCGGCGGCGATGGCGGTGCTCGAAGGCGACCTTACCGAGAGCACGACGCTGACCCTCGGCTACCAGATGCAGGACAACAACCCGGTCGGTTCGACCTGGGGCACGGTGCCGTTCTTCTTCAGCGACGGCAGTAATGCCGACCTGCCGCGCTCCACCAACATGGCGCCAAACTGGACGCGCTGGCAGCGCAACACCCGCACCACCTACGCCCAGTTGGAACAGCATTTCGGCGAGCAGTGGAACCTCAAGCTCAACGCCGCGCGCACCGAAGGCGATGTCACCAGCGTGCGCGTCTACGGCAGTGGCTACCCCGATCGCGCGACCGGCAGCGGCGTCTACCTGCAGACCGGCATCGGCCAGGCCAGCGATACCCGCGACGCGGTCGATGTCTACCTGAGCGGCAAGTTCAGCGCTTTTGGCCGAGACCACGACGTTGTGATCGGCGGCAGCTGGCAGGACCTGGAAACGATCACGCCGACCCTCGCGACTACCTATCCGGCCGATTGGGTGTCTTGCGAGTTCGGCCCGTGCTACTTCATCCCGAACCTGTACGCCTGGAACGGCGATATATCGGCGCCGACCTACGCCCGTACCGGTGCCTGGCGCCAGGCCCGCACCACCCAGAGCGGCGTGTATGCCTCGACCCGCCTGCGCCTGGCCGATCCGCTGGCGCTGATCGCCGGCGCGCGCCTGAGCAACTGGAGCACGCGCACGCACAACTTCAACCGCAGCGGTGTGTTCACCGGCACCAGTGGGGCCTACAAGGTCAAGGACGAAGTCACACCGTACGTCGGCCTGATGTACGACCTCGTGCCAGACGTTTCGGTCTACGCCAGCTATACCGAGATCTTCAATCCGCAGAACTACAAGGACAAGAACGACAACCTGCTCGACCCGGTGCAGGGCAGCAATCGCGAGATCGGCCTGAAGGCCGCATTCCTGGATGGCCGTATTACCACCAGCGCGGCGGTGTTCGAGGCGCGCCAGGACAACTACGCGATGCTCGACACCAGCGTTCCGCAGGGTTCGCTTCCCGATGGCAGCTCGGCCTACGTTGGCGTGGACGGCACCAAGAGTCGTGGCTGGGAAGCGGAGATTGGCGCGCAGGTGCTGAGTGGATGGCGCATCAATGCCGGCTACAGCCGCGCGCGCGTCACCCGCGCCGCGACCGACCTGATCTACGCCAACCTGCCCGAGCACACCGTGCAGTTCTCCACGCAGTGGACCCTGCCGGGCGCGTGGGAGCGGCTGAGCCTGGGCGCCAACGTGATGTGGCAGAGCGAAGTGGAGGGCTTCAACATCGAGAACCCGGTGTACGGGCTGGTGACCGTGAAGCAGGACGCGTATGCGCTGGTGGGGTTCAACGCCAACTACCGCATCAGCGACCAGTGGACGGCGACGCTGGCGGTTCGCAACGCTTTCGATGAGAAGTACTGGGCCAACCTGGACTACAACAATTACGGCGAACCGCGGTTTACGTCGCTGACGTTGCGCTGGCGGTATTGAGGGTTATCGCGGGCTGACGACGAACGGCCGCGCTCTCACTTTGGCGCGGCCGGGCAACCGCTTTCGTCATTGCGCAGCTTGGCCCAGCGCGAGCGCTTGTCCAGGCAGGCCTGGCGCGCGGTTTGCGCCGAGGTGGCGGTTTGCTGGGCTGCGGCGCGCAATGCATCGGCCCGCTGTTGGCGCAGCTGCGAGACCTTGGCGCGAATTTGCGGCATCGCCGCCATCGCCGCGCGCTCGCCTTCCAGGATGGCGGCGTTGCGCTGGTTGAAGTCGGCCGCGCCAATGTCGTTGACCTTGGGCCGGATCACGATCTCGGCGCGCTTGAGCTCGGCCTCGCCCAGGCGCTGGCCCATGATCGAGATCGACTGGTTGATCGTGCCGAGCAGGTCGCCGGGATTCTTGCCGCTGGCTTTGGACGAGATGTCCACGGCGATGACGAAATCGGCACCGAGCTGACGCGCCGCGTCCACCGGCACCGGGCTGGCGACGCCGCCATCCACATAGTGGTACTGCCCGATCGCCACCGGCTCGAAGACACCCGGAATGCTGCTGGAAGCGCGCACCGCCTGGCCGGCGTTGCCGCGCACAAACACCGTGCGTTCGCCATCTTCCAGCCGCGTGGCGACCGCGGCGAACGGCTTCTTCAGTCGTTCGATCGGCCGGTTGCCCAGCTGTTCGTTGACGTAGTCCTGCAGCTTCTGCCCCTGCACCAGGCCACCGGAGAACAGCCGCACGTCGCGGATGCTGGTCTGGTCCAGCGCGACGGCCTTCTCCTGCATCTGGAAGGCATCCATCCCGCTGGCGTAGAGCGCACCGACCACGCTACCGGCACTGGTACCGGCCACGACCACCGGCTCGAAGCCGTTGGCTTCCAGCATCTTGATCACGCCGATATGGGCGAAGCCCTTGGCCGCCCCACCCCCCAACGCGACGCCGATGCGCACCGGCTTTTCGCCCGTTGCCAGGGACGGTTGCGGCGTGGCCGTCACTGGCGGTGGCCCCTGCCTCACGGGCTCGCTGCCACAGCCGGCAAGGATCGCAGTCAGGGCCAGGGCGGACAGCAGGCGGGTGGCGCTCATCGGGGCACACATCAAGAGTGGGACGCGCAGCTTACCTGCTGCACGCCACGCTGCGATCGGGCGCTGGGCGGCCCGATTCAGTCGCGGTCGGGCCGATTGCGTGCCTTGCCCGGGCCTTCCCCCTCGATGCGCTTGAAGAAGCGCCGAAAGGCCGCCTCGCTGCCGTAACCCAGCATCTCGGCGACGCGCGCCACCGAGAAGCGGCGGTTGCGTAGAAGCCGCCGTGCTTCGGTCGCACGCCAATGCGCCAAGTACTGGATGGGCGGGGTGCCCACGGTCTGCGAGAACAATTCGGCAAAGGCGGTGCGCGACATGCCGGCCAGCTGCGCCATCGCCGCCAGGGTCCAGTCGTGCCCCGGTTGCTGGTGCACCGCCCCCAGCACTCGCGAAAGCCGCGGGTCGGCCAATGCGGCCAGCAGTCCTTGTGGCCGGTCGGCGCGGCGCACGTATTCGCACACAGCAATGGTGAAGAACGAATCGGCCAGCTTGTTCTGGATCAAGCGCCGGCCCCAGCCGCGGTCGCGGCTGGCCATGGCGAGCATGTCGGCCAGGTCGCGGAAGCCGGCGCTGCTCTCTGCTGCACGGATCACGAACCACGGCGGCAGGGCCTGGAAGATTGGGTTGTGCGCGCCGGTGATGAACTCGAGCTCGCCACACAGCATCCAGGTGTCCGGCGGTTGGCTGGCGTCGTCGCAGGGATTGTCCGAGGAGCGCAATTGATGGCGCACGCTGGCCGGGAACACGATCACATCGCCTACCTCCAGCAACACCGGTGCGCCCATGACCTCGCCGTCGACCCAGCAGCGCCCTGCGGTCACCAGGTGGAACTGGCCGTAGCGCATGGCGGGTTCCTCTTCGACCCAGGTGCCGCAAAAGTGCACGTCGGCGATGATCTCCACGCGCATGCGGTAGGCGCCCAGGACTGTTTCCAGTACCGCGTCGGCGGGCAATTGGTGGGCGCTGGGTGATTCCATGCGCAGATGCTAGGCCAAGCGCGCCAGGGCCGATAGCGCCGGATGCAGCCGGACGATCGGTCATAAGCGCCGGACGCCGGGCTACAGATACCCGCGGCAGGGCCGGCTTCAATGGAGATGCGCTCCAACAGGCGCGCATTCCCCAATCGAGAGACCCGCATATGAACGTGCCAAAGACCTTTTCCGGCCTGTCGGTCGCCATGGCCGCCGCCACCTTGTTCGCCGCCGCTCCGCTGGCGCAAGCCGCTCCCTCGGGTTCGGCCCAGATGGGCCACTGCGTCGGTGTGAACGCCTGCAAGGGCCAGGGCGCGTGCAAGAGCGCGGCCAATGCCTGCAAGGGCCAGAACGCCTGCAAGGGCCACGGCTTCACCGAAACCAGCGCGCAGAAGTGCGACCTGGCCGGCGGCAAGTTCGAGGCGCCCAAGGCGCAGGCCAAGGACGCGAGCAAGAAATCCAGCTGACCCAGGAGGCCCGGCCCGCCTGGCGGGCCGGGAATGCCATGAAGACATCACTGCATGGATTCGGGCTCGGCCTGCGCCCGAGCCATTACGAATCATTGCTGGAAGACGGCGCGGCCATCGACTGGCTGGAAATCATCAGCGAGAACTACCTGGTGCCCGGCGGCCGGCCACTGTGGATGCTCGACCGCATCGCCGAGCGCTATCCGCTGGTGATGCACGGTGTCTCGCTGAACATCGGCGGCAGCGATCCGCTCGACCGCGACTACCTGCGCGCTTTGTCGCGGCTGGCCAAGCGGGTGCGGCCGCTGCGCATCTCCGACCATCTGTGCTGGACCGGCCATGGAGGCGTGCAGTTGCACGACCTGCTGCCGCTGCCACAGAACGAACAAACGGTGCGCCACGTCGCCGCGCGCGTGCGCCAGGTGCAGGACACCCTGGGTAGCCAGCTGTTGCTCGAGAACGTATCGAGCTATTACCGCCATGCCGACGACACCCTCGACGAGGCCGCTTTCCTCGCCGCCATCGTTGCCGAATCGGGCTGCGGCTTGCTGTTGGACGTCAACAATGTCTACGTCAACGCGCATAACCATGGTTTCGACGCGGTGGACTTCCTGCAACGCCTCCCACTTCACGCGGTACAGCAGATACACCTGGCCGGACACTCCGACGATGCCCTGGGCAGCGGGCTATTGGTCGATACCCACGACGCGCCGGTATGCGAGGGCGTATGGCACCTGTATGGCGAGGCGGTGCGGCGCTTCGGGCCAGTGCCGGCGATGATCGAGCGCGACGACGACATTCCGCCGCTGCAGGCGCTGCTGGATGAGCTCGCCATCGCGCGCCGCGTCGCTGCCCTGGCCACAGCGACGGAGCAGGCCGCATGAGCACGCCCAGCGTCGAGCTCGCGCAGCTGCAAGACGCATTGCAGGGTTGGCTGCAGTTCGGCAGCGACCGCATGCACGGCCACATCTTCGCCCACGACGATGATGAGCGTGGCCATCGCCTGCGCCTGTATGCCGACGCCTATCGGCTGCGGCTGCTTGAGGTGTTGGGGCAGGATTATCCAGCGTTGCGCACGATGATCGGCGCGTCGACATTCGACGCTCTGGCAACTCGCTACGTCGCCGTGCATCCGTCACGCAATCCCTCCCTGCGCTGGTTGGGACGCCATTTGGCCGATTGGCTACGGGCCGAACACCAGCCCGCCGCGTTCAGCGCGGTGGCCCAGTTCGAATGGGCGCAGGGGGAGGTATTCGACGCCGCCGATACGCCGCCGATCGACGCCACACCCCTGCAAGCGCTGGCACCTTCGCAATGGCCTGCGCTGCGCTTTACCTTGGCACCGGCCTTGCGCCAGCTCGAGGCAGTCGGCAACGCCGCGGCAATAGTGACTGCCGCAGCGGAAGGCCAGTCGCTTCCTGCCTGGTCGGCCCTGCCGGACGAGCACTGGTTGTTGTGGCGGCAGGACTACATCGTGCACTGGCGCGCGTTGCCAACGGACGAGGCCGCTGCGTTGTCTGCTGTCGCTGGTGGCGCCTGCTTCGCCGAGATCTGCACCGTACTGCCGGCCGAGCAGCCGGCGCTGCGTGCGGCGAGCCTGCTCAAACGCTGGCTCGCCGACGGGCTGATCGCCGGCCTACACACCCAAAACCCTTCCGTTTGACCTATCCCGACGAGATCGATATGGCACTTCCTTCCTTCCCCTGGCCGGCGCGCATGGTGGCGTGCCTCGATTGCATGCGCTGGCTCGGCCCGCTACTGGTGCGCGTGGTATTCGGCTACTTCTGGCTGGAGACCGGCTGGGCCAAGTTGCATAACCTGGCCTTCTTCAGCGGGCGCTTCGTCGAATGGGGCATCCCGTTCCCGCAGTTCAGCGCGGCGCTCAGCGCCGGCACCGAGTTCGTCGGCGGCGCCCTGATGATCCTGGGCCTGGGCACGCGCCTGGTGATGCTGCCGATGATCTTCAACATGCTGGTCGCACTGGCCGTGGTGGTGCTGCCGCAGATTGCGAGTGTGGATGAGTTCTTCGAACTCGACGAGGTGCTGTATGTCGCCGTGTTCGTATGGCTGCTGGTCGCCGGTCCCGGCCGCGTCAGCCTGGACGCGTGGATCGCACGCCGCTGGCTGGGACACCAGTACGAACGACAGCTCGGCTGCCGGCTCGGCAAGGAGTGAGCGCTGGCCATCGGCGGTCCCGCACGGCCAGTGCGGGACCGCGGTCGGTTTAGAAGTTGTTGTCGCCGTCGAGGATGCGCCCCAGCCCACCCAGCACCGAGCCCTCGCCGCGGGCCTGGCCACCGCCCTGCGGCGCCGCCTGCAACATGCGCCCGGCCATGCGCGAGAACGGCAGCGACTGCAGCCAGACCTTGCCGGGACCGGTGAGGGTTGCCAGGAATACGCCCTCGCCGCCGAAGAACATGCTCTTCAGGCCAGCGACGCGGCGCACGTCCATGTCTACCGTGGCGTGGTAGGCCATCACGCAGCCGGTATCGACGTCGATGCGCTCACCGGCGGCCAGCTCACGCTCCACCACCGTGCCGCCGGCATGCACGAACACCCAGCCGTCGCCTTCGAGCTTCTGCATGATGAAGCCCTCGCCGCCGAACAGGCCGGTGAGGATCTTGCGCTGGAACGCGATGCCCAATGACACCCCGCGCGCGCCGGCCAGGAAGCTGTCCTTCTGGCAGATCAGGCGGCCGCCGTGGTCGGACAGTTTCATCGCCAGCACCGTGCCCGGGTAAGGCGCGGCAAACGCCACCTTGGCCTTGCCGGCACCGGTGTGGGTGTAGACCGTGGTGAACAGGCTCTCGCCGGTGACCACGCGCTTGCCCGCCGACAGCAGCTTGTCCATGAAGCCGCCGCCGCTCTGGCCGTTGGCCGACGCGTCGCCGAACACCGTGTCCATCTGCACGCTGGCGTCCTTGTACATCAGCGCGCCGGCTTCGGCGATGGCGCTCTCGCCCGGGTCCAGTTCGACTTCGACGAACTGCATGTCGTTGCCGATGATGTGGAAGTCGATGTCGTCGGCGCGGGCGCCGCTCGGCAGCGGCGGCGGCGCGAATGCCGCCGTGCCGCCGGCCAATTCGGCCAGGCTCGCGGCGGGCTTCCAGCCGTCCAGGCCTTCGCGCCAGGCGACCACGCCGGGATTGGCCTGCACGTACTGGCGCGCGGCCGCCTCGTCGAGCGGCCCGACACGGTCCGAACGCCCCGGAATATGGAAATACCACTGCGCCATCTTGGTTCCTCCTGATTGATGCGCGAGTCTAGTCTGGCGCCCATGCCGCCCGGCATCTGTCGCAGGTCATGGCTTGGGGGCCGGGCGAAGCCTCGTTCAGCTTGGTGGCGCGCTCGGGCATAAGTGCAACCCTTTGCGACTTTGCGTGCTGTATTGCAACATTCCCGTGCTAGGCGGCCTGTTGCCGCTAGACCACCCCAGAGAGAGCCCTCGCCATGTCCTTGAACCGCGCAGTCCGCGGCCGCTTGCCGGCCGTGCATCCGCTTGTCCTCGCCCTTGCCGCGTTGTCGGCCACACCGGCCTTTGCGCAGGAGTCCACCGATGCGACGACGCGCGCGCCGGCCGTGCTCGACACCCTGCAGGTCACCGCGCAGCGCCGCGTGGAGAACGCCAAGGACGTTCCGGTGTCGATCACCACGCTCAGTGGCGAGAAGCTCGACGTACTCGGTTCCGGCGGCGACGACATCCGCTTCCTGGCCGCGCGCCTGCCCAGCCTGAACATCGAATCCTCCTACGGTCGCGCCTTCCCGCGCTTCTATATCCGCGGCCTGGGCAATACCGACTTCGACCTTAACGCCTCGCAGCCGGTCTCGCTGGTGTATGACGACGTGGTGCAGGAGAGCCCGTTGCTGAAGGGCTTCCCGGTCTTCGACCTGGCCCAGATCGAAGTGCTGCGTGGCCCGCAGGGCACGCTGTTCGGGCGCAATACGCCGGCCGGCGTGGTCAAGTTCGAATCGGCGCGACCCTCGCAGGACGCCGACGGCTACGTGAAGCTCTCCTACGGCAGCTACGACACCTGGAACTTCCAGGGCGCCTACGGCGGCCCGCTGACCGACCGTTGGTCGGCCCGCGTGTCGGCCTTGTACCAGCGCCGCGACGACTGGGTGACCAACACTCACGACGGCCCCAATGACGGTTTCGAAGGCTACGACGAGGCCGCCGGCCGCGTGCAGTTCCTGTATGAAGGCGACGACTTCGAAGCACTGTTCAACCTGCACAAGCGCAAGCTCAACGGCACCGCGCGCCTGTTTCGCGCCAACATCATCCAGAAGGGCAGCAATGCCCTGGTGCCGGGCTTCGACCGTGACGAAGTCAGCAATGACGGCGTCAACTTCTCCGACCTGGAAACCTGGGGCGGCAGTGCGCGCCTGAAGTGGAACCTGGGCCAGGTGACGCTGTACTCGATCACCGGCTATGAAACCGCCGAGTCGCTCAACCGCGGCGACATCGACGGCGGCTACGGCGCCGTGTTCCTGCCCGAATCGGGCCCGGGGGTGATCCCGTTCGCCTCCGAGTCCGCCGATGGCCTGCCCGACCACCGCCAGTGGACGCAGGAATTCCGCGTCGAATCCAACGAGTGGGGCCGCTTCGATTGGCAGGCGGGCCTGTTCTACTTCGATGAAGACGTCACCATCGACAGCTTCAACTACGACTCGCTCACCCCTGGCAACCCGCTGGCCGGCCATGCCGTGCAGCAGCAGCGCAACAAGGCATGGGCGGCGTTCGTGTCGGGCGATTTCGACGTCACCGAGCGTTTCAAGCTGCGCGGCGGCTTGCGCTATACCCAGGACAAGAAGGATTTCAGCGCCAGCGTGCTGGAGCCGGCGCCCTTCGGCGCACCGGTGGGCGGCCCGTACGTGGTCAACACCGACGTCGACGACGTCAGCTGGGACCTGAGCGGCACCTACGCCCTCACCCCGGACGTGAATCTCTATGGCCGCGTGGCCAAGGGCTTCCGCGCGCCGTCGGTGCAAGGCCGGCTGTTGTTCGCGGCGGCCACCGCACCCAACGGCGGCGTGTCCACCGCCGACTCGGAGAAGGTCATCTCCTATGAGATCGGCATCAAGGCCGACCTGTTCGACAAGCGCGCACGCCTGGGCTTCGACATCTTCCGCTACGACGTCGACGGCCAGCAGCTGATCGCGGTGGGCGGGGCGAGCAACACCGCGACCCTGCTCAATGCCGACAAGACCATCGGCCAGGGCGCCGAGCTCGACTTCGAGGCCTACCTCAGCGACAACCTGCTGGTCACCCTGGGCAGCAGCTACAACGACACCGAGATCAAGGACCCCGACCTGGCCGTGGCGATCTGCGGCGGCGGTTGCACCATCACCGACCCGACCACGGTGATCAACGGCGGCACCTTTGCCCTGGTCAACGGCAACCCGCTGCCGCAAGCGCCCAAGTGGATCCACAACGCCACCGCGCGCCTGAGCTTCCCGATGGCCAACGGCAATGAGATCTACGTCTATACCGACTGGGCCTACCGCAGCGCGGTGAACTTCTTCCTGTACGAGTCGCCGGAGTTCCGTAGCCGCAGCTCGTTGGAAGGCGGCATGCGCGTGGGCTACAACTGGGCCTATGGCCTGTATGACGTGGCGGTGTTCGGCCGCAATATCACCGACCAGACCCGCGTGGTCGGCGCGATCGACTTCAACAACCTCACCGGTTTCCTGAACGAGCCGCGCACCTGGGGTGTGGAGTTCAGCGCGAAGTTCTGAGGGCAGTAGCGCGAACGCTGGAAAGGGGCCGGCAATGCCGGCCCTTTTTTTTCTTGAACCGCGATGCGGCAGAAGCCCTGGTCCGCGTCCAGCGCAATTGCTCGCGGACCTCTTGGATCGTGTGATTCGTGAGATTAATCGCATGGGGATCGAGTTGCCATGGCAACAGAATGCGCATCGTCACCGCGCGTGGGCCCTGCATGTCTCGCAGGGCATCGCCGGTCCGGAGGATTCGTCGCCATGCAACTCAAATTCATTGCCAACCTGATCAGTCTTGCCGCGGTGCTGTTCGCCGTGCTGCCAGGCGCGGCGCACGCCAGCGCCGCGAGCATCTCCCACCGTCTCGGCGCGGTAGCCATGTCACGCGCGCTGACCAACGTGCAGTCGATATTCGCTCCGTGCGCGATGGCGCAGGTCTGGCGCGCGTTCCCGCAGCTGGAAGGCGAATGGCTGCAGAAAGCGGACGCGTTCGTGCAGTTCGATCCGGAGCGGATCGTCGCGCTGCAGGTAGGCGATGCGTTCGCCGTGCCATCCGTGAAGGGTGCCGAGATGGTCGCCGTGATCGACCAGGTCACGCTGCAGCGCGGCGAGCGCGTCCTGCGCGGCCATCTCGCAAATTCGCCACGCCCCGACCGCTTCACGATGCGCCTGTCGCCGGCTCGCAATACCTTGGCGGGGTGGTTCGAACGCCACGGCAAGGTCCACGTTCTGGTCGGACGCCACGGCAACGCCTGGATTCATGCCGGCGCTGTCGATCCCGCCCGGGTCGTGCGCTGATCAATTCCCGGGTCGGTCGCGGCCCTGCACGAGCACATCCAGCAATTCTTCGTCCCGATCCTGGCGATATTCCCAATACATCAGTCCGCCCAGGCCTTTCTCGCGGACGTAGTCGATCTTCGCGCGCAACGATTGTGGATCGTCGTAAGTAATGAACTGCCGGGTGTCGGCATTCCAGAGCGTGGCCGCCTGCACCTGTGTGTCCCAATGCCGTTCCCAGCTCGGCTGGCCGAGCCGGGTGTCGGCAATGTCGCGCCAGGAGATAAAGCCGCCATCACTGCCGAACGGCTGCAACAGCCCGGCATTGTTCGGCGTTACCTCGGCGAAGCGGCGGCCATAGAAGGCCACGCCAAGGTGGATCTTCGAGGCCGGCACGCCGGCGGCGAGGTACTGCTCGACCGCGGCCTGTGCGTTGCGTGCGCCAGCCGGCGCGCCCGGTGTCGGCCTCAAGCCGGCGTGGTGGCCAGTGGTCGGGGTCAGGCTGCCGTAGAAGTCGTAGGTCATCAGGTTGATCCAGTCCAGCGACCGGGCGATGCGCGGCAGCTCCAGCCCCTGGGCGAATTCCCCTTCGGCCGAGGCAATGGTCAACAGGTAACGGCGCTTGCCCTGTGCCTGCCCTTCGGCGTCAAGGCGCTTGCGCAGCGCCTCCAGCAACAGGCTGAAGTTGCGCCGATCGTCTGGCTGGTGGCTGATACCCGGGCCGGGCAGGGTCGGGTATTCCCAGTCGATGTCGAGACCGTCGAGGTCATACTTGCGCAACAAGGCGACCGCGCTGTCTACGAAAACAGCGCGCGCGGCGGGGCTGGCGGCGGCTTCGGAGAAGTGACCGGCACCCCAGCCGCCGATCGAGAGCACGATCCGCAGCCCGGGCTGGCGCGTGCGCAGTTCCACCAGTTGCCGCAGGTTGGAAGGCGCTGTTTCGGCGGGCAGGAAAACCCGGTGCGCCGGATCGACCTGGGCGAACGCGAAGTTGATGACATCGAGCTTCCCGGGCGTGATCGCCGGTACCTCGGTGCCGCCGACCACATAGCCGACCAGTCGTAGCTTGGCGGCCGGCGCGGCAGCCTGTGCTGTGAGCACGCTGCCGAGCAACACGCCTGCGGCCAGCCAGCGCCAGCGCTTGGACTGACTCATAGCGCGCTCTCCGGTCGGAGTTTTAACGCCGCTTTCTGGGCGTCGCAGTCCGCAGCCGGTGCGGTCAGTCCGGCCGCACGCGCTGCAGCCACTTCCTTGCGCGCGGCGGCCAGGTCGGCCCGGAACTGCGCGTTGTCGTGCAGCCGCGCCACCGCCGCCGCGCCCATGTGGCGGCCTTCGACGATGTCGCTCTGCCAATGCACGTTGCACACCAGGCGGCTCTCGCCGTAGTTGCGGCCGCGTTCGAACAAGACATCCGCGTGCGTGGGATCGACTTCGCTCAGGATCAGCGCCCACGCCCAGCCGATGGCGCCATGGCCGGACGGATAGGAGCCGTTGTGGCGCAGCTCCTCTTCTTCCTCCGGGGTGCAGGTAGGTTCGCCGTTGCGGGTGAAGGGGCGCGGACGCTGGTAGTGGTTCTTGGCGGCCTTGGTCGCGGCGCTGGCATCGATGCGGCTGCGTTCGAGCAGGTGATACAGGTGCGGGGTGCGCGCCAAGTCGATCGGCACGCCGAGCGCACAGGCGAACTGGCCAGCACCCACCGGGAACGAAAGATCGGCGTCGCGATTGGCCTGGGCGAAACGCGCGCTGCCCTGCATGGCCAAGGCCTGTGCCGACACGGCCTGGTCCAGCGCCATGCCCGGCGAACCATCGGCCGGCGGCGGCGGAACCAGCAGCAGGCTGTCCGGCACCTCGGCTTTGGCCAGGTAACCCACGGCCTTGGCTGGAGCGGTGGCGGGTTCGCCGCGCGGCCCCGCCACGCTGCATGCGACCAGGGCGAGGGCGAGCAATGCCGCGGTGCAGGCGCGATGCGGTGCGGTGTTGCGCAGGAACATCTCTACCTCGGTATCGAGTCGATCAGAGCCGAGAGTCTACTGGCTGTCGCGACCCCGCCAGCGGCGGCGCTTAGTCGCCTACCCGCGCCGAATAGCGATCGCCATCGCGGTCGACCCGGACTGGGCCGTCGAACACGGCCGACAAGATGTCGTCACGCAACATCGCCTCGCGGTGGCCATCGGCGAAGATGCGCCCGGCGCGCAACAGGACCACGCGCTCGATCTCCGGCACGATCTCCTCGATGTGGTGGGTCACCAGCACCAGGGTGATGCCCTGGCGGGCCAGGTCGCGCATGGTGTCGACCAGGTGCTGGCGGGCGATCAGGTCCAGGCCGGTGGAGGGCTCGTCCAGCAGCAGCGCCTGCGGCCGGTTGACCAGCGCACGCGCGATCAACACCCGCCGGGTCTCGCCGGCGGACAATTCGGCATAGGGCCGCGCCAGCAATGGCAGTGCCCGGGCCAGGGCCAGCGCTTCACGCGCGCGCTCGCGCATGGCCTCGGTGATCTCGCGATGCGGTGGCACCACGTAGCTGGCGAAGAAGCCAGACAACACCGCGCTCTCCACGGTCAGCCCCGGCATATCGGCGAGATTCCCGCTGAGATCGCCGGTGACGATGCCCAGTTGCGAGCGCAGCCGGTCGACCTGCCAGCGTGTCTGCCCCAGCACCTTCACCGGCGCCTCGCCACCGGCGCGCGCCAGCGGATACAGCTCGCGCGTGATGAGCTTGATAAAGGACGATTTGCCGCAGCCGTTCGGCCCGAGGATGGCGGTGTGCTCGCCCATCGCGATGGCCAGGCTGAGCTCGTGCAGCACGCGGACCTGGCCGCGGGTGACGCTGGCGCGGTCCAGCTCGATCAAGGGCAGGGGCGAGGAAATCGGATGCGGCGCTGCGGACATGAATGAAGATAGTGAGGTGAAAGAGTGAGCGACTGAACAACATACGCGGGCGACGGGTGAAGTTTGCCGCCAACACCCCCATGATGTCTGCCACACACTGCACATTGCCGACCCTTCGGCCGGAGCCTGCCATGTTTGCCCAACCCCTCTTGGACTTCCTGACCGGCGGCCTGACCGGCCTGGGTTGGTGGGAAATGTTCGCCGTCCTGCTGGTCTTCACCCAGCTGACGATCTTCGCGGTGACCTTGTACCTGCATCGCAGCCAGGCGCACCGGGGCGTGGATTTCCATCCGCTGGTGTCGCACTTCTTCCGCTTCTGGACATGGCTGACCACCTCGATGATCACCCGCGAGTGGGTGGCCATCCATCGCAAGCACCACGCCAAGGTCGAGACCGAGGACGACCCGCACAGCCCGCAGGTCAAGGGGATTGGCACCGTGTTCTGGCGCGGCGTGGAGCTGTATCGCGAAGCGCGCGGCATGCGCGAGGACATCGCCCAGTACGGCAAGGGCGCGCCGGACGACTGGATCGAGCGGCACCTGTACACCCCGCACGCCAACCTCGGGCCGGTAGCGCTGTTCTTCATCAACACGCTGCTGTTCGGCCTGCCGGGCGTGGCGCTGTGGGCGATCCAGATGGCGTGGATCCCGTTCTGGGCCGCCGGCGTGGTCAACGGCCTGGGCCATTGGTGGGGCTATCGCAACTTCGAATCGGCCGATACCTCGACCAACCTCACCCCGTGGGCGGTGTGGATCGGCGGCGAGGAACTGCACAACAACCATCACGCCTTTCCGAGCTCGGCGCGCTTTTCGATGCGGCGCTGGGAGTTCGACATCGGTTGGCAGGCGATTCGCCTGATGCAGTTCCTGCGCCTGGCCAAGGTGTTGCGCGTGGCGCCGCAACTGGATATCCGCCCCAATATCAGCGTGCCGGACGCCGACACCTTGCGCGCGCTGTTGTCGCATCGCTTCCAGGCGATGACCGATTACCAGCGCAACGTGTTCAAGCCGGCCTTGCGCGAAGAAGCCGCGGCCGCCGGTGCACGCATGCGCGAACTGCTGCCCAAGCGCCTGCGTCGCGGCCTGGTCGACGATGGTCGCTGGCTCAAGCCCGATGCACGCCAGCAGCTGAGCGAGTGGGTGGCACAACGGCCGCGCATTCGCACCCTGGTCGAGCATCGCGCGCGCCTGGCCGCGGTGCTGGAAGCGCGCAGCCACGACGCCGCCGAGCGCCTGAAGCAGTTGCAGGCGTGGTGCCACGAGGCTGAGGCCAGCGGCATCGGCGCGTTGCAGGCCTATGCGGCGCGGCTGAAGGGCTATGCGCTGAGCGGCGCATGATCGGCCGCTTCGCGCCTCGCACCCATAACCTCGGACGCCGCCTTGTGCGGCGTTCGTCATGCTGGGTCTGGGTACTTTGCGTGTGCGCCGGGGCGGCATCGGCGCAGGTCACCGACAGCAACGAATACCTCAAGCGCATGGACAGCGACGGCGACGGCCGCGTCAGCCTGTCCGAATACCTGGCGTGGATGAGCTATGCCTTCGACCAGCGTGACGCCAATGGCGATGGCGTGCTCAGCGCCGACGAACTGCCGGGTGGGCGCGGCAAGCCGGTGAGCCGGGCCGACCACATCGCCACCTTGACCGCCCGCTTCCGCAAGCAGGATGCCAACGGCGATGGCTATCTGAGCGCGAAAGAGCTGCTGGCACCGCCGCGCTGAGCCCCTCCTACAGAAAAATCTACGCGGCAGCAGTCACGATATGCAGCGCCCTGGGATTGCGCCACTGCGCCAGCAACGCCGCTTCACGCACCTTGGCTTCCTCCAGGTGCGCTTCCTTGACGTGGCCGTAGCCGCGGATGTGCTCTGGAATCGCGGCGATCTGCGCGGCCAGGCCGACGTTGTCGGCATCGAGCTTCTCCAGCAGGCCTTCCACGGTGCGGGCGTAATCGGCGATCAGCTGGCGTTCCTGGCGGCGCTCGGCGGTATAGCCGAACACGTCGAAGACCCCGCCGCGCAGGAACCGCAGCTTGGCCAGCAACCCGAACGCCTTGAACATCCAAGGGCCGTATTCGCGCTTGAGCAGGCGGCCCTGGGCGACCTTCTTCGCCAGCAACGGCGGTGCCAGGTGGAAACGCACCCGGTAGTCACCCTCGAACTGCTGCTTTAGCTGCCGCTCGAAGTCGCCGCTGGTGTAAAGCCGCGCCACCTCGTACTCGTCCTTGTAGGCCATGAGCTTGAAGTAATAGCGCGCCACCGCTTCGGTCAGCGCGGTCGAGCCGGGCGCGCGCGATTGCTCGGCCGCGCGCACGCGCTCGACCAGCACGCGATAGCGCTCGCCATAGGCGGCGTCCTGGTACTCGGCGAGGAAGGCGATTCGGCGCGCGATCAGCTCATCGAGCGAACGTGACAAGCGGCTGTCGTCCATCGGCATGAAAGCCAGCGCGTCGTCCGCCGCCGAAGGCAGGCCGCGTACCGAGGGCTCGTCGCCGGTATCGCGCGGCGCGGCAGTGGCGCCGCCCTCGTTGCCCTCCCAGTCCAGCGGCGGCAGCGACAGCAGGCCGTGCGGCTTGCGTTCTTCGGCGGTGGCGCGGTTGTGGATCAAGCCGGCGGCCTGCTGCACCGCTTCGGGATCGATCGCCGCCAGCCGGCCCCAGGCGAACGCCTGCTGATTCATTTGCACGGCGGCGCCGTTGAGCTCGATGGCGCGCATCAGCGCTTCGAACGACACCGGCACCAGGCCCTGCTGCCAGGCATGCCCAAGCATGAACAAGTTGCTGGCGATAGCGTCGCCGAGCAGCGCGGTCGCCAGCTGGGTCGCGTCCAGCAGTTGCGGCTCGCGGCCGCCCAACGCAACGCGCACGCCGGCGATGATGTCGTTGGCCGGGAACTGCAGGTCCGGATGGGTGGTGAAGCTGCCGGGCATCGCCTGGTAGGTGTTGAGCACCACTTCCGAGCGCTCCGGCCGCACCTTGGACAGCGCCCAATAGTCGTTGACGACGACCATGTCGCAGCCCAGCACCAGGTCGGCTTCGCCGGCGGCAATACGCACGGCGTGGATGTCTTCCGGCGTGCGCGCAATGCGCACATGCGTGGTCACCGCACCGCCCTTCTGCGCCAGGCCGGTCTGGTCGAGCACGCTGGCGCCCTTGCCCTCCAGGTGGCCGGCCATGCCGAGCAGCGCACCGATGGTCACCACGCCAGTGCCGCCGACGCCGGTGATGAGGATGTTCCAGGGTTCGGCCAGGTCGCTGCGCACTACCGGTGCGGGGAGGTGTTCAAGCAGATGCGTGGCGTCGCTGCGGCGGCCTTTGCGCGGCGCGCCACCGTGCACGGTGACAAAGCTCGGGCAGAAACCCGAGACGCACGAATAATCCTTGTTGCAATTGGACTGGTCGATCTCGCGCTTGCGCCCGAACTCGGTTTCCTTGGGCAGCACCGAGACGCAGAAGCTCTTCTCGCCGCAGTCGCCGCAGCCTTCGCAGACCAGTGAATTGACCAGCACGCGCTTGGGCGGGTCGACCAACTTGCCGCGCTTGCGACGCCGCCGCTTTTCGGTGGCGCAGGTCTGGTCGTAGATGAGGATGCTCACGCCCTTCACCGTGCGCAGGCGCTTCTGTACCTCGTCCAGCTCGGTGCGGTCGTAGAACTCGGTGTCGTGCGGGAACAGGTCGCGGCGGCGGGTCCACTTGGCGATGTCGTCGCTGAGCACGGCGATGGTATGGATGCCTTCGGCGTGCATCTGCCGGGCGATATCCGGCACGCTCAGCGAACCGTCCACCGGCTGGCCGCCGGTCATCGCGACTGCGTCGTTGTAGAGGATCTTGTAGGTGATGTTGACGCCGGTGGCCACCGACTGCCGGATCGCCAGCGTGCCGCTGTGGAAATAAGTGCCGTCGCCAAGATTCTGGAACACGTGCGGTGTTTCGGTGAACGGCGCCTGCCCCGACCAGGTCACGCCTTCGCCGCCCATGTGGGTGAAGGTGTCGGTGGCGCGGTCCATCCACGTCACCATGTAGTGGCAGCCGATGCCGCCCATCGCGCGCGAGCCTTCCGGCACGGTGGTGGAGGTGTTGTGCGGGCAGCCGGAGCAGTAATGCGGCACGCGCGGGAATTGCGCGCGCGGCAGCGCCATCTCGGCTTCCTTGGCCTCCATCCAGCGCAGGCGCTGCTCGATCGACTCGGTGTTGAAGAATTTCTGGATGCGCTTGCCGATCACCCCGGCGATCGTCGCCGGCGTCAATTCGCCGGTGGACGGCAGGATCCATTCGCCGGCCTCGTCGTATTTGCCGACGATGCTCGGGCGCTGCCCGGCGTTGGCCGGCCAGTTGTAGAACAGCTCCTTCATCTGCCGCTCGATGAAGGCGCGCTTCTCCTCCACCACCACGATGTCCTGCAGCCCTTGGGCGAAGCGGGTGATGCCGACCGGTTCCAGCGGCCAGGTCATGCCGACCTTGTAGACGCGGATGCCGATGTGGGCGCAGGCGGCTTCGTCCAGGCCGAGGTATTCGAGCGCCTGCAGCACGTCCAGGTAGCTCTTGCCGGTGGTGACGATGCCCAGGCGCGGGTTGGGCGAGTCCAGCACCACGCGGTCGATGCCGTTGGCCCGCGCGAACGCTTGCGCCGCCCGCACCGCGTACCGGTGCAGGCGCATCTCCTGGTCCAGCGGCGGGTCCGGCCAGCGAATGCCGAGGCCGCCGGGCGGCAGTTCGAAGTCGTCCGGCAGGAGGATCGAGCGGGCGAACGGATCGACCTGCACCGAGGCCGAGGACTCCACGGTTTCGGCGATCGTCTTGAAGCCGATCCAGCGCCCGGTGTAGCGGCTCATCGCCCAGCCCACCAGGCCCAGGTCGAGGATGTCCTGGACCCCGGCCGGGTTGAGGATCGGCATCATCGCGCTGACGAATTCGTCCTCGCTGCCGTGCGGCAGGGTCGAGCTGCGGCAGGCGTGGTCGTCGGCCGCCAGGGCCAGCACGCCGCCGTTGCGCCAGGTGCCGGCGGCATTGGCGTGCTTGAGCACGTCACCGCTGCGGTCCACGCCCGGGCCCTTGCCGTACCACATGCCGAACACGCCATCGACCTTGGCGCCGGGGAACAGGTGGGTCTGCTGCGTGCCCCACACCATGGTGGCGGCCAGGTCCTCGTTGAGCCCCGGGGTGAACTTGACCTGGGCCGCGTCCAGGTGCCGGCGCGCGCGCCACAGCTCCAGGTCGAAGCCGCCGAGCGGGCTGCCGCGGTAGCCGCTGATGAAGCCGGCGCTGTCCAGGCCGGCGGCCTGGTCGCGCAGCCGCTGCATCAACGGCAGCCGCACCAGGGCCTGCACGCCCGACAAATAGATGCGCCCGTCGGTGCGGCTGTATTTGTGTTCCAGCGTGTAGTCGCGGTCCAACGTGCCCAGCGCCGGGGTGTTGGCGGAAGAGGGCGAGGTAAGTTCGGCGGTGCTGGTCATGGCTGGCCCGGGGGGTTGGCAGGACGGCGGCGCGGCATCGCAAGGGCCCGCAGCGCAGCGGGCAAGTGTAGCAGTGGGGCTTTCTGCGACCCGGCGCACTCCCCTGATGTGCGCTGCTGCGGTTAGGATGCTGGGTGGGAGGAGGGGCTGTTACGGTTTTCAGGGGAAGTGAACGTGAAGACGACTCATGCAAAGACCATGGCCGTGGTACTGGCCGTGTGGGCGATGTGCGGTAGCGCGTGGGCACAGAGCGCGCCCAAGCCAAAAGAGTTCTATTTCGACGAGGACCGCGTAACGACACGTCCGATCGTCGTGGTTCCCGGCCAGGGCGATGCCGTGGTCGACAAGCTCGCGGCGATGGTGCAACGCGACTCGCGTGCGGTAGAAGCGCGCGCGCAGCTCGGCACGCTGGCCATCAGCGGCGGCCGCCGCGAACTGGGCGACCAGTTGTACAAGGCGGCACTGGCGCTGACCACCAATGGCAGCCCGCAGTCGCGGCAGCTGACCTGGAACTATGGTTGGGCGCTGTATCGGGCAGGCGACGCTGAAGCGGCCCTGCGCGAATGGCTGACGCTGGCCAACGGACGCCCGGCCACCCCCGGCTGGCTGCCGCCGACCCTCGCCCTGACACTGTGGAAACTCGACCGCAAGGACGAGGCGCTGAGCTGGTACGCCGCCGCGGTGCGGACCTGGCCGGACAAGTGGGGCGATCCGAGTGGCTTTGCCGCGGCGGTGCCGGATTGGAGCGACGAAGAGCGCGCCACCCTGGCCCAGGTATTTGCCGCCTGGCAGGCCAACCCGCCGGCCTGGCCGTAACGCCGGGCCCGGCCGCTGCAGTCGGCCGTTTAGCGGTTCATATAGGGAATTCGCCGCTGTTTTCCAGCGGCGGGGTTGTGGGCGCTATTGCTGCGTCGCACAATGAGCCGTCGTTTCCGCTACCCAGGCCCCGGTTCCGGGGCTATCTGCCGCATGTCCTCGCGTCTGCCCCTCATCGCGCTCGCCGTCAGCGCCTTCGCCATTGGCACCACCGAATTCGTGGTGATGGGCCTGCTGCAGCAGATGGCGGCCGACCTGGGCGTATCGATTCCCGCGGCCGGCATGCTGGTTTCCGGCTATGCGATGGGCGTGGTCGTCGGCGGGCCACTGCTCGCATTGGCCACCGCGCGGCTGCCGCGCAAGACCGTGCTGCTGGTGCTGATGGGCGTTTTCGTCTTCGGCAACGTGCTGTGTGCGCTGGCGCCCAACTATGAAATCCTGATGGTGGCGCGGGTGATCGCCTCGCTCGCGCATGGCTCGTTCTTCGGCGCTGGCGCCGTAGTAGCCGGGCATATCGCCGCACCGGGCCGCCGCACCCAGGCCATCGCGCTGATGTTCGCGGGCCTGACCATTGCCAATATTTTCGGCGTGCCGGCCGGCACCGTGCTCGGCCAGGCGCTGGGCTGGCGCTCGACGTTCTGGGCGGTGAGCGTGCTCGGCGTGATCGCATTGGCAGTGATGGCGCGCTATGTGCCGCGGCTGGAGGCGATGCCGCCGCCGCGCCTGCGCCAGGAATTGCGACGCGTGATGCAACTGCCCGTGCTGGTGGCGCTGGGGATGACGGTGTTTGGTTTCGGCGGGGTGTTCACCGTCTTTACCTACATCGATCCGATCCTCACCCACCAGGCCGGGCTGGACGAGCACGCGATCAGCCGCGTGCTGGTGCTGTTCGGCATCGGTGCCACCATCGGCACGCTGCTCGGCGGCAAGCTCGCCGATCGCCGCCTGATGCGCAGCATCACCTTGCTGCTGGCCGCGTTGTGCCTCTTCTTCCTGGTGTTCGCCAGCCTGATGGGCTCGGCCGCAGGCGCGGTGGCTGGTGTCTTCCTGATCGGCGTGCTGGGCTTTGCCGCCAACCCGGGCTTGCAGGCGCGTTCGATGCAGCAGGCGCACGATGCGCCGCTGCTGGCTTCCACCCTCAACCAGAGCGCGTTCAACCTCGGTAATGCCGGTGGCGCCTGGCTCGGTGCCAGCATGCTCGCGCATGGCGCGATCTACCCGCAGCTGAGCTATGCCGCCGCCGTGGTAACCGCCGGTGGCATCGGCCTGACCTTGCTCAGCGTGTGGCTGGAACGGCGCGGGCTGCGCGCGCGGGCCGCCACGAGTTCCTGCTGAGGCGCCACCCCTCGCATGGCCCTGGACGCCTTCGCGCTGATCCTGCTGACCCTCGGCCTGGGGCTGTTGTTCGCGCGCCTGCGGGTACTGCCCGAAAACAGCGCCGATGTGCTCAACCGCGTGGTGCTGTACCTGTGCCTGCCGGCGGCGGTGCTCACCTACGTGCCACGCCTGCACCCGGACCGTTCGCTGCTTGGCCTGGTCGCCACGCCGTGGTTGCTCGCTGCAATCACCGTCGTGCTGGTCACGCTGTGTACGCGGCTGCTGAAACTGCGCCGCCAGGAGCACGCGGTGCTGCTGATGTGCGTGGCGCTGAGCAATTCCAGCTTCATCGGCTACCCGATGGTGCGCGCGCTCCTGGGTGACCATGCCTTGCCATACGCCGTGGTCTACGACCAGTTCGGCACCTTCGTGCTGCTTTCCACGTTCGGCCTCTACGTGCTGGCGCGCTACAGTGGCGACACGCCACCGGGCGCGCGCGAGATCGCGCTGCGGATCGCGCGCTTCCCACCGTTGTGGGCCTTGCTGTTCGCCTTGACGCTGATGCCGGCGCAACCGCCGCAATGGATCGGCGCAGCACTCAAGAGCTTGTCCGACGCCATGCTGCCGCTGGTGATGCTGGCGGTGGGCTTTTCGCTGCAACTGCGGCTGCCGCCGTCCGAACTACGACCACTCGCGGCGGGCCTGGTGCTCAAGTTGCTGTTGTTGCCGCTGCTGGCCTGGCCGTTGTCGCTGGCGTTCGGGCTGGAGGGCGAACGCCTGCAGGCCAATGTGCTGGAAAGCGCGATGCCGACGATGATTACCGCCGCCGCACTGGCCATCTCGCACCGGTTGGCGCCGCGGCTGGCCGCGGCGATGGTCGGCTACAGCATCCTGTTGTCGTTGCTGACGCTGCCGCTTTGGGCGTGGCTGCTGGGCCGTTACAGCTGAGGCCTCAGTCGGCGGGTACGGTGCGGTCGGCGGCCCATTCGCGCAATGCCTGTACCTGTTCGGCCATCAGCACCGAGAGCGGGCGGGTCGCGCGGATTTCCTGCATCAATAGGTTGTCGTCCAGCGGCCGCTGTTCGGCATGCGCGGCGTACAGGCCGGAAACGATCGCCTGTTCGATCTCGGCGCCGGAAAAACCATTGCTGGCAGCGGCCAATGCCGGCAGCGCGAAGGTATCAGGATCCAGGCCGCGCCGCCCCAGGTGCAGGCGCAGCAGTTCGACGCGGGTGTCGGGGCTGGGCAGATCGACGAAGAAAATCTCGTCGAAGCGGCCCTTGCGCAGCAGCTCGGCCGGCAGCTCCTGGACCTGGTTGGCGGTGGCGACGATGAACACCGCACCCTTGCGTTCGGCCATCCAGGTCAACAAGTGGCCCAGCACCCGGCGCGACACGCCGCCGTCTTCGCCGCCGCTGGCCAGGCCTTTCTCGATTTCGTCGATCCACAGCACGCACGGCGCCAATTGCTCGGCCGAGGCCAGGGCATCGCGCAGGTTCTTCTCGGTCTCGCCGTGGTACTTGTTGTAGAGGCTGCCGAAGTCCAGCCGCAACAGCGGTACGCCAAAACCGGCGGCGGTCGCTTTTGCCAGCATCGACTTGCCGCAGCCCTGCACGCCGAGCAGCAACACGCCCTTGGGCGGGTCCAGGCCGGGCGGCGCATTGCCGGAGACGAACACGCCGCGACGCTGGTTGATCCAGCGCTTGAGCCGGTTGGCGCCGGCCACGTCGGCAAAGCGTGCGTTGTCGTATTCGTAGTGCAGGTGGCCGCTGCGATTAAGGAGTTCGAATTTCAATTTCGCCAACTGCGGCAAGTCATGCTCGCCGAGCACGCCGTCATTGAAGATGAGCTGGCGGGCGATGCGGCGTGCATCGTGCAGGCCCAGGCCCTTGAGGTTGCGCAGGATCTGCTGCGCCACCTCGGTGTCCACTTCTACCCGGCGGCCGCCGTTCTCGCGCGCATAGTCGGCCGCTTCCTCGCGCAGCATTTTCAGCAGCGCATTGGCGTCGGGCAGGTGCGGGCTGAAGCGGGTCGCCAGTCCTTCGAGCTCCGGCGGCAGCTCGACCTTGGTGCCGATCATCACCAGCACGTGGGCCTGGCTGTGGCGGCGTTCGAGGATGTCGCGCAGCAACCGCTGGTGCGAGGCATAGCCCAGGTAGGGGTGCATGTCCAACAGCAGGTAGATGCCGCGCTGGTCGGCCTGGCGGATCATCTGCAAGGCGGCGCTGGCATCGGGCGGGCCGGCGGCTTCGTCCTCGCGGTCCAGGTCGATACGGCGCAGGCCCTCGGTAATCGTCCAGCGATACAGGGCCCGCCACACCTGCATCAGGCTCTGTCGGAACAGCTCGACGATGCGCTGTTCCTCCTGGGTTTCAATCACGATCAATGGCGTGCTCGCGCGGATCAGCGCGGTCAGGTCCTGCAGTTCGCTCATGTGCGCTCCTTTGCGGGCGTCACCATAGCAGGGGGGCGGGGTGGCGGGCATGTGTGCGTCTCGACTACCCCCTCACCGGGCCGCGGTGTACGCTCGGGGCTGGTTTCGGGAGGCGAGGCGTGCATGAAGACGTTCCTGGTGGCCGGCTCCAAAGGCGGGGTCGGCAAGACCACGATCGCTACGAACCTGGCGGCCCATGCCGCCTTGCAAGGCCGTCGGACCGTCCTGGCCGATGCCGATCCACAGCAATCGGCGATGCGCTGGGCCGAACGCCGCGCCGGCCTGGCCAGCGCGGTGTTGCCGATCAACGCGACCCGCCGCCGCAACTGGGACGCGCAACTGCCCGATGACACCGAACAATTGATCATCGACGCGCCGGCCGGTGCGATGGCCGACGACCTGGTGCCGTTCCTGGAACGCGCCGATGCCGTAGTCGTGCCGGTGCTGGCCTCGGCGCTGGACATCGAAGCGGTGGTCGGCTTCCTCAACACCCTGGCCAAGGTGCCGCGTATCCACCAGCGCAAGCTGCCGGTGGGCCTGGTGCTCAACCGCAGCAAGCCCTGGACCCAGACCGCGCAGCAGGCCGTGGAGATGATCGGCACCTGGCCCTACCCCCTTGTTGCGCAATTGCGCGACACCCAGGCCTACGTGGTCCTTGCCGGCCTGGGCCGCAGCCTGTTCGACTATCGCTCGGCCCAGGTGCGCGAGCACCAGCAGGACTGGGAACCGTTGCTCAAATGGCTCAAAGCCTGATCCACCACTTTTCGGACTGCCCATGCGCGAACTGATCCTGCTGCGCCACGCCCACGCCGAACCGGCCGATACGGGCCAGGCTGATATCGACCGTCCCTTGTCCCCGCACGGCCTGGCCGAAGCCGAGGCCGCCGGCCGCTGGCTGAAGGAACAGCACCTGGTCCCGGACCGGGTGCTGTGTTCGCCGGCCCGGCGTGCGCGCGAAACGCTCGAAGCGGTGCTCGGCCTGACCGGCTACATCGAACAGCGCCTGGACGACCGCATCTACGAGGCGACCCCCGGCACGCTCGCGGCGGTCATCGACGACCACCGCGAATGCGAGCGGGTGCTGCTGGTCGGCCATAACCCGGGCCTGGAACAACTGGTAGCCCTGATGAACAGTGGCCAGTCCGGCGACCATCGCGGCATGCCGACGGCCTCGGTCGTTCTGCTGGCATTGCCGCTGGACGCGGCGATCGAGCCGGGCATTGCCCGGCTGACCGCCTTCTGGTGGCCCTGACAGGCGCGCGCGTCGTCTGCCTGGGGCTGGCGCTGCTCTGGGCGCGGCCCGCGCCCGCCCAGCCCGCGCCCGTTGCCCCCGCACCCAGCCCGCCGCTAACCGCCGGCGGGCCCACGATCGAACAGCGACTGCCGCTGGATACGGTGCGCTCGCGCTGTGGCTTCGAGATCCGCACCCGCTTCGGGCAGAAGATCGAGGGCCTGTTCCCGCGCTTCGAAGGCGAAGTGCTGAAGTTGGCCGATGGCCGCCACCAGGTGCGCTTGCGCATGGATGCGCGCCAGGTCGAGATTCCCGGCAAGCCGCGCTACACCGAGTGGATGCGTGGCGAAGATTTCTTCGACGTCGAACGCTTCCCGCTGGTCGAGTTCGATTCCGAGCCCTACTTGCCCGAGATGACCGCGCATGGCGGCGATCTTGTCGGCCGCCTGAGCATTCGCGGCATCACCCACACCGAGACCCTGACCGTGATGCCGGCCGAGTGTCCGCGGGCCGGGTATGATTGCGACGTGATCAGTCGCGGTACCGTCCTGCGGGGACGCTATGGAATGGACAGTTGGGAGGTGGCCCTGGGCGACAGGGTGACCTTCATTCTGCGCGCCCGGCTGGCGGAGGCGCCCCGGCCGTGAACCCTTTCTGGAGGTGCCTGCTGCCGCTGGCCCTGATGCTGACGGCCGGCGGGTGTGCCGGGCTGTCGCATAGCCAGCGCGACCGCGCCGCGGCCATCGCCGCCGCGGCCCGCGACACTACCGTGGAGTGCCAGCGCGAGGATCGCTGCGCCCAGGCGTCGCCCTTGCGCGCGCTGGGCGGCCAGGCGATGGCCGAATCGACCCCGGCCCAGCCGCAGCACTACGCCACCATCCTCGACCACGGCGAAGAAGCCCTGGTCGCGCGGCTCAACTTGATCCATAGCGCCACCCGCAGCATCGACCTGCAGACCTACATCTTCGACAAGGACGACAGCGCGCGGCTGGTGCTGGATGCCTTGCTCGACGCCGCCCGGCGGGGGGTCAAGGTGCGGGTGCTGATCGACCAGCTGTCGGCGATCTCGGACCTGGAGATCCTTGGCGCGCTGTCCGGCGCGCACGAGAACTTCGAACTTCGCATCTACAACCCCACTTTCGGCAAGGCCAAGCTCAACTATTTCGACTATGCGGGCAGCGTGCTGTGCTGTTTCCGCCGCTTCAACCAGCGCATGCACAACAAGCTGCTGGTGATCGACAGCGTGATCGGCGTGGTCGGTGGGCGCAATTACCAGGACGACTATTACGACTGGGACTCGGAGTACAACTTCCGCGATCGTGACGTGATCGTCGCCGGTCCGGAGGCGCGCCGCATGGCCGACAACTTCGACGCCTACTGGCACGCCCAGCGCAGCGTGCCGGCCGAGCGCCTCAACGATGTCGGGCGCACGCTGTTGCGCGAAGGCGTGCCAGCCATGCCGCCGGCGCAGTTCCTGCAACCGGACCGGATCGAGCGGGTGCGCGAGGAAGCCGTGGACAGCGACTTCATCGCCGAGCGCTTCGTCGACACCGCGTTGCCGGTGGGCAAGGTGTTGTACGTGGCCGACCTGCCGCAGAAGCATCGCAAGGAGCACCCGCGCCAGGCGGTCTCCACCGCGCCCGAACTCGACGGCCTGATCGCCCGCGCGCAGCAGGAAGTGCTGCTGCAAACGCCTTATCTGGTGCTGTCCGACGCGGCCCAGGCGATCTTCCGCGAGCTGCGCCAGCAGCCCGAGCCACCGCGGGTCGTGGTCTCCACCAACAGCCTGGCCGCCACCGACAATCCCGTCGTCTACGCGCTGTCCTACAAGTACAAGCGCCGCAACCTGCGCGAACTGGGTTTCAATATCTACGAATACAAGCCGTTTCCGCTGGATGCGCCGGTGGACTACGAGAATTTGGTGCGGGCGCCGTTAGCTCAGGGCCCGGGCGAACGCGAGAACCGCGTATTGGGCGGCAGCGCGATCGGCAACGCGGTGCGCGGCAGCAGCGGGCAGCCGGGCACTGCCGGCAGTGGCGCTGGCGACCTGACCCGCGCGCAAGCCGGCAGCGAAGTGGACCGGCGATTGCAACGCACCGAAACGCGGCCGTCGTTCTTCAGCACCCGGCCGGCCAACAAACCGCTGCCGGTGACCCGCGAGGGCGCGCGCATGGGCCTGCATGCCAAATCGTTGGTGGTCGACCGGCGGGTGGCGGTCATCGGCACCCACAACTTCGACCCGCGCAGCGAGAACTACAACACCGAAGGCGCCATCGTCATCTTCGATCCGGCCTTCGCGCAGGCATTGGCGGCGAGCATCGAACGCGACATCGCACCGACCAATTCCTGGGTGGTGGCCCCGCGCGAGAAGCCACCGCTGCTGTCGGGCCTGAACTACAGTGCCGGCAAGATGTTCGAGGCGCTGCCGATCCTCGACTTCTGGCCGTGGCGCTACGCTACCAACTACGAATTCAAGCCGGGGCCGGACTGCCCGTGGCCGCTGCGCCGGCAAGACCCGAAGTTCCTGCAGTGCTATGAGCCGGTCGGCGATTTCCCCGAGGTCAATGTCGGGCCGAAGTGGTTGCTGGTGCGCATGCTCACCGCCTTCGGCGCTGGCCTGGTGCCGATTCTCTAATCCTTTCTCCAGGACTGGTCATGGTATTTCGCGCACCCGTATCGATCGACGCCCTCAACGGCCTGAGCCGCGGCAACCTGCTCGAACACCTCGGCATCGTCTTCACCGCCGCAGGCGAGGACTGGCTCAGTGCGACCATGCCGGTGGACGCGCGCACCCGCCAGCCTTATGGGCTGCTGCACGGCGGCGCCTCGGTGGTATTGGCCGAGACTTTGGGCAGCAGCGCCGGCAATCTGTGCGTGGACCCGGAAAGCCATATGTGCGTCGGGGTCGAGATCAACGCCAACCACATCCGCGCAGTGACCGCCGGCCTGGTCACCGGGACCGCACGGGCACTGCACGTGGGTCGCAGCCTGCACGTCTGGGAGATCGGCATCGTCGATGAACAAGGCCGGCGCGTCTGCGCCTCGCGCCTGACCCTGGCCGTGGTGCCACGCCCGGCCGGCGCCTGAGCACTGGCGCCTGGGCCGGCAGCGGCCTTGGCGCTATCGCTGGAACACGCCTGGCCACCGGCGCCACTGCGCGCAGCCCCCAGTGCTGCCACAATAGGGACGTTCCTTCCCCACGTATTTCCGGTACCTTGCCCGAATGAGCGAGTCTTCCCTGCCCGCCACGCGCGAAGCTGGCGGCACGCTGCGTTGGTTCCGATACCTGTACCGCGTGCCCCTGCTGGCGTTGCACGTGCTGCTGGGGCTTTCCGTGACGATGACCTGCGTCGTGGTGACCCCGTTGGCGCGCATTCGGCTGGGCGCTGACGACACCCTCGACCAGGCCATGATCCGCTGGTGGCAGGGCAACCTGATGCGAATCTTCGGTTTCCGCCTGCGTCGCTTCGGCACGCCGCTGCCCGGGGCCACCCTGTTCGTGGCCAACCACGTCAGCTGGATCGATATTTCCATCCTGCACAGCCAGCGCGTCATGGGTTTTGTCGCCAAGCGCGAGATCGCCGGGTGGCCGCTGGTCGGCTGGCTGGCCGCGCGTGGGCAGACGATCTTCCACCAACGCGGCAGCACCGAGTCGCTCGGCGGCGTGCTGCAAGAAATGGTGGTGCGTTTGCGCAGCGGCAAGTCGGTCGGGGTATTCCCGGAAGGCCGCACCCGTGGCGGCCATGAAGTCGGCCCCTTCCACGCCCGCATCTTCCAGGCCGCGGTCGACGCCCAGGTCCCGGTGCAGCCGGTGGCGCTGCGTTACGGCGAGCATGGCAATGCGCAGACGATCGTCGCCTTCGGTGCGCGCGAGAGCTTCTTCGCCAACTTCCTGCGCTTGCTCGGCGAGCCTTCGCGGGTGGCCGAAGTGCATTTCCTTGAACCGCTGTCGGTGCTGGATGTCGAAGGACGCCGGCGTATCGCCGAGACCTCGCGCGCACGCATCGTCGCGGCCATGGAGGACTGAACGGCCATGGTCGCGTGCCGGCGCTCGCACATTCGCTGCTGCCAGGCCACGCCGGTCGCGCCGGGGCCCACATGCTGAGCGCCGACCAATACGCGCCGCCGCGCTGGCTGCGCAATCCGCACGTGCAATCGGTGCTGGGCTCCAGCGCCTTGCGGCGCCGGCGCGGCCTGCAGTTGATGAGCGCCAGCGGCGCGCACAGCACCTCGCATATCCTCGATGGTGGCGACGGCGTGCGGCTGCAGGGCTGGCTCGACGTGCCGCGGGACCTGGCGCCCCGCGCGACCGTGTTGTTGTTGCACGGCTGGGAAGGCAGCGCCGACTCCAGCTACATGCGAATGACGGCCGCGCGCCTGCTCGGGTTGGGTTACCAGGTGTTCCGGCTGAATTTCCGCGACCACGGCGGCACCCACCATCTCAACGCCGACCTGTTCCATTCCGACCGCATCGACGAGGTCGTCAACGCCGCGGCCGACTTGTGGCGGCGCTTTCCCTCGCCGCGGTTGCTCGCCGCCGGCTACTCGTTGGGCGGCAACCATGTGTTGCGGCTTGCCTTGCGCGCCCCCGGCGCCGGGCTGCCGCTGGAGCGGGTCGCCGCGGTCTGCCCGTTGCTGGACCCGGCCACCACGATGGAAAGCATCGAGCGCGGCCCGCAGTTCTACGACTGGTATTTCCGCCGCAAGTGGCGCGAATCGCTGTTGCGCAAGCGCGCGCTGTTTCCCGAGCATCACCACTACGACGACCAGACCCTGGCCCTGGATATGCGCGGGCTGATGGCCTGGCTGGCCGAGCGGCACACCCCGCACGGCTCGCTGCAGGCGTACTTCGAAAGTTATTCGATCGCCGGCGACCGCCTGGCCCCCCTGTTGCTGCCCTCGGACATCCTGATGGCCGCCGACGACCCGGTGATCCCGGTGTCCGACTTCTGCCAATGGCACCTGCCCAGCGCGGCGCGGCTGGAGATCGCGCGCTGGGGTGGGCATTGCGGGTTCCTGGAGAACGCCCGCGGCGATGGCTTTGCCGAGCGCTGGGTGGCCGAGCGCCTGGGTCCGGCCGACTGAAGCCGGAGGCCGCGGCCGCGCCGCTACAATAAGGGTTTGCCCTCGAGCCGGACCCCATGCAAGACACCATCATCCAAGCCCTGCGCCGCAATGCGGCCGACGAAGCCGTGGCCCTGGCCCGGGACTGGATCGCCGGCGCGGGCGAAACGCCGCAGTCGTTGCGCTGGCTGGCGCTGTCGCTGCAGCAGCAAGGCCAGTACGACGAGGCGCTGGCGATCTTGCGCCAGGCCATCGTGCTGGCGCCGGAAGATGCCGATCTGCATCTGCAACAGGCCGGCTTGTTGCTGGCGTTGCGCGAGACCGGCGCGGCCGAAGTTGCGCTGACCCGTACCACCTCGCTCGACCCCAACCAGTTCGATGCCTATGTCATGCAGGCGCACCTGGCCATCGGCCGTGGCGATATCGACGAAGCCGAGCGCATCGGCCGGCTCGCCGCGCGGGTCCAGGCCGACCACCCGCAGATCCCCACCATCGAAGGCATCGTCGCCTTGCGCCGCGGCGACGCCGACCGCGCGCTGGCACTGCTCAGCCAGGCCGTGGCGCAGTTGCCGGACAACCCCCAGGTGCTTTTCGCCCTCGGCTTCGCTTACGTGCAGAAGCGTCACTTCGCCTTTGCCGAACGCGCGTTCTCGCGCGTCATCGCGCTGCAGCCGCCGGGCACGCCGCTGCGCGCACTGATGGCCCAGCTGGCGGCCAGCCAGGGACGCCTGGACGACGCGCTGGAGATGGTCAACGACGCCCTGGCCCAGGTCGATGGCGACACCGTGGCGATGCACCGGCTTGCCGGTGAGCTGCAGCTGCGCGCCGGGCAGCCGGCCGAAGCCGTCACCCACCTACGCACAGCGCTGACCAAGGGTTCGGTCGATCGCCGCGTCCTGCAGGCCCTGCTGATCGCCTGGCAGCAGCTCGGAAACGGCGAGGAAGCGCGCGACGTGCTCGACGCCGCGCTGACGCGGCAGCCCCGTGAGGACGAACTGTGGCAGGCGCGCCTGGCGCTGGCGCCGTTCGGCAGCGAAGAAGCGCTGGAAGTGGCCGAGCGCTGGGTCGAGGCCATGCCCGAGTTCCTGCCGGCGCTGGAAACCTTGATGCGCATCCACGACCTGCAGGAGCGTCCGGAAGAAGCGGAAATGGTTGCCCGCCAGATTGTCGCGATCGAGCCGGGCCGCCTGGCCGGCGAACAACGCATTGTCGAAGCCCTGTTGCAGCGCGACCCGCCTGCCGCGATCGCCTGCGTGCAATCGCTGATGGACGGCCTGCCCGAGCGCGACCGCACCGTGCTGCGGCCGTGGCTGGCGCAGGTGCAGGACCGTGCCGGCGAACGCGCCGCCGCGCTGAGCACCTGGCTGGAATTCCATGCCGAACAGGCCCAGCACCGCTTGCCGCTGCCGCCGCATGCCAGCCCGCCACCAACGCAATGGCCGGCGCTGGGCGAAGTGGATGCCGCCAATCGCGCGCGACCGCTGTTGCTGTGGGGTGCGCCGGGCTCGCAGGTCGAGCGCCTGGCCAATGTCATTGGCGCGGCCAGCGGCGTGCTGCGGCGTGACCGCTTCGGCCAGCCGGCGCCGGAAGATGCGCTGCAGAGCTACCGCACCGTGCCTGGCCTGGCCAGCGGCAAGCTGTCGCCGGCGCAGGTCGTGGGCAGCTGGAAGCAGGCGCTGCCCAACCGCGGCATCAACGACGGCAACGTCATCGACTGGCTGCTGTGGTGGGACAACAGCTTGTTGTTGGCCCTGCGCCCCTACCTGCCGGAAGGCCGCCTCGCAATCGTGCTGCGCGATCCGCGCGACATGTTGATGGATTGGCTGGCTTACGGCGCGCCGGTGCCGCTGGCGGTGCACTCGGCCGGCGATGCCGCGCGCTGGCTGGCCGAGAGCCTCTCGCAAGTAGCCACGCTGCACGAACAGGACCTGTATCCGCACAAGCTGCTGCGCCTGGACGGCCACGAAGACAACCCGGAAGCGGCCGCGCAGTTGCTTGGCGAAGCTTTCGGCGCGCCGTTCCCGGTGCTGCCCTCGCTCGGCGCGCCGCGCCTGCCCGCCGGGCACTGGCGTGGGTATCGCGAACTACTGGCCGCCGAAATCGCCCTGCTGACGCCGGTCGCCGTGCGCCTCGGCTACGCCGCCGAATGATGTCCCTGCCAACGGAGATGCGCCCATGCGCCTGACCACCGAGAGTTTCCCCAACGGCCAGCCGATTCCCGCCGAATTCGCCATGGGCGTGCCTACCGGCTTCGGCGGCAACCGCAACCCGCAGTTGGCCTGGCACGACGTGCCGGCCGGCACGCAGTCCTTCGCGCTGCTGTGCATCGACCCGGACGCGCCGACGGTGCCCGAGCTGGTCGGCCGCCAGGACGTGGAGGTGCCGCTGGACCAGCCGCGCAGTGAGTTCGTGCACTGGGCCATGGTCGATATCGGCGCGGACGTGCGCGAGATCGCCGCCGGTAGCTGCAGCGACGGCATCACGCCCAAGGGCAAGCAATCGCCGACCGGCCCGGCCGGCGCGCGGCAGGGCCTGAACAGCTATACCCAGTGGTTTGCCGGCGACGCCGACATGGGCGGCGACTACTTCGGCTACGACGGCCCGTACCCGCCGTTCAACGACCAGCGCGTGCACCGCTACTTCTTCCGCGTCTTCGCGCTGGACGTGGCGAAGCTGGACGTGCCGGCGCGCTTCGATGCCGCCGCGGTGCTGCGCGCGATGCACGGCCATGTGCTGGCCGAGGCGTCGGTGTGGGGGACCTACACGTTGAACGAGAAATTGCGCGGTTGAGTTTCAAGCGTCGGGGCCGATGCCCCGACGGCTTTCCCGGCGGATCAGCGGACCTGCTCGCTCTCCACCACCAAATCGAGCACGTACACGTTGGCCGAAGCGTCTGCCGGCGGATTGGCACGCGTAAAGCGCTTGACCCGCAGCACGTTGCGCATGCCGGCCTGGTGCGCGTAGCCCTGGATCTCGTCGTGGAAGTTCTGCCACGGCCCCGGTTCACCCTGGCGCAGGCCATTCTGGTCAAAGCGCACTTCGCGCACCTGCAGGCACTGTTTGTCCTTCATAAGCGGGTCCGGGCACGCCTTGGTTTGCGCAGCTACTTCGAGGAACACGGTCTCGCCGGCGCCGTAGCGACTCTCGGCAGTTTCCTCGCCAGCAAAACGCAGCGTGGTGCCGTTGGCGCGCTTGAGCACCAGCACCGGCTTGGCCGCATCGCCTTCGAAGGCAAGGTCGAAGCCGCCGCTGAACACCGTGCTTGCCGCCTGTTCCTGCGCGGTGCGGGCCGGGTCGGTGCAAGCCATGCGGGTGGAAGCCAGGCCACCGAACTCGAGCTGGTCGCCACGCAGCCTGTAGTCGCCGGACATCCGGTTGCAGAGGTGGTCGATGCTGACGTTGTTCGGCCCGAAATCCAGCTGGATGGGTTCGCCGTCGCTGAACAGGGCGGCGAACTTCTGGCCGCCGCCATCGCTGGCATCGGTCAGCCGCCAGTGGAAGCGGCGCAGGCGCGCACGGGTGTCCTCCGCCGTGGCGGCGTTAGCGGTCGCCGGCGCGGGTGCCGGCGTGGCGGCGGGTGCCCCGGCCGCAGGAGCGGCGGCCGGTTCCGCAGGTTTCTGACAGCCGGCCAGCGACAACACCAGCGCGCAGGACAGCAACGCAATGCTCGTCTTCATGTCGAAATTCCTCCCGGGGCCAAGAGGAATACCGCGCCGGCAGTTCAGCCGGGATGATGACGCCGGATCAGGCGCTGGCCGGCAGGAACAGCAACAGCGCCACGCCAAGCACGATGCGGTACACCGCAAACACCGTGAAGCGGTGGGTCTTGATGTAGCCCAGCAACCACTTCACCACCGCAAAGCCGGTCACCACGGCGGCGGCGAACGCCACGCCGACGTCCAGCCAGTCCTCATTGCCGATCTGGCCGTGCTTGAACAGTTCCAGGAAGGCGTAGCCGCTGGCCGCAAACATGGTCGGGATGCCGACCAGGAACACGAACTCCGCGGCGGCCGAACGCCGGCTCAGGCCGAGCAGCATCGCCAGGAAGATCGCCGAGGCCGAGCGCGAGGTGCCGGGGAATACGCCGGCCACCACCTGCGCCAGGCCGACGGCAATGGCGACCTTCCAGGTGACGTCGTCGCGCGGCGGCAGGCGCGAGGCCCAACCTTCGGCGGCGATCATCCACACGCCGCCCAGCACCAGCGCCCAGGCCACGGGCACCACGGTTTCGGGCAACTCCCAACCGGCCATGCGCACCGGCAGGCCCACCAGCGCGGTGACCAGGAAGGCCACGCCCAGCTTGGTCACGTAGTCGCGGTTGTCGCGCTGGTGCAGGTGGGTGGCCATGAACCACAGGCGCTTGCGCAGCACCAGGGTGGTGGCGAGGATCGCGCCGGCCTGGATGACGATGTTGAAGAAGTCCGAGCGGCGACCGAGCCAGTGCTCAGCGATCAGCAGGTGCCCGGTGCTGGAGACCGGGAGGAATTCGGTGAGGCCTTCGAGGATGCCCAGCAACAGGGCGGAAAGCAGGTCGGACATCGGCTAGGAACAGGTGGGGAGGGTGTTCCAGCATAGTGCATCGGCAAAGGCACCAAGATGGTGCGTCATTAAAGCGATGCACCATTATGATGCGCGCCGCCAACGCAACCGCGTACGCCTGGCCATGAAAATCAAGGGCTTGTGACGATTCCAAGGTTGGCACGGCAATTGCTCTTCACTGAGCCATCACTGTCACCCTGCCCTCGAGGTTGCATCCGATGTCCCTGCAAAACGTGGAAAAGCTGATCAAGGACAACAAGGTCGAATTCGTCGACCTGCGTTTCGTCGACATGCGCGGCGTGCAGCAGCACGTCACCTTCCCGGCCAGCATCGTCGAAGCCTCGCTGTTCGAGGAAGGCAAGATGTTCGACGGCAGCTCGATCTCGGGCTGGAAGGGCATCAACGAGTCGGACATGGTCCTGCTGCCCGACGCCGACACCGCCTACCTGGATCCGTTCTACGCCGACCCGACCGTCGTGCTGACCTGCGACATCCTCGACCCGGCCACCATGCAGAGCTATTCGCGCGACCCGCGCGGCATCGCCAAGCGCGCCGAGGCCTACCTGAAGTCCAGCGGCATCGCCGAGCAGGCGTTCTTCGGCCCTGAGCCGGAATTCTTCATCTTCGATTCGGTCCGCTTCGGCAACGACATGGGCCACACCTTCTTCAAGATCGATTCCGAAGAAGCAGCCTGGAACACCGGCGCCAAGATCGAAGGCGGCAACAGCGGCTATCGCCCGACCGTCAAGGGCGGCTACTTCCCGGTGCCGCCGACCGACCAGCTGCACGACCTGCGCGCCGAGATGGTCAAGACCCTGGAACAGGTCGGCATCGAGACCGAGGTGCACCACCACGAAGTGGCCACCGCCGGCCAGTGCGAGATCGGCACCAAGTTCAGCTCGCTGGTCAAGAAGGCCGACGAACTGCTGACGATGAAGTACATCATCAAGAACGTCGCCTTCCGCAACGGCAAGACCGCGACCTTCATGCCCAAGCCCATCGTGGGCGACAACGGCTCGGGCATGCACGTGCACCAGTCGCTGGCCAAGGGCGGCACCAACCTGTTCTCCGGCGACGGCTACGGCGGCCTGTCGCAGCTGGCGCTGTGGTACATCGGCGGCATCTTCAAGCACGCCAAGGCGATCAACGCCTTCGCCAACTCCGGCACCAACAGCTACAAGCGCCTGGTCCCGGGCTTCGAAGCGCCGGTGATGCTGGCCTACTCGGCGCGCAACCGCTCGGCTTCGTGCCGCATTCCGTGGGTGTCCAACCCGAAGGCGCGCCGTATCGAAATGCGCTTCCCCGATCCGATCCAGTCCGGCTACCTGACCTTCACCGCGCTGATGATGGCCGGCCTGGACGGCATCAAGAACCAGATCGACC
>Ga0160435_1000091_pt1 | contig 53485 bp, 45 predicted proteins | sample HID1973K_E0MG_FD_108213 | JGI IMG/M metagenome (GOLD analysis project Ga0160435, IMG submission 108213) | Enriched mosquito-associated microbial communities from UW Madison campus, WI, USA - HID1973K_E0 MG | ecosystem: Host-associated > Arthropoda: Insects > Digestive system > Unclassified ...
CAAGGCCAGCAAGTTCTTCCTCAACCCGGAAATGAGCCTGGCCGATTGCGCGATGGCGCCGATCATCTGGCGCCTGCAGGCGCTGGACATCCCGCTGCCGAAGGACGGCAAGGCGATCGAGGATTACGGCAACCGCATTTTCCGCAATCCCGGTTTCATCCGCAGCCTGACCGACCAGGAAAAGAAGCTGCGCGACATGCCGGCCTGATGAGGCCGGGCTGAGCGCCGCACGCCGCCGTTCCTGCGAGGGGGCGCGCGGTTGCGCCGAGGGCAAGTAAACTGTCGCCCATGAGCGAAGACTTTCCCCGCATGACCAGCCACCGTCCGTACCTGCTGCGGGCGTTGGTGGAGTGGATCAACGACAACCAGATGACCCCGCACCTGCTGGTGGACGCCAGTTTGCCGGGCGTGCAGGTGCCCTCCAGCGCCGTCAAGGACGGCCGCGTGGTCCTCAACATCGCCGAGCGCGCGGTAGTGCGCCTGGACATCGACAACGAAGGCATCAGTTTCACCGCGCGATTTGGCGGCGTCAGCTTCCCGGTGCAGGTGCCGATGGCCGCCGTGCTGGCGGTGTATGCGCGCGAGACCGGGCAGGGCATGGCGCTGCCGGACGACCTGCCGGGGACCGGCGGCACCGCCAACGAAGATGGCGATAACGCCGCCAGCAGTGGCCACGACCCCGAAGACACCCCGCCACCGGCCGGCAAGCGCCCGCACCTGCGCGTGGTGAAGTAAGCGCGATCCCTGTGGGAGGGGCTTCAGCCCGGACGAACGGAGCGGCGACCTGTCAGCTCAACGCTCTTCCGGCTGTGGCCGCAAAGGCGTGACCGTCGCCATCGACGGTCCGACGAAGGACACCAGTTCGCCCCCGCGCAACACCAGGCGACCGCTATGGCGGTCGACGCCGTCGTGCGAGTAGTCGAAGCGGAACGTGCGCTCCAGCCCCAGGCGCCCGCTGGGCAAGCGGCACACGCGCACGCCGATGGCATGCACGCTCTGGTCCAGCCACTGCACATCGGCGGCGCGGCAGGCATTGCGGCCCAAGGCCTCGGCGCGTTCGGCAGCGGCGCGGGCGGCATTCCAATAGGCGAACGCGGCCGCGCCGAAGATCATCAACAGGATCAGGGTCATCGCCGCACTGTGCCAGATTGTGGGAGGGGCTTCAGCCCCGACCAACGCAGGCGCGATCCCACGAGTGACTGAACCGGTTCACCGCAACGCCGTTGCCGTCCCTCGATCCGGCCCCATTTCCAGGGTTCCCCTCCGGTTTCCTCCGCGCCGCGCTACCCTGGTGCCGCGCGCCCCACGAGGCCTGGCATGCACCCGGTATTGAGCCGCTTCCACCCCACCACCGCCCGCTGGTTCCAGCGGCGCTTCGGTGCGCCCACGCCGGCGCAGGCGCAGGCCTGGCCGCAGATCCTCGATGGCCGCCATACCCTGGTGGCCGCGCCCACCGGCTCGGGCAAGACCCTCACCGCCTTCCTTGCCGCCATCGACGGCCTGCTGCGCGAGGGCCTGGCCAACGGCGGCCAGCTGCCGGACGAAACCAGGGTGCTGTACGTCTCGCCATTGAAGGCGCTGTCCAACGATATTCACCTCAATCTGGATACTCCGCTGCAGGGCATCGCCGCGGCATTGACCGAGGAAGGCCTGCCGCCGGTCGAGATCCGCGCCGCCGTGCGCACCGGAGATACCCCGCAGCGCGAGCGCGCGCAGGCACGCAAGCGGCCGCCGCACATCCTGGTGACCACGCCGGAATCGCTGTACGTACTACTCGGTTCGGCGTCCGGGCGCGAGGCACTGCGCCACGTGCGCAGCGTCATCGTCGACGAGATCCACGCCGTCGCCGCCGACAAGCGCGGCAGCCACCTGGCCCTCACCCTGGAGCGGTTGCAGGCACTAGCCGCGCAGCCGGTTCAGCGCATCGGCCTGTCGGCCACGCAAAAGCCGATCGACGCGGTGGCGCGCTTCCTGGTCGGCGCGGCCCACGTCCACGGCGATGTGCCCGACTGCGCCATCGTCGATATCGGCTACACCCGCCAGCGCGACCTTGCGCTGGGCCTGCCGCCGACGCCGCTCTCGGCGGTGATGTCCAACGACCAATGGCAGCAGGTGTACGAGGAAGTGGCCACGCTGGCGCGCGCGCATCGCACCACGCTGGTGTTCGTCAACACCCGGCGCATGGCCGAGCGCGCGTCCCGGCACCTGGGCGAACTGCTCGGCGCCACCCGCGTCGCCGCCCACCACGGCAGTCTGTCGCGCGAGACCCGGCTGTCGGCCGAGCGCCGGCTCAAGGCCGGCGAGCTCACCGTGCTGGTGGCAACCGCTTCGCTGGAACTGGGCCTGGACATCGGCGATGTCGACCTGGTGGTGCAGCTCGGCTCGCCACGCTCGATCGCCACGTTCCTGCAGCGCGCCGGCCGTTCCGGCCATGCCGTGGGTGGCACGCCGAAAGCGCGGCTGTTCCCGGCCTCGCGCGACGAACTGGTCGAATGCGCCGCATTGCTCGATGCCGTGCGCCGTGGCGAACTCGATGCGCTGCGCCTGCCGGCAGCGCCGATCGACGTGCTGGCGCAGCAGATCGTCGCCGAGGTGGCCTGCCAGGACTGGGACGAAGACGCGCTGTATGCGCTGGTCACCCGTGCCTGGCCCTACGCGCAACTGCCGCGCGAACGTTTCGCCGAAGTCGTGCGGATGCTGGTGGAAGGCTTCAGCACGCGGCTTGGCCCGCGCGGCAGCTACGTGCATCGCGACGCGGTCAATCGCCAGCTGCATGCCCGCCGTGGCGCGCGCATGACCGCGCTGACATCCGGCGGCACCATCCCCGAGACCGGCGACTACAGCGTGGTGCTGGAGCCGCAGGCGCAGAACATCGGCACGGTCAACGAAGATTTCGCGGTCGAAAGCCTGGCTGGCGATGTGTTCCAGCTCGGCAATGCCAGCTACCGCATCCTGCGGGTCGAGCCGGGCCGGCTGCGGGTGGAGGACGCGCGCGGACAGCCGCCGAATATTCCGTTCTGGCTAGGGGAGGCGCCCGGGCGCACCGACGAGCTCTCGCATGCGGTGGCACGCCTGCGCGAAGCGGTCGCCACGCGCCTGCACCGCGACGGCCGCGAGGCGACGCTGGCCTGGCTGGCCGAGGACTGTGCTTTCGGTGCCGAGGCCGCGCGCCAGTTGCTCGACTACCTGGCCCATGCCGAAGCCGCGCTCGGCGCACTGCCGACCCAGCATCGCATCGTGATGGAGCGCTTCTTCGACGACAGCGGCGGCACCCAGCTGGTCATCCATACCCCGTTCGGCAGCCGCATCAACCGCGCCTGGGGCCTGGCGCTGCGCAAGCGCTTCTGCCGCACCTTCAATTTCGAACTGCAGGCCGCGGCCACCGAAGACGCCATCGTCCTGTCGCTGTCCACCAGCCACAGCTTCGACCTGCTCGATGTCTCGCGCTACCTGCACTCTTCGTCCGCCGAACATGTGCTGGTGCAGGCCTTGCTCGATGCGCCCCTGTTCGGCGTGCGCTGGCGCTGGAACGCGACCAACGCGATGGCGCTGCCGCGCTTCACCGGTGGGCGCAAGGTCGCGCCGCAATTGCAGCGGATGAAGTCCGAAGATCTGTTGGCCACGGTATTTCCCGACCAGGTCGCCTGCGCCGAGAACCTGGTGGGCGAGCGCGAAGTGCCGGAGCACCCGCTGGTCGAGCAGACCCTGCACGACTGCCTGCACGAAGCCATGGACACCGACGGTTGGCTGCAGGTGCTGCGTGGCCTGGAGAGTGGGCAGATCGAAGTGGTGGCGCGCGATCTTGCCGCGCCCTCGCCGCTGGCGGCCGAAGCGCTCAATGCGCGCCCCTACGCCTTCCTCGACGATGCCCCGCTGGAGGAGCGCCGCACCCAGGCGGTACAGACCCGACGTTATCGCGACCCGGAAAGCGCCGACGACCTTGGCCGGCTCGATCCCGACGCGATCGCCTCGGTGCGCGAACAGGCCTGGCCGCAGCCGCGCGATCCGGAAGAAATGCACGAGGCCCTGGCTTCGATCGGGCTGATTCGCGCCGACGAAGCCGCCGCCGAAACCGGCTGGAACGCCTGGCTCGCGGCCCTGGCCCAGGCCGGCCGTGCCAGCTGCCTGCGTGGTGAGGACGGCCTGGCGATGTGGGTCAGCGTCGAGCGCATCGAAGCGGTGGCGCCGCTGTATCCGCAGGCCACGCCAGAGCCCGCGCTGCGCGTGCCGGAAGAATGCCGCGTCAGCGACTGGCAACGCGAACCCGCACTGCGCGAACTCCTTCGCGCCCGGCTTGCCGCGCTCGGCCCTACGCCGGCAGCGACGTTGGCCGATGCCCTGCAGTTGCCCGCGCAAGACATCGCCGCCGCACTACAGGGCCTGCGCAGCGAGGGCTATGTCATGGCCGGGCACTTCACGCCGGGCGCTGCGGAAGAAGAGTGGTGCGAGCGTCACCTGCTGGCCCGCATCCATCGCTACACCCTGGGCCGCCTGCGCCGCGAGATCGAACCGGTCGCGCCGCGCGACTACGCCCGCTTCCTGTTGCAGTGGCAGCGGGTGGACGCGGACGCGCGCACCGCCGGCCCCGAGGCCCTGGCCAGCGTGTTGGCGCAGCTGGAAGGCTATGAAGCGCCGGCAGCGGTGTGGGAGAGCGAATTGCTGCCGGCCCGCGTGCGCGACTACCAGCCGAACTGGCTGGACGAACTGTGTACGGCCGGCCGCCTGAGCTGGCGCCGGCTGCGCCCGGCCGCGGCCGCGCGCGGCAGCGGCGGCAGCTTGCGTGCCAGCCCCGTGGTGTTGCTGCCGCGGCGAGAGGCGGCACGCTGGCAGCTGCTGGCCGCAGGCGAAGCCGACGATGAAGCCGCGCTGGGCTCGCGCGCGCAGCGCGTAGCCGATTATCTCGACGCCAATGGCGCCAGCTTCTTCGATGAAATCAGCGATGGCGTGCACCTGATGGCCACCGAGCTCGAAGAGGCGTTGGCCGAGCTGGTGATGCGTGGGCGCGTACATTGCGACAGTTATGCCGGCCTGCGTGCGCTGCTGGTACCGGCTTCCAAGCGCCCATCGGCGCTGTCGCGGCAACGGCGGCGGCTATCGCTGCACGGTATTCGCGATGCCGGCCGCTGGGCACCGCTGCGACCCGCGGCCAGCGGCGCCGACGCGCTGCAGGCCGCCGAGCTGCGCGGCGAGGCGGTAGAGCATGTCGTGCGCACGCTGCTGCGCCGCTATGGCGTGCTGTGCTGGCGCTTGCTTGAGCGCGAGGCGGCGTGGCTGCCGCCCTGGCGCGAACTGCTGCGCGTGTGCCAGCGCCTGGAGGCGCGCGGCGAGCTGCGCGGTGGCCGTTTCATCGAAGGCTTGTCGGGCGAGCAGTTCGCCTTGCCCGAGGCCATCGGCCTGTTGCGCCAGGCGCGCCGCGACGGACCGGCGCAGCAATGGTTGAGCGTCTCGGCTTGCGACCCCGCCAACCTGCTGGGCAGCGTATTGCCGGGCGAGCGGGTACCGCGCGTGCCGGGCAACCGCGTGCTCTACCTGGATGGCCTGCCGGTGGCGGCCTGGGTGGCGGACAAGTTCGTCGCCTTGCCGGCGCTGACGCCCGGGCACGAAGCCCAGGCCCGCGAACAGTTGTCTGCGCGGCCGGCGGGGCGGGCCGCGGTGAACGCCTGATCCAGCGATGCCCGCGGCGGTCGGGCGGCCCCTGACATCTGTGGTGCGCCGCAAGGTATTACACTGGGTGCGGGGAAAATCAGGGCTGGAAGCCATGAGCTTGAACGACGCCAACCGGCCCGGTGAGGGGCAGGCCACGCGCGCATTGTTCGAACAGCTGCTGACGGTGCCCTTGGCCCGCCAGCGCGAACGCCTGCGCGAACTTACCCACGACGCACGCACCATTGCCCTGGTCGAGGCGATGCTCGATCGCCACACCCGCGCGTTGCACGCAGACGATGCGCCAGGTTCGGCGTTGCCCGAGACCGAACTGCACGTCGGCGACACGCTCGGCCCCTGGCGCCTGGTCGAACGCCTCGCCAGTGGCGGCATGGGCACCGTGTTCGTCGCCGAGCGCGCCGATGACCTTTACCACCAGCGCGTGGCGATCAAGCTGTTGCACGGCCCGGCCGATGCCCATGTCGCCGCGCGCATGGCCGCCGAGCGCCAATTACTGGCGCAGTTGCAGCATCCGGGCATCGCGCGCCTCTACGACGGCGGCACGACGCCCGACGGCCAGCCCTACCTGGTGATGGAGTATGTCGACGGCCTGCCGCTGGACCGCTTCGCCCAGGCGCAGGCGCTCGACCTGCCGGCGCGCCTGGCCTTGTTCCGGCGCATCTGCCGCGCCGTGGAAGCCGCGCACCGGCACTTGATCGTGCATTGCGACCTCAAGCCGGCTAACGTGCTGGTGCGCGAAGACGGCGAGCCGGTGCTGCTGGATTTCGGCATTGCGCGTGCCCTCGGCAGCGGCGGCGCACCGGCCGATTTCTGCACCCCGGCCTATGCCAGCCCGGAGCTGCTGGAAGGCCGTCCGATCAACGTGGCCAGCGATGTCTACAGCCTCGGCGTGTTGCTGATCGAATTGCTCGCCGACCGCCGCGTGCCGCGCGATGCGTTGCAGCCGCGCGCGCCACTGCCGCGTCCGAGCACGTTGGCTGACGCAGTGCCATGGCGCCGGCGCCGGCGCCTGCGCGGCGAGCTCGATGCGATCGCCGCCAAGGCGTGCGCGCCGGATGCGGCCCTGCGCTATCCCTCGGTGGCCGCGCTGGAAGAAGACATTGGCCGCTATCTCGGCCACCACCGCGTGCGGGCGATGCCCGGCGGCCAGGCCTATCGCTTGCGCAAGCTGTTGCGGCGGCGTTGGCGCGAGACCGGCGCGGTGGCGGTGTTCGCCTGCGCAGCGGTGGGCTTCGTCTGGCAGCTGCAACAGGAGCGCGACCGCGCCCGCTACGCCGCCAACAGCGCCGAGCAGGTGAGCAAGCTGTTGCTGGACTCCTTCAGCTATGCCGACCCCAAGCTGGGCAAGGGTCGCGAGGATGCGACGGCGCGCGACGTGCTCGAAGCCGGTTTGCGGCAGCTGCAGGCGCATCCGATCGAAGACCGTGCCGTGCACGCGAAGCTACTCTCGGTGCTCGGCACCGCGTTCCACAACATAGGCCAGCCGCAACGTGCCGAGCCACTGCTCAAGGCGGCAGTGGATGAATTGCTTAGCCGTGCGGTACACCGCCCGGGCCTGGCCGCCAAGACCCTCAGCGACTGGGCGGTGATGATCGGCAACGAGGATCGTAACGACGAGGCCATTGCACTGGCGCGACGCGCGCTGGCGCTTCGGCAGTCGATCGAGGCGCCGCCGCTGGAGATGGCCGACAGCTACAACACGTTGGGCCTGGTGCTGATCGATACCGACAACAAGGCGGCCGCGGAAAACTTGCAACAAGCGTTGGCGTTGCGTCTACAGCATGCGGGGCGGCTGGCGCCCTCGACGGCGGCGACGGTCCACAATCTCGCCATGTTGGCTGGGCACAACGGCGACTATGTCGACTGCGAGCGACGTTATCGCGACGCCCTGGAAATCCGCCATGCCATTGGCCAGGACGTCAACGCAGGCATGCAGCACTCGCTGTCGGGCCTGTCGATCTGCGTGCGCGAACAAGGGCGGCTTGCCGAGGCCGAGGCCTTGCAGCGCCAGGGGCTGGCGCTGGCGCAACGGTTGTATGGCCACGGCAGCGAGGTCGCCACGCTGTGGAGCGAGCTCGCCAATACCCAGCACGACATGGGCGATTGGCCGAAGGCACGGACCAGCTACGAGACCGCGATGCGCGAATCGGCGGCCACCGGCGGCGAAAACACCGTCGACTACGCGATCAAGCTCAACAACCTGGCCTCGCTGGAAGAAGACAGCGGCGCGCTGGCTGCGGCCGAGCGGGATTTCCGCAAATCGCTGGCGATTCGCTCGGCCAACCTGCCCGACAACGACATCTCGATGCTTCGGGCCAAGTTCAATCTCGGCCGGATCCTGCTGCGGCAGGGCGAGGTGGAGGCGGCCGGCGCGTTGATCGCACCGGCGATGCAGGGATGGGCGAAGCTTTATCCGCCCGAGCATCCCAACACGTTGGGCAACCGCTTGCTGCAGGCGGAGTGGTGGCTGGCCAGCGGCCGCGAGGCCGAGGCGGTGGTCGAGCTCGGCGAGATCGGCAAGCACCAGGACACGCTCAATCCGCGCCGCATGGCCTGGTGGTGCGACCTCAATGCTGCGGTTGCCTTGGCCGACGATGCCGATGCCCTGGTGGTGCAATGGCGTCGACGCGCGCTCGATGCACTGGCGGCCGACCTCGGCCCGGATCATGTCGAGGCCGCCAAGCGCCGGCTCGCCTATGCCGAAGCCCTTGCCAGCGCCGGCCAGGTCGAATTGGCGCAGGCGCAACTGCAGCAGGCCGCCAACGTGTTGAGTACGCGGCTGGCGCCCGAGGCGCCCTTGCGCGGGCGCATCGATCAACTGCGCGCACGCTTGTCCGGCAACGCGCCGGTGCTGGCGGTTTCGGGCCGATGAACGCGGCGGCGGGCGATCGCACGGGCGCCGCGCTGCAATTGCAGCTGCTCGGCGAGCGCGCGCTGCGGCGCGGTGAAGAGCGCCTCGACGGCGCGGTCCACTACCGCAAGGGCTGGGCTTTGCTCGGCTACCTGGCGTTGGAGCGGCAGGCACCGCATCCGCGCGAGCATCTGTCGCAGCTGTTGTGGCCGCAGTTGGCTCCCGCTTCGGCGCGCACCAACTTGCGCCAGGTGGTGGCCGACCTGAAACAGGCGCTGGATGTGCACGGCGCGGGCGATGCCTTGCAGATCGACCGCGACGCCATCGCGCTGTTGCCTACCGCTACGCTCGATATTGATGTGCATGCCCTGCAAGCGGCGGCCGATGGCGCCGACAGCCCCAGCGTGGCCCAGGCCGAACAGCGCGCCCATGCCCTGAGCGGCGAATTCCTGCAGGGCCTGCAATTGCCCGACTGCCAGGAATTCGAAGAGTGGCTGCAAGAGGCGCGGCGGCGCTTGCTTGGCCAAAGCGAAGTCGCGCTGCAGCGGTTGTGTACGTTGCAGGAACTGTCAGGGCGCCTGCCGCAGGCGGCCGAGACCGCGCGCCGCCTGCTGGCGCTGGACGAATGGAACGAAGCGCACCTGCGCCTGCTGATGCGGTTGCTGGCCGGCAATGGCGAGAGCGCGCAAGCGCTGGCCGCCTACGACAGTTTCGCGGCGCAACTGCACGCCGATATCGATGCGCAGCCGCAGGCCGAGACCGCGGCACTGCGCGAGCGCATCGCGCGTGGCGAGGGTGGCGGCAATCGCGAACGCAATGCCAATGGCGATGCCGCGGCGCGGCGCTGGATCAGCGTGGTGTATTGCGAGGTGCGCAGCCGCACCGACGAAACCCGACGCATCGACTGGGCGCTGGAAGTGTTGGCGCGGGTCGGCGACCGCCTGCGCCGCGAAGGCGGCTGGGTGCTGCCGGCCAGCGGCCGCACGGTGATGGCCTGTTTCGACGACCGTCCGTTGGCCGGCGACTCGGCGTTCCAGGCCGCGCAAGCCGCCAGCCGGGTGCGCGAGGCGTTCGGCGGCGAAGTGGCGGTGGCCTTGTGCGCCGGGTTGGCGCGGATCGAAGCGCATGCCGGCGCGCCGACCGTGCTCGGCAATCCGGCCGAATGGGCGTTGCGGCTATGCCTTCAGGCGCAGCCTGGGCAAGTGGTGGTGTGCGAATCGGTGCAGCGGCAATTGCGCGGGCGCTTTGCCACCCAGGCCTTGCCCGAGCGCGTGCTGCCCGGGCTCGGACGCTCGGTGCCGGTATGGGAGCTGGGCGCGATGCGGGACGTTGCCGGGGTTGCGCAGGCTTCCGGCGATTCGGCGGAGCTTGATGCAGCCGCACCTGCGCGCGCCGATCCACACGTAACCCAGCGCGTCGCCGTCTCCGACATCACCGCACCGCGCAACGCCTGGCTGGAGGTCGTGCAGGGCAGTGGCCGCGGCCGGCGCACGGCGGTGGCGGGCGCGCCGGTGGTGATCGGCCGTTCCAGCGATGCCGACCTGCAGGTGCCACACGGTACGGTCTCGCGCCACCATTGCGCGGTGTGGCGCGATGGCACCCGCTACCGCATCCGCGATATGGGCTCGACCAACCTCACCCGCGTCAACGGCGCGATCGTGCAGGAAGCGGCGCTAGCCGATGGCGACCAGATCCAGCTCGGCGACAGCGTGCTGCGCTTCGCCTATTGATCCATCCGCACGTAGGCGTGCACTTCGGCCACCTGTGCATCGGGGTCGTTGCTGCCGCCGCTCATGCCGTCGTCGTCCTGTAGCGACCAGGGCTGCGCCGCCGCCGCGGTCGAAGCCTGTTGCTCGACTTCACGCACGCGGCCATGGCGCGCGTCGATGCGGCCATCGATACGCTGGTCGAGCTGGTTGGCCAGCTCCGGGGTGAGCCCGCGCAGGCGCATTACATTCCGCGGCCGCGCGCTGTAGCTGCCGACGCTGCCGTAGGGTTCGGCCCAGGACACGTTGCCGAAGCACACCCGCACCTCGTGCGGCTGGCCGCGTCCATCCTGGAACACGTAGCGGTCGCCCAGCCCTTCGCCGCGCCCGGCCGGCAGCTCGATGCCGCGTTGCAGAAACGCATTGAGCAAGTCGTTGCCGCACAGGAAGCTGCCGCCGCTTGCGTTGACGTAGCCGGTAGGCGTGTCGAAATTGTCGCCGGGCACGCCGCCGGTGGCGGCGACATAGCGGTCGTAGGCCAGCACCCAGGCTTGCACGTAGTCGTTGCCGAAGCGCTCGGCGGCAGCGCTGCGGTAGACATCGCGACCGACCGCCACCGCACCGATCAACAGCGCGACGATGACCAGCACCACCGACATCTCGACGATGGTGAAACCGCGGGCGCGGCGTGGGGAAGAGAATTCAATGGGCATGGCGGTGCTCAGTACAGGCCGGTGGCGTCGTCGGCGATGGCCTGCGCGCGTACCAGCGGTTCGAGGGTGTCGGCGTCGGTGATCAGCGGCTGCACGTCTTCGTAGGCCTTGTCGGCCTGGTCGCGCGCCTTCACCGCCTGCGCCTGCAAAGCCGCGGCAGTGACAGTGACGGCTACCGCGCCGGCGGTAGCGATCGCCGCCAGGCTCACGCGCCAGCTCATCGCGCCGGTGCTGGCCAGCGATTCGGAAACCGTGTCGGCGGTGCCGCCGGCCGAATCGGCCGTGGCGGCGGTGCCGGCAAGAATCGCCGCGGCAGCGCTGGCGACATTGGCTTCGCCCAGCTTCTTGGAGACCGCCAACTGGTCCTTGTAGTCGTGCAGCGCGGTGCGCAGCATCGACGCGGCCAGCGCGGCGTTGAAATGGGCATGGCCGCCGGCCGAGAGGTTGTCGCCACAGCGCATGCGCGCCCACAGCTGTTCGTTGCCGACTGCCACGACCTGGTCGCGGAAGTCCGGTGCGCTGGGCCGTTGCGGCGAATCGAACGCGGGCGCCGTGCTGGCCTGCTGGCCGCCGAAGGCGCCGTCGCCCGGCAATGCCAGTGCATAGGCGACGTTGCGGCCGAGCACGCCGGGTTGGCCGGGCAGGGTGGTGTGCAGGAAGCCGGCATCGGGAGTGAGCCGGATGGCGTTGCGCAGCGCCTGGCACAGGTCCAGCCCATTGGCGTTGCCTTGCGCTGTCGGCATGGCGATGTAGGACTTCTCCACCGTGACCTGCAGCGGCTTGAAGCGGTCGCGGTTGACCGCCAGGTCGGCGTCGTCCTGGACCTCGGCTTGCGGACGCCGCAACACGCCATAGCGCACCCGCCGCGCCGACAGATCCGGCAGGCCGAGGCTGCGATACGGCAGTATCCCGACCTGGCCCAGGCTGCAGTCCTCGGCGCCATTGCCACCGGCTGCTGCCGGGCAGGGCAAGCGACTGTTGACCATGGCGAAGGTGAGCAGCGCTTCGTCCGCTCGCTGCAGCAATTCGCGCTGGGCACCGCCGCGGTGTTCCTGCGCGGCCTGGCCGAGGAAGCGCAACAGCAGCAGCGACACCAGGCCGAGCACGACCAGCGAGACGCTCAGTTCGAGCAGCGAGAAGCCGTCCTGCCGCCTCATGGCTGCAACCCCGCGGCGTCGAGTTGCAAGGCGCGTTGCAGGGTCTGGCCATAGAGCGTGTGCATGCGGTTCACCGTGGCAATGGCGGCGGTTTCCTGTTCGCGCGCGGTCTGCAGGTCGTCCTCGGCGTCCTTGCGCGCTTGCACGGCCTGGTCGAGGTTGTAGATGGCGATGGCCAGCTGCGCGGTGGCAGTGACGTGGGCGGTGATGCCGGTGGCGATGCTCAGGCCCTCCGGCGGCCAGCCGGCGGCTTCCTGCAGGATGGCGATGGCTTCCAGCACCACGCCGTAGGCGACGTCGAAGCCGGCAAAGACCTCGTTCGCCTTGGCCTGCTCCAGGTTCATCTGCGCGACCTGGATGCCGAAGGTGCGGAAATCCTTGTAGCGGCGAGCCACCCGTTCCATGTCGCAGGCCGCACGCGCTGCGCGCGCGGCGCCCTGCACGCGCGCGACGCGGTCCGGGCATTGCAACCGGCTGGCGAATTCGTTGGGCCCCACCGCCAGGACCCGGCGCGTACCGATGTCGATGCTACCGGGCAAGACGAAGTCTTCGTCGGCGCGTTCATTGCCCGGCCCGCCGCGCGACATCAGCGCGAACGCGGTCGGGATGTTCTGCATGCCGGCCAGGCTGCTCAAGGCCTCGGCCTTGAGCGCCATGCACAGGTCCAGGCCGTTGACCTGGGTCGAAGCGGTGGCCGCGCCGCCTTCGCTGGCCGCGGGCAGGGTCGGCTCGAAGCGGTTGTAGGCGGCCTGCGTCAACGCCGGCTGCACCTGGTAGCGCAGCTGCAGGCGCGCCGGCAGGCCGAGCTCCTGCACCGGCAGCATCGGCAGGCCGCCGACGCTGACCGGATCGGGCAGGCGATGGTGGACCAGGGCGTAGCCCAACAACGCTTGCTCGGCCTGCGCCAGGTCGCGCGCGGCGACATCGCCGGCGGCGACTTGCGGCGCCAGCGGCAACAGCCGCCACAGCACCAGGCCGAGCAGGCCGAGAATGGCCAGCACCACGCTGAGCTCCAGCAGCGACCAGCCGCGTTGATGGTGACGGCTCACGGTGTGCTCCCCGACTGCACCGGGCCAACCGGACCGCGATCATCGGCAGCGCGCAGTATGCTCTCGGCGCCGACGACCAGGCCGGTGACGCTGCCTTCGGCATCGCCGCCGAGGCTGAGCTTGCGCAGGTCATCGCATTGCGCCTGCATCTTGTCGTAGTCGACCCGGCGCTTGTCGCGCTCGGATTGCGCCAGCTTGACCGCCTCGACCATGCCGAGATATTTGAAATAGGTCTTGGCATAGGTTTCGCGCTTGTCGTCCTCGTCCTGGTTCGGCACCAGCAACACGTTGCAGCCGAAGAGGAAGCAGCCGGAATTGGCATCGATGTAGTTCTTCAGCGGCGGCTGCGGCTTGGCCAGCGCTTCGTTCTGGCGCGTCTGCCAGGTCGTGTAGGCGCTCTGGCGCGCGGCGGTGGCGGTGGCCAGGTCCTGGGTCTTCCAGGGCACGCACTGGCGTTGGTCGCGCGCGGTGGTGTCGGAAGGATCGAACTCGCACAGCTGGATCGCGCGCAACGCAGCGCGGGCGTTGTCGCAGCGCAGCTGGCCGGCCGGGTCGGCCGGCGGCGCATCGGTGCAGGTGGCGACCTGGCTGGCCAGCTGCAGGCTGTTCTGCACCAGCGTGTCGAGCTCGCGCTGGGCGTCCTGTTCGGCCTTCAGCGACTTCTCGTATTCGAAGCGCGCCGATTCGGATGCGCGTATGGCTTCAAGCTTGACCTTCAGGCGCGCCTCCATCGTGCGCTGCCATTCCAGCCAGGCGTTGTAGTTGGCCTCGTCGTCGTCATCGTCGCTGGCATCGGGGTCCGGCGGCAGCGGGTAGTCGATCAGCGGCGAAGGCGGCGTGGCTTCCATCGCATCGAGCTGGCCGCGGGCGCCGTCGCGCTGGCTGATCGCGTTGTCCAGTTCCTGCTGCGCCTTGGCCACGTCCTGCTTGAGGCCGTCGTGCCAGACCGGCGGATCGAGCACGATCAGGTTGCCGTTGGCATCCAGCCCGCGCGAGGTGTAGCCGCCTTCGGCGGTGAGGCAGACGTTCTGCGTGGCTTCTGCCAGGTTGGCCTGGCTGCTCCCCAGGGGCTGCTTGGCCATGTCGCTGGCCTGGATGGTGAGCGCGAGCGCGGCCGAGGTCGGTGCCAATGCGGCGGCGGCCACTACGGTAGCGGCGATCGACAAGCCCACCGCGACACCGCCGGCCGTCACCGCGGCGGTGTACACCGGGATCAGCGCACATTGCGCCCACGGCGGCAGTGCGCAGGCGGCAATCGCCGCAGCCAGCTGCGCCGAAGCGGTGGCCAGGGTCGAACTCGAGTTGGCGACGTTGGCGCCGGCCAGGGCGACGTTGATGCCGGCAAACACCTCGGACAGTGAAGCGAAAATTACCGCCAGCTCAGTGTCTTCCTTGTTGCCGTCATGTTGTTCCTTCACTTCGTTGGACATGTCCACGCCCAGCGCGACCAGGTCGAGCGAAGCGGCCATGAGGTTGTCCGGGCTGCTGGCGTCGGCATAGCCGCAGCCGAGCGTTCGCGCCAATGCATCGAAGCCACGCACGCGCACGCGGTCGTCGTAGTCGGCACTGGCCGCCAGCGCCGGTGATTCCATCTGCGCGGTGCTGTCCTGGTTGTGGCCATCGAAGCGGCCGCCGCCATTGCCGACGGTCGGACCGGCGGCGGCAAGCGCGTAGGCGACATTGACGCGCTGGTTGTCGGCATCGAGCACGTTGGCGCGATCGCTAAGGACGGCGCCGGTGGTTTCGCTCGAGGCACCGGCCAATGCCGCGCACAGGTCCATGCCGTTGATCGCCTTGAAGTCGTAGGCGGTGCCGTCCCACTGGTGCGGATTGAAGCGGTCGCTGGCGCTGGCGAGGTCGTTGCCGCCACCGCGATAGACCACGTAGCGCAACGGTGCCAGGCGCCGGTTGTCGCCGGCCAGCGGCCGCTGCAGTCCGGCTTCGAGCGCGCGCACTGGCAGCCAGCCCTTGGCACCGCTGGCCACGCAGGTATCGCCATCGGGCGCGGTGACCGGGCAGGGCAGGCGTGCGAACGCGGCCGCGTAGGCCACCAGGGCCTCGTCGGCCATCTGCAGCGATTGCTCCTGCAACTGCGCCTGGCGCACCGGTGCCGGCGCGCGCAGCAGCAGTACGCCGGTGACCAGGGCGCCGCCGATCAGCAGCACCAGCAACGCAGCTTCCAACAGGCTGAAACCGCGCGCCAGGCGCGGCGATGCGAACGAGCGGCGGCGCATGGGCGGCGGCATGCTCAGAACTGCGGCGTCGACATGGCCTGCTTGACCAGGTCGTAGACCGGCAGCAGCAGCGCCACGATGAGGAGGATGAACATGCCACCGGCCAGCAGCACCACCAACGGCTTGATGATCTCCGACAGGTTGGTGATCAGCCGCTGCAGCCGCAGGCTGTACTCGGCCGACAGCCGCGCCAGCTGCTGGTCGAGCGTACCGGTGTCCTCGCCCACGGACACCATGCGCACCATCATCGGCGGAAAGCCGCCGACCTGGCGCATCGCCGAAGACACGCGGTCGCCGCGCTCCAGGACCTGGCGGATGGCGATCACGCGGTCGCGGTAGTACTCATCGCGCACCGCGCGCTCCATCACCTTGAGGCTGCTCACCATGTCCACGCCGGCCTTGATCAGCAGCGACAGGTATTCGGTGATGAAAGCCAGGCCCGCCGAGTTCATCAGCGTCTTGGCGATTGGCAGGCGGTGCAGGGTGTAGTGGGTGGCACGCCGAAACGCGCGGCTGTAGCGCCAGCTCACCCAAGTCGCGAACGCGGCAATCACCAAGCCACCCAATACCCAGGCGACATGGCCGGTGAACCACTCGGAGAACGCGATCACTGCCAGCGTCAGCTTCGGCAGCTTGGCGTTCATTTGCTTGAACAGGCCGGTGAGGTTGGGGATGACGTAGTAGATCCAGAAACCGGCGGCGGCGAAGATCGCAGAGAACACGAAGGCGGGGTAGATCAGCGCCTGGCGGGTATCGGCGGTCATGCGCGCGACGCGTTCGACGTGGTCGGCCGCTTCCTGCAGCATGCGGTCCATGCTGCCGGTCTCATCGCCGATCATCACCAGGTTGCGCACGGTCTCGGGAAAGGTATCCGGGTAGCGGCCGAAGGCATCGCTGAGCGAGGCGCCGGCGTCCAGTTCGTCGAGCAGGTTGCGGGCCACGCGCGCGGCGTTGGAGGCGCGGCCGGTGCCCACTTCCTGCGAGACCGCCTTGAGCGCGTCGAGTACCGGAATGCCCGAGCTGGTCATCACCGCCATGTCGCGCAGCATGCCGGCCAGTTCCGGCGGGCGGATGCTGGGCCGGAACAAATGCGCCAGGCTGCGCTGGGTCTCGGCCAGCCAGCCGGGCAGGCGGTGCAGCATCAACACGGTGGCGTCGAAGTTCTTCTCCAGCCACACCCGCGCCGAGCTGTCGTGCTCGACCGCCAACTGGGCGATGCCGGCCTTGACCCGGCCGCTGGAGAGCAGCAGGCGGTAGTAGTAGACGTTCATGCCTGCGGTCCGTCGCCGACCACGCGTAACACTTCGGTCGGCGAGGTCTGGCCCAGGGCGACGCGGCGCTTGGCGAGGTGGACCATGTCGCTGAAGCCGGCCACGTGCGCCAGGTGGCGCACCGCTTCGCGGCCAGCGTCATCGGCGATGGCGTTGGCGATGGCGTCGTCCAGGGTGAGGATTTCGTAGACCGGCAGGCGGCCGAAATAGCCGCTGTGGCGGCAACGCTCGCAGCCCTTGCCGCGGCGGCCGTGGGTGACGGTGGAATGGGCCTCGCCGAGCCAGCGTCGCTCGGCCTCGTCGAACGCCACCGCCTCGCTGCAGAACGGGCAGTTCTGCCGCACCAGGCGCTGGTTGACCACGCACAGCAGGTTGTCGGCGATGACCTGCGCTTCCAGGCCGAGCGGGCGCAGGCGCGGCACCACGCCAAACACGCCGGAGACGTGCAGCGTGGACAGCACCAGGTGGCCGGTAGCGGCCGCTTCGACCGCGGCCTGCGCGGTTTCGGCGTCGCGCATTTCGCCCAGCAGGATCACGTCCGGGTCATGCCGCAGGAAATGCCGCAGCGCAGAGCCGAACTCGTAGCCGGCGCGACGGTTCACTTCGGTCTGGCAGGCGCCGGGGACGCGGTACTCGACCGGGTCTTCGACCGTGAGCACGTTGCGCTCGATCAACGACTGCATGCGCAGGGCGGCGTGCAACGAGCTGCTCTTGCCCGAGCCCGTGGGGCCGGTGATCAACACCAGGCCGGCGGGCTTGGCGAACATGCGTTCGAGCTTGCGCACATCCTCTTCGAAGAAGCCCAACTCGCCCAGTCCGGACAGATCGCTGTGTTCGGGCAGCAGGCGCAGCACCATGCGCTCGCCCATCTCGCTGATCAGGGTGGACACGCGCACGGTGACGAAAGAGTCCAGCACCACCGCGCGGAAGCTGCCGTCCTGCGGGCGGCGCTGTTCGGAGATGTCCATCTCCGCGGCCAGCTTGATGAAGCCCAGCAGCCGGTGCAGCGAAGGCGCCATCGCCAGCATCGGGCGCAACACGCCATCGACGCGGAACAAGATGTGGATCGAACCATCGGCCGGGGCGATGTGGATGTCGGTGGTGCGCTCGCGCACCGCCAGGTGGAGCAGGTAGTCGAGCAGCTTTTCCGGGCTGTGGGCATGGTCGCCATCGCCGGCAATGCGCTTGATCTCGCGTTCGAGCAACGACTGAATTGGATTTTGCGCGAAGTAATAGGTGTGCCGGATCAGCTGGCTGACCTTGGTGAACTCACCCTGCAGGAACCGGCAGCGTAGGCCGCAGCGCTGCAATACCAGCTGCGCGACCGCATCGGCATCGGCATCGCCAAGCAGCACTTCCAGCGCGTTGTCCACCCGCCGCAACGGCAGGAACGCGCGCAGCAGGCACAGCTCGCGATTGAACAGCGCCAGCACCTGCGGGTCGGGCTCGGGCAGGGTCTCGACCGGCGCATAGGTCATGCCTTGCAGCTCGGCCATCACCCGCACGATCGCCGACTCGCTGGCCAGGCCATGCTTGACCAGCAGCCGGCCCAGGCGCAGGCCTTCGACCGCGTGCTTCTGCAAGGCGTATTGCAACTGCGCGCCGTTGAGCTGGCCGCGTTCGAGCAGGATCTCGCCAAGGCGGTTCAAATTGCCGGCGGGATTGCCGGCCGCCGCGCTGATGGCGCGGGGAGTGACGTCAACGGCGGACATGCGCGGCTCCGGAGGCGGGCGCCGAGGCTTCGGCCGACGGTGCGGCGGAGAGCAACAGCAAGGTCAGGGGATCGGCCTCGCCGGTGGCCGGCAGGCCGTGGCGATGCTGGAAGCGGGACAAAGCCGCGCGCGTGTCGGGGCCGTAGCGGCCGTCGACGAAGCCGGCGTCCAGTTGCGGTTCGTTCGCGGCCAGGGCGCGCTGCAGCGCGCGCGTGCGCGTCGCCGGCTCACTCGGCAAAGGATCGCGCCAGGCCGCGACCCAACCCTCTTCGCGGCGTTCCAGGCACAGGCCTTCGCGCACACCGAGCAGGGCGGCCTGGGCGGCATCGATGCGCTGCAAATGCAGGTCGGCGCGGGCGAGCGGGGCTGCGCCGAGGCCATCGATGCAGTGCGCCAGCTTGGGCGCGTTGAGGGCGGTTTGAGTTGCGATGGCGGGCGTCGGCGCTGCGGCGGTCGGCGCCGGCGCGCGCACCGTGCGCCAGGCTGCGCCGGTCGCCATCGCCAGGCCGCTGCCGGCCAGCAGCAACAGCGCGGCGCTCAGGCGCGCCGATCCCCAGCGCGGCCGCAGGCGGCTGGCCGAGGCGCGCGGACGAAAGCCCGCTTCAGCGACCGCGGCGGCCAGCAGCAGCGGGTCGATGGTGCCGCCGCCGCGTGCCACCAGTCCGTACAGGCAGCGGTCCATCACCAAATGGATGCGGCGTGGGTTGCCGCCGCTGTAGCGTTGCAAGGCCAGCAGCGCGCCGGGGCTGATGCCGATGCGCCCGCCGGCGCCGGCCAGGTCGAGGCGAAAGGCGATATAGCGCGCGCTTTCCTCGGCACTGAAGGGCAGCAGTTCGATGTGCTTGACGATGCGGCTGGCGAGCTGGCGGATCGCATGCTCGCCGAGATGCGTGGCGAGCTCCGGCTGGCCGACCAGCACGATCTGCAGCAGCTTTTCCTGGCCGCTTTCCAGGCTGCTCAACAGGCGCAGCAGCTCCAGGCTTTCCAAGGTGAGGTTTTGCGCGTCGTCGATGATGAGCACGCTGGTGCTGCCGGCCTGCCAGCGCCGCAGCAGGAAAGCATCGAGACGGTTGAGGTCGCTGGCGGTGTCCTCGCCGGGTTCCAGGCCGAAATCGCGCAGCACCGCCGCCAGCAGCTGCGGCCCCTGCAGGAAGGTATTGAGGACCAGCGAGACCACCGCGCCTTCGGCCTCGACCGCGGCGATCAGTCGCCGCACGAAGGTGCTCTTGCCCATGCCGACTTCGCCGGTGAGCAAGACGAAGCCCTTGCGTGCGAGCAGGCAGTGCGCCGCCTCGGCCAGTTCGCGTTGCAGTGCCTGGGTGTGAAAGTAGGCCTGGGCGTCGGGCGTGGGCGGAAACGGCGAGCGCTGCAGGCCCAGGGCCTGCAGGTAGCCGCTGGCGTGCAGGTTGCCGCTCACGGCGGGACTCCGACCTCGGCCACGGCACGGGCCAGGGCCTGGCGTTCGTTGTCGTTGGCGTCGTTGTCGTTGCCTTGCAATTGGCGCAGGCGCTGGCGCGCTTCGTCGAGCTGGCCGCTGCCGGCTTCGAGCAGGGCCAGGTTGATCGCCGCGCCGCGATCGCCGGGCATGCGCGCGACGATCTCGCGGTACAGCGGCAGTGCCTGCTCGCTGTCTCCGCGGCGCTGCGCCAGCCAGGCCTGCATGCGCAGCAGGGTCAGGCTGCGCGGCGGCAGCACGTGCTGCAGCTGCTGCAGTTCGTGCTCGGCCTTGTTGAAATCACTTGCCTCGATCGCGGCCGCGAGTGCATCGACATGACGCGCCACGGCGGCGGGGTCGGGTTCGTCGGCATCGCGGCTCGCGGCCGGCGCGGCGTCGCGCACGACCAGGCTGCCGGCGGGCAAGGGCGCGAAGCCGTGGGTTGTCGGCGGCGTGGCTGCCGCTGCGACCGGGGGCGCGGGTATCGGCGCTGGCGCTGCGGTCGCGATGGAGTCGGTCGGCGTCATCGCCGTGGCAAGCGTCGGCGCAATGACCGGTGCTGCAAGGGGTGCGGTCGCGATCACCGGTGCGGCGGCGGGTGCCGTCGTCATCACCGCGGCCACCGGCGCCATCGTCGGCAAGGTGGGGGCCACTTCCGGTACGGTCACCGGTGCCGACGACCCCGCCACGACGGCGCCACCCAGCAGCACGCCGGCACCCAGCCACAACCCGGCCGGCCAGAGCGCGGCGCGCAAGCGGTGCCCCCGCGGGCCAGCGCCGGCCGGCATCGGCCGCTCGCCATCGAGCGTGCGCAGGGCGGCGAACATCAGGCTCATATCACCGTCACCCGCAGCACCATCACCAGCTCGCGGCTCTTGTGGGTGCGCGCTTCGGCACCGAACAGTTTGCCCAGGCCGGGTACGTCGGACAGGCCGGGCACGCCGTTGTCGGTGTTCTGGTCCTGCTGGTCGATCAAGCCGCCGATCAGCACGGTGTTGCCGTCGCGCAGGTTGAGCGTGGTGGTCATACCCTTGAAGCTGATGCGCGGCAGCGTTACCGAGTTGCCGTTGCCCACTTCCACCAGCGCCAGGCTGGCTTCATCGACCTCGGTCTGCATCGGGTGCACCAGCAGTTCGACATTGCCGTCGTTGCGGATCAGCGGCGCCACGCCGATGACCACGCCGGCGAACAGCGATTCGGTCTGCACGTCAGAGGAGGTGTTGGTGGCGCCGCCGCCCGGGTTGCTGAAGCTGGTGGTGGACTTGCTGACATAGCGAATGTTGCGGCCCACGCTGAGATAGGCCGGGGTTCCGTTGCGCACGCGCACGCTGGGGTTGGACAGCACCTTGACGTGGCCGAACGAGCGCAGCACGTTCAACGCGGTGGAGAAGGTGTCGCCGACATAGCCAATGCCGGTGCCGCGGCCGAGGGCGGTGCCGATGGTCTGGCGCGGGATGGTGAGCAGGCGGCCGAGTGAATCGTGGTTGGCGCCCGGCAGCGAGCCGCTGATCGGGTCCAGGCTGATCGGCGCGTCGCCGACGATGCCGGCGACACGGTTCTTCAGCAGGTTCCAATCCACGCCGTACTGGAACTGATCGTTGAGCGACACGTCGATCAGCTGCGCTTCGACCAGCACCTGCCGTGCCAGCATCGCCTTGTTGCGCTCGACCAGGTCGGCGACCGCGCGTACCTGCGAGGGCCGTGCGCGCACGTACAGCGAGCCGGTGAGCGGATCCAGGCTGAAGCGCGCCGCTTCGCGCGGCGGTCCTTCGCCCTTGGTGGCCTGGTCTTCGCGCAGCACTGCCTCGACCGAGGCGCCGAGCTGCTTGTACGGGTCGTTCTGCTTGCCCACGGTGCCGTCCATCACCAGCTTGCCGCGCAGCGAATCGCCACCGCCGGCACCACTGCTGCCGGCGCCGAAGACATCGCCGCCGGTGCTCATGTCCAAGGACGTGGTCGTGTTGAGCATCTCGACGTTGAACACGCGTTCTTCCATCGGGCTGACCACCAGCGCGCCGCCGCGGGTTTCGCCGTAGAGGTCGAAGGCGGTGAGGATGTGGTTGTAGACCTCGCGCGCGGTGACGTTCTTCAGGAACAGGCTGGCGCGCTGATCGCGGGCGAGCACGTCGGGATCGACGATCAGATTCATGCCGAGCTGTTCGGCCAGCGCCCACAACAGGCCACCGACGCTGGCGTCGTTCATGTTGAGGGTGACGATACGGTTTTCGAGCGGGTCGTACTTCGGTGCCACCACCGGCACCGGCGCCATGCGCGGTGCGTTGCGCTCGATCTCCTGGCGCAGGCGCGCATTCTCTTCGGCCAGCTTGCCCGACTCTTCGCCGACGCGGCTGCCGATCTCCTGCAAGGCCTTGTACTCGGTGGGCGGCAGCGACTTCACGCTGCGCGGCGTGCCGGTGCAGCCCCCCAGCAGCAGGGTCAACGCCAGCGCGAGCGGAGCGACCAGCGGAGCGTGGCCGGAACGGGACAAAGGAAGTGCGCGGAAACGGGTCATGGCGGGGCCTGGTTCGTCATCGGGTCTGCGTGGCCAGCCAACCGAGCAGCGCATCGGCGCTCTCGCTGGCAACCACGTCGTCGTAGCGGGCGTCCATCGGCCGGCCGGGGGCGGCGATGCACAGGGCGTTACTGCTGGCCATGGCCTGGTTGAGGCCGTCGAAGCGCGCCGGATCGTCGGCGCGGCCAGTGCCATTGCCGTCGCGGTCGTCGAGCGCGGCGACCACGGCGAAAGCGGGATTGCTGAGCACGCGGCCGCAGCTTTCGCGGTCGGGATTGGGATCGCTGAGGTAGGGCAGGTCGCCGCCCGGCGCACGCGCGGCCAGGGTGGTCAGGCTGGCGCGCAGGCGCGCGCCGCCGTCGTAATTGCGATCTTCGCTGGCGCTGCCGCTGGGTTGCACCAGGTCGGCGCCGGCCGGGCGCGCGACGGCGTAGCGCAGGCGCTGGCCACGATCGGGCCGCGGCAATCCCAAGGCTTCATAGGGCAGCCAGCCCACTTGCGCGCCCGCCGGGCAACTGCCGCCCAGGCCTTCGCGCGCGCCATCGCCGTAACTGCTGCGGTCTGGGCAGGGCAGGCGCTGGTTGCGCAGGGCGAAGGCACGCAGCGCCTGCCGCGCGACTTCGGACTGGGCTTCGGCCTGGCTGCGCGCGCGCCACTGTGCGTAATCGCGATAACTGGTGCCGGCGAGCAGCGCCAGCGCACCGACCACGCCGACACTCACCGCCATTTCCAGCACGGTGAAGCCGGCCTGGCGCGCGGCGTGGCGGCGGTGCGCGATCCCCATCACTGCACCGTGGCCGCGGGCGCCGCGCGCACATCGCTGCGCAGCTGGCCCTGCAGTTGCCGCATCTGCGTCATCAGCGCTTCCTGGCGCTGCTGGCGCTGCTCGCCCGGCGGCTGGGTCAGGATCTGCTGCAGCTGGGTGCCGAGCTGCTGCATGCGGATGCTGATTTCCAGGTTCTGGCGCACCGCCTCGAGGTTGACCTGCGAGGTGATGGCCGGGTCGTTCATCTGCTCCAGCGTCGCCAGCGCCTGGCGCAGATAGGTTTCCGAAGCGACCGAGCGTTGGCGGGCAACACCGACCAGGCCTTGCACGGACTGCTGCAAGGCGGCCATCTGGCGCGCGCGTTCGGGGTCCTCGGTCGTGGTCGTCGCAGCGGGAACGCTCGGCGTCGGCGCGGCGGTATCGCCACGCAGCCACGGCGGTGGCGTCTGGTCGGCGGTGTTGGCAGGTGCTGCCGGTTCGATGGCGGCGGCGACCGTCGGTGTGGCTATCGGTCCGTCCACTTCCAGCGGTGCATCGACACGCGGCGAAGTGCCGCGCAGCACCAGCACCAACGCGATGCCCACGGCGATCGCCGCGCTACCGCCGAGCCACCACAGGCGCGGATTCACGGACGGCCTCCGGCCTTGGCCGGCTGCGCGGTGGCTTGCGCGGAGAACGGCGGCGGCATCATCACGGTGACGGTTTCGCCGGAGGCGGCGTCGAGCAGCACGCGATCGCGGCCGATCGCACGCACGCGGCTGCCATCGGCCAGATGCGCGCCCGGAGCAACCCACTGGCCGTCGATCAAGGCACGACGCTTGCCGTCGGTACTCAGCAGCAGCGTGAGCTGGCGCGGTGCCGGACCGGTAAAGCTGCCTTCGCCGACGTCCTGGCCGGCGGCAGGCAGCGGCTCGACCGCCAACAGCGCCGCACCGGTGTTCGCCGGCGGATTCTCCAGTTGCTCCAGCACGCCCAGCATCTGCCGGTTGCGCTGGACATTGGCTTGCAGCTGCGCCATTTGCGCCGAGGCGTCTTCATCGTCGAAGCGCGACTGCACGCGCGGCTTGGCCAGGATCATCGCACCCACCCACACCGCCACGCCCAGCCACAGGGCCAACGCCAGCAGCGCCGAATGCTTGAGCTTCACGAGGCCTTCCCCGCGGCCTGCGGCGGCACGCGCTTGAGTTGATAGGAGAACGAACCGCCCGGCGCCTGCGCACGGGTGTTGCCGCTTTGCGGGTCCAGTGCCACCGGCACGTAGCCGGCACTGCGCAGGCGCTCGACGAAGCGCGCGACCTGCCGCCCCTGCGCGCTTACCTCGACATCGCTGTTGACCACGCCGTCCACCCGCAGCACCGGCTCGCTGCCGTCTTCCAGGCGCAGGCGCAGGATGCGCACGTCGTGGCCGGCGGCATCGCGCACGCTGGCCAAGGCGGCATGCGGGTCGAGCGCCGCTTGCAGCTTGCCGGCGCGTTCAACGAACTGCAGCAGGCTGGCGTACTGTTCGGGCAGCGCCTGGCGCGGCTGCAGCGTGGCGATCTGCGCGTCGATCTCTTCGGCCTGCGCCTGCAAGTTCTCGGCGCGGTTGTTGGCGTCGTGCGCCAACAGCGTCCAGCGCCCGCCGAGCGCGGCCAGTGCCACCGCCATCACCAGCGAGGCCGCACTGGCCCAGGGCAGCAGGCGCTCGGCCACGTACATCAGGCGGCTGGCGGTGGGATTGACCGCGACCAGCGCGTTGGCGTGTTGGGCGAGATGGGCCACGCCGCTGCGGAAGCGGGCGCCGGTTTCGTCCTGCACTTCGACGTGCGGGCCCAGGCGCGTGCTGGCGCCGCTGTGTACCGAGAAGATTTCCAGCAGCGCCTCGTCCAGCCACGGCGAGGTGGCGTGCACCGGCAGGCGCAGGGTGTCGGGTTCTTGCGCGAGATTTTCCGGTTCGCTGCCTTCGACCGGATCGAACTGGCCGTCGAAGGTCATCGCGTCGTCGTCGAGCGCGGCGGGGGTGTCCTGCCCCAATACCGGTTCAACCCGCAGCGGCCAATCGCGTTCGAGCGAGGCGGTCGCGGCCTGCGCACCGCGCGGCCAATCGCCATCGCCGGGACGCGCGAGCGGCGTACGCGGCGCCAGCGGGCGATCGTTGGCCGGGCGCGCGGTCAGTACGCCCAGCCATTCCACGTCCAGGGTCTGCAGCGCATCGGCATCGCCTGCGCCGAGCTCGCGGCCCACGCGCTCGGCGAGCGAGGCGACTGTCAGTTCCAGATCCTCGCGGGAATCGCTGAAGGCCAGCGCCGACGCATGCAGGATGCGGTCGCGCAGTGAGGCCAGGAACACCACCTGGCGCCCGCCATGCAGCACGATGCCGCGGCCGGGCTTGAGCATGCGCCATAGCAGCGCGGTGGTCGGCACCAACAGGCAATGGTCAGGCTGCGCTTCGGCCCAGGCGAACATCTGCTGCCAGCGGTCCAGCGGTACCGCGGTGAACAGCGCCTGGTAGCCGTTGCCGACCGTGCGGGTCTGGTGGATCAGGATCTTGCTTTCGTTGTCGATCAGGCCATCGGCGCGCAGGCGCTTTTCGATCAGCGCCACCGCATGCGCGGGGCTGCCTTCGAGCGAGGTGACCTGGCTGACGGCGCCGTCGAAATCGCTCAAGGCGACGCTGGCGCGGTCGATGTTCGGACGGCTCTCCAGGCGGCGCACGCGCGTGCCGTCGAACGCCAACCATTTGCCGTCCTGGTGCAGCAGGGTCTGGATACTCATGGCGTTTCCTGCAGCTGCGTGCGGAACAGCAACGGGCCGCGCAAGGTCACCAACAACGGCGGGCTGCGCGGCGGCGGTACATCGAACAAACCATCTTCGGCGCGGGTGACCGAGACCTCGAAAGCCTCGGCGCCGAACAGCCGTGCCGGGTCGCGGGCGACGCCATCGAGCAGTGCGTTACCTTCGCTGCGGCTGATCGGTGCCTGGTTGAGGTTGATCAGGCGCTCGCCCCAGCCCTCGGCGAGATAGCCACCGTTGCTGGCGCGCGCCACCAACTGGCGCGCGCCATCGGCCAGCTGCACGCGCAGCCGGGCTTCCTGCAGCCGTTGCTGCGCGCTGCGCAACGCCTGTTCGCGCTGGCCGACGCTGGCGTAGCCGGTGGCCAGGCTGCCGCGCGCGAGGGTGAACCACACCGCCGCCACCACCAGCGCGCCGAGCGTGCAGGCGAACAGCAGCAGCGAGGCGCGGCGCGATTGCACCAGGTGCAGGAGCAGGGCGGGGCGGACCGGGCTCATGGTCTGGCGCCTTATTGATTCATCTTGAGGTTGGCGACCAGGGTGATCACCTGCTCATCGCCGGTGGTGTCCTCCACGTCGCTCGCGCTGCCAGTGCCGGAGATGTTCTGGGTGTTGTTACCGGCCCATTCGATGCCCGGGCTGTTGGCATCGTTGCCGCTGCGGCGCTGTACGCCCTGCTGGCGGAAGGCGCCGTTCTGGGCGTCGGGCTTGCCGTCGATCATCTGGTCCAGGGCGCGCGCCAGGTCCGGGGTCAGGCCGGCGATCACCATCACGTTGCCCGAGCCGGCGTCGGTGCCCGGCTTGTTCCACTGGAAGCAGACCTGGATTTCCTGCGGGTTGCCGTTGGTGTCCAGGTAGACGTAGCGATCTTCCATGCCCTCGCCGCGGCCCGGCGGCAGGGTGACGCCGGCCTTGCGCATCAGGTCGCGCAGGCTGTAGTCGTCGCCGCTCTGGGCCGAACGCGTCATCTTCGACGGCTTGGCGCCGCGGCAGATCGCGTCGGGCTCCTGCGCCTGCGACATGTCGCCGCCGGACAGCGCATCGCCGTTGCCGTTGAAGTTGGCGCCGTTGACCATCAGGCGCGGCGCGCTCTGGTTGTCGCCGACCGGCGCGCCCAGGCGCTGCTGGTAGGTGTTGTAGGCCACCACCCACTGGTCGAGGAACTTCTGCTTGATGCGGGTGTATTCGGCGTTGCGCTGGACGTCGCGGCCGATCATGACGGCGCCCAGGATCACCCCGATGATGACCAGCACCACCGCCATTTCAACCAATGTGAAACCGCCCTGGCCGGCTTTGCGCCGGGCCATCCCGTGTCGTGCGTACATGCGTTGTCCCCTGGTTCGATGAGCGTTTGCATCGCCGGGCGAATCCACGGCGTGTGCTGCGGGCGCGAAGTTAGGGACGGGGTGTAAGAGCCGCGTAAGAGCGGCGTGAAGATTGGCCCGAGCCTCGGCTAGGGCTTGGCGCGACGGCGGGGCGCGGGCTTGGCTGACGGCCGCCGCGAAACGTGCGGATCATCTTCCACGTGCCAGCGCCACGGATGCTCGGCGGCCTTGCTGATGCCGATGCGGGGCGATGCCACCGGTACCGGCGGCGGGGGCGTGCCGTCGTCGCCGATCCACAACCGCGAGGTTCGCTTGCACAGGTCCAGCCCGCTATCGGCGGCGCTCACGCCGAATGCTTGCGCCAGCCGCCCCGGCCCGGAAGCGAGGAGTTTTGGAACCTCGGTACCGCGCGCGTAGGCCATCGCCTCCAACCCGGCCAAGGGCGAAGCGGCGCGCAGCAGCACGCCGTGCCCCGGCCCGCGGCAGACCGTGTTGATCGCCCAGTGCATGCCGTAGATGAAGTAGACATAGAGGTGGCCGGGCGGGCCGAACATCACCTGGTTGCGCGCGGTCATGCCGCGAAACGAATGTGCGGCCGGATCTTCGCCGCCCCGGTAGGCCTCGACCTCGACGATACGGGCGCGGCGGCCGTCGGCGGCGACCAGGACCTTGTTCAACAGGCGCGGGGCGACGTGCAAGGCATCGTCGTCGTAGAAACTGCGGGGCAGGGGGCGCATGCCGGCAGGGTAGCGGCCTGGGTGTCGAAAGGTTGCCAAGCGTGCGCCGCGGCTGCGTACTTTTACTGATGTGGGCAAGGTAGTTCCTCCGTAGCCGCGCCCTCGCGCAACTGGACACTGGAGGCGACTTTCGTTGAGTTATCCGACCATGACCCTCGCCCGCGCTACGCCCGTCGCACCGCTTGCCTGCCTCCCCCCGCGCGTGTTGTCGCTTGCGCTGGCTGCGCTGGCTGCGCTGCTGCTGGCCGGCTGCGCCTCGACTTCGCACTCGCCTGCCGCCGGGCCGGTGCCCGAGCTCAAGCCTGGTGTGCCGGCCGGCTACCTGGGTCGCGATCTTCCCGACAGCCTGGCCCTGCTGCCGGCGCCGCCGGCGGCCGGCACGCCGGCCTTCGCCAACGACCAGGCCGTGCACCAGGCGGCGCAGCAACTCAAGGGTACCCCGCGCTATGCCCTGGCCACGCGCGACGCCGACCTCGCCTACCCGGTCGCCACCGCCAACTTCGCTTGCGCGCTGGGCGTGCCGATCACCCAGCAGGCCACCCCGCGCTTGTACCTGTTGCTCCAGCGCACCCTGGTCGACGCCGGCCTGGCCACCTACGGCGCCAAGGACCACTACCAGCGCACACGCCCGTTCGTGGTGCACGACGAACACACCTGCCTGGCCAAGGACGAAGACGCGCTGCGCAAGGACGGCTCGTATCCGTCCGGTCACACCGCCATCGGCTGGACCTGGGCGATGGTGCTGACCCAGGTCGCCCCGGATCGCGCCAATGCGCTGCTGGCGCGCGGCCGCCAGTTCGGCGAAAGCCGGCTGGTCTGCAACGCCCATTGGCAGAGCGATGTGCTGGAAGGTCGCGCGGTGGCCAGCGGGGCGTTCGCCAAGCTGCAGTCGAATCCGGATTTCCTCGCCGACGTCGCCGCCGCACGCAAGGAAGTGGCGGCGCAACGCAGCGCCGGCAACACGCCGACCGGCTGCGACGCCGAAGCGGCGGCCCTGGCGACGCCGATGCCCGGGGTGCTTTGAGCGCACCAGTGGGTACCCATCGCGGCAGTCGCGCAGTTGGCGCCTGGCAGGGACTCGGGCTAGAATGCGCGCCTTCGCGTCAGCGAAGGACCACTGGAAGCCAGCCGCCAGGATGCAGATCGCACGGCCGGGCATGTTGTACACTTCCAGTCCCATCCGTGGGGCCATAGCTCAGCTGGGAGAGCGCGTCGTTCGCAATGACGAGGTCGGGAGTTCGATCCTCCCTGGCTCCACCACTATTCAAGACAAGACAGCGTGCCGACGGGCGCGCTGTTTTGCTTTGCGCATGTCGTCACCGGAACGCCCATGACCACCCCCACCAACCCCGAACCACAACTGCGCGAACTGGCGCGCCTGCGGCGTGTGCGCGACCGCATCGACCGCGAGTACGCGCAGCCCTTGAATGTGGAAGCACTGGCGCGTGGCGTGCATATGTCGGCCGGCCACCTGAGCCGCCAGTTCAAGCTCGCCTACGGCGAGTCGCCGTACAGCTATTTGATGACCCGGCGCGTGGAGCGGGCGATGGCGCTGTTGCGGCGCGGCGATCTCAGCGTGACCGAGGTGTGCTTCGAGGTCGGTTGCGCCTCGCTGGGCACCTTCAGCACGCGCTTCAGCGAGTTGGTGGGCATTTCGCCCAGCGCCTACCAGCGCGGCGAGGCCCAGGCCACCGCCGGCATGCCCTCGTGCGTGGCGCGCCAGGTCACGCGACCGATCAGGAATCGAGAAGCAGCCACCGGCGATCCCGACCTAGAGTGAGCGCCCGTGGAATGACCACGCAATCAGAGCGATCCGCATGAACCTCAGCATCCATTCGACCTTCCTGCCGCACAACGATCCCGAGGCTGCGCTGGCCTTCTACCGCGATGTCCTTGGATTCGAGGTGCGCAACGATGTCGCCTATGGCGGCATGCGCTGGATCACCGTGGGGCCGGCGGGCCAGCCGGACACTTCGATCGTGCTGCATCCGCCGGGCGTGGGTCGCGGCATCACCGATCAAGAGCGGCAGACCATCGCCGAAATGATGGCCAAGGGCAACTACGGCATCATCATTCTGGCCACCCCGGACCTGGCGGCGACCTTCGAGCGCATCCAGGCCACCGGCGCTGAGGTGGTCGAAGAGCCGACCGACCAGCCCTACGGCGTGCGCGATTGCGCGGTGCGCGACCCGGCCGGGAACATGATCCGGATCCAGCAGCGCGCCTGAGTTTGGCCGGCGCGCGCTACGCCCTCAGCCCATCGCCAGATAGGCGATGTAGCCGGAGCGCGTTTCGCCGACGGCACGCGCGCGCGAGTCCAGGCGCGCGAGCACGCGGCGCGGCAGGGTGATGTTGACGCGCTCGATGGTGTCGTCGAGCAGGGCGGGGTCGACCTGGATATAGGCCACGATCCAGCCGCTGTAGTCGCCCGAGGCCAACGCTGCCTGCAGCGAGGACGGACGCGGAATCTGCTGGCCGGCGTCGAGCGCGGCATCGATCCAGGCAGTGGCGGCCTCTTCGGCGGCGGCGATGGCGCCGTCGAGGGTGTCGCTGGCGGAGAAGCAGCCGGGAAGATCCGGCACCACGACGCCCCAGGCGGTGTCGTCGTCGCCGGGTTCGATCAGGACGGGATAGCGCATTTGTTGACTCCTATTGCAAACCAGCGATCTTGCGAAGCTGGCTGACCAAGCCCTTGCCCAGGTCTTTCTTGGGGTGGGGCACCGTAACAATGCAGCGGAAGCGCGGGTGGACGAAGACATGGAGTGAGCCGCAGACGCGATCCAGCGTCCAGCCATGCCATTTCAATTCCTTGATTAGATCAGCACTCTTCATGGGCAACTTACACACCATACACATTAGAGTCAACAGGCTTCCAGCGCCCGCTTTTCAGGGGGCGTAGAAGAGCGATCCGGCTGCGCGCGCGGCAGCGGGAGGCGTGGACTATAGAGGGCGTGCGACGGCGGTTCCGATGCAGAAATGCATCGGTTTTCCAGGGAGATTTTGCTGATATCGAAGCGTCGGCTTCGATATCATCAAGGCGCGCAGTTTCCTGCTCGCGCGCTCAGTTTTTCGCGATCACCGGCAGCAACGGCGTCAGCAGGGTGTCGAGTTCGCGCCGGCGCCACTGCCCCAATCCTGCGGGCCAGCTGGCGTGCTCCAGCAAGCTTTCCAGGTGCTTGCGCGAAGCCAGTACGCCGTCGGGCAGGCCCAGTTCGCGGCTGCGCTCGGCCACCGCTTCTTGCAGGCGCTTGAGCGCCTGCTTCTGGTCTTCGCCGCCATTGCTGGCCAGTGGTGCATCGGCCTCGTCCGGCAGCGGTGTGGTCAAAGCCTGCCACAACGGCGCGGCCAGCTTGCGCGGGGCCTTCGGGAAGCGTTCGAACAGGCGCAGCAATGCCGCGGGGTCGGCTGGTGGATTGCGCGCCAGCGTCACTGCCAATTCGTTGTCCAGTATCCAGCTGCGCGGACGGTCGCTCTGCCGTGCGGTCTGCTCGCGCCAGCGCAGCAACCGCAACAGCCGCAACTGCGCCGGCGCATCGATGAACTGCGCGCTGCGCAGCGACAGGTGCGGCCAGCGTTCGCCATCGTCGCGCTCGACCGAGGCCAGCAGGCGCTCCGCATCTTCGGCCAGCCACTCGCGCCGGCCCAGCTCGCCCAGTTTGGCGTCGAGCGCATCGTGCAGTGCGAACAGGTAGCGAACGTCGTCTGCCGCATATTCCAGCTGCGCTTCGGACAGCGGCCGGCGCATCCAGTCCGAGCGTGTCTCGCCCTTGGCCAGCAGGGTGCCGGTAATTTCGCTCACCAGCTTCTGGTAGCCCATGCCGGCGCCGGTGCCGGCCAGCGCGGCGGCGATCTGCGTGTCGAACAGCGGCCGCGGCAGCACGCCGCAGGTGCACTTGAAGGTCACCAGGTCTTCGCTGGCGCTGTGCATGACCTTGACGATGTCCGGCGCCACCAGCCAGGGCTTGAGCGCCTCGCTCATGCCGGGGATCAGTGGGTCGATCAGCAGGATCTCCTCGCCAACGGCCATCTGCACCAGGGCAAGTTGCGGCCAGTACGTGCGCTCGCGAATGAACTCGGTGTCCAGGCCGATGCGCGCCGGCCGCTGTTGCAGGCGTTGCGCCAGTTCGTCGGGATGTTGGATCCAGTGCGGCACGGAAGTATTCAAGGCGACGCTGCGTTGCGCGGGCCGTGCAGGATAGCCTAACGTCGCCGACGACCGGTGCGGGCCGGGCATCAAGGAGGCAGGCGCGACATGGCAAGGCGGGCGTGGGCGAGGGCGGCAGGGGCGGCGGGCGCGATGGCGGTCAGCCTGCTGTCGGCCTGCGCGCCCGACTCGGTGCCGCCGCCGGTGCCCTCCACCGCTGCTCGGCCCGCCGCCGCGAGTGCGCGCAACCCGAAGCCGAGCGTGAGCATCGGCGAAGCCGGCGGCGAGACCGTGCAGCAATGGCAGCCGCCGGCGGTCGCGCTCGGTGAGGAGGATGGCGAGCAGGTGCGCCGGCGCGCGGCCCAGGCGTTGGCAGAGGGGCGCTTGTTCGAACAGCCCGATGCAGCCATTCCGTTGTACCTGGCGCAGTTGCAGCGCGAACCGCAGGACCGCCGCGCGCGCCAGGGCCTGCAGCAGGCACAGCGCCGCTTGCTGGCCGACGGCCGCGCGCTGCTCGCACGTGCCGGAGAACAGGAAGATGCGTTGGAGCGGGCCAATACCGTGGCCCTGGTGGCGTTGACTTTGGCGCCAAGCGACCCGCAGGTGCGCCAGTTCCAGGGTCAGGTCGAGCGCGCCCAGCGCCTGCAGGGTTTCAACCGTGCCGGCGAAGAGGACCTGCGCAACCAGCGCATCGGCGAGGAAGGTAATGGCGCGCTCGGTAATTTTCGCGAGGCCTTGAAGCTCGACCCGACCGATCCACGTGCGCGGCAAGGCCTGGCGGCGGCCGAAAGTGCGCTGATCCGGCGTGCCGAGGATGCCGCAGGCGCTTACGATTTCGACGCCGCCACGCGCTGGTTGGCGGCGGCCGCGCAGGTGCGCGAGCGTGCACCGACTGTCGAGGATGCGCGCGCCCGCATCGAAGCGGCACGGCACGCCCGCATCGCCGCGCTGCACGACGCCGCGCTGCGCGATCTGGCGACACCGGCCGGGCTCAAGCAGGCGGGGGAGAAACTGGCCGAGGTGCTGCGCATCGCCGCCCCCGGCGATGCGGTCGCCGCCGCGCTGCGCGTGCGCCTGGAACTGGCAACCCATTACGGCAGTTTCCGCCCGCGCCAGGTGTTCACCGACGGCATGCGCGACGGCGGGCGCGGCCCGCAAATGATCGTGGTGCCGCACGGCGCGTTTCGCATGGGCGCCGGCGACGACGAGCCCGGCGCCTCGGACTACGAGCGCCCCGCGCACTACGTGCGTTTCGCGCGCGGCTTTGCGATGTCTATCACCGAGGTGACGGTCGGCGAGTTTGCCCAGTTCGTCGCCTCGGCCAAGGCGCGCCCGCGGGCCACACGGCGCGGCCACTCCATCGTCTATGACGAACGCAGCGGCAACTTTGCCCGCCACAGCGGCGTGGATTGGCAGTCGGACTACAACGGTGCGCGCGCCGCGCCCAACACCCCGGTGATGCACGTCAGCGTGCGCGACGCCGAGGCTTATGCCAATTGGTTGTCCGAGCAGACCGGACGGCACTATCGCCTGCCGACCGAGGCCGAATTCGAATATGCGCTGCGCGCCGGCAGCCAGGGCCGCTATCCCTGGGGCAACGCCGGCACGCCACCGACCGGCTCGGGCAACTTCACCGGCGGCAACGACGTCTCCCCGAGCGGCCGCCACTGGGCCAATGCTTTCGTCGGTTACGGCGATGGCTTCTGGGGGCCGGCCCCGGTGGCCAGTTTCCGCGCCAATGCCTGGGGCCTGTACGACATGGGCGGCAACCTCAGCGAATGGGTAGCCGACTGCTGGCACGCCAGCTATCGCCGCGCGCCGGCCGATGGCCTGGCCTGGTACAACCCGGGTTGCCGGCAACGGGTGATCCGCGGCGGCAGCTGGGCCAACTCGCCGCAACAGACGCGCGCGGCCTGGCGGCTATCACAGGACTCGGACGTGACCAGTGCCAGGATCGGCTTTCGGCTGGTGCGCGGCATCTGAGCCGAAGGCGCACGGTCAACCTCCACCAGACTCCGCGACAAGGACTGCGAGCATGCGCAACGATCCCTTCGATGACCGGCAACAGCGCCAGGGCGCGCGTCGTCCCGGCCTGTTCGGCAACGTTCGCTGGTGGGTGTTGCTGGCCTTTGCGGGCTACGCCGCCTACTACTGGTTTGCCAACCGTAGCGAAGATCCCTACACCGGCGAGAAGGTGCTGATCGACAGCTCGCTCGGCGTCGAGGAAGAGAAGGCGATGGGCCTGCAGGCCTACCAGGAGATTCTCTCGCAGGAGCGGCCGCTCGATCCCAACGCGCAGGCCTCTCAGCAGGTGCGGCAGATTGCACAACGGTTGATCGCCAAGGTCGACCCGGTCGAAACCGCGCTGGCCACCGAGCACGGCATGCAGCCGAATCACCTCTCGCGCGGGTTCGAATGGGATGTCAACGTGATCCCTTCCGACCAGGCCAACGCGTTCTGCCTGCCGGGCGGCAAGATGGCGGTCTACACGGGCCTGTTCCCGGTCGCGCAGAACGCTGATGCGATGGCCGTGGTGATGGGCCATGAAATCGCCCATGCGCTGTTGCGTCATGGTGCCCAGCGCATGGCCCAGCAGAAGTTGACCCAGATTGGGCAGATGGCCGGCGCGGCCAGCGGCATGGACGTGCAACAACAGCAGATGGTGATGGCGGCGATGGGCTACGGTTATCTGTTGCCGTATGCGCGCAGCCATGAGACCCAGGCCGACGAGGTCGGGCTGATGCTGGCGGCCGCCGCCTGCTACGACCCGCGCGCGGCGATTCCGCTGTGGGAACGGATGGAGCAGAGCAGTGGTGGGCAGGCACCGCCGGAGTTTTCCTCCACCCATCCCAATCCCGGAACCCGCATCCAGAACCTGCAGGCGTTGATGCCGAAGGCGTTGGAGTACCGGCAGCGCTACTGCCCCGAGGGGCCGGCGTTGAAGTAACGAGAGGCCGCGCTGCTAGCCGATCTCGTCGCGTTCCACGCGCACGGCGATCACGCCGTCGCCAACGCGCGCATTCAAGCGTTCGCCACTGTGCACTTGTGTGGTGCTGCGCACCACGCTGCCATCCTCGCGGCTGACGATGGCGTAGCCGCGCGCGACCGTCGCCAACGGGCTCACCGCTTCCAGTGAACGCGCCAGCGAGCGCAGGCGCAAGGCGTCATGGCGCAATCGCGATTCGAGCGGCGCTTGCAGGCGCAAGGCGCCCAGCCGTTGCCGCAGGCTGGCCAGGCGACGCGCCGGGTCGTGCTGGCGCAGTTGCGCTTGCGCATGCCGCAGCCGTGCCTGCAGGCGCTCCAGCTGGCCGCGTATTTGCGCGGACAAGTGCCGCACGGCGTCCTGCTGGCGCCTTTGCAGCAGTTGCAGTCGCGCACGCGGCGCTTGCGCTTCCAGTCGCAGGCCGGCGCGGTCGGCGCGTTGCATCGACTGCCGCAGCCAGTGGCGCTGGCTGGCCAGCAGCTGGGCCTGTGCCCTGCGCACGCGCGCCAGCAGTTCGCGTTGATCGGGAACCAGCAGCTCGGCCGCCACCGAAGGCGTGGGCGCGCGCAGGTCGGCGGCGAAGTCGGCCAGGGTGAAGTCGGTTTCGTGGCCCACCGCCGACACCACCGGCGTGGCCGAGGCGGCGATCGCGCGCGCCAGGGTTTCGTCGTTGAAGGCCCACAAGTCTTCCAGCGAGCCGCCGCCGCGGGTCAACAGGATCACCTCGTAGCGGCCGCTGGCATCGGCGCGGCGCAACAGCGAGGTGAGCTGGGCGGCGGCACTTTCGCCCTGCACCAGCGAAGGCAGCAGCTCCACCTCGAGCATCGGGAAACGCCGCGCCAGTACGCTGAGCACGTCGCGCACGGCCGCGCCGCTCGGCGAGGTGATCACCGCCAGGCGCCGCACATGCGCCGGCAGCGGGCGCTTGCGTTCGCTGTCGAACAGGCCTTCGGCGGCCAGGCGCGCACGCAATTGTTCGAATTCGCGGCGCAGTGCGCCTTCGCCGGCTTCTTCCAGGTGGTCGAGCACCATCTGGTAGTCGCCGCGTGCCTCGTACAGCGTCAGCCGGCCGCGCGCGAGCACGTGCAGGCCTTCGCGCGGCTGGAATTTCAGCCACTGGCTCTTGGGCTTGAACATGGCGCAGCGCACCTGGGCGCGCGCGTCTTTGAGGGTGAAGTACAGGTGGCCGGAAGAAGGCCGGGTGACATTGCCCAGCTCTGCTTCCACCCAGACCAGCGGGAACGCGCCCTCGAGCAGGTCGCGCGCCAGGGTGTTGAGTTGGCTGGGGGTGAGGATTTCGTCTTCGCGGGCAGGCATCGGAGGATTATCGCCGATCGCTGCCTGGGGGGTGCTGCGCCAGCGCCCAGGCCACATGCTCGCGCACCAGCGCCGAGGCATGTTCCCGTCGCGAGGCTAGTGCGGCCAGTACCGCAGGCGTCGTCGGCGCGTTGCCCAGCGCTACGGCGATATTGCGCAGCCAGCGCTCGTGCCCGCTGCGGCGGATCGCGCTGCCTTCGGTGCGGCGCAGGAACTCGTCTTCCTCCCAGGCGAACAATTGCGGCAGGGTGGCACTGTCGAGATCGTTGCGGGCACGGAAATCCGGCTCGTCGGTGCGCTTGGCGAACTTGTTCCAGGGGCACACCAGCTGGCAGTCGTCGCAGCCGAAGATGCGGTTGCCGATCGGCTTGCGCAGCGCTTCGGGAATCGCGCCTTCGTGCTCGATCGTGAGATAGGAAATGCAGCGGCGCGCATCCAGCCGGTGCGGCGCCACGATCGCCGCGGTGGGGCAGATGTCGATGCAGCGCACGCAGGTGCCGCAATGGGCGCTCGCCGGCACGTCCACCGGCAGTGGCAGGTCGATATAGATCTCGCCGAGAAAGAACCAGGAACCGCCGTCCTTGTCGATCAGGCAGGTGTGCTTGCCGATCCAGCCCAGGCCGGCGTTGCGCGCCAGGGCGCGTTCGAGCACCGGCGCTGAATCGACGAAGACGCGATGGCCGAACGCGCCGACTTCGGCCTGCAGCTGCTCGGCCAGCTTCTGCAGGCGCTGGCGCATCAACTTGTGGTAGTCGCGGCCCAGGGCGTAGCGGGCGACATACGCGCGCTCGCCGGCGGCCAGCGTGGCCCAGGCGTCGTCGTCGTCGCGGCGGCCGTAGTCCAGGCCCACCGAGATCACCCGCAACGTGCCGGGCACCAGTTCCTGCGGGCGCGAACGCTTGTCGCCGTGTTGCGCCATCCAGTGCATGGTTCCGTACAGGCCTTCGGCCAGCCAGTCGCGCAGGTGCTGCTCGTCCTGCGCCAGTTCGATCCCGCTGATCCCGCAACGCTGGAAGCCGGCTTGCCGCGCCAGCGTGCGCACGCGCGCGGCAAGCGCGTGCGGGTCGGCGGTGGTCGAGGGCAGGGACACGACGGACATGGTGCCAAGTATAGAATCCTGGCCATGTACGCCCCTCTTTTGCTCCACGACAGCGCCTCGGCGCGGATGCTCGACGCGCAGGCCACGCAGTCGCTGGGCGGCGACCCCTATGTGCTGATGCAGCGGGCTGGCCTGGCCGCCTGGGAGTTGCTGCAGCAGCGCTGGCCGGCGGCTCGGCGGATCGTGGTGGCCTGCGGGACCGGCAACAACGGCGGCGATGGGTATGTGGTGGCGCGGCTGGCGCAGTTGGCCGGGCGCCAGGTGCGGGTGGTGCATGCAGACGGGCGCGGGCCGGACTCGGAGCTGGCGCAACGGGCCTGTACCGACTATCTGGCCCGCGGCGGCCAGGTCGCGCTGTTTCCCTGCGAACTGGCCGATGCCGACGTGATCGTCGACGCCTTGTTCGGCATCGGCCTGAATCGCCCGCCGGAAGCAGCCGACGCCGCCCTGATCGAGGCCATCAACCGCAGTGGCGTGCCGGTGCTGGCGCTCGACGTGCCCAGTGGCGTGGATGCAGAACATGGCACCCGGCCCGGCGTGGCAGTGTGCGCGAACGTGACCCTGCAGTTCATCGTCGCCCACCTCGGCCTGCACACGGGCGATGCGCTGGAGCACGTTGGCGAACGCGTACTGGCGAGCCTGGAGGTGCCGGATTCGGCGATCCAGGCCATGCCGCCGCGCGCCGAGTCGTGGTCGGTCGATGCGCTGGCCGCCACGCTGCGTCCGCGCCGCCGCAATAGTCACAAAGGCGAATCGGGGCGAGTGCTGTGCATCGGCGGCAATGAAGGCAGCGGCGGGGCGATCATACTCGCTGCCGAAGCGGCGCTGCGCAGTGGTGCCGGGCTGCTGGCGGTGGCCACGCGCGCGCGCCACGTGGGTCCGCTGCTGGCGCGCTGCCCGGAAGTGATGGCGCGCGCGGTGGAGGATGGCGAGGTTTTGCCGCCGCTGTTGCGTCAGGCCGACGTGGTCGCGATCGGCCCCGGCCTGGGCCAGGACGAATGGGCGCGCGCGTTGTGGCAAATGACGATGGATCATGCGGGCGCGAAAGTGATCGACGCCGATGGCTTGAACCTGCTCGCCGCTGCACCTCGCCGCTTCGATGGTCACAGCGGCGGCGATACCGTACTGACGCCGCACCCCGGCGAAGCAGCGCGCTTGCTCGGCATCTCTACCGCGCAAGTGCAGCGCGACCGTCTGGCCGCCGCGCAGTCGCTGGTGGCGCGCTTCGAGGCGGTGGTCGTGTTGAAGGGCGCCGGTACGATTGTTTCCGCACCCGGGCGCACGCCGCGGCTGATCGATGCCGGTAACCCCGGCATGGCAGTAGGCGGCATGGGCGATCTGCTCACCGGGGTGATCGCCTCGCTGCGCGCGCAGGGCCATGACGCTTTCGATGCCGCTACCCTCGGCGCATTGCTGCATGCCGCCGCCGGCGACCGCGCGGCGAGGGAAGGCGAACGGGGGTTGCTGCCAACCGATCTGTTGCCCTGGCTGCGTGCCCTGTCGAACACGCAGCCATGAGCCCGGCGCGCGCCAATGAAACTATCGAAGAGGACGCCATGAAGCACGAAGGCTGGCTGCAAGATGCCGAGGCCACCGAACGCCTGGGCCAGGCGCTGGCGCGAACGCGGCCGCCGCAGGCGTTGGTGGCGTTGCAGGGCGACCTGGGGGCCGGCAAGTCCACCTTGGCGCGCGCATTGCTGCGCGCGCTGGGCGTGCAAGGCGCGATTCGAAGCCCCACCTACACGCTGATCGAGCGCTACCCGCTCGACACCGGCGAGGCCTGGCACCTGGACCTGTACCGCATCGGGCACGCCGCCGAGCTCGATTTCCTCGGCCTGGACGAAGGCGACGTTCGCCTGTGGTTGGTGGAGTGGCCCGAGCGCGGCGCCGGCGCGTTGCCGCCGACCGACCTGCGGGTGGCGCTGGCGGTGGAAGGACAGGGCCGGCGCTTTGCCCTGGAGGCGACCAGCCCGACGGGCCGGGAGTGGCTGGCCCGGCTGGGTGAGACGGACCAGTTAGGGGCCGTTCCTGTCGGGGGATAGTAGGAAAGTCGCCCAGGTCGCGGATATTTAAGGAAAAAGACTATTGCATTCTGGCCGGGCCGGTGATTGAATCCGTGCCATGTCCCCGGCCCCCCGACTTTTTGCCGTCCGTCTGCTCGCCAGCGCCCTGGGCCTGGCGGCCTGCGCGAGCGCCTTCGCCGGCGAAATCCAGGCAGTTTCGTTGAATGCCGGCAGCACCGGCACCCGCGCCGAGATCCGCCTGGCCGGTACCGGCGGCTACAAGACGCTGTCGCTGGCCGGGCCCAACCGGCTGGTCGTCGACTTCCCCGATTCCAGCGCCGTGCGCGGCCTCAAGCTGCCTGCCGCAGTCGGCGTGGTCACTGCCGTGCGCACCGGCCAGCCCGAGCCCGGCACCTTCCGCGTGGTGTTCGATCTGGCCAACCAGGTCGCGCCGTTCAAGCCGCAGATGGACAAGAGCGGCGGCGAAGCGCGGCTGGTGATCGAATGGCCGGGTGAGTTCGCCAGCGGCACGGCGAGCACCGCTGCTGCCACTGCGCCGACGCCGGCCGCTGCCGAGCCGGCAGTCGCCACGAGCACCACTGCCGAAGTGCGCGAGCCCCAGCAAACGGGCGCGGTCACTACCGCCCAGGCACGCCAGGACGCCGCCCGCGCCACCGCGGCACTCACCGCGGCGGTCGTGCAGCGCGCCAACGGCCCGAGCCCCGAGCCGGTGCCGGCGCAGCCTGCCACGCCAGTGACGGCGGTCGCGAGCAGCCTTCCCACGCCATATCCGCGGGTTCCGGTCGCCGCTGCTGCCAGCGGCGCGAATGCGGCCGTCAATCCCGCGAACAACGTGCCGAGTGCGGCGCGCCCGGTCGTGACGCCTACTGCCGCTGTTCCGACAACCATCGCAACCGGCGTACCGACCCCCATGCGCGCCGCATCGGCCTCGCCGCAGGCGATCCTCAATGGCACGGCCGTTCCGATCGCAGCAAGCACGCAGGTCGCCAGTGCGCCGGTGCCGTCCGCCGCGCAAGCGCCGGCCGCTGTCGCCACCACTGCGACCAGCGAACTGGCGCCGCCGCGCCCGGCAATGCCCAGCGACGCCTCGCGCATCAAGATGAAGGCGGGCATGCGCCCGCTGGTGGTGGCGATCGATCCGGGCCATGGCGGCCAGGATCCGGGCGCCATTGGGCCCAGCGGCAAGCGCGAGAAGGACGTCACTTTGGCGGTGGCGCGTGAGCTGGCGCGCCAGGTCAACGCCACGCCCGGCCTCAAGGCCTATCTCACCCGCGACACCGACGTCTTCATCCCGCTGCCGATGCGCGCGAAAAAAGCGCGCGCCGCCGGTGCCGATATCTTCATCTCGATCCACGCCGACGCCGCGGAAAACCGCAGCGCCAGCGGCTCGTCCGTGTTCGTGCTGTCGACCAAGGGTGCCTCGTCGCAACGCGCACGCTGGCTGGCCGACAAGGAAAACGCCGCCGACCTGGTTGGCGGCGTGCGCCTGCAGCAGACCGAGAACACCTTGGCCAATGTCTTGCTGGACCTGGCCCAGAGCGGCCACATGAAGGCCTCCGAAGACGCCGCCGGGCACGTGCTCGGTGGCCTCAAGGCAATCGGCAACAACCACAAGCCGGAACTGGAGCGCGCCAACTTCGCGGTGCTGCGGACCTCCGACATGCCGGCGATGCTGGTCGAAACCGCCTTCATCTCCAATCCGGACGAAGAGCGCCGGTTGACCGATCCTTCGTACCAGCGGCGCCTGGCGGGTGCGGTGCTGGACGGGGTCAATACCTTCTTCACCCGGCAACCGCCGCCGGGCACGCTGTACGCGGCTCGCGCGCAGGCCGAGATGGACGCGGCCGCCGGCACCGTGGCCGGCGGCAGCCGCTGAAGCTCGGCTATCATCTGCGCTGACCCGCTGAGACGGCGCCGCGCGGCGCTGGAAGCCGTGCCTTTGATCGCCTCGCCTTACCTCGCTCCAGATCTGTCGCGGCCGCTGCCATGAGCATCCGCCAGCTGCCGGAAATCCTGATCAACCAGATCGCCGCCGGCGAGGTGGTCGAACGCCCGGCCTCGGTGGTCAAGGAGCTGGTTGAAAACGCCATCGATGCCGGTGCCATGCGCGTGGATATCGAGCTGGAGGAGGGCGGCGTGCGCCTCATCCGGATCCGCGACGACGGCGCCGGCATCGCCCCGGAAGAATTGCCGCTGGCAGTGTCGCGCCACGCCACCAGCAAGATCGCTTCGCTTGATGACCTCGAATCGGTGGCCACGCTCGGCTTCCGCGGCGAAGCGCTGCCCTCGATCGCCTCCGTCAGCCGCTTCACCCTGGTCTCGCGCCAGCCCGGTGCCGAACACGGCCACGCGTTGCAGGTGGAGGGTGGGCGCGTGGGCGAAGTGCAGCCGCGAGCACACGCGCCGGGGACCACGGTCGAGGTGCGCGAGCTGTTCTACAACGTGCCGGCGCGGCGCAAGTTCCTGCGCGCCGAGCGCACCGAACTCGGGCATATCGAAGAATGGCTGCGCTCGCTGGCCCTGGCGCGGCCGGATATCGAACTGCGCGTGTCGCACAACGGCAAGCCGTCGCGTCGCTACCGCCCCGGCGACCTGTACTCGGACGCGCGCCTGGGCGAGACCCTGGGCGAAGATTTTGCCCGGCAGTCGCTACGCGTGGACCACAGCGGTGCCGGCCTGCGCCTGCACGGCTGGATTTCGCAGCCGCATTACTCGCGCGCCAGCGCCGACCAGCAGTATCTGTACGTCAACGGCCGCTCGGTGCGCGACCGCAGCGTGGCGCATGCGGTGAAGATGGCTTACGGCGATGTGCTCTATCACGGTCGCCAGCCGGCGTATGTGCTGTTCCTGGAACTGGACCCGACCCGGGTCGACGTCAACGTGCATCCGGCCAAGCACGAAGTCCGTTTCCGTGATTCGCGGCTGATCCACGATTTCGTTTACCGCACCCTGCAAGAAGCACTGGCGCAGACCCGTGCCGGGGCGGCCGAGACCCAGCCAGCGACGTTCTCGACCCTGGCGCCGGGCGGCACGCCGGTGGGCCTTGCGATCGGCGTGGGCGAAGGCCAGGGCGGCTATCGCGACTGGCGCCCGGCGCAATCCCCATTGGGATTGCGGGTCGATGAGGCGCCAGCTGCCTACGCAGCCTTGTACGGCGCCTCCGCCGGTGCGTCCGCGGAGCCTTCGATGCCGATGGCGCAGACCGGGCTGCCGCCGACCTCCGAGCACGCCGGCGTGCCACCGCTGGGCTACGCCATCGCCCAGTTGCACGGCATCTACATCCTGGCCGAGAACGCCGAAGGCTTGATCGTGGTGGACATGCATGCCGCCCACGAGCGCATCGGCTACGAGCGCCTGAAGAACGCGCACGACGGCATCGGCCTGCACGCGCAGCCACTGCTGGTTCCCATCACCCTGAGCGTGGGCGAGCGCGAAGCCGACGTCGCCGAGCGCGAGGCCGATACCCTGGCCGCGCTCGGCTTCGAGATCACCCGCGCCGGTCCGCAATCGCTGCATGTGCGCAGCATTCCGGCGCTGCTGGCGCAGGCCGAACCCGAAGGCTTGTTGCGCGATGTACTCTCGGACTTGCGCGAGCACGGGCAAACGCGACGGGTGGCCGGCGCGCGCGACGAGTTGCTCTCGACCATGGCCTGCCATGGTGCCGTGCGCGCGAACCGGAGGCTGACGGTGCCGGAAATGAACGCGCTGCTGCGCGACATGGAAGCCACCGAGCGTTCGGGGCAATGCAATCACGGGCGGCCCACATGGGCGCGCTTTTCATTGGCGGAAATCGATCGTTGGTTCTTACGGGGGCGTTGATGAGTTTCAATCATGGGGGGAAATGGCTGGGCGGCTTCCTGGTGCTGGCTGGCCTGGCGGGATGTGGTGGCGGCCAGCAGGACGCACCGCGCGCCGAACAAGCCACGCCGAAGCCGGTCGCGGCTGATCCGCAATTCCTGGCCGACAACCAGGTCTGGCGCGACGAGCGCCTGGCCGAACTGCGCAAGCCCGATGGCTGGACCACCTTGGTCGGCCTGCACTGGCTGGAGTTGAAGGCGCACTACGTCGGCAGTGGCAGCACCAGCGGCATTCGTCTGGCGGTGGGGCCTGAGAAGATGGGCATGGTCCAGGTGGTCGGCGACCAGGTCTGGTTCATTCCCGAGCACGGCGTCGCGCTGACCGCCGATGGGCAGCCAGTCAAGGGCAAGCTGCGGTTTTTCAGCGACCGCGACGAGACCCCGACGGTGATTGGTTTCGACGATGGCAAAGGCCTGCTGACGCTGATCCAGCGCGGCGACCGCCGTGCCTTGCGCGTGCGTCATGCCGACGCGGCGACCCACACCGGGTTCACTGGGCTCAAGTACTGGCCGGCCGATCCGTCATGGCGGATCCAGGCGCGCTTCGTGCCGCACGACGTCGGCAAGACCATGCCGGTCGTGGATATCACGGGTATATCGACCGAGCAGCCGAATGCCGGTTCGATCGAGTTCGAGCGCAATGGCCAGACCTACCGTCTGGAAGCCATCGGCGAGCCGGGCCGGGAGCTGTTCGTAGTGTTCGCCGACCGCACCAGCGGCCATGCCAGTTATGCGGCGGGCCGGTTCCTGGACGTCGACGCGCCGGATGCGCAAGGGCACGTGGTGCTGGATTTCAACCGCGCCTACAACCCGCCGTGTGTATTCACCCCGTTCGCCACTTGCCCGCTGCCGCCCCCTGAGAACCGGCTCGACCTGCCGGTGGAAGCGGGCGAGCAGGATTACCACCGCCCGGACCGTTCGAGCTGATCGATGAGTCGTTTGTTCTCGCGTTGGCTGTTGCTGTTGCTGGCCAGCCTGCTGCTGGCCGGACCGGCGCTGGCGGCAACGGCGGTGGCACCGCCGGTGCCGTTGTTGTGGAAGGTAAGCGGCCACGATGGCGCCACGGTCTACCTGCTGGGCTCCTTCCATCTGCTGCGGCCGGACGACTACCCGCTGGCGCCGGAAGTGGACGCGGCTTTCGCACGCGCCAGCCGCGTCATGTTCGAGCTGCCGGCCGAGCAGGTGCAGTCGCCTGAACTGGCCGCACAAATGCTGCAAGCGGCCACTCGCAACGATGGCCGCACGCTGCGCGAAGATCTGACCCCAGCCCAATGGACGGCCCTGCAAGCCTTTGCTGCGCAGCATGGGTTGTCGCTGCAGGCGCTGTCCGGCTACGACGCCTGGTTCGTCGCCCTGACCTTGAGCCTGTCTGAAATGGCCGCGCAAGGCCTGGACCCTTCACTGGGCCTGGACCAGCACTTCATGCGCCAGGCCGGGGCGACGGGCAAGGCGACGGCGGGCCTGGAGACTGCGGCCGAGCAGATCGCGCTATTGGATGGGATGTCGCAGGAAGAGCAGCGACAAATGCTGGCCGAAGCGCTGGATGACGCGCGCGACGGCAACCGGCAGTCGCGCGAGCTGCACGATGCCTGGCGTCGCGGTGACGCAGCGAAGATGTGGTCGGAAATGGCGTTGGACATGAAGCGCGAGTACCCGGCGCTGTATCGCAACATCAACGTGGCGCGCAACGACCGCTGGCTGCCGAAGCTGGAAGCGCGGCTGCAGGCCGGGCAGGGCACCACCCTGGTGGTGGTCGGCACCCTGCACCTGCTGGGCGCCGATGGCGTGGTGGAGAAACTGCGCGCGCGGGGGTATCAGGTCGAGCGAATCTGCGCGGCCTGCGCCAAGTAGGACGCAGCGCCGCCAGCGCTCGGATGCCGGCTTTTAGCGCCGGGTCTTTCCGCCCGCAGCCGCGGTCGGGCCCGCCGAGGGCGCGCCGCTGCCGGTGGTGCCCGTTCCGGTACCGGTGCCGGTCCCCGGGCCACGGCCGAAGCCGGCGCCGAAGTTGCGCTGGAATTCCTGCCACAGCTCCAGGTTGCGCTCGGTGAGCTGGTTCATCATCGCCCACGGCGTCTGCCCGAGCAGGTTGCCCATCTGCTGGCGGAATTGCTGCTGCTGTTCCAGGAACACCTGCATGCTGCGCTCCAGGTAATTGCCCATGAAGCCCTGCAGCGAATCGCCGTAGAAACGGATGATCTGGCTGAGCAACTGGGTGGACAACATCGGCTCGCCGTCCGATTCCTGGTCGGCAATGATCTGCAGCAATACCGAGCGGGTCAGGTCCTCGCCGCTCTTGGCATCGCGCACTTCGAAATCCTCGCCGTCGATGATGAGCTGGCGCACATCCTCGATGGTGATGTAGCTGGAGATCTCGGTGTCGTAGAGCCGGCGGTTCGGGTACTTCTTGATGATGCGAAGTGCAGCCATGAAAGCAGTCACTCGGTACGGATTGAGCGGAGGATGGCGCAGTGCAGCAGCGCTTGCAACCGCCGGAAGTCAGGGGGGACGGTGCCAATCGGTGAAAAAATGTTGCGCAGCATGCGCTTGCGCGATTTTTCATGCTGCGTCTGAACCGTGCAGCATGAGGTGGCCGCCGATGCGCTTGCGCGGCTCACCAGCCCATGTGGTGGCCGCCGTTGATATCCAGGTTCGAGCCGGTGATCCAGGCCGCTTCATCGGCCACCAGGAAGGCCACCGCGTAAGCGATTTCCTCGGGCTTGCCGAGGCGCCCGGTGGGGATGTCGGCGACGATCTTGGCGCGCACTTCCTCCGGCACCGCCATCACCATGTCGGTCGCCACATAGCCGGGCGAGACGGTGTTGACGGTGATGCCGTAGGCCGCGTTCTCGCGAGCCAGCGAGATGGTGAAGCCGTGCATGCCGGCCTTGGCGGCGGCGTAATTGGCCTGCCCATACTGGCCCTTGAGGCCGTTGATCGAGCTGATCTGGATGACCCGGCCCCAACCGCGCTTGCGCATGCCCTCGATCACCGGGCGGGTGACGTTGAACACCGAATTGAGATTGGTGTTGATGACCTCGTGCCACTGCTCGGCGGTCATGCGGTGGAAGGTGGTGTCGCGGGTGATGCCGGCGTTGTTGACCAGGATCTCCACCGGCCCCAGCGCCGCCTCGACCTCGCCGATGAGCGCGCGCGCGTGCTCGGGCGAGGCCACGTCGCCCTTGAACAGGGAAATCTCGTAACCCTCTGCCTGCATGCGCTGCTGCCAGGCGCGCGCCTTTTCTTCGTTGCGGTAGTTGCTGGCAACCCGGTGGCCCTGGTCGGCCAGGCGTTTGCAGATGGCGGTGCCGATGCCGCCGGTGCCGCCGGTGACCAGTGCGACGCGGGATGTCATGGAAGCTCCGAAAGACGCGGGGATGGCTGGGATTCTAGACAAGGATGGGGCGCGCGTGTGCGCGTGCCGTGGCAATGCTCAGGTCGGGATCGGTGGCAATCGGCGTGGCAGGCGATCGGCCCGGAACCCGGCCACTGCCGCCGCCAGGAACGCATCGACCGAGCCCGCGTGCGCGGTCAACTCCGGCGCCTGGCCAAGATCACGCCACGCGCTGCGCAGCGCCGGCAGCGGGTCGGCGTCGTCCAGCGGGCGCGCCGCCTCGGACTTGGAGAGCTTGCAGCCCTGCGCGTCGGTCACCAGCGGCAGGTGCAGGTAGCGCGGCGTCGGCAGGCCGAGCGCGCGCTGCAGCAGGATCTGCCGTGGCGTGGAATCGAGCAGGTCGGCGCCGCGCACGACATCACTGATGCCTTGCGCGGCGTCGTCCACCACCACGGCGAGCTGGTAGGCCCAGAAGGCATCGGCGCGCTTGAGCACGAAATCGCCGACCTCGCGGTAGACGTCCTGGCTGAGGTGGCCCTGCAGGCGATCTTCGAAGGCGATCGCGTCGGTTTCGTTCACCCGCAGGCGCCAGGCCGGCACGCGGCCGTCGGCGCCATGCAGGCACTGATGATGAATGCCGCCGGCGGTGGCAAGTTCGGCACGGCTGCAATAGCAGGCGAAAGCCTGGCCACGGGCGAGCAAGCGTTCGAGCGCCTCGGCGTACAGGGCCTGGCGCTCGCTCTGGCGCACGATCGGGCCATCATGGGCGAGGCCGAACGCGGCGAGCGTGCGCAGCTGCGCGTCTGCCGCGCCCGGTACCTCGCGCGGCGGATCGATGTCCTCGATCCGGATCGCCCACTGCCCGCCCTGGCTGCGCGCCAGCAACCAGCTGCCCAGCGCCGCGTAGAGCGAGCCATAGTGCAGCGGGCCGGTAGGCGAGGGGGCGAAGCGCCCACGGTAGGAATAGGGGGACATGAAGGCTGAATCGTCTTTCAGGTTGTCGCTTGATTTCAAGTTGACCGCACCGCAGATTGGCCGGACTCGTGTTTTTCCCTTCAAAGTCCCGCGGAGTCGGCACTTCCATGTTCAGTCGTATCGCATTGTTCCTGTTGACCAACCTGGCCGTGCTGATACTGGCCGGCATCGTGATGTCGGTGCTGGGCGTCAATCCCGCCAACCTGGGCGGGCTGCTGGTGATGGCGGCCCTGTTCGGCTTCGGCGGCTCGTTGATCTCGCTGTTGATGTCCAAGTTCATGGCCAAGCGCGCCACCGGCGCCCAGGTCATCACCGAACCGCGCACCCCGAGCGAGCGCTGGCTGGTGGAGACCGTGCGCCGGCAGGCCCAGGCCGCCGGCATTGGCATGCCGGAAGTAGCGATCTACGAAGGCCCCGAGATCAACGCCTTCGCCACCGGCGCCAACCGCAACAACGCCCTGGTGGCGGTCTCGACCGGCCTGCTGCAGAACATGAGCCAGGATGAAGCCGAAGCCGTGCTCGGTCACGAAGTCAGCCACGTCGCCAACGGCGACATGGTGACCATGGCGCTGCTGCAAGGCGTGCTCAACACCTTCGTGATCGTGCTGGCGCGCATCGTCGGCGGCGTCATCGACACCTACCTGTCGGGCAACCGCGAAGACGGCCGCCGCGGCTTTGCCTACTTCGCCATCGTAATGGTGCTGGAGCTGGTGTTCGGCCTGTTCGCGACGATGATCGCCATGTGGTTCTCGCGCCGCCGCGAATACCGCGCCGACGCCGGCGGCGCCCAACTTGCCGGCCGCCAGAAAATGATCTCCGCGCTCGAACGCCTTTCGCTCAACCACGGCCAGAGCACCTTGCCGGCCCAGGTTGAAGCGTTCGGCATCTCCGGCGGCATTGGCCAGGGCCTGCGCAAGCTGTTCCTGAGCCACCCGCCGCTGAGTGAGCGCATCGCCGCGCTGAAGCAGGCCAACGCCACGGTTGTCTAACCTTTAATTTCAGCCGCTCACAAAAAACCCGCCTTTCGGCGGGTTTTTTATTGGCAGGAACCCGCGCTTTCCGCTCCGACACCAAAGAACTGTCGGGCATTCGGCGGCAGGCCCTTTCGGGACAATCGGCGACATGGATGTCGCTGATTAGCCCCCAGGGATGGGTTTACGTGCGTGTCCCGAAAGGGCCTGCCGCCGAATGCCGCGCGATAGCCCATGGCCGCCGCGCTCTTAACCAACAGCAAAGCGACCCGCACTCAGAACTCGTAAGTCATCCCCGCCGCCGCAGGCCCAATGAAGTCGCCCTGCACATAATCCACGCCAGCATTGAAGAACAAGCTCATCGATGCCGCATCGCCGACGAACTCCACCAACGTCAGGATGCCCTCCGGCTGCGCCCGCCCGGTGATCTCGCGGATCTTCTCCTGGCTCTCCTTGGCCTGCACCGCATCGGCCGTCAGTCCGCGGTCCAGCTTCAGGAACGAAGGCTGGAAGTGCGACAGCAACTGGAACGAATCCAGCCCCGAGCCGAACTGTTCCAGGCCCAACTTGCATCCCAACGCCGTCATCTCGGTCAGGAACTGCTGCGCATTGCGCAGGTGCGTGAACACCTTTGATTCCGGCGTCTGCAGCCACAGCCGCGCGCCGGCCACGCCGTGCGCCGCCAGCTCCTGGCGAATCAACGCCACCGTGCGCGGGTCAGAATAAGCCGCCGGACCGATCCGGACCAGCAAGTGGGTGGCATGGCCGGCACGCTGGCGCTCGGCCAGCGTGCGGATCGCCTCGCGGATCACCCAGCGATCGATGTCCGCGATCAGCGCGTGCTCCTCGGCGATGCTGAGGAACGTGGCCGGCGAAATCAGCTCGCCGTTGCGCTCCAGGCGCAGGAAAGCCTGGTACAGCTCGATCGGCTCGCCCATCAGGTGCAGCACCGGCTGGAAGTGCAGCAGGAAGCCGTTGCCGACCAATGCCTCGTGCAATTGCTCGATCCAGCGCTGGATGCGCTCTTCCTCGGCGCGGTCGACCTCACCCGGATCGAACACCTGCACGCCATTGCCGCCCAGTTCGCTGGTCGCGCGCACCGACTCGGTTGCACGCTGCAGCACCTGGCCGATGCTGGCAATCTTCTCGCCGATCTGCACGCCGCCGATGCTGACCGTTACCGTGGCCGAGCGTTCGCCGACGCTGAAGACATGCTGGGCGAAAGCGGCGCGGATTTTCTCGGCCAGCGCACGGGTACCGTGGTGATCGCCGGAAAGGAGCACCGCGAAGCTGTTCTCGCCGAAGCGCGCCGTGCGCATGTCGGCGCCGACATGCGCGGCCAGGTGGCTGGCCAGCGCACTGATCAAGGTATCGGCCGAGTCCAGGCCGATATCGGCCAGGATGCGGCTGTAATGATCCGGCTCGACCAGCAGGAAGCCAGCCTGCGCGCCGCCCCGGCTCGCCTGGGCCACCGCGTCCTCCAGCGCGACCATGAAGGTCGGGCGGTTGAGCAGGCCGGTGACGGTGTCGCGCTGGCGCAGGTCTTCGACCTCGCGTGCCAACTCGGGATCGAATTCCTCGCGGCGGCGGAACACCACCTGCACGCAAGCCTCGCCTTCGTAAGTGGCGGTGGCGAACTCCATTGTCGCCGGGAAGGTGTCGCCTTCCAGGCTGCGCGCATCCACCTTGTACTGCGGTGGCGGTGCCTCGCCTTTGCTCATCGACTTGAGCAATTGCTTGAAGTCTTCCACGTGCTGGGCGGCGATCAGGTCCAGCAGCGAAATACCTTCGACATCCTCGAACGACTCGAACCCGAACATTTCCAGGTAGGCCTCGTTGGCGCGGATGTGCATGCCTTCGTGGACATAGGCGATCGGGTCGCGAGAGGAGGCGATCAGCGCATCGCAGCGGCGCTCGGTCTCGCGCATCTGTGCCTCGATCCGGCGCAGGCCGCGGCGTGCGTGCAGGTCGGTCATCTCCGCGCGCACCACGCCGAGCAAGTGTTCGGGGCGCTGGCGCAGGGCGATCGCGCGGACGCCGTGGCCGGCCGCCTCGACCCACTCGTTCTCGTCGATCTTGTCGGTCAGCAGCACCAGCGGCACGTCCTTGCCGCTGCGGGCGATGGCCTGTTGCACCGCCGCCAGCGGCAGGTCGCGCGAACGCGAGGCCAGGACCAGGTCGATCTGGCCGTAGAGCATCGAGGTCAGGTCATCGACGGTCTGCGGGCGCGAAGGCCGCACCGCGATCCCGCTGTTGCGCAAGGTGGTGACGATGCCCTCGGCGCTCTCGCCGCTGTCATCGACGATCATCAGGCGGAGGGTGAGATCTTTGCCGTTCTGCATTCAGGTGTTCCGGGAGACAGGGTGGGGCACTGGCACGGAGGAGGGGCGTTGCCGCTCAGGCAACGCACGCGACGCAAGGCCGGGCAGTCCGGGGGAACCGGCCGGCAGGGTCCACGCGATCTTCCCCAAGATCCATGAGCTGCTGTAATACACGATGCTGCCGGCCCCCGTCCATGGACACGTCCACGATTGTCCCGCCGGCGGCGGCGCCGGCCGGGGGCGAATTCAGGCCACGCTGCCGGCGGCGTGGCCCGATGCCCAGGCCCATTGGAAGTTGTAGCCGCCCAGCCAGCCGGTGACGTCCAGCACTTCGCCGACGAAATAAAGGCCGGGGACCCGACGCGATTCCATGGTCGCCGACGACACTGCGTCGGTATCCACGCCGCCCAGGGTGACCTCGGCGGTCCGGTAACCCTCGGTGCCGCTGGCAACCAGCGGCCAGTCGCGCAGGGTCGCGGCGGCGGCGCGCAGCTCGCGCTCGTCGAGCTGACGCACCGGTTTGTCCGGCAGCCAGAGTTCGCACAGGCGCTGGGCCAGGCGCTTGGGCAGGCGCTCGGCCAGCACGTTGCGCAGTTCGGTAGCGCCGCGCAGGCGCTTTTGTTCGCGCAGCCAGGCTTCGGCGTCCTCGCCGGGCAACAGGTCCAGGCGCAGGTCGCCGCCGGGCTGCCAATAGGAGGAGATCTGCAGCATGGCCGGGCCACTGACGCCGCGGTGGGTGAACAGCAGCGCATTGCGGAAGCGCATGCCATTGCAGCGCGCCTCGACCGGCAGGGCCACCCCCGCGAGGTCCTGCAGGCGCTCCTGGTGCTTGCCCGACAGGGTCAACGGCACCAGCCCGGCGCGCGTCGGCAGCACCTCATGGCCGAACTGCCGCGCCAGTTCGTAGCCGAAGCCGGTGGCCCCGAGGCTGGGAATCGACAGCCCGCCGGTGGCCACCACCAGCGAGGCGGCATGGAAGCGACCCTGGGTGGTCTCCACCCGGAAACCTTCGCTGCCGCGCTCGACCGTATTCACCGTGCAGTGACTGCGGACCTGCGCAGCGGCCGCATGGCACTCGTCCAACAGCAGCTTGACGATCAACTTGGAGGACACGTCGCAGAACAGCTGGCCCAATTCCTTCTCGTGATACGCCACGCCGTGGCGCTCGACCATCTCGATGAAGTCGGCCGGCGTGAAGCGGGCCAGCGCCGATTTGCAGAAATGCGGATTGGCGGAGAGGAAGTTGGCCGGGGTGGTGCCGGTATTGGTGAAATTGCAGCGCCCGCCACCGGACATCAGGATCTTCTTGCCGACCTTGTTGGCGTGGTCCAGCACCTGCACCCGCCGACCACGCTGGCCGGCGGTAAGCGCGGTCATCAACCCGGCCGCGCCGGCGCCGATGACCAGCACATCGCACTCGATCACGCTCATGCCGTGGCGGTGCGCTCGATCGGCACGACGGTGGCGCTCTCCGACTCACCCAGGAACTGCACCTCGCCGTCCTGGATCAGCACGTCAAAACGCATGCCGCGGGCGATCAGGGCGGCCAGCGCCGCGGTGGCCGCCGGGTCGATCTCGATCACGCGCAACTGGCGCTGGCGCGACAGCGCGGCGCCGTTCTTCTTCCACCAGGTTTCGACCGCCTGGCCGCCGTAGGCCAGCACGATGACCTCGCGCGCGCGACCACAGGCTTTGCGCAGGCGCGATTCGTCCGGGGTGCCCAGGTCGATCCACTGTTCGATCTCGCCGCCGTAGTCGCGCCGCCACAGATCCGGTTCTTCTTCGTTGCTCAGGCCGCGGCCAAAGGCCAGCCGGTCGTCGGCGAACAGGGCGAAGGCCAGCAGGCGCAGCATGAGCCGTTCGTCGGTTTCCGAAGGGTGCTGGGCCACCGTGAGGTTGTGGCTGGCGTAATAGCCGCGGTCGAGGTCGCTGATCTGCAGCTCGGCCTTGCGGACGGTGGCGGTGAGGGCCATGGGGGTTGCCGGGAAAAGGGCGGCTATTCTAAGCGCCGCCGGCCCAGCGCCGGCGGCGACGGGAACGCTTCATGGGATAATTCTGATCCCGCCCGCGAGGCCCGTTCATCCGTTTTTGGGTCAATGTATGCAAAAGAGGAACCCAAATAGGCTGAACTGGTACGAAGATGAATAGGTTATGGGTCGCTTTTTCCCTTAAAGCCTAGTATTGTCCTCGGCACTGTGTTTGCTAGTGGTCACCGTGAATCGTGGCCGTGCGGTTGATCTCATCCGATCCGCTTCAACGTGTGCGCTTTACCAACGCCTGCAAAACAGTCTCGGCTACCGGCTTTTCGGCGGCCGCGATCCTATCCATCCAGGAGTTAGTAATGTCTGATCGTCAGAGCGGTACGGTGAAGTGGTTCAACGACGCCAAGGGTTTCGGTTTCATCACCCCGGAAAGCGGCCCGGACCTGTTCGTGCATTTCCGCGCCATCCAGGGCAACGGCTTCAAGTCGCTGCAGGAAGGCCAGAAGGTGACCTTCGTCGCCGTGCAGGGCCAGAAGGGCATGCAGGCTGACCAGGTGCAGGCGGTCTAATCCCGCCTG
>Ga0160435_1000092_pt1 | contig 52886 bp, 45 predicted proteins | sample HID1973K_E0MG_FD_108213 | JGI IMG/M metagenome (GOLD analysis project Ga0160435, IMG submission 108213) | Enriched mosquito-associated microbial communities from UW Madison campus, WI, USA - HID1973K_E0 MG | ecosystem: Host-associated > Arthropoda: Insects > Digestive system > Unclassified ...
GAAGGGTGCCCGCCTCGGCGGCGGCCCCGCCCACGAGCGCCTGCTGCTTGCGAACCTCGCCGCGGCCCTCTTCACGCACAAGTCGATCAAGACGACCGAGACGAAGGCCAAGCGCCTGCGTCCGCTCGCCGAGCGCCTCATCACGTTCGCCAAGCGCGGCGACCTGCACGCCCGCCGTCGCGTGCTGTCGGTCATCGGCGACAAGGAGGTCGTGCACGTCCTCTTCGCCGAGATCGCGCCGCTGGTCGCCGAGCGTGAGGGCGGCTACACCCGCATCACGAAGGTCGGCAACCGCAAGGGCGACAACGCCCCCATGGCCGTCATCGAGCTCGTGCTCGAGCCGGTGAACCCGAAGCCGAAGTCGGCGAAGAAGTCGGCCGCGAAGGCCGCTCCCGCCGAGGAGGCTCCGGCCGAGGTCGACGAGGCTCCCGCCGCCGACGAGGCCGCCGACGCCGGCGCCGAGTCGCAGGACGAGGGCGCTGCCGCCGAGGCCGCCGCGGAGGAGGCCGTCGAGGCCCCCGCCGAGGAGAAGTCGGAGTAACCTCCGCTGCATCACGTCACGAAGCCCGCACCTTCCGAGGTGCGGGCTTCGTCGTTCCCGCGACGACGAACGTCGCGCGCGCGTGTCGAACCCCGCGAGTAGGCTGGCGCGGTGAACGACCAGAACCCGACCGACCGGATCGGACACGCCCCCGCCCCGGTCCTCCCGCAGCACGAGTCGGTCGCTCGGTGGCGCAACGCGACCGCCGACGACATCGACGCGATCCACGGCATCCACGCCGCAGCGGATGCCGTCGACCACCCGACGTGGATCACGCCGCGCGAGGACATCGCCGACACCTTCGAACTCAGCCACATCGACCACGCGCGCGACACGATCATCGGGTTCGCGGACGACGGCACCGCGGTCGTGTTCTCGAGCGCCTTCCTGCACCCGTCTCGGGCGGGGACCCTGACCGTCCACATCGGCGGCGCGGTCCACCCCGCCTGGCGCCGCCGCGGGATCGGATCCGCGGCGCTCGCGTGGAGCCACGCGCGCGGACGGCAGCAGCTCGCCGAGGCGGCACCGGCGCTCGAGCCGGGCGCCTGGAACCTCGAGCTCAAGGTCTACGGCGAGGAGACGACGCCCGACGTCGTCGCGATCGCCGAGCCTCTCGGCTTCGCCGTGGAGCGGTGGTTCACCACGATGGTCCGCGACATGTCCGGCCCGGTTCCCGAGCCTCCCGCCGTAGCGGGCACGACGATCGTCCCGTACACGGCCGACCGGGCCCTGGATGTCCTCGCCGCCCGCAACGACGCGTTCCGCGATCACTGGGGGAGCCTTCCGACGAGCGAGGAGAGCTGGCAGAAGTTCGTCGGTGGGGAGTTCCTGCGGTCGGATTTGTCGCGTCTCGTCCTGGATGCGGAGGGCGACGTCATCGCGCTGTGCCTGGCATCCGTGAACGAGGACGACTGGGCGGCGCTCGGCGCCACCCACGCGTACATCGACCTCATCGGCGTGGTGCGGGCGCACCGGCGCCGCGGGCTCGCCCCGGCGGTCATCGCCGCCTCGCTCGCCGCGATCGGCGACGTCGGGCTCGAGAAGGCGGTGCTCGACGTCGACACGGCGAGTCCGACGGGGGCGAACACCCTGTACGAAGGACTCGGCTTCTCGGCCACGGAGCGATCGTTCGCCCTCGTGAAGCGGCTCTGATCGGGAGGTCGCCCGCGCCCGCCCGCTGCGGCCGCGCCCTCCGGTGCGGTAAGACTGGATGCCATGGACACCCGCGCGCTCGTCATCGGTGAGGCCCTCATCGACATCGTCGAAGGCGAGGGCATCCGCGAACTCGTCGGGGGCAGCCCCGCGAACGTCGCCGTCGGCCTCGCCCGCCAGGGTCATGCGGTGGAGCTTCTGACGCGCATCGGACGAGACGAGCGCGGTGCGCGGATCGCCGAGCATGTGGCCTCGTCGGGTGCAGCGCTGGCGGCCTCGTCGTGGGGCGACGGCGCGACCTCCACGGCGCGGGCCCGGCTGCGCGCGGACGGGTCGGCCGAGTACGACTTCGCCATCGACTGGACCGTGCCGGTCCCTGATCTCGGTGGCGTCGCCCTCGTGCACACCGGCTCCATCGCGATGTTCCTCGAGCCCGGCGGAGCCGCCGTGCTCGAGGCGCTGCGTCGCGCATCGGGCGGCGCACTCGTGACCGTCGACCCGAACATCCGGCCGGCGCTCGTCGGCGCGCATGAGACGGCATCCGCCCGATTCGCGCAGGCTGCGCGCGCGGCCGATCTCGTGAAGCTGAGCGACGAGGATGCCGCCTGGCTCTATCCCGATCTCCTGCCCGAGCAGGTGCTGGCCGAGATCGCGACGCTCGGCGCCCGGGTCGTGGTGATCACCCGCGGCGGCGAGGGGGCGATCGCCCTCGGTCCCGGCGGCATCGTCGAGGTGGCCGCGCTCCCCGTGGAGGTGGTCGACACGATCGGGGCAGGCGACGCCTACATGGCGAGCCTGATCGCGAGCATCCTCGATGACCCGCAGATGCTCACCTCTGCGCCCGCCCTCGAGCGCGCACTGCGCCGCGCCGCCGTGATGGCCGGCATCACCGTCTCCCGGGCGGGAGCGAACCCCCCGCGCCGCGCCGAGGTGGACGCGGCGTTCTGACCCTGAGGCGACGCGGGAGCCGGCGGCGCCGCGCGCCGGGGCGTCGTCAGGCCGACCCTCAGTAGGCTGAGCTCGTGCGGCTGCGTCTCGATCTCGCCTACGACGGCACGGATTTCCGCGGCTGGGCCCGTCAGCCGGGCCTGCGCACCGTGCAGGGCACCATCGAGGGCGCCATCGCCCGCATCCTCGGGGGTGATCCGCGCCTGGTGGTCGCGGGGCGGACGGATGCCGGCGTCCACGCGAGCGGTCAGGTCGCGCACCTCGATCTCACCGATCCGCAGCGGCACCGCCTGGAGAGCGGCCGCAATCCCGCGCCCGAGGCGCTCGCCGCCCGCCTCACCGGGGTGCTCGGCCAGTACCCGGACGTCGCCGTCCATCGCACGGCGCCCGCCGCCGAGGGTTTCGACGCGCGATTCTCCGCGGTATGGCGCCGCTACTCGTACCGGGTCGCCGACCGGATCAGCGGCTACGACCCGCTGGATCGCGCTCGCACGACGAGCGTCAACGCGGAGCTCGACGTCGACGCGATGGATGCCGCAGCGCGATCCCTCATCGGCCTCCACGACTTCGCCGCCTACTGCAAGTGGCGCGAAGAGGCCACGACCATCCGCACGCTGCTCGAGTTCGACTGGCGGCGCGACGCCGACGGCATCCTCCTCGCCAACGTCAAGGCGGACGCGTTCTGCCACAGCATGGTGCGGGCGCTCGTGGGAGCGTGCGTGGCCGTCGGGCAGGGTCGCCTCGACGTCGCCGACGTCGTCGAGATCCGTGACGCCCAGGAGCGCACCAGCGAGACGAAGGTGCTGGCCGCGCGGGGACTCACCCTCACGGAGGTGGGTTATCCGGCCGATGACCTCCTGGCATCCCGGGCCGCGCAGACGCGCCGGCGTCGTTCGCTCGACGAGGACTGAGCCCTCCTGGCACGAGCGGAACGCCGAGTCAATCCGGAGGAGGGACACAGGTGGGCGTCATAGGCTGGGCGGCGGTATGAAGGTCATCTCGTACAACCTCAACAAGCACAAGGCCGCCCACGAGCTCGAGCAGCTGGTCGAGACGCATGCGGCCGACATCCTGTGCCTCCAGGAGGCCGTGAGCGACGATCTCCCGTCCGAGATCGCGGGGCTCCGGCTCGCCGAGGCGACGGTGCGCAACCGCCTGGGGCTCGCGGTCTACCACCGGGAGAACACCTTCACGGCGCTCGAGGTGCGCTCGATGGCGCTGAAGAAGTCGCTGCACGACCGCGTGCTGAAGCCCGCCGAGGAGCGGATGCTGGGCGTGCGCATGCGCGACATCGACCACGGCCGGGAGTTCCTCGTCGCAAGCTTCCATGCGGCGCCGCTCACCGCGCTGAACTCGCTCCGCCGCAAGCAGATCCACGCCGCGCTCGCCGAGCTCAGCACGCTCGGCGCGGGACTTCCGATCCTCATGGTCGGCGACTACAACTATCCGGTGTTCAAGGAGAGCCTCAGTCAGCGGATCCGCGATGCCGGGTACGAACTCACCCTCAGCGACTCCCGCACCTACACGCGCTACAAGTTCTTCCGCGGGCACTACGACTTCGCGACGAGCGTTGGGATCACCATCGAATCGATCACGACGCTGCCGCAGGGCCGCAGCGACCACCTGCCGATCCTCATCGACGCCGATCTGACGCCGCGCCGCTGAGAGCTCCGCGGCCGAGCGGCGCTGACGCCCCCGCGGCCGGCGCGGCGCTCAGCGGACGGTCGTGGTGAAGGCGGCGTTCCGCGAGGCCGTGGCGTAGCCGGCCTTCTTGCCCGTCACCTTCACCGTGATCCTGTGGCCCTTGTCGGCCTTGGTGAGCACGTAGGTCTTCCCGGTGGCGCCGCTGATCGCGGTGTAGCCGCGGTACCAGCGGTAGGAGTAGGTCGTGCCGCTCGTCCAGCTGCCGCGGATCGCCTCGAGGCGCTGTCCGACCGCGAGGGTCCCGGCGACGCGGGGGGTCACCGTCGACAGCGTGCTGAGCCGCGCGATCTCGGGAGTGGGCTTCGAGACCTTCGCCGTCGGCGCGTATCCCGTCTTGGAGCCGGTGACTTTGACCTTCACGGTCTTCCCGGCGTCCGTCGCCTTCGGCGTGTAGGTCTTGGCGGTCGCGCCCGAGACGGTCGAGCCGTTGACGTACCACTGGTACTTCAGCGTCGTGCCCGTCGTCCACGTGCCCGTCTTGGCGGTGAGGGTGATCCCGGCCTTGGGAGTGCCGCTGATCGCGGGGGTCGTGGTCGCGAGCGTCTTGTAGGCGCCGAACACCTGCGTATAGTACGGGCGGCCCGCATCGCTGCACGCCACGCCGATGCCGATGTGCGTGAACGAGGTGCGCAGCACGTTGGCACGGTGGCCGGGGCTGTCGAGCCACGCGCGGGTCACGGTCGCGGGCGAGTAGCCGAACGCGACGTTCTCTCCCGCGGCGGACCAGCCGGCGGGGATCTGCGACGCGTAGTTCGGGTTGTGGCTCATCGTCGCGTTCGCCGCCTGCTTCTGCGACCACTTGAGCGCCACCGTGTTCATGGCGGCGTTGGCCTTGAGCGGCTTGACGTCGACGCGCCCACGGGCGGCGTTCACGTCGGCGAGGATGCGGGCCTGGACCTCGGCGACGGAGAGCGAGGACGTGCAGGAGGTGGAGGCGGAGGCGGCGGTGACGGGGGTGACGGCGCTGAGGAGCGCCAACACCACTGCCGCCGCCGTCCCCGCAGCAACGCCGAGGCGTCGCCGAGGGCGACTGAACATGGGTGATCCTCCGGGGGGAAAGGATGACTTCTTGTGCCACATTGGTACCACAGGTCACATGCGACACGCCAATCTCAATGTCCGGGTTTTCCTCCTGCCTGGTGTATCTGCCGGTGACACTGCCGCTCTTTTGGTGCTGTCGCCTGTTGTGACGTAGAGTGATCCCTTGGTGTCCGGCTCAGCTGACCCGGCACCGCGAACGTGAGCCCTCCACTGGCGTGTTCCCCCGGCCCTCGGCCGACGAACCACCCCGGAGTGGGATTCACGAACCTCTCCGTTCGATCAAGAAAGCAGCACTACTGTGACGCGCACCTACACCCCCAAGGCTGGCGAGACCCAGCGCGAGTGGCTGGTCATCGACGCGAGCGACGTCGTCCTCGGACGCCTCGCCTCGCACGCGGCGACCCTGCTCCGCGGCAAGCACAAGCCGACCTTCGCCAACCACATCGACACCGGTGACTTCGTCGTCATCGTCAACGCCGCCAAGGTGGCGCTGACGGGCCAGAAGCTCCAGCAGAAGATGGCGTACCGCCACTCGGGCTACCCGGGCGGCCTCACGGCCACCTCCTACGCCGAGCTTCTCGAGAAGAACCCGGTCCGCGCCGTCGAGAAGGCCGTCCGCGGCATGCTCCCGAAGAACAGCCTGGGTCGCCAGCAGCTGTCGAAGCTGAAGGTCTACGCCGGTGCCGAGCACCCGCACGCGGCCCAGCAGCCCACCCCGTACACGTTCGACCAGGTCGCCCAGTAAGCGCCGCCGAAACAGACTGAGGACAACCCATGGCCCAGAACAGCAACGCGGCACCTGTCGCTGACTCGCTCGACGAGACCCCCGAGACCTACTCCACCGAGACCCCGGCCACCGAGGCCGCCGCCGCGGCCCCGCGCCCGGTCCTCTCGGTCCCCGGTGCCGCCGTCGGCCGCCGCAAGCAGGCGATCGCCCGCGTGCGCCTCGTGCCCGGCTCCGGCTCGATCACGGTCAACGGGCGCACGCTCGAGGACTACTTCCCGAACAAGCTGCACCAGCAGCTCATCAACGACCCGTTCACGGTGCTCGACCTCGCCGGCGCCTACGACGTGATCGCCCGCATCTCCGGCGGAGGCCCCTCGGGCCAGGCCGGTGCGCTGCGTCTCGGCATCGCTCGTGCGCTCAACGAGATCGACGTCGAGAACAACCGTCCGACCCTGAAGAAGGCCGGCTTCCTCTCGCGCGACGCTCGCGTCAAGGAGCGCAAGAAGGCCGGTCTCAAGAAGGCGCGCAAGGCACCTCAGTACTCGAAGCGCTAAACCTTCATGGCGCTGTTCGGTACGGACGGTGTGCGGGGGCTGGCCAACGGCCCCCTCACCGCGGACCTCGCGCTCACCCTGGCCCAGGCGACAGCTGTCGTCCTGGGCCAGGGGCGTATCGCGGAGGCGCGCAGAGCCGCGGGCAAGCGGCTCACCGCCGTCGTCGCGCGCGACCCGCGCATCTCCGGACAGTTCCTGAGCGCCGCCGTCGAGGCGGGGCTCGCGTCGTCCGGCGTGGATGTGCTCGACGCGGGCACCCTGCCGACGCCGGCGGCGGCGTTCCTGATCAGTGACGTCGACGCCGACTTCGGCGTCATGATCTCCGCCTCGCACAATCCGGCGCCCGACAACGGCATCAAGATCTTCGCCCGGGGCGGGGTGAAGCTGCCCGATGTCGTCGAGCGTCGCATCGAAGAGGCGATGGCCGGCGAGAAGCTCCGGCCGACCGGCGGCGACGTGGGCCGGGTCGCGAGATTCTCGGATGCCGAGGACCGCTACGTCCTGCACCTCCTCGCGTCGCTGCCCCACCGGCTGCACGGGCTGCACGTGGTGGTCGACTGCGCGAACGGCGCCGCGTCGGGTGTCTCCCCGGAGACGTTCCGCAACGCCGGCGCGAAGGTCACCGTGATCGGCAACGATCCCGACGGCCTCAACATCAACGACGGCTACGGGTCAACGCACCTCGAGCGCCTCTCGGCCGAGGTGGTCCGGGTCGGAGCCGACGTCGGGATCGCCCACGACGGCGACGCGGACCGCTGCCTCGCGGTCGACGCCGAGGGACGGTTCATCGACGGCGACCAGATCATGGCGATCCTCGCCGTGGCGATGCGCGACCGCGGACGGCTGCAGAACGATACGCTCGTGGCGACTGTCATGAGCAACCTCGGACTCCACCGCGCCATGAGCGCCCACGGCATCCACGTCGAGACGACCGGCGTGGGAGATCGGTATGTCCTCGAGCGCATGACGGAGGGCGGCTACTCCCTCGGCGGCGAGCAGAGCGGTCACGTCATCATGAGCGCGTTCGCCACGACCGGCGACGGCCTGCTCACCGGCCTGCACCTGTGCGCGGAGATGGCGAGGCAGCGGAAGTCCCTGGCCGAGCTCGCGTCGATCATGACGGTGTTCCCGCAGGTCCTGGTGAACGTCCGCGGTGTCGAGCGCACTCGAGCCGGGGATCCGGACGTCCTGGCCGCCGTCGCGGCGGCCGAGGCGGAGCTCGGCGACACCGGCCGGGTGCTGCTGCGCCCCTCGGGGACGGAGCTCATGGTCCGCGTCATGGTGGAGGCCGCCGACGCCGACACCGCCCAGCGGATCGCCGACCGGCTCGCCGACGTGGTCCGCGGCTGAGCGGATCATGACCACAGCCCCCGCGCGCGCTCGGTCCCGACTGACCGACGTGGCCGTGCACTGGTGGGAGGCCGTCTCGGGCGGTCGGTTCTTCAGCCTCTGGACGCTGCTGGCCTCCGGCGTCGTCGCGGTGTTGATCCTGAGCCCGTACACCGACCTCGACGGCGTGGGCGAGCACGTCGCCGCGATGGTCGCCTCGCTCCTGGCGTGGGCGATCATCGTCGCGTTCGTCCTCCCCGCCGCGGTGGCCGAACGGCGGCTGAGCCGTCCCGGCGCGCGTGCGGCGCTCGTCATCGGCACCCTCCTCGCGGTGTCGATCGCGCGTCCGTTCCTCAACGACGCGATCGCATCCCTGCTGTTCGCGCACCCCTGGACAGGCGATTGGCTGCAGCGGGTCGCGACCAACGCCCTCAGCTGGTTCACCGTCCTGCCGCTGGTCGCCGTATCGGCGGCGTGGTACGCGGATGCGAAGGAGGCCGCCGGGCGACTGGCATCCGCACTCGCGGTGTTCGACGACCTCCGCGCCCGCGTCATCCGCTACGGCCAGCAGAACGCGGCGCTGCTCACCGACGCCGTCTCGGACGTGCGCTGCCGCCGGGACGCCATGCTGGCCGGCACCATCGACTTCGACGCCGTCCGGGCCTTCGCGGACGACGTCCGCGCGGCCAGCCACCGCCTCGACGATCGGCTGAGGTCACGGCTGGACGGCGTGGTCGACGGGGGCACGGCGGAGGTGACGCGAAGCCCCTCCGTCTCGTTCCTCGTGCGCCTCGCGAGGCCGAACCCGGTGCTCGTCGCCGTGCTCTACTTCCTCGCCAGCACGCCCTACACGTTCGCGCAGGGCGGGGTGCCCCTCGTCGCGGCCGCCTTCGCGATCCTGCTGGGCCTCGCGTTCGGGGTGGACTTCCTCATCCGCACCGCGAGCAGAGGACGAAGCCCCCTGCTGCGGGGGGTCGTCGTCCTGGTCAGCTGGGTGGGCGCGGGAGCCGGCATCTTCGTCGCCGGGGCGGCGCTCACCACCGTCGACACCATCGTCCTCATCATCCCCCTCGTGACGGTGCCCGCGCTCGCCGTGGTCGTGGCCCTCACCGCCGATGCCGTCGAGCGGACCCGCGGGCAGGGGCGGACGCTGACCCACCTGCTCGCGCACACCGCAGCGGTCGCGACGGCGCAGACCGCGCAGGCGCGCGAGCCGCTGTGGCGGGCCGTCGACCTCCTGCACGACCGCGTGCAGAGCCGGTGCGTCATCTTCGCAGCGCGCGTGGACGAGCGTCCGCCGACGCCCGAGGAGGTGCGGCGGTTCCGCATCGAGACCGAAGCGGCCTTCGCCGAGATCCTCGTCGGAGCCTCCGAGCACGCCGAGGTGACGGACCTCGACGGCTTGCTGGCGACATGGTCGGGCATCCTCGACGTCCGCGCCGACATCGACCCGGCGGCCGTCGTCGCGCTGCAGAACCCGAATGTGGCGGCGGCGGTCGGCGCGGTCGTGAGCGAGGGGTTCGTCAACGCGGTCAAGCACTCCGCGGCGCGCGCAGCGCACCTGTCGGTCACCACCGATATCGCCGAGACCTTCCTGACCGTCGCGATCACGTCCTCCGGCACGCTGCGCAGCACCGGGATCACCGGCCTCGGCCTCGCGTCGTTCGGAGGCAACGCGCACCTGCGTCAGGACGGCGACCACGTCGTGCTCGAGGTCATCGTCCCGATCGTCGAGGCCGAGCAGGACGACGCCGCCGGCGCGCACCGGCGCTGGCGACCGCCCACGGTGGCCATCCGCCTGCCCTGATCGCTCGGGCCGGCGTGCCGCGTCAGGCCCCGGGCTCGCTCCACGCGAGCGACTCGATGTAGCGCAGCAGCACGCCTTCGCGCAGCGCCCAGGGCGACACCTCGAGCTCATCCACGTCGAGCACGGTCATGGCGGTGTGCAGCACGACGGCGCCGGCGACGATCTGGAAGGTCCGGTCGGCGGTGATCCCCGGCAGCTCCTGCCGAGCGGATGCCGGAAGGCGCGCGAGCCGGGGGATCCACGATCCGAGGGCGCCGCGCGGGAGCCGCATGGCCTCGTTGCCGCTCCAGCCGGGCACGGGGTAACCCGCGAGCTTGGCGAGCGAGCGGATGGCCTTAGACGAGCCGACCACGTGATCCGGTGCGGGCTGATCGCGCATGAGCTCGGCGACGGGGGCGAGCGTCGCGCGGGCGTGCTCGCGGAGGACCTCGACGGCATTCTCGCCGGGCGGGTCGTCGCGCAGGAACTCGATCGTCATCCGGCCCGCGCCGAGGGGGACGGAGGCGGCGACGTCGGGGAGCTCGTCGGAGCCGGCGGCGAGTTCGAGCGAGCCGCCGCCGATGTCGAAGAGGAGGATCTGTCCCGCCGACCATCCGAACCAGCGCCGCACGGCGAGGAACGTGAACCGCGCTTCGGACTCGCCGCCGAGCACCTGGAGGTCCTGGCCGAGGGCCGACTCGATCCGGGCGATGACGTCGGCGCCGTTGGCGGCCTCCCGGACGGCGCTGGTCGCGGTGGCCAGCAGCTCTTCGACGCGCTCTGCGGCGGCGACCTCTCGGGCGGCGGCGACGGCGTCGACCAGGGCGCGGACGCCCTCCTCCGAGATGGAGCCGTCGGGCTGCACGTATCTCATGAGGCGCAGCACGGTCCGCTTGCTGGTGGTCGCGAGCGGTCTTCCTCCGGGACGGACATCGGCCACGAGCAGGTGGACGGTGTTCGAGCCGATGTCGAGGACTCCCAGGCGCATCCCGCCAGGCTAGCGAAGCCGAACGGGAGAGCGGGATAGAGTGGCGGCGATGGCCACCGAAGACACCGCCACGAGCGACTCGCTGTACCGCGAGATCGACCGCCAGGACTGGGCGCGACTGGCGCCCGGCATCGCGAATCCGCTGACCGAGACCGAGATCGTGCAGCTGCGCGGCATCGGCGATCGCCTCGACATGGCCGAGGTGCGCGAGGTGTACGTCCCCCTCAGCCGCCTGCTGAGCGCCTACGCCGAGAACACAAAGCGGCTCGGCGCCGAGACGGCATCCTTCCTCGGCGAGCCGGACTCGACGACTCCCTTCGTCGTCGCCGTCGCCGGGTCGGTCGCGGTGGGCAAATCGACGATCGCACGGCTCCTGCGCGAGCTCATGAGCCGCTGGCCGGGAACGCCGCGGGTCGAGCTCGTGACGACGGACGGGTTCCTCTACCCGAACGCGGAGCTCGAGCGCCGCGGCCTCATGGCCCGGAAGGGCTTCCCCGAGTCGTACGACCGGCGCGCCATGGTGCGCTTCCTCTCCGAGGTGAAGTCGGGGGCGGCCGAGGTGCGCGCGCCGTTCTACTCGCACATGCGGTACGACATCATCCCCGACGCGTACGTCACCGTGCGCCGCCCCGACGTCGTCATCGTGGAGGGCCTCAACGTGCTGGCGCCTCCGCCGTCGCCGCACGACGTCGCCGTGAGCGACCTGTTCGACTTCTCGATCTACGTGGATGCCGACGTGTCGCACATCGAGTCGTGGTTCGTGAGCCGGTTCCTCGCCCTGCGCGAGAGCGCGTTCAGCAACCCCAACTCGTTCTTCAAGGTGTTCGCGACGATCTCCGACGAGGAGGCGGTCGACCAGGCCCTGGGGTTCTGGCGCGACATCAACCTCCCGAACCTCCGTGAGAACGTCGAGCCGACCCGCCACCGGGCGAAGCTCGTGCTCAACAAGGCCGCCGACCACACCGTGTCGTCGGTGCAGCTGCGCAAGCTCTGACCGCTCTCGTCGAGCGGAGAAGTTCTCTCGTGCACCGCGCACGCCCTGTGCGCTAGCATCGCCGTGAGTGCGGGGGCGCTCATAGCTTGCATCCATCTGGGGGGATCATGCACTCATTCGCGCACGCCGGACGACGACTCCGAGGAGCGGCGGCGATCGTGGTGGCCGTTCTCGTCGCCGCACTGCTTCCGATGCTCGCTCCGCAGGCCGCGAGCGCCGCCGCGCCGGCGGCCTTCACCACGGTCGGCTCGCTCCGCTCGGTCGAGTTCGCCGGCCATCGCTACTTCTTCGCCGACGACGACCGTCACGGTCTCGAGCTTTGGCGGACGGACGGCACCGCCGCCGGCACCGAGCTGTTCATCGACGTGAATCCGGGCGACGCGGACTCCGACGGGCTCTTCCCCGACAGCATCAACAGCGACCAACTCGACCGTCACTACTTCGCCGCCACACCGACGGCCCTCTACCTCGTTGGCGCCGTCTGCACGACGCAGACGTGTTCGAGCGCGCGCAACTACACCCCGGGCATCTACCGCGTGGACCTCGGGACGAGGAAGCTCGTCCCGGTCGTGACGGGCACGCGCTACGACGTCATCGCGAACCTCGAGTCGAAGGTGATCCTGCTCGACTTCTACACCGACCGGACGTACGTCCTCGACGGGAAGACCGGGGGCCTCGTCGAGCTGACGGCCTTCCGGCGTCTGAACTTCGACGTGCTGCACCGCGACGTGTCGATCATCGCCATGGGCGGGATCGCGTACTTCGCCGCGGAGGACGTCGACCGCGACATCGAGCTGTGGCGGACCGACGGCACCAACGCAGGCACCCGTCGGGTGAAGAACATCCGGGCGAGCGCGAGCTCGTACCCCGCCAGTCTCGTCGCCGGCACCAGCCGGTTCTACTTCGTCGCCGACGACGGCTTCTCGGGAGCGGAGATCTGGACGAGCGACGGCACCGAGGCCGGCACGGTGCGCCTCACAGAGCACGGCGTCGGAACGTCGAACGTCCAGCTGGTCGTCAACCCGCCGAGCATGGTGACGGTCGGCGACCGCCTGTACTACTACGCGGGGACGACCGCCTACGGCCCGGAACTCTGGACGACGACCGGGACGCGCTCCTCCGTCGCCCTCGTGCGGGACCTCGGTCCTGGGAGGACCGGCGCGGGGATCAAGCACCTCGCCGCGGTCGGCTCGTCGCTGATGTTCTTCCGTGCGGGCTCCGCGGGCGAGGACGTCTGGGCGACCCGCGGCACGAGCGCGAGCACCGTCCGGGTCGCGGTGGGGACGGGCTACACGCCTCCGGCCCAGGCGTACTACCGCGCCGTGCAGAACGAGCCCGCCGTGGTGACGGGACAGCTGGTGTACACCCGGAACAACGCCGGCGCCCACGAAATCTGGCAGACCGGGGTGGTGGCGGGTACCGGCAAGCGCCTCGCACGCCACACCGGGCTGTCGGGGCGGCCCACTCAGCTCCTCCCCGTCGGCAGCCGGCTCTTCTACACGGTGCCGACGAAGGAGCAGAACTTCGGGCCCACCCGCTACCTGCCGCGCTTCGCCACGATCACCGCGGTCACCCCGGCCCTGACCAAGGCCCCGGTACCGAGGATCTCCGGCGTCGCCACCGTCGGCAGGAAGCTGACTGCGGTTCCCGGCGCGTGGGCCCCCGCGCCGGTGAAGCTCACCTATCGCTGGCTCCGGAGCGGCAAGGCGATCACGGGAGCCACGAAAGCGTCCTACGTCCTCACGAAGGCGGATGCCGGCAAGAAGATCACGGTCCGGGTGACGGGCTCGCGGAGCGGGTACGCCACGACGTCGAAGACGAGCGCGGCGGTGACCGCACGACTCGCACTCACGAAGACGCCGACCCCGAAGATCAGCGGTACGGCGGGTGTCGGCAAGGTGTTCACGGCGGTGCCCGGCACGTGGGCGCCGGCGAAGGTCACCCTGCGGTACCAGTGGCTCCGGAACGGCAAGGCCATCGCGGGCGCGACGAAGTCGCGCTACACGATCGTCGCCGCCGACCGCGGCAAGAGGCTCAGCGTGAAGGTGACCGGGTCGAAGGCGGGCTACACGTCGGTGGCGAAGAAGAGCGCCACGAGAACCGTCCGCTGATCCCGGCGCGGCCGGCGGCCGTCCTGCCCGTCTACGATTGACGCCATGTGTGGAATCGTCGGATACGTCGGCCCGCGGCCGAGCCAGGACATCCTGCTGTCGGGCCTCGCGCGCCTCGAGTACCGCGGATACGACTCCGCCGGCATCGCCGTCATCGACGGCGACGGTGACCTGGGGCTTCGCAAGCGCGCCGGCAAGCTGAAGGTCCTCCGCGACGACCTCGTCGCCCACCCCCTCGCCGACGGGACGACGGGGATCGGCCACACGCGGTGGGCCACGCACGGCGGCCCCACCGACGCGAACGCGCATCCCCACCTCGCCGACGACGACAAGCTGGCCGTGATCCACAACGGGATCATCGAGAACTTCGCCGAGCTGAAGGCCGAGCTCGTCGCCGAGGGCTTCACCTTCCGCAGCGAGACGGACACCGAGGTGGCCGCTGTGCTCCTCGGGCGCGAGTACCGGTCGTCGGGCGATCTCGTCCGCGCCTTCCGCACGGTCGCCGCGCGTCTCGAAGGAGCCTTCACCCTGCTGGCGATGCACCGCGACGAGCCCGGCCTCGTGGTCGGCGCCCGCCGCAACTCCCCGCTCGTCATCGGGCTCGGCGAGGGCGAGAACTTCCTCGGCTCCGACGTCGCGGCGTTCGTCGAGCACACGCGCAGCGCTCTCGCGATCGGCCAGGACGAGATCGTCTCGATCACGCCGTCCGGCGTCACCGTCACCGACTTCCACGGCGAGCCGGTCGAGGTCGAGCCGTTCGAGGTCGTGTGGGATGCTGCCGCCGCCGAGAAGGGCGGCTGGTCGTCGTTCATGGCGAAGGAGGTCTCGGAGGAGCCCGAGGCGGTCGCCAACACCGTCCGCGGACGCATCCGCGACGGCGAGGTCGTGATCCCCGAGCTCGACGGACTCGACGCCCTGTTCGCCGGCATCTCCCGCGTGATCGTCGTCGCGTGCGGCACCGCGGCCTACGCGGGCATGGTCGGCAAGTACGCGCTGGAGCAGTGGGCGCGCATCCCGGTCGACGTCGAGCTCGCCCACGAGTTCCGCTACCGCGACCCGGTGATCGGCGACGACACCCTCGTCGTGTCGATCTCGCAGTCCGGCGAGACCATGGACACGCTCATGGCCGTGAAGTACGCCCGCGAGCGGGGCGCGAAGACGCTGTCGATCTGCAACACGCAGGGCGCGACCATCCCGCGCGAATCGGATGCCATCGTCTACACCCACGCGGGGCCCGAGGTGGCCGTAGCCTCGACGAAGGCGTTCGTCGCGCAGATCACGGCGCTGTATCTCCTCGGCCTCCACATCGGGCGGGTGCGCGGCGTCCTGGACGCCGCCGCGTCGGCCGGCTTCGTGCGCGAGCTCGAAGCGGTGCCCGGGAAGATCTCGTGGGTGCTCGAGAAGGAGCAGGCGCACATCGCGCAGTTCTCCCACTGGATGGCCGACACCCAGTCGGTCCTGTTCCTCGGTCGTCACGTCGGCTACCCGATCGCCCTGGAGGGCGCGCTGAAGCTCAAGGAGATCTCCTACATCCACGCGGAGGGCTTCGCCGCCGGTGAGCTCAAGCACGGCCCGATCGCGCTGATCGAGCCCGGTCAGCCGGTCTTCGTGATCGTGCCGTCGCCGCGGGCGTCGGCGGAGCTCCACAAGAAGGTCGTCTCGAACATCCAGGAGATCCGCGCCCGCGGCGCCCGGGTGATCGCCGTCGCCGAAGAGGGCGACGCCGCCGTGCTCCCGTTCGCCGACGAGGTGCTCCGCATCCCCCTCGCCGGACCGCTGTTCGAGCCGCTGCTAGCCGTCGTGCCGCTCCACATCTTCGCGATGGGGCTCGCGACGGCGAAGGGTCTCGACGTCGACCAGCCGCGGAACCTGGCGAAGTCGGTCACGGTCGAGTGATCGCCGCGCGCCGCGGCGTGTGCGCGGCGCGGCGGTAGGCTGACGGGATGATCGTGGGCATCGGCGTCGACCTCGTCGACATCCCCCGGTTCGAGCGCTCGCTCGAGCGCACCCCGCGGCTGATGGAGCGTCTCTTCGCCCCCGCCGAGCGCGGGCTGCGGCCCCACTCGCTCGCGGCGCGCTATGCCGCCAAGGAGGCGCTGATCAAGGCGCTGGGCGGCTCGGACGGCGTGCACTGGACCGACATCGAGGTGGCCTCCGAGCCGTCGGGACGGCCCGTGTTCGCGCTGAGCGGCGAGACGGCGACCACCGTCGCGGCCCGCGGCATCCGCACCCTCCACCTGTCGCTGTCGCACGACGCCGGCGTCGCGATCGCGTACGTCGTGGCCGAGTCAGGCGCATCTGCGGACGCGGAGGCGGGCGTGTGAGCGAGCGACGGATGCCGGCGGGCACGATGCGCGAGGCGCGGATCGACATCGGGGCGATCGCCGCCAACGTCCGCCACCTGCGGCGGCTCACGGGCGTCGAGGTCATCGCGGTCGTGAAGGCGGACGGCTACGGGCACGGCGCGGTGCGCTCCGCGACCGCCGCGCTCGAGGGCGGCGCCACCCGGCTCGGCGTCGCCGACGTCGGCGAGGCGGTGGCGCTGCGACGCGCAGGGATCGAGGCGCCGCTGATGGCGTGGCTCCACGCGCCCGGCGCCGGGTTCGAGGAGGCCGCCGCGCTCGGCATCGAACTGGGGATCTCGTCCTACGAGCAGCTCCTGTCCGCATCGACAGCGGGCGGCGACCGCCCGACCGCCGTGCATCTGAAGGTCGAGACGGGACTCGGCCGCAACGGCCTCCCCCCGGCCGACCAGGGTCGCGTGTTCGCCGAAGCCGCCCGCCTCGAGCGGATCGGACGCCTGCGCGTCGTCGGCATCTTCAGCCACCTGTCCAACACGTCCGAGGACGACGACCGCGCCGCGCTCGCCCGGTTCGAGGAGGCGCTCGTGGCGGCCGCCGCCCAGGGCCTCGCTCCGCGCGTGCGCCATCTCGCAGCCTCGCACGCGGCCATCGCGCTTCCCGAGGCCCGCTTCGACGCGGTGCGGATCGGGATCGCGATGTACGGGCTCTCGCCGTTCGAGGACCGCTCATCGACCGACCTGGGGCTGCGTCCCGCCATGACGCTGCGCGCGGCCGTCGCCGCGGTGCGGCGGGTCCCCGCGGGCCAGGGCGTCTCGTACGGCTACCAGCACCGCACCACCGCCGAGACGACGCTCGCGCTCGTGCCGCTCGGGTACGCCGACGGCATCCCGCGCAACGCGTCGGGACGCGGGGCGGTGCGGATCGGCGGGCGCGAGTTCCCCGTCGCCGGCCGGATCGCGATGGACCAGTTCGTGGTCGACGTGGGCGACCACCCCGTTGCTGTGGGCGACGAGGCGGTGCTCTTCGGCGACCCGACGCTCGGCCTTCCGCCCGTCGAGGCGTGGGCGGATGCCGCCGGCACCATCAACTACGAGATCGTCACCCGCATCGGGCCGCGCGTCCCGCGCCGCCAGGTCTCGTCATGAGCGGGCTCGACGCCTTCGCGGGGGAGCGGGAGATCCTCTCCGTCGCCGCCATGGAGGCCCTCGGGCGAGACCTCGGCGCTGCTCTCGCCGCGGGGGACCTCGTCGTCCTCACCGGCCCGCTCGGCGCCGGCAAGACGACGCTCACGCGCGGCATCGCGGCGGGTCTCGGCGTGCGCGGACCCGTGCAGAGCCCGACGTTCGTCCTCGCGCGCACCCATCCCTCGCTCGGGGACGGGCCGCCCCTCGTCCACGTCGACGCGTACCGGCTGAGCTCGCCCGCGGAGCTCGACGACCTGGGTCTCGACCTGGTCGGCTCGGTCACGATCGTCGAGTGGGGCCGCGGCATGGTCGAGGGACTCGTGGACGCCTGGTGGGAGATCGAGCTCGACCGGGAGTGGCGTCGCGAAGTCGTGGGGACCGACGCTGATGACCTCGAGGACGTCGCGCCGCGTCGCGTCGTGATCAGCCGCCGCTCCTGACAGCGGACCTCGGCCCGCCCGCGGCTACTCTGGAGGGATGATCCTGGGCGTCGACACCTCCCTCGGCACGGCTGTCGCCGTCGTCGAAGCGGACGGGGTCGTCCGCGCCGAGGCGGCGAGCTCCGATCCGCTCGCCCATGCCGAGGTGATCGGGCTCCTCCTCGAGGGCGCCCTCGCCGACGCGGCTCTCGGACCGGTGGGCGCGGCATCCGCCCCCGAGCCCGTCGAGATCACGCATGTCGCAGCCGGCATGGGCCCGGGGCCCTTCACCGGGCTCCGCGTCGGCATCGCCGCGGCCCGGGCGTTCGCCCTCGGCCGCGGGCTTCCGGTGATCGCCGTGCCCAGTCACGACGCCGCCGCACTCTCGGTGCTCCTCGCCGACCCCCACGCCCCGGAGGAGACGTTCGCGATCGTGACCGACGCCCGCCGCCGCGAGTTCGCGTACACGGTGTACCGGGGCCTCGACGACGACGGGCTTCCGCAGCGTGTGACCGAGCCCGCCCTCACCCCGCGCGACCGGATCGACGACGCCCTCGCGGACCACGGCGCCGTCCGCCGCGACGTCACCGCGATCTCGGCCGCGATGCTCGCGGTCGCCGCAGCCCGTGCCCTCGCCGCGGGCAGTGAGCTGACCGGCGGCGAGCCGCTGTACCTGCGCGCCCCCGACGTGACCCTGCCCGGCACCCCCAAGAAGGTCGGCGCGTGAGCCTGCGGACGGCCACGGCATCCGACCTGGCCGACATCATGGCCCTCGAGCGCGCCTCGTTCCCGACCGACGCGTGGAGCGCGTCGATGATGGCCGCCGAGATCGCCTCGCCCCACGGCCGGTACGTCGTCGATGTCGACGGAACGGCCCTCCTCGGCTACGGGGGCGTGCGTGCCGTCGAGGGTGCGGAGGATGCCGACATCCAGACGATCGCGATCTCCGAGGCGGCGCGGGGACGCGGCCGGGGTCGCGCGCTCCTTCGCGAGCTCCTCGCCACGGCTCGGGGGCGCGGTGCCCGCGAGGTGTTCCTGGAGGTGCGCGCCGACAACCCCGTCGCGGCGGCGCTGTACGTCTCGGAGGGCTTCGCCGAGATCGCTCGTCGACCGCGTTACTATCAGCCGGACGGCATCGACGCCGTGGTCATGAAGCTCGACCTCGTCGGGTGGGAGGCCGCTCGTCGGCCGGCCGCCCCGGCATCGGCGACGGACGGGTGGTGCTGATGACGCGCGAACCCCTGGTGCTGGGGATCGAGACCAGCTGCGACGAGACCGGGATCGGCATCGTGCGCGGACGCACGCTCCTGTCGAACACGATCGCGAGCTCGATGGACGAGCACGCCCGCTACGGCGGGGTGGTGCCCGAGGTCGCCGCGCGTGCCCACCTGGAGGCGCTGCAGCCGGCCGTCGAGGCGGCGATCGCCGAGGCCGGCGTGACCCTCGCCGACATCGACGCCGTCGCGGTGACGAGCGGCCCCGGGCTCGCGGGCGCCCTCATGGTCGGCGTCGGAGCGGCCAAGGCCCTCGCCGTCTCGCTGGACCGCCCCCTGTACGCCGTCAACCATCTCGTCGGCCACATCGCCGCGGACATCCTGACGGGGGAGGAGGTCGAGTACCCGACGGTCGCCCTCCTCGTGTCGGGCGGGCACACGTCGCTCCTGCTCGTGCGCGACCTCGTCTCGGACGTCGAACTCCTCGGCGAGACGATGGATGACGCGGCCGGCGAGGCCTTCGACAAGATCGCGCGCATCCTCGGGCTCCCCTACCCGGGCGGACCCGAGATCGATCGCGCCGCCGCGACGGGCGATCCCGCCGCCATCCGCTTCCCGCGCGGTCTCTCGCGCGCGTCCGATATGGCCGAGCATCGCTACGACTTCTCGTTCTCGGGACTGAAGACGGCCGTGGCCCGTTGGGTCGAGCGCGCCGAGGCCGCCGGGGAGCCGGTGTCGGTGCCCGACGTCGCCGCGTCGTTCCGCGAGGCGGTGGTCGACGTACTCGTGACGAAGGCGCTCGACGCCTGCGAGCGCCACGGGGTGCCGCGTCTGCTCCTCGGCGGCGGCGTCATCGCCAACCGGCGCCTCCGCGAGGTCGCTCTCGCGCGCGCGGCCGAGGCGGGCGTCGCGGTGCGCATCCCGCCGCTGTCGCTGTGCACCGACAACGGCGCCATGATCGCCGCCCTCGCGAGCGAGCTGATCCGCAGCGGCCGCCCCGCCTCGACGCAGGAGTTCGGCGCGGACTCCACGCTGCCGGTCACCGAGATCCAGGTGGCGGTGAGCGCGTGAGCACCGCCGACGAGAAGCCGTCGCTGCCGCCACTCCCTGCGGACGTGCCGCAGATCCCCGTCCCGATCGTCGAGCCGCCCTCGCCAGACCTCGCGCCGAGCACCTCGGCGGGCCTTCCGGGCGAGCATCGCGGGGGATTCCAGCGGGCGTTCACCGAGCCCGTCGCCGTGACCTCGCCCGTCCACACCGAGGTGCGCTGGGCGCCCCCGCCCGAGGCGCCGCTGCCACGGAGTGCTCCGTGGGCGCTCACCTTCGCCATCCTGGGCCTCGTCTTCTCGCTGCTCGTGGGCTGGGGCTTCCTCGTCGGGCTCGTCGGCGCGGCCCTCGCCGTCGTCGCGCTCCGGCGGCCCTGGGAGAGCCGGATGGTCGCCGTGTGGGCGCTGTGCCTCAGCCTGCTCTCGCTCGTCTACAGCGCCGGCTGGCTGTGGTGGGCCTCGACGCAGGGTCCGCTCTTCGGCTGACGCCCGCGGCGTCCCCGCCGCCCGTCAGACGCGGTCGGCGAGCAGTGCCCGGCGGGCGCCGCCCACCCGCGTGAGCAGCAGCGTCGCCGAGGCGGAGCCCTGGAGCTTCAGCTTCGTGCGCAGGGCCGCCGGGTCGATGTCGACGCCGCGCTTCTTGATCTCCAGCGTGCCGATCCCGCGCTCCCGGAGCGCCCTCGCGAGGCGCTTCACGTCGAACGGCAGCTCCTCGCGCACCCGGAACGTCTGGACGAACGGACTCGTGAGCGGCGCGTCCGAGGTGAGGTAGGCGATCCCGCTGCCGAGCATGCCCGCCTCGAGGGTCCGCGCCACGTCGCCGATGAGGCGCGCCCGGATCACCGAGCCGGCCGGCTCGTGCACGTACGAGCCGAGCTCGCGCACGGGCTCGTCCTCGGCGTCGGCGGATGCCGTGAGCTCGTGCGCCGCATCGCCGTGAACGACGAGGGCCGCGCGGGCGATCCCGGGCCGCGCGAGGATGCCGGACCACAGCACGAGCTCGATCGTCGAGCCGTCGACGGTGATCCACTGCGCCTCGACGCCGGGCGGCAGCTGCGCCCGGTCGAAGCCGGGACCGAGCTTGATGCCCACCGGCACCCGGGTGGCGAGCTCGAACGCCCAGTCGAGCGAGGGGGTCCAGTCCTCGGCGCGCGTGCGGCGCGTCTCGCCGTGACCCGCCGTCCGCCGGGCGGGATCGAGCCACACGGCGTCCACCGCCGCGAGGTCCGTCTCCTCGGCGCGGGCGTGGCGGACCTCCGCCGAGGTGCCGAAGGGGGCCAGGTTGTACGCCGCGATCGCCGCAGTCACGTCGTCGGCGTCGACCGCGAGCACCTCGAGCCCGATCCCCGCGAACCCGAGGGCGTCGCCGCCGATGCCGCAGCCGAGGTCGGCGACGCGGGTGACGCCGGCGTCGCGGAACCGTCCGGCGTGGCGTGCGGCGACGGACAGGCGCGACGCCTGCTCGAGCCCGGCGCGGGTGAACAGCATCCGGTCGGCGAACGGACCGAACTTCGACGCGGCACGGGAGCGCAGACGGGCCTGGCCGACGACGGCGGAGACGAGGTCGGGCGAGGTCCCCGCCGCCCGCAGCCGCGAGACGGCGGCGGCGACATCGTCGGTCGAGTCGATCGCGCCGAGGCCGTCGAGGAGGCGGAGCGCCTCGGGCGTCAGCAGCGTCGCGAGCTCGGCATGGTCCACGCCGCAAGCCTACGTGCGGGGTGCGTGAAGTCGTGTGTCGGAGGGTTGGCACTCGCGTTGCACGAGTGCCAGCATCGCCCTAGACTGGCGTTAGCACTCGAAGTGTGCGGGTGCTAATGAGTCTTGAAGAGAAGACCCCGAAAGCAAGAAAGAGGTAGACCGTGTCGGTTTCCATCAAGCCGCTCGAGGACCGCATCGTCATCAAGCAGGTCGAGGCTGAGCAGGTCACGTCCAGTGGACTGGTCATCCCCGACACCGCGAAGGAGAAGCCCCAGGAGGGCGAGGTCGTCGCGGTGGGTCCGGGTCGCATCGACGACAACGGCAACCGCGTGCCGCTCGACGTCGCCGTCGGCGACCGCGTGATCTACAGCAAGTACGGCGGGACCGAGGTCAAGTTCGGCGGTGACGAGTTCCTCGTCCTGTCCGCGCGCGACGTCCTGGCGGTCGTCGTCCGCTGATCGCAGCCTGAGCGAAGGGCCTGGATGCCACGGCATCCGGGCCCTTCGTCGTTCCCTGCTCGTCCGCGCTCCGCGCCGCCTGTGGCAGGCGGACCACGGCGATCGGCAGGATCCCGCCGCCCCTGCGGGGCGGATGTGGTCATGACCGTCCTAGGCTTGGACCCATGACACCCCACGATCCCGCGCGCGAGCAGCTGCGCGGCGGGGTGTACGCGTTCGTCGCCTACTTCCTGTGGGGCTTCATGCCCCTGTACTTCCTGACGCTCCTCCCCACGAGCCCGTGGGAGGTCGTCGCGTGGCGGATCATCCTGTCGCTCGCGTTCTGCGCCGTCCTTCTGACGGTGACCCGGACGTGGCCGAAACTGTGGGCGATCCTGCGGACCCCGCGCCTCGTGCTGTGGACGATCGTGGCGGGCCTGCTCATCTATGTGAACTGGCAGGTCTTCCTGATCAGCACCCTCACCGGGCACGTCATCGAGGGCTCGCTCGGCTACTTCATCAATCCGATCGTCACCGTGCTGCTGGGCGTCCTCGTGCTCGGAGAGCGTCTGCGCGTGGCCCAGTGGGTCGCGATCGGCATCTCGGTGCTCGCGGTGGTCGTGATCGTCGTGGGCTACGGCGCGTTCCCCTGGATCGCCCTCACGCTCGCGGCGAGCTTCGGCGCGTACGGTCTCGTCAAGAAGCAGATCGGGCCGAGTGTGGATGCCGTGAGCGGTCTGACGCTCGAGTCGCTGTGGCTCTTCCCCGTCGCCGTCGTGCAGCTCGTGATCGTGGGCACCACGGCAGGACTCACGATGGGTCAGGTCGGCGCCGGCCACACGGCCCTTCTCCTCCTGGCGGGTGCCGTGACCGCGACGCCTCTCCTCTTCTTCGCCGCCGGCGCGCGCCGTGCACCCCTCACGGTGATCGGGCTCCTCCAGTTCGTGGCCCCGATCCTGCAGTTCATCACGGGCGCCTGGATCATGGGCGAGCCGATGCCACTCGAGCGCTGGATCGGGTTCGGCCTCGTGTGGGTCGCCCTGGTCGTGCTCATGGCCGACTCGCTGCGACACGCACGTCGGCCGGTCCTCGGCGAGCAGTCCTGAGAGCGCTCTCCACCCCGCGCGGTGAGGAATCTCGCGCGCGGACTGCGCCGTTATGGAAAAGTGACGATCCCGTATCACAGCGTTAACGGATCGCAACATTGGCGACGCGTGCTGGCGATTAGGTTATTCCCAACTGGGACGGCACCCGAGGTCGTCCCTTGTTCATCCATAGCAAGGAGCAACATGACCGTCTTCACACGTTCGCGTGCGGGCAAGGTCCTCGGCGCCATCGCCGTCGCCGGTGCCAGCGCCGTAGTCCTCGCGGGCTGCGCCGGGGGCACGACCCCGACCGAGACCTCCTCCGAGGCGCCCGTCGAGACGCGCGATCTGACCCTCAAGATCGGCACGATCCTCCCGCAGTCGGGCAGCCTGTCCTTCCTCGGCCCGCCCGAGGAGGCCGGTGTGGGCCTCGCCGCCGCGGACATCAACGAGGTCGCCGACACCACGGGTCTCACGATGGCCGACATCGTCTGGGGAGACTCGGGCGACGCGACGAACAACGCGTGGCAGACCACCGCTCCGCGTCTCATCCAGGAGGGTGTCTCCGCCGCCATCGGCGCCGCGTCCTCGGGTGTGACGAAGCTCTTCCTCGACGACATGGTCTCGGCGGGCATCATCACGTTCTCGCCGGCCAACACGTCGGCCGACTTCACCACGTGGGACGACAACGGTCTCTACTGGCGCACCGCTCCCTCGGACGTGCTCCAGGGCGAGGTCCTCGGCAACCTGATCGCCGAGGACGGCCACGAGAACGTCGCGTCGATCTACCTGAACGACTCGTACGGCACCGGCCTCAACCAGTTCTTCAGCGAGGCCTTCGAGGGTGCCGGCGGCACCGTCGTCGAGTCGCAGGCGTTCAACGCCGGTGACACCTCGTTCGACGCGCAGATCTCGGCCGTCATGGCCTCGAACCCCGACGCGATCGCCCTGATCACGTTCGACGAGGTCTACACGATCGCTCCCGCGCTGATCGCTGCCGGCTACCCGGCGGAGGACCTGTACTTCGTCGACGGCAACCTGAAGCAGTTCGGTGCCGACGACAAGTGGCCCTCCGACGTCAGCCTCGAGGGCGCCAAGGGCACCACGCCCGCCGGTCCCTCGACGCCCGAGGACTTCCAGGCCCGCCTGAAGGAGTTCTGGACCACGGCGCCCACGAGCGACGGCGGCGAGCTGACCGACTTCTCGTACGCCAACGAGTCGTACGACGCGGTCGTCCTCATCGCGCTGGCCGCGCTGAAGGCGAACTCGACCGACGCGGCCGACATCGCGGCGAACCTGCAGGCGGTCTCCGGCGGCGGCGACGCAGCCGGTGAGAAGTGCGACACGTACGCCGACTGCGCCGACATCATCCTCGGTGGCGGCGACGCCGACTACGACGGCTTCTCCGGCCCGATCACCTTCGACGAGAACGGTGACCCGACCGAGGCGACCATCGGCATCTTCCAGTTCGACGACACCAACACGTTCAGCCGCATCGACCTCTGATCGACGGCTGCACGACCAGGAAGGGCCCCGGAGCGATCCGGGGCCCTTTCCCGTTGCCCGCCGCGTCCCGTGGTCCCCACGGCGCGGGCGAAGGGCCGGAGCGGGGCGGGAAGGCACGAAGAAGGGGCGGATGCCGATCGCATCCGCCCCGCTTCGTAGAGCCGGCTCAGTCCGTGCCGAGCGTGCCCAGGTACAGGCCGATGACCTTCGGGTCGTTCAGCAGCTCCCGGCCGGTGCCTTCGTAGGCGTCGCGGCCCTGGTCGAGGACGTAGCCCCGGTCGCAGATCTGCAGGCAGCGGCGCGCGTTCTGCTCGACCATGATCGTGGTGACGCCGGCCTTGTTGATGTCGGAGACACGGAGGAACGCGTCGTCCTGACGCACGGGCGACAGGCCGGCGCTCGGCTCGTCGAGCAGGAGCACCGCGGGGTCCATCATGAGCGCACGGCTCATCGCGACCATCTGCCGTTCACCGCCCGACAGCGAGCCCGCCCGCTGCTTCAGGCGCTTGCCGAGCTCGGCGAAGATGCCCGTGACGAAGTCCAGTCGCTCCGCGTAGGCCTTCGGCCGCTGGAAGAGACCCATCTGCAGGTTCTCCTCGATCGTGAGCGAGGGGAAGACGTTGTTCGTCTGCGGGACGAAGCCGACGCCGCGCTGGACGAGCTTGTCGGACTTCAGCCCGACGACGCTCTCGCCGTTCACGGTGATGTCACCCTCGCGCACCTTCACCATGCCGAAGATCGCCTTGAGGAGCGTGGACTTGCCGGCGCCATTCGGGCCGATGATCCCCACGAGCTCGCCCTTCTTGGCCGTGAGGTTCGCACCGTTGATGATGTTGATGCCCGGAAGGTAGCCCGCGTAAAGGTCGGTCACGTTGACGACGAGCTCGTCGCTCGGGACCGGGGCTTCGACGACCTGGGTCGCCGGCGTGGACGCGTCGCTCACTTGTTCTCCTCCTCGGCATCGGCGATGGCCGCCTGCTCGACTTCCTTGATCTCCTCGAGCAGCTCCTGCGCGGACTCGTCGAGTTCGCCGGCGACGCGGCCGGTCACGACGCCGAGGTCGACGTCCTGGTGGCTGCCTAGGTAGGCGTCGATGACCGCCTGATCCTCCATGACGGTGTCGGGCGGCCCCTCGGCGACGACGCGGCCCTCGGCCATGACGACCACCCAGTCCGCGATGTGGCGGACCATGTGCATGTCGTGCTCGACGAACAGGACCGTCATGCCGAGGTCCTTGAGGTCGAGGATGTGGTCGAGCAGGGACTCCGTGAGCGCCGGGTTGACGCCGGCCATCGGCTCGTCGAGCATGACGAGCGTCGGGTCGCTCATGAGGGCGCGGGCCATCTCGAGGAGCTTGCGCTGTCCGCCCGAGAGCGAGGCGGCGTAGTCGTCCTGCTTGGCGTCGAGCTTGAAGCGCGCCAGCAGCTCCTTCGCCTTCGTCTCGATCGCGTCGTCCTGCGCGCGCCAGATGAAGGGGAAGATGCTGCGCAGCAGGCTCTCGCCCTTCTGTCCGGTCGCCCCGAGCTTCATGTTCTCGAGAACGGTCAGGAGCGACAGCGCCTTGGTGAGCTGGAACGTGCGCACCTGGCCCATGCGCGCGACCTTGAACGACGGGATGCCGGACAGCTGCGTGCCGTCGAAGGACCATTCGCCGCTGTTGGGCTTGTCGAAGCCGCAGATCAGGTTGAACAGCGTCGTCTTGCCGGCGCCGTTCGGGCCGATGAGCGCGGTGATCGCGCCGCGGGGGATCTCGAGGTGCTCGACGTCGACGGCGGTGAGACCGCCGAAGCGCCGGGTCACGCCGTCGATGACGACGATCGGGTCGTTCTTGGCGACGCCCGGGACGGCCTCGCCCTTCGCGAGCCCGCCCGTCTTCGGCCGGCGGATGCTGCCGGTCGTCACCGGAACGGCGCCGGTGTCTCCAGGAGTGTTACTTGACAAAGGTCAGCTCCCTCTTGTTTCCGAAGATGCCCTGCGGGCGGAAGATCACGATCAGCATCAGTGCGACGCCGACGAGCACGTAGCGGAGGTTGGCGGCCTGGATCGACGAGATCGGCAGCACGCCCTGCGAGGCGAGCGCCGGCAGGACCGCATCGAGGAACGCCATCAGCACCCAGAAGATCACCGCGCCGACGACGGGACCGAACACGGTCGCCGCGCCGCCGAGGAGGAGGATCGTCCAGATGAAGAACGTCAGCGACGTCTGGTAGACCGACGGGACGACGGCGGACGGCAGCGACAGCACGACGCCGCCGAGGGCGCCGAACACGCCGCCGATGATGAGCGCCTGCATCTTGTAGGCGAACACGTTCTTGCCGAGCGAGCGCACGGCATCCTCGTCCTCGCGGATGCCCTTGAGGACGCGGCCCCACGGGCTGCGCATGAGCGCCCACACGAGGTAGACCGCGATCGCGAGCAGGATGATGCCGAAGACGCGCACCCAGAGCTGGTCGGCCGTGTAGACCCACGGACCGAAGCCGTACGTGCCCTCCGGGAACGGGTTGGCCCCGCGGAAGCCGGCGTGGTACCCGCCGAGGCCATCGGCCGAGTTCGTGAACTCGTCGAAGACCTGCGTCGTGAACAGCAGCCGCACGATCTCGGCGGCCGCGATCGTCACGATGGCGAGGTAGTCGGCCCGCAGCCGCAGGGTCGGGATGCCGAGGATGACAGCGAAGATCGCGGCGCCGACCATGCCGATGAGGATGCCGACGAACCACGGCAGCCCGAAGCTGAGGATCGAGATCGCGTAGCCGTAGGCGCCGATCGCCATGAAGCCGGCGACGCCGAAGTTGAGGAGTCCCGCGTACCCGAAGTGCACGGCGAGTCCGACCGCCGCCAGGGCGTACGCGATCGTGACAGGGCTGAGGAGATAGCCCAGGCTGAGGTTGATGATCTGCCCGAAGTCCACGGTTATCCGAGCCTTTCCTTGCGCCCCAGGATGCCCTGCGGTCTCACGAGCAGAATCACGATCAGGATCGCCAGCGCGCCCACGTACTTGAGGTCCGGCGGCAGCCACAGCGTCGAGATCTCGACCAGCAGGCCGACGATGATCGAGCCGATCAGAGCGCCGAACGCGGTGCCGAGGCCGCCGAGGGTGACCGCGGCGAAGATGAGGAGGAGGACGTGCATGCCCATGTCCCACTTCACGCCGGGGCGGAAGTAGGCCCACAGCACGCCCGCCACGCTCGCGAGGGCGGTGGCGAGCATCCAGACGATCCGGATGACGCGGTCGACGTTGATGCCGGAGGCCGCCGCCAGGCCGGGGTTGTCGGAGATGGCGCGCGTCGCCTTGCCGATGCGGGTGCGCAGGAGCCAGAACGCGACCGCGACGAGCAGGACGACGCTGATCGCCATCGACCACATGTCGATGACCGACAGCGAGATCGGGCCGAACAGGGGGATCTTCGGTGAGCCGGCGCCGGGGAGCTGGTAGGTCGCGCCGCCGATGATGAGGTTGAACAGGTACCGGGCGGCCAGCGAGAGGCCGATGCTCACGATCATGAGCTGGACGAGGCCGAGACCCTTCCGTCGCAGCGGCTTCCAGAGTCCGGCGTCCATGACCCAGCCGAGGGCGACGCCCGCGATCACGACGATCGGGATCACGACGTACATCGGCAGCGCGCTCGCGCCGGTGCCGAGGGCGAGTGCGACGATCGCGCCGAAGGTGAGCATCTCACCGTGCGCGAAGTTCGTGAGCCCCGTCGTGCCGAAGATGAGCGAGACGCCGACGGCCGCGAGCGCCAGCAGCAGGCCGAAGTTCAGGCCGTTGACGAAGCGCTCGAAGAACTGGTCGGCGAACGAGGTCGTGATGCGCTCGCCCTCGCCGAGGAAGAGGTTCAGGATCTTCGATCCGGTGAGTCCGAATTCGACCTCGAAGGATGCCGTCGTGCCGCTGATCGGCTGCGTGCCCTCGGGGAGCTGCGCGGCGTCGACGATGACGCCCTCCGGCAGGGTGGTCTCGTCGACCGTCAGCGTGAAGGTGTCCTTCTCGGGCACGTAGATCCGCCAGCGGCCCTCGGCATCCGTGATCGTCGACGCCTCGAAGCCGTTGCCGTCGATCGACATGACGACGTCGCCGACGGGCTCGTTGTCGAACTTGATCACGCCGGCGAAGTAGAACGGCGTCTTCTCCTGGTCGCCGCCGGGGGTGTCCGGCGCGGAGGTCGCGGCGAACGCGGCTCCCGGACTGCTCAGCAGCAGAAGTGCGGCCGCCAGGAAGGCGCCCAAGGTCAGGACGAGCCATCGCAGGGGATGGGCCGCTCTCACGGTCGTGGGACTCAACAGATCCTCCAGTCCGGGGGCGCACCTCGGGTGGTGCGGTCGCATCGGCATTGATCAACGACGGTACGAGCGTAATGTGTCGGTTCTGTTTCGCCTACCGCACGATCTGTTCCGCCTCCCCGGAAATGAGGGGGCGATCCGCGCAGGGCCGGAATGAATCGGCGCCGCGACGACTTAGAATCGGAGAGTCCCCGACACGGGAAACGGGGCACGCGGCAACCGCGGAGAGACGGCACGCAGGAGAGCGCATGGAGCACAACGACCCGTTCGGATTCGTCGGATTGACCTATGACGACGTGCTGCTCCTCCCGGGGCACACCGACGTCATCCCTTCGGAGGCCGACACGTCGTCGCGCGTCACCCGCCGCATCACCGTCGCCACGCCGCTCCTGTCGGCCGCGATGGACACCGTCACCGAGTCGCGGATGGCGATCGCCGTCGCACGAGAGGGCGGCATCGGCATCCTGCATCGCAACGCCTCGATCGAGGAGCAGGCCTCCATGGTCGACCGCGTGAAGCGGAGCGAGTCCGGCATGATCACCGACCCGATCACGACGACGCCCGACGCGACGATCGAAGAGGTCGACGGGCTCTGCGCGCAGTACCGCATCTCCGGTCTCCCGGTCGTCGACGAGGAAGGGCGCCTGGTCGGGATCATCACCAATCGCGACATGCGCTTCGTGTCGGGCTTCGAGCGGCAGACCACGAAGGTCCGCGACGTCATGACGAGCGAGGGTCTCGTCACCGGCCGCGTCGGCATCGGCGCCAACGAGGTCATCGCGCTCTTCGCGCAGCACCGCGTCGAGAAGCTCCCGCTCATCGACGACGAGGGCAAGCTCGCTGGACTCATCACCATCAAGGACTTCGACAAGAGCGAGAAGTACCCGCTCGCCACCAAGGACGAGCAGGGCCGCCTGCGGGTGGGCGCCGCCATCGGCTTCTTCGGCGACGCGTGGCAGCGCGCCGAGGCGCTGCGCGACGCCGGCGTCGACGTCCTCGTCGTCGACACCGCCAACGGTCAGTCCGCGGGCGTCATCGACATGATCCGCCGGATCAAGGCCGACTCCTCGTTCGACCACATCGACGTCATCGGCGGCAACGTCGCCACGCGCGAGGGCGCGCAGGCGCTCGTCGACGCCGGGGCGGATGCCGTCAAGGTCGGCGTCGGACCGGGCTCCATCTGCACCACCCGCGTCGTCGCGGGCGTCGGCGTTCCGCAGGTCACCGCGATCTGGGAGGCCTTCCAGGCCACGCGTGACGCCGGCATCCCGGTGATCGCCGACGGCGGCCTGCAGTACTCGGGCGACATCGCGAAGGCGCTCGTCGCCGGCGCCGACACGGTCATGCTCGGCTCGCTCCTGGCCGGCACCGACGAGTCGCCGGGCGAGGTCGTCTTCCAGGGCGGCAAGCAGTACAAGCTGTATCGCGGGATGGGGTCGCTCGGCGCCCTGCAGACGCGCGGCAAGAAGACGTCCTACTCGAAGGACCGCTACTTCCAGGCCGACGTTCCCAACGACGACAAGCTGATCCCCGAGGGCATCGAGGGTCAGGTCGCCTACCGCGGTCCCGTCTCGGCCGTTGCGTACCAGCTCGTCGGCGGCCTCCGGCAGTCGATGTTCTACGTGGGCGCCCGGACGATCGACGAGCTGAAGTCGCGCGGCAAGTTCGTCCGCATCACCGCCGCGGGGCTCAAGGAGTCGCACCCGCACGACGTCCAGATCGTCGTCGAGGCCCCCAACTACAAGAAGTAGGGCCGCGGGCCGCGGGCCGCGGTTGGCGGAGCGCGAGGCTCAGCGGAGGCGGAAGGCCTCGGCGGCGCGCGCCGCGGGGTCGAGGGCGAGGTCGGCGAGCTCGGCGCCGACGCCCGGTGCGAACTTGAAGCCCTGCCCGGAGAACCCGGCGCCCACGACGAGGTTCCCCCGGCGGTCGAGGACGAACGCCTCGTCGTCGGTGGACGTGTAGGTGCAGCTGATCGGCACGGCGCTGTCGGCATCCAGCCCCGGGAACCACTCGCGCACGTACGCCGCGAGCTGGGCCTGCCGCACCGGCGCGAACGGGCGCGCGTCGGGATCGACCTCGTCGCCGATGCGGTGGAACCCGACCTTCACCCCCTCGCCGGGGGTCGGCATGCCGTAGACGTTCGCCGGCCACGTGCCCGGCGTCACGAAGTGATTGAACGACGGCCACGGCGTCACCGCGCTGCGGGGCGCGAAGTGGGCCGGACTCTCCTCCGTCACCCGCAGCCGGGGAAGGGGGATGCCATCCAGCAGCCGCGTCGTCCAGGCGCCGACGGTCACGATCGCGACGTCGGCCGTGAGCACCTCGTCCAGAGTCCTCACCGTGACGCGATCACCCTCGTCGACGACGGCCTCCACCGGAGTCCTCCACCGCACCTCGCCACCGGCCGCGACGATCCGGCGCTCGAGCTCGCGGATCGCGGCGGCTGCCCGGGCGACGCCCGCGTCCGGCGAGAACAGGACGTCGCCGTCGAACCGCATCCCCGGCCACCGCCGCTGCGCCTCGGTGGACGAGAGCATCTCGGCGGGGAGGCCGCGCGCGTGGAGCTGCGTCGCCACAGCGGACAGGCCGACGCCCGCCGCGCTGCCGAGCGCCGCACCTGCGCCGTGCGACACGAGGCCGTGCAGGCGCAGCAGCGGCTCGCCGTCGACCGTCCCGAGCGCGTCCCAGCCCTCGCGTGCCCGCAGCAGCAGGTCGAGGTAGTGGTCCTCCGCGTAGGCGTTGTTGAAGTTCCGCGTCTCGCCGTGCGAGGCGCCGCGCGTGTGACCGCGGTCGAACCGCTCGAGGACGACGGGGCGCTCGCCGCGTCGGGTGAGGGCCCACGCGGCGGCGAGCCCCATGACGCCGCCGCCGATGACGATGATCCGCATGCGCCCATCCTCTCGCGTCAGGGCGGCCGGGTAGGCTGGGGGTGTGAGCATGGAGATCGAGCTCGGCCGCGCCAAGCGCGCCCGCCGCGCGTATGCGTTCGACGACATCGCCGTGGTGCCCTCCCGCCGCACGCGCAACCCCGAGGACGTCTCCACGGCGTGGTCGATCGACGCGTTCGGCTTCGAGATCCCCGTGCTCGGCGCGCCGATGGACTCCGTCATGAGCCCGCAGACGGCGATCATGCTCGGTCGCCTGGGCGGACTCGGCGTCCTCGACCTCGAGGGCCTGTGGACGCGCTACGACGACCCCGAGCCGCTGCTGGCAGAGATCGCCTCGCTTCCCGCCGACATCGCCACGCGCCGCATGCAGGAGCTCTACGCGGCCCCGATCAAGCCGGAGCTCATCCGCGATCGACTGGCCGAGATCCGCGACGGCGGGGTGACGGTCGCCGGTGCCTTGACGCCGCAGCGCACCCAGGAGCTGTACGAGACCGTCGTCGCGGCCGGCGTCGACCTGTTCGTCATCCGCGGCACGACCGTATCGGCCGAGCACGTCTCGAGCGACGCGGCTCCGCTGAACCTCAAGAAGTTCATCTACGACCTCGATGTCCCGGTCATCGTCGGCGGCGCCTCGACCTACACGGCCGCGCTCCACCTCATGCGCACGGGCGCGGCGGGCGTCCTCGTCGGCTTCGGCGGCGGCGCCGCCTCCACGACCCGCGCGACGCTGGGCGTCCACGCGCCGATGGCGACGGCCGTGGCCGACGTCGCCGGTGCGCGCCGCGACTACCTCGACGAGTCGGGCGGGCGCTACGTGCACGTCATCGCCGACGGCGGCGTCGGAACGTCGGGCGACGTGGTCAAGGCGCTCGCGATGGGTGCGGATGCCGTCATGCTCGGCGTCGCGCTCGCCCGCGCGATCGACGCCCCCGGCCGCGGCTACCACTGGGGTCCTGAGGCGCACCACCCGAAGCTCCCGCGCGGCCGCCGCGTCGAGGTCGGTCAGGTCGCCCCGCTCGAGGAGATCCTGTACGGCCCCGCACCGGTGGCCGACGGCACCGCCAACCTGATCGGGGCGCTCCGCAAGTCCATGGCCACGACGGGCTACTCGGACCTCAAGGAGTTCCAGCGCGTCGAGGTCGTCCTCGCGCCCTACGCGTCGCACTGATGGCGGGCGACCCCTCGACGAGCTCGGGGACCGGTGTGAGCTCGGGCCCCTCGACAAGCTCGGGGGCCGGGGTGGGCGACCCCTCGACAGGCTCGGGGGCCGGGGTGGGCGACCCCTCGACAAGCTCGGGGACCGGGGTGGGCTCAGGCCCCTGGACGAGCTCGGGGACCGGGGCGGGCGAGGTGTTCCCGCCGACGCTGCGCGAGGTGATGCTGCGCCCCTGGTGGATCGGCATGCTCGTCTTCGCGCTCGCCGTCGCCGGACTGTTCGCCTGGCTCGGGCAGTGGCAGCTCGGCCGCGCCATCGACACCGATCCGCCGCCGCCCGGAGTCACCGAGACCGTGCGGCCCATCGCCGAGGTCGTCGCACCGGGCGAGTACCTCTCCGAGCCGCTCGTCGGCCAGCGCGTCGAGGTCACGGGGGAGTGGGTCGCCGAGGACTTCCTCGTCGTGTCGTCGCGGTACAACGGGGGCGAGCAGGGGTTCTGGGTGACGGGGCAGTTCCGCGTCGCGGACGCGTCGTCGGGGTCGACCGGACCGACCTCGCTCGCCGTGGCCGTCGGGTGGGCGGCGACCCGCGCCGACGCGGATGCCGCGGCATCCGGCCTCGTCGATGCACTGGGCGCGCAGGACGCCGCGCAGGTCACCCTCACGGGACGGCTCATCTCGGACGAGGGGCCGAAGGTGCCGCCGGCGGGCTCGCCGATCATCGAGATGACCACGATGTCGCCCGCCGCCCTCCTCGGCTGGTGGCACGACACCGCGGGACTCTCGGTGTACCGCCCGTATCTCGTCGCGGATGCCGAGGGTCTGGGACTCCCGGACGTCGGTACCGCGCTCGCCGCCATCGACTCGCCCGCCCCGGAGGAGCTCTCCAGCGTCAACTGGCTGAACGTCTTCTACGCGGTGGAGTGGGCGGTGTTCGCCGGCTTCGCGTTCTACATGTGGTACCGCCTGGCCCGCGACGCCTGGGAGAAAGAGGTCGAGGCGCTCGAGGAGGCGGCCGGGGCCGCCCCGCCCGGCGACTAGACTGGACGCCATGCCTCAGCCCAAGCTCGCCTCGTTTCCGGCGATCCGCGGAGCGCTGAAGTTCTACCAGATCGCGTCGATCATCACGGGTGTGGGTCTGCTGCTGCTCGTCGCCGAGATGATCCTCAAGTACACCCCGCTGCACGTCGAGCTCTTCGCCGGCGGCTCGGGCGGACTGCTGTGGTTCGCGCCGACGATCGCCGGACCCGGATGCGAGTGGTTCTCGCTGTTCATCCCGGGCGGCAACGGATGCGAGATGACCTCGGCCGGCGACGGCTTCAACATCTCGCTGTTCATCCTGGTCGCCCACGGCTGGTTCTACGTCGTGTACCTCTTCTCCTGCTTCCGCATCTGGAGCCTCATGCGCTGGCCGTTCGTGCGCTTCGTGCTGCTGGCCCTCGGCGGCATCGTCCCCCTCCTCTCGTTCATCATGGAGACGCGGGTCGCCCGCGAGGTGAGGACCTACCTCGCCACGCGCGAAGCCGCAGAATCCGTCTCGCCCGTCCCCGCCTCGGAAGGCTCCCGGTGACCACCCAGACCGAAACCGCGCAGCGGCCCGTCCTCGTCGTCGACTTCGGCGCGCAGTATGCGCAGCTGATCGCCCGACGCGTGCGCGAGGCCGGCGTCTACAGCGAGATCGTCCCGCACACCGCCACGGCCGGCGAGGTCGCCGCGAAGAACCCGGTGGGGATCATCCTCTCGGGCGGTCCGTCGTCGGTGTACGAGCAGGGAGCGCCGTCGCTCGACCCCGGCGTGCTCGAGCTCGGCATCCCGACGCTCGGCATCTGCTACGGGTTCCAGGTGATGGCGCAGCAGCTCGGCGGCGTGGTCGCGAACACGGGGCTGCGCGAGTACGGCGCGACGGATGCCGTCGTGGCGAACGACGGCGGCGTGCTCCTGGGCGGTCAGCCGGCGCAGCAGAACGTGTGGATGAGTCACGGCGATCAGGTGTCGGCGGCGCCGGAGGGCTTCGAGGTGCTCGCATCGACGGCGGCGACCCCGGTCGCCGCGTTCGGCAACGCCGAGAAGTGCTTCTACGGCGTGCAGTGGCACCCCGAGGTGAAGCACTCCGACTACGGCCAGGACGTCATCGTCAACTTCCTGCACAAGGCCGCGGGACTCCCGGCCGACTGGAACAGCGGCAACGTCATCGCCGAGCAGGTCGAGAAGATCCGCGCCCAGGTGGGCACGGGCCGCGTGCTGTCGGCGCTGTCGGGCGGCGTCGACTCGGCGGTGTCGACCGCGCTCGTCCACGAGGCGGTCGGCGACCAGCTCATCGCCGTGTTCATCGACCACGGCCTCCTCCGCAAGGGCGAGCGCGAACAGGTCGAGAACGACTACGTCGCCTCCACGGGCGTCCGCCTCATCACGGTCGACGCGCGCGAGACCTTCCTCACGGCGCTCGCCGGGGTCAGCGACCCCGAGGAGAAGCGCAAGATCATCGGCCGCGAGTTCATCCGCGCGTTCGAGAAGGTGCAGTCCGATCTCATCGCCGAGGCGGCGGCCGAGGGCGACCCCATCCGCTTCCTCGTGCAGGGAACGCTGTACCCCGACGTCGTCGAGTCCGGCGGCGGCACGGGCACCGCGAACATCAAGAGCCACCACAACGTCGGCGGCCTCCCCGAGGACCTGCAGTTCGAGCTCGTCGAGCCGCTGCGGACCCTCTTCAAGGACGAGGTCCGCGCGATCGGCCGCGAGCTCGGCCTTCCCGAGGTCATCGTCGCCCGCCAGCCTTTTCCGGGCCCCGGCCTCGGCATCCGGATCGTGGGTGAGGTCACCGCTGACCGTCTCGAGATCCTGCGTGACGCCGACGCCATCGCCCGCGAGGAGCTGACGAAGGCCGGCCTCGACGGCGAGATCTGGCAGTGCCCGGTCGTCCTCCTCGCCGATGTCCGCTCGGTGGGCGTGCAAGGCGACGGCCGCACCTACGGCCACCCGATCGTGCTGCGTCCGGTCTCGAGCGAGGACGCCATGACCGCCGACTGGACGCGCCTGCCCTACGACGTGCTCTCCAAGATCAGCAACCGCATCACCAACGAGGTGCGCGAGGTCAACCGGGTCGTGCTCGACGTCACGTCGAAGCCCCCGGGGACCATCGAGTGGGAGTGAGGCCTCAGCGCTTCGCGGCCCACGGGTCGTAGTCGGAGAGGAGCGGTTCCTGCGGGGGCCGCTCCTCTTCGTCGATGTGCTGCAGGTTGATGCGCACGCGGTACCAGAGCGAGCTCGAACCGCGCATGCCGTCGACGAGGACGTCCGCGGGGTGCAGCTGCGCCGCGACCGACGGATGCCGCGACCGCCACTGCTCGAGCGCCGCTTCGGCCTCGGGCTTGGTCTTCGTGCGGGCGATCTCGATGAGCGGCATGACCGATTCGCGGCGGCCCGCGCCGCCGGCGCTCCCGCGCGGCGGCTTCTCTGCCGGCCCGAGCCGCTCGGCGAGGGCGAGGAGGCCTTCGAGCGAGCCGACCGCGTCGTCGATGCCCGCGTGCGGGTCGCCGATTTCGGCGTACCGGCCCGGGACGGTGGCGACGGTGAACTCCTCGGGGCGGCGGCTGCGCACCTCGTCCCAGTCGAGCGGGGCGGACACGCGCGCGTCCGGCAGCGCGCGGACGGAGTACGCGGATGCCACCGTGCGGTCCTTCGCGTTCTGATTGAAGTCGACGAACACGCTCTCGCCGCGCTCCTCCTTCCACCATCGCGCGGTCGCGAGCCCGGGCGCGCGCTCGGCGACCTCGCGGGCGAGGCTCTCGGCCGCGAGGCGCAGCTCGGCGAAGGACCATCGGGGCGCAACGCGGACGAGGATGTGGAGCCCGCGCGAGCCGCTCGTCTTCGGCCAGCCGACCAGACCGTGGTCGGTGAGGACATCGCGCGCCACGAAGGCCGTGTCGACGATCTGCGTCCAGTCCACCCCGGGCATCGGGTCGAGGTCGATCCGCAGCTCGTCGGGGTGGTCGAGGTCCTCGGCGCGCACCGGATGGGGGTTGAGGTCCAGGCACCCGAGCCCCACCGCCCAGGCGAGGCCGGCGGCATCCCGGAGCACCGCCTCCTCGGCGGACGTGCCCGAGGCGTAGTGCAGGGTGGCGGTGTCGATGAAGTCCGGATGCCCGTCGGGGACGCGCTTCTGGAAGAACGGCTCGGCTGAGATGCCCTTGACGAACCGCTTGAGCACCATGGGGCGGCCGCCGGCGCCGCGAAGGGCTCCCTCGGCGACGGCGAGGTAGTACTCGACCAGGTCGAGCTTCGTGATCCCGGGCTCCGGGAAGACCACCTTGTCGGGGCTCGAGACGCGCACGTCGCGTCCGTCGATCTCGACGAAGGTCTCTTTCCGGGCTGCCACGGGTTCACGCTAGACCGCGACCGCCCCGCTGTCATCAGGTTGACAGCGGGGCGGTCGGCGTGCCGGGCGATCTCAGCGGCAGGCAGGGGGCGGGGTGGGTGCCGTCGGGCATCTTCGCCCAGATCGCTCGCCGAACATCAACTGCGGATTCCTTCGTGCATGGCCGCCTGGATGCGGCGGTCGAGGTCGTCGAGCTCGGCCATCACTTCGGATGCCGCCCAGACGCGGCCCCGCTTGCGGCCAGTGATCTCCTCGATGAAGCCTGCCTCGACCAGTTGGTCGATCGCGCGGTATGCGGCGGCGGTGGAACTGGTGACGGCTTCGACGTCGTCGGCGCGCATGACGGGGTGGTCGTAGAACGCCTGGATGAGCGCGGCCGCGGCGGACCCTGCGCGCGGCTTCACATCAGCGGCCCACTCCGCGGGCATCGCCTTGAGGCGGGCGATGGTGCCGCGTGAGCATTCGGCCGCCGTACGGGCGGACTGGGCGAACAGCCGGATGAGCGGGGACGGGTCGCCCTGTCGATAGAGACCGAGCGCGGCGAAGTAGTCGTGGCGCCGTGCGAGCAGTCCGCTGGCGAGGGGGATGACGGCATTGCGGGTGACTCCCCGACGGCGCAGCACTGCGGTGACGAGGGCACGCCCGATACGGCCGTTTCCGTCGGTCAAGGGGTGGATGGACTCGAACTGGGCGTGACCGGTCGCGGCCTGCGTCATCACGGGCACGTCGTCCCGGTTCAGGTAGGCAACGAGGTCATCCATGAGCTCCTCCACCCGCCCAGGGGCGGGGGGGACGTGAAGCGCACCACGAGGAGAGTGGTCACTGCCGCCGATCCAGTTCTGCATGTCGCGCAGGCGCCCGGCGTAGCCGGCTTCCATCGGATCATCGGCCATGAGCGCACGGTGCGCGCTCTTGAGTGACTCAAGATCGAAGCGTCCGGTCTGGCCGACCTTCGTGATCAGTTCGTGGAGAGCAGCGGAGGCGGCGACCATGCTGGTAGCCGAACTGTTGCTCCTGTTGCCTGCGATGGCCTTGGCGTAGTCGCGGGCGGACGCATCGATGCGCTCGATCTTGGACGAGGCTGCGGATTCGGAGCGGACCATGAAGCGGCTCAGGGCCGCGGAGTGCCCTTCGGCGTCGGTGTCCGCCTGTGCGACGGCGAGCAGGGCTCCCTCCGTGTCGAGCATCACCGGAAGTGGCGGCGTGTAGTCGAGCTCGCGGATGAACGGCGGAATCGTTGCGCGAACCGACCGCATCATCCGGTCCTCCCGGGTGCCGCCACGGTTCTGCTGCTGCCACGGCAGGACCTCGGCGCCGTGGGATGGCCAGGCGGTGGCACGAAAGCCGGTCATAATCGCAAGCCTACCGACCCGAATTCCCGCTTGTAATAGCTAAACGGGAATTAATCCTCCTGTTTTCTGAGTTGTCCTCCTCCCATTCGGCTGATTCAGCGCGCGAAGCGCAGCGTCACGATCTGGAACGGCCGGAGAGTCAGCGTCGCCGAGGCGGACGCGGCGCCGGCCTCGACCGCGCGAACGGCGGTCGACGTCGTCTCCCGCTCGAGCAGATCGGTCTCGGTGACCCCGCGGACCGCGAAGGATGCCGTGACCGTCGCGGACGTGCGGACGCCGAGCGCCTCGTAGAGCCGCACCACGACGTCGCCGCTGCCGTCCTCGGCGAGCTTGACCGCCTCGACGACGACTCCCGGCTCGTCGACCACCACGAGCGGCGCGATCTCTGCGCCGGCGGACTCGACCGTGCGGACCGGGAGGTTGATGCGGTAACCCTCGGCCACGGCATCGGCGACGTCGGCGCCGACGACGAGCCCCACCCGGAGCGAGTGCTCGCCGAGATCCTGCGTCGGGTCGGGGAAGAGGGCGGAGCGGATGAGCGAGAGGCGTACCGTGCTCACGGTGCCGCCGCCCTCGGCGCGCGCGGTGCGGGTGACGTCGTGACCGTATGTCGAGTCGTTGACCACCGCGACGCCGAAATCGGGCTCCGCGACCCGGACCCAGCGGTGGGCGACCGTCTCGAACCGCGCGGCGTCCCACGAGGTGTTCGTGTGCGTCGCCCGCTCGATGTGCCCGAACTGGATCTCGGAGGTGGCCGAGTCGGTGTGCACGTCGACCGGGAAGGCGAGCTTCAGCAGCTTCTGCGTCTCCTGCCAATCGATGTCGAAGGCGAACGACACGACGCGCGACCCGGCCGCGAGGGACAGCCGCTGCACGACGCGCGAGCGACCGAAGCTCCGCTCGACGACGATCTCGTCGCCCTCGGCACGCACGGCCTCGACCCCGGTGAGGTCTTCGACCGTGTTGCGGTAGTGCACGTCGACATCCCAGGCGTCCCACTGGGTCGGGGTGTCGCGATGCAGCTGGAGCAGACCCGCCGCTGCGCCGGGAGCGACCGCGTCTCGCCCGGAGGCAAGGTCGACCGCGGAGGTCACGAGACCGCGTGCGTCGACGCGGACGCGCACCGTGCCGTTGTCGAGCAGCCAGCCGTCGCCGTCGGCCACGGGCATCGTCCCGGCGGCATCCGGTGCGGCCTCCCCGCCGAGAGCCGGCACACCGTCCCGGGCATGGGGCGCGGCGTTCACCTTCAGCCGCAGTCCGCCCGTCCCCGCGAGCGTGCGGAGGCTCGTCGCGATGATGTCCTCGAGCTCGCGCGCCACCGCCGCGTAGTTGCGCTCGGCGTCGTGATAGACCCACGCGATCGACGAGCCCGGGAGGATGTCGTGGAACTGCTGCAGGAGCACCGTCTCCCACGCGCGCGCGATCCGCTCGGCGGGGTACTCGGCGCCCGTCCGCACGGTCGCCGCCGTCGCCCAGAGCTCCGCCTCGCGCAGCAGGTGCTCGCTGCGGCGGTTGCCCTGCTTGGTGGCGAGCTGGCTCGTGTAGGTGCCGCGATGGAACTCCAGGTACAGCTCCCCCACCCACACCTCGGGGTCGGGATACTCCGCCTCGGCCGTCTCGAAGAAGGCGCGCGGCGTGCTGTGCGTCACGCGGGGGGATCCCTCCAAGGATGCCGTCCGCGCGATCGCCTGCGTCATCTCGCGGGTCGGGCCGCCACCGCCGTCGCCGAAGCCGTAGGGGAGGAGCGACACGGTGCCGCGCCCCTTGTCGGCGTAGTTGCGCTCCGCGTGAGCGAGCTCGGCCGCCGACACGACCGAGTTGTAGGTGTCGACCGGCGGGAAGTGGGTGAAGAGGCGGGTGCCGTCGATGCCCTCCCAGTGGAACGTGTGGTGGGGCATGCGGTTCGTCTCGTTCCACGACGTCTTCTGCGTGAGGAACCAGCGCGCCCCGGCTGCTCGCGCGATCTGCGGCAGTGCACCGCTGTAGCCGAACGAGTCCGGCAGCCACACCTCGGGGGTGTCGAGGTCGAACTCGCGCAGGAAGAACCCCTTGCCTGCCACGAACTGACGGGCCATCGCCTCGCTGCCGGGCATGTTGGTGTCGGATTCGACCCACATGCTGCCCACCGGGACGAAGCGGCCCTCGGCGACCCGCCGCCGGATCCGCTCGAAGAGGTCGGGGTAGTACTCCTTCATCCATGCGTACTGCTGCGCGGAGGACGCGGCGAAGACGAACTGCGGGTCCTCGTCCATGAGCGACAGGACGTTCGAGAACGTGCGCGCGACCTTCCGCACCGTCTCGCGGACGGGCCAGAGCCAGGCCGAGTCGATGTGGGCGTGTCCGACGGCGTGCAGGGTGTGGGCGCTCGCCGTCGCCGGACGGTCGAGGAGCGGTGCGAGCACGGCGCGGCCGGCCCGCGCGGTGCCGGCGACGTCCTGCGGATCGACCGCATCGATCATCCGCTCGAGCCCGAGGAGGATGTCGGCGCGGCGGGGAGACCCGGCATCCAGCTGCGACGCGAGTCCGCGGAGTGCGCGGGTGTCGGCCAGGAGGCCCGCGACCTCGAGGTCGCGCAGGCGCACCTCGACGTGACGGAGGATGTAGATCGGGTCGGCGCCGGCCGTCGCCGGATCGCCCACGGGCGTCGGATCGAACGTGAACAGGCTCCCCACGTCGGGGTTCGACGCCCCCTCGATGTAGACGTCGACGGTTCCGTCCGCCGCGACCGCCTCGGAGACGGCGTTGTTCAGCGGTGCGATCCCGCGCACCGGGCGGCCCGCGGTGTCCCAGACCATCGCCTCGCACTGGAAGCCCGGCTGGCCGGTCGTGTAGCCGAGGTCGACGACCACTTCTGCGCGCGTGCCGGCCGGGAGGTCTCCCGACTCTTCGCGCCACGCGTCCGGCACCGCCCCGCGCACGCGGAACCACGTGGTCCCCCACGGGCGGCCCCAGCGCTCACCGGCGGTGATCGGACGGTAGTCGCCGGCGGCGGCCTCGGTGAACGTCACCGGCTCGCCCGGCGCGTTCCAGTGCTCGAGGACGAGCGGCTCGGCGGCCCGGTGGAGGCTGCTCTCGAGGCGCTCGCGGACGAACCTGTCGACGCGGAGTTCGGCGAGGACGGAGCGGTCGTGCATGGATACTGCCTTTCGGATGGAGGTCGGTGCGGTCGGCGGGGCGTCAGCCCTTGACCGACCCGGCCAGCGCGAAGGCGCCGCCGGAGAGCCGCTGGACGAGGACGTAGAGGAGCACCATCGGCGTCGCGTACAGGACGGAGTAGGCGGCCAGCTGCCCGTACGCGATCGATCCGTACTGGCCGAAGAAGTTGAAGATCGACACCGCGGCGGGGAACTTGTCGGCCGAGAACAGCAGGACGAAGGGGACGAAGAAGTTCCCCCACGCCATGGTGAACACGAAGATGAAGACGACGCCGAGGCCCGGGCGCATGAGCGGCAGGACGACACGGGCGAGAGCCTGCATCGATCCGGCGCCGTCGACCCAGGCCGCTTCCTCGAGCGAGATCGGGACCGAGTCCATGAAGTTCTTCAGCATCCAGATCGCCATCGGGAGCGAGGTCGCCGCCATGAAGAGGATGACGCCCCACACCGAGTCGAGGAGCTTCAGCGTGACGAACAGCGAGTAGACCGGCACCATCATCGCGGTGATCGGAAGGCCGGTGCCGAAGAGGATCGCGTACATGAACGACCGCTGGAACCGCATGCGGTAGCGCGAGAGCGGGTAGGCGGCGAGGACGCCGGAGATGACCGTGATCACCGCCGTGCCGAGCGAGATCGCGATCGAGTTCAGCAGGGGCTGCCATGTGAGCTCCCACGTCATGACCTGCGTGTAGTTGTCGAGGGTCCACGTCTCGGGGAGCGCCATCGACACGGTCGCGTTCTCGTTGACCGAGGCGAAGAGGATCCACAGGAGCGGCACGAGGAAGAGGAGTCCGATCGCGCCGAGGATCACCGACGCGAGGACGGTCTGGGTGCGCCTCCGCGGGGCGGCGACGCTGATGGTCGAGGTGCGGCGGGCCATCTCAGTCCACCTCCGGCTTCAGGATCTTGATGTACACGATCGAGAACACGGCCCCGATCAGGAGGGTGACGGTGGCGATCGCCGTGCCGTATCCGACCTGGGCGAACTTGAACGCCTCCTGGAAGGCCAGCACCGGCAGGGTCGAGGACTGCGTCCCCGGGCCGCCGCCGGTCATCACCCAGATGAGGGTGAAGACGCCGAGCGTCTGCAGCGTCGTGAGGAGGAGATTGGTGGAGATCGAGCGGCGGATGACGGGCAGGGTCACGCGCGTGAAGCGCTGCCAGGCGCCGGCGCCGTCGATGGTGGCCGCTTCGGTGAGCTCGGGCGGCACCTCGGCGAGCGCGGCGTTGTAGACCATCATCGAGAAGGCGGTGCCGCGCCAGATGTTGGCGACGATCACCGAAAGCATCGGCAGATAGTAGAGCCAGCTGGTGCCCTCGAGCCCGAACCAGCCCAGCATCACGTTGAGCGTCCCGTCCTTGGAGAAGAACGCGTAGAGCGCGAACGCCGCGACGATCTCCGGCAGCACCCAGGCGAGCACCACGAGGCCGCCGACGAGCGAGCGCAGAGGCTTCACGGCGCTCCGCAGCAGCACCGCGAGCAGCATCCCGAGGACGTTCTGGCCGATGACCGCCGACGCGAGGATGAAGACGACGGTCAGCCAGAGCGAGTTCCAGAAGTCCGGCGAGGCGAACAGCGCCGCGTAGTTGTCCAGCCCGATGAACTCGGGGTTGGCCGCGCGCGGGCCGGTCATCGCGCGGTCGGTGAGCGAGCCGTACAGGGAGTAGACGATCGGGCCGAGCATGAACGCGGCCAGCAGGAGGATCGCCGGGAGGAGCGGAAGGGCGCGGGCGAGGGCGCGCATGAGCGCCCGGTCGGTCGAGCGCGGCCGGGGGGAGGACCCCCGGCCGCGCTCGACCGTGCCGCGGGAGGCGACGGCGGTCATCGGATCAGCCGGCCTGCGTGTTCTCCTCGCCGACGATGCCGACGAGAGCGGAGTCGTACTGCGCCTGGGCGTCCTCGGGCGTGGCCTGGCCGGTGAAGACCGACTCGGTCGCGACGGGGATGTTCGACGAGATCTGCGAATAGTCGGGCGTGGCCGGGCGGAAGTGCGTGTACGGCACGAGCGACGAGAAGAACTCGAACGACGGGTTGAAGTCGAGGTACTCCTGGCTGGATGCCACGTCGCTGCGCACGGCGATCTGTCCCGCCTCCTGGTGGTACATGAGGGCGTTCTCGGGGGTCAGGGCCTGCGCGATGAAGTCGAACGCCGACTGCGGATCGGCGGCGTTGGCCCCGACCGCGAGCGTCCAGCCGCCCGACATCGACGTGAAGCCACCGGCATCCTTCGTCGGCATCGCGGCGAAGCCCATCGTCTCCTGCCACTCGGGCCACTCGTTGTCGCCCGAGATCCAGTTGCTCGGCAGCCACGAGCCGTCGAGCGCGATCGCGAGCTTGCCCTGCGGGATGAGCTCGGTGCTCACCTTGGATCCCCATCCGGCGTCGAGCGCCTCGGCGGGGTCGGGACCGAGGCCCTCCTCGGCGAGGGTCTGGTACAGGCCGAGCGCATCGCGGAAGCCCTGCGAGCCGGTCACCCACTTGTTCGTGTCGGTGTCCATGAGCTCGTCGCCCGTGCCGTAGAGGAGCATCTCGAATCCCTGCATCGACGTCGCCTCGCCGAGCGACTTGGAGGCGTACACGTTGAAGGGGATGACGTCGGGGTTGCTCGCCTTGATGGTGCGCGCCGCGTCGAGGATGTCGTTCCAGCTGGTGGGGGCCCAGTCGGTGGGCAGGCCCGCCGCCTCGAAGATGTCCTTGTTGAAGTAGAGGCCGCGCGTGTCCGTGCCCAGCGAGATGCCGTAGGTCTTCCCGTCGTCGCCGAGGCCGGCCTGCTTCGCGCCGTCGTCGTAGAGGCTCCAGTCCTCCCAGTCGGCGATGTAGTCGTCGATGGGCAGGAGGTAGCCGGCGGCCGCGTCGGAGCGGATCTGGAAGGTGTCTTCGTAGATGACATCGGGGGCCGTGTCGGGGGAGCCGTTCATCAGCGCGAGCTTCGTGAAGTACTGGTCCTGCTCGGCTTCGATGGGAACGAGTTCGACGGTCTTGCCCTCATTGGCGGCCTCGTACTCGTCCTTGGCCTTCTTCATCAGCTCGTCCATCGCGGTGAAGGCCGCGGTCTTCTGGTAGGCGACGCGGATGGTGTCGTCGCCGGCGGCGTCGTCGCCCCCGCCCGCGCAGCCCGAGAGACCGACGGCGAGCGATGCGACGCCGACGATGCCCACGATGCTGAGTGACCGGGCGCTGAGCGACCGGTTCCGGAGTGATCGGGACGTCAGTGATCTCATCATTCGAAGCTCCTTTGCTGTTCGATGCGCGCGTGCGCCGCGCCCTCTTTTTCTAAACCAAATGGAATAAAAGATCAAGAGCGGTCGCGACGAACGCCGTGAGGATCAGCGCGGAGTGATCATGAGGCCCGCCGGACGCGCCGTGAAGGCGCCGTCCAGCACGAGGCAGGCCGCGCCCATCGCGGCGACGTCGGTGCTCAGCTGCGTGCCGATGAGCGTGATCGCGCGGGTCGTGGTGATCTCCGTGCTCGCCGCCAGCGCGCGGACCAGGTGAGGCTCGACGGCATCCGCGATCCGGCTCCACAGGGCACCGCCGATCACGACCACGTCGGCGTCCATCAGGTTGTTGATGATGACCATGGCCCGGGCGAGCGATTCCGCGGCGCGCTCGAACACGCGCGATGCGGAGGCGTCGCCGTCGACGGCCCGCCGTGCGAGGTCGCCGAGCATCGCCCGCATCTGCGCCGGGGCCGCGGCGACGTCGGCGCCGATGCCCTCGGAGATCAGCCGCTCCGGGGCGACGGCCACTCCCAGGCAGCCGCGCTGACCGCAGTGGCAGGGCGGCCCGTCGGCCTCGACGACGATGTGGGCGACGTCGCCCGCGTTGCCGGTGCGTCCCCGCACGGGTGTCGCGTCGACCGCGAGGCCGACGCCCACGCCCGCGCCGTAGTAGAAGAACATCGCCTCGCTCAGGCGCTGATCGGCATCCACCCAGAGCTCGCCCACCATGGCCGCGACGACATCCTTCTCGACCATCACGGGGAGCCCGGTCGCGCGGCAGAGGTCGTCGCGGAGCGCCACATCGTGCCAGGCGGGGAGCAGGGGCGGCTCGAGGAGGGCGCCCCGCGCCACGTCGATGGGCCCGGGTGCGGCCACGCCGATCCCGAGCACGCGGTCGCGATGGACCCCGGCGTCGTCGAGGAGCGCGTTCGCATGCCGGGCGAGCGTCGCCAGCAGCGCCTCGGGCTCGTCGCTCTGACGCGGCGCGTGCTCCGTGTGCGCGATGACGGTGCCGCGCATGTCGACGAGGACGAAGGTGTCGACGGCGGGATCGAGATGGATGCCGACGGCGTACCGCGCCTGCGGATTCAGCTGCAGGGGTGTCCGGGGCTTGCCCTTCCCCGCCACGATCGGGGCCCCCTCCACGACCATGCCCTCGTCGACGAGCTTGCGGGCGACGTTGCTGAGCGTCTGCGCGGACAGGCCGGTGCGCTCGGCGAGCTCGCTCCGGCTCACCCCGGCTGCGGACCGTCGGATGAGATCGAGCACGAGTGTCTGGTTGTACGTGCCCACCGCAGGCAGGTTGGAACCGCGTCTCATGGTGATCCCGACCGTACGCCACATCCGCGGCGCGGGTGTATTCGAGCCGCGGAACGACGAAGGGCCGCCCGGAATCCGGACGGCCCTTCGCGTGATGGGATGCGTCAGTTGTTGCGCACGATCGCGATGATGCGCAGGATCTCGACGTACAGCCACACGACGGTGACCATGATGCCGAAGGCGCCGACCCAGCCGTACTGACGGGGAGCGCCGTTGCGGACGCCCTGCTGGATCTGGTCGAAGTCGAGCACCAGCGAGTACGCGGCCATGATGACGACGAGGACGCCGATGATGAGGCCGAGCGGGATGCCGGCGATCTTGGCGCTGTGCATGCCGAACATCAGGTCGGACGGGATGACGTTCGTCCACATGAGCACGAGGTTCAGCAGCGAGAACACGAGGTAGCCGACCATCGCGATCATGAAGACCTTGGTGGCGCGGGCCGAGGCGCGCACCTTGCCGCTGGCGAACAGCGCGAGGGTCACGCCGACGACGGCCAGGGTGGCGAGCGTTGCCTGCATGACGATCCCCGGGAAGAGGAACTCGAAGTAGGCCGAGATGCCGCCCACGAACAGGCCCTCGAACGCCGCGTAGGCGAAGATCAGCGCCGGGCGGACCTTCTTGCGCGACGTGAAGGTGACGACCATCGCGAGGACGAAGCCGCCGAGGAGGCCCACGATCCACGGGACGATGGTCGGCGTCGGGTTGGCGACGGTCACGGGCGCGAGGGTCCAGACCCAGCCGACGACGGCGGTCACCAGCAGGACGGCGAAGAGGCCGAGCGTCTTGGCGACGGTGTCCTCGACGGTCATGCGACCGGTCTGGAGGGACCCGGCCGGGGGAGCGGCGAAGGCACCCTCGAGCTGGGCGTTGGCGGCGGCGTCGACGCCCTGGTGGGCAGCCGATGCGAACTGGGTCTGGGCGCCCGCCTGCTGCGGCGCGGAGGGCGGGGTCAACCCGGGGCGCTGCTCCTGGAACGCCGGGTTGTTGAATGCGAAGTTGCCGGAGGCCATGGTCTCTCTCACTCCAAAGTAGGTTCACAGCGCGGTGCTGTGGATTCCAGCGTATCGGACCGGTTTTCCGGCGTCTCGGGGCAGCGCTGTGAGTGCGCCATGAACGCCTCGCCCTGAGCGAACAGACGGTCGCGTGCGGCGGGCGGACACGGCGTCGCTAGCCTGGAGCGATGCCCCTCGTCATCGGACACCGCGGCGCCCCCGGCCACCTTCCGGAGCACACCCGGTCGTCCTATCTGCTGGCACTCGCCTTCGGCGTCGACGCGGTCGAGCCCGACGTCGTCTTCACGAAGGACCGGGTCGCGGTGGTCCGGCACGAGAACGAGATCGGGTCGACCACCGACGTCGCCGACCGACCGCGCTTCGCCGACCGGCGGACGACGAAGGTCGTCGACGGCGTGGCGCTCACCGGGTGGTTCACCGAGGACTTCACCTGGGAGGAGCTCGCCACCCTGCGCTGCCGCGAGCGCCTCCCCGCGATCCGGCCGCTCAGCGCGGCGCGCGACGGCGAGGAGCCGCCGCTCCGGCTGAGCGAGCTCCTCGACCTCGTCCGGGTGGCGTCCGCCGATCAGGGGCGAGAGATCGCCGTGGTGCTGGAGGTGAAGCACGCCACCTACTTCCGCGGCCTCGGATACGACGTCGCGGGGCTCCTCGCCGACGACCTGGCCGCGGCGGGGATGCCGGGGCCTGCCGCCCCGCCGCTGATCATCGAATCGTTCGAGCCGACGATCCTCGCGGAGCTGCGAGCCCGCGGCATCCGCGCGGAGTACGTCTACCTCTGGGAGGCCGAGGGGCGCCCGTGGGACCTCGTGGCGGAGCGCGGCGACGCGGCGCCGACCTACCGCTCGCTGACCCGGCCGGCATCCCTCGACGCGCTCGTCGGCGTCGTGGACGGGATCAGCGTCGACAAGCTGCTGCTGGTCGGGCCGGCGGGCGTCGCCGTGCCCGGGGTGGTCGCCGCTGCGCACGACCGCGGCCTCCGGGTCTTCACATGGACGTGCCGTCCCGAGAACCTCTTCCTCGAACCGCGCTACCGGGTCGGGGCGGATCCCGCTGCCTTCGGCGACTACGTGGCCGAGTGGGGCGAGATCGCCGCGACCGGCGTCGACGGCGTGTTCGTCGACCATCCCGACCTCGGCGCCGCCGTCCTCCGCTGAAGGCGGGCCGATGCCGGGAGGATGCTGAGCGGATGCCGCGAGGACGCGCGGCGCGATGGCCCGCGTCCACAGCAAGCCCATAGGGTGAGCCCATGACCACCCCCGGCATCGTCGCCCGCGGCGTGCGCCGCTCCTTCGGGAACGTGCACGCCGTCCGCGACGTCTCTCTCGAAGCCCGCGAGGGCGCCGTCACCGGCCTCGTCGGCCCCAACGGCTCGGGCAAGACGACGCTCCTCCTGATGCTCGCCTCGCTCCTCGCGCCCGACGCGGGCGAGGTGCGGATCGGCGGCGTCGATCCCGTCGCCGATCCCGCTGCGGCCCGGGCGCTCCTCGGATGGATGCCGGATTCGCTCGGCGCGTGGGCGTCGCTGTCGGCGCGCGAGACGATCGTGACGACGGGTCGGCTCTACGACCTCGATCGCCGGGTCGCCGAGGATCGCGCCGCGCAGCTGCTGAACGAGGTCGGTCTCGCCGACCTCGGCGATGCACCGGCCCGCGTGCTCTCGCGCGGTCAGAAGCAGCGTCTCGGTCTCGCGCGGGCCCTCGTGCACGACCCGCGGGTGCTGCTGCTCGACGAGCCGGCCTCGGGCCTCGACCCGCAGGCGCGGATCGACCTCCGCCAGCTGCTGCGGCGCCTCGCCGCCGACGGCCGGACGATCCTCATCTCCAGCCACATCCTCTCCGAGCTCGAAGAGGTCGTCGACGACGCCGTCTTCCTCGTGCAGGGTGCGACGGTGAGCTCCGAGCGCGTCGCTGAAGCGGCCACCCGCACCCGCACCTGGCGCATCCGGCTCGCCGACCGCGACGCGACGGCGAGCGTCCTCCCGGTCGCGCAGGCCCTCGGCGTCGACGCCGCCCTGGTCCCGATCGACCGGCGCGACATCCTCATCGGCTTCGCCTCCGACGCCGATGCGGCGGCGGGTCTGGCCGCCCTCATCGGCGCGGGCCTCCCGGTCGCGGAGTTCTCCGCCGCCACGGGCCTTCTCGAACACACCTTCCTCGACCTCGAAGGAGGTGCGCGATGAGTCTCGCCCGCCTCTGGACGATCGCCCGGCTGGAGCTCCTCCAGCGGGTGCGGACCGTGTCGTGGTACGTCCTGCTCGGTGTCTTCGCCCTCCTGCTGATCGGCGCGACGTTCCTGTCGTTCCTCTCGTTCGGCGGCCAGGAGCAGAGCGGGCCCGGCGTCTACTCCACGGTCGTCTACATCACGCTCCTCCTCGTGATCCTCGTCTCGCCCACCCTCAGCGGCAACAGCATCAACGGCGACCGGGATGCAGCGACCCTCGCCCCGGTGCAGGTGACGCTCGCCACGACCGGCGAGATCCTGCTCGGCAAGTTCGTCGCCGCGTGGATCACCGGACTCGCCTTCGCACTCGTCGCCGCGCCGTTCCTCGTGATCGCGACGCTCGCCGGGGGCGGCGTGCATCCGGCCACGGTCGCGGTGTCGCTCCTCGTCCTGATCGCCGAGATCGGCGTCATCGCCGCGATCGGGGTCGCGCTGAGCGGCATCCTGGCGCGGCCCCTGTTCTCGGTCGCGACCACCTACCTGATCGTCGCCGCGCTCGCCGTCGGCACCGTGATCGGGTTCGGTCTCATCGGGTCGAGCATCGTCTCGGAGGGGAAGGTCTCGGAGCGCTCGGCGGTCTACGGCGACAACGGGCCCGAGTGCAAGGACGGCTCGACCACCTGCTGGGACGACCCCGAGAACATCGTCTGCGACGAGTGGGTGACCTACACGCAGCCGGTCATGCGCTTCGACCGCGTGTGGTGGCTCCTCGCGGCGAACCCGTTCGTGATCCTCGCCGACGCGACGCCCACGCAGCTCGACCGCAGCGGCAACCCCGAGGATGTGTTCGGCTACCTGAAGCTCGGGGTGCGGCAGACGCAGATCGCGCCCGACCTGGAGTACACGTGGGACGAGTGCTCGCAGATGGCGGAGGAGCGCTACCCGACGCCGAAGGAGATCCTGGCGCAGACGGTGCCCAGCTGGTTCGTCGGACTCGGCGTGCAGCTGCTGCTCGCCGCAGGGCTCCTGGTGTGGGCGTACGCCCGCACCCGCACCCCGGCGCGCAGCCTTCCGCCGGGGACGCGCATCGCCTGAGTCATCCGTCCGCGGGCTCGTGACGCCAGCTGGATGAGAGTCCTCTCATACCGGTTCCGTCGGCGTACGGCGGATGCATAGCCTCCTTTCAGCCCCTGCTCATCAAGCGGCGGCCCTGACCCCTGCACGAAAGGCGGTTCCACCTTGCAACGACGCACTCTGGCGATAGTCGGCGCGATCGCGCTGATGTTGCCCTCGACCGCGGCCCTGGCCGCAACCGACGACGATCCGTCGTCGCGCTTCACGCAGTCCGATTCGCACGGCAGCGTCGACAGCACCATCTCGGCCTCCGCGATCGGATCCGACGGACGCGTCACGGTCATCATCGAGATGACCGGCGACCCCGTCGCCGTGGTGCAGGCCGAGAAGGGGAGGGACCTCACGTCCGCCGAGCGATCCTCGGTGAAGGGCAAGCTGAAGAAGGCGCAGGACTCCATCCGCGGCTCGATCACCGGCAAGGGCGGCAAGATCCAGGCGCAGATGCAGTCGGCGTACAACGGCATCCAGGCCTCGGTCCCCGCGTCGCAGCTCGACGCGGTCGCCGACCTCCCGGGTGTGGTCGCCATCCACCCCGTGCGCACGTACGAGCTCGACAACGCCGTCTCGGTGCCCTTCCTCGGTGTGCCCCAGGTGTGGGAGAACACGGGCTACACGGGTGAGAACGTCAAGGTCGCGATCCTCGACACCGGCATCGACTACACGCACGCCACCTTCGGAGGCCCCGGCACCGCCGCGTCCTACGAGGCCGCGGCCGCGACCTCCGACCAGCCGGCCGACCCGGCGCTGTACGGCCCGAACGCCCCGCGCGTGAAGGGCGGCATCGACCTCGTCGGCGACGACTACAACGCCGACCCGAACAGCGACTCCTACCAGCCGGTCCCGCACCCCGATGACAACCCGCTCGACTGCGAAGGCCATGGCTCGCACGTGGCCGGCACGGCCGGCGGATCGGGCGTCCTCGCGGACGGCTCGACCTACACGGGCGCGTACGACTCGACCACGTCGTCGAACTCGTTCCGCGTGGGACCGGGCGTCGCGCCCGAGTCCGACCTGTACGCGGTGCGCGTCTTCGGCTGCGACGGCTCGACCGACGTCGTCGTCCCGGCCATCGACTGGGCGGTCGCCAACGGGATGGACGTCATCAACATGTCGCTCGGCTCGTCGTACGGGCGTGGGGACGACCCGGATGCCGTGGCCGCTGCGAACGCGGTCGGCGCGGGCGTCGTCGTCGTGGCCTCGGCCGGCAACTCGGGCCACAACCCGTACCTCACGGGCTCGCCCGGCACCGGTGACGGCGTGATCGCGGTCTCGGCCGTCGACAGCGCGGAGAGCTTCCCCGGCGCGACGATCACCGTCGGCGGCAACACCGTCGAGGCGATCAACGCGAACGGCGCGTCGCTCGAGGGCATCGGCGACCTCACGGTCGTGCGCCTCGCCGACGACCCGGCGACCACGGGAGAGAACGAAGCGCTCGGCTGCTCGGTGGAGGCCTACACGAAGGCCGGCATCGTCGCGGGCGGCAACCAGCTCGCGGTGGTCTCGCGCGGCACCTGTGCGCGGGCGGCGAAGCCGATCTTCGGCGAGCAGGCCGGCGCGGCCGCGGTCGTCATGGTGAACACCTCCGACGATCTCCCGCCGTACGAGGGCCTCATCACGTCGAACCCCGACAACGGCGACGAGTTCCTCGTCACCATCCCGTTCCTGGGTGTCCGCTCGTCCGACGGCGCCGACTTCACGGCCGGCGCGACGGCGACACTCGCCGCCGCGACGATCTCGAACCCCGGCTTCCGCGGGTACGCGTCGTTCACGTCGTCGGGTCCGCGATCGGGTGACAGCGCGATCAGCCCCGACGTGGCCGCTCCCGGCGTCTCGATCTCGTCGGCGGCCGTCGGCTCGGGCAACGGCGCGGCGATCCTGTCGGGCACCTCGATGGCGGCCCCGCACGTGGCCGGTGTCGCGGCGCTGACGGTGCAGTCGCACCCGAAGTGGTCGGCTCCGCAGGTCGCGGCGGCGATCGTCTCGACCGCCGACCCCGATAAGGTCGCGGGTCAGAGCCTGACCCTCGGCGGCCTCGGTCTCGTCGACACGGCGCAGGCCGTC
>Ga0160435_1000094_pt1 | contig 52396 bp, 46 predicted proteins | sample HID1973K_E0MG_FD_108213 | JGI IMG/M metagenome (GOLD analysis project Ga0160435, IMG submission 108213) | Enriched mosquito-associated microbial communities from UW Madison campus, WI, USA - HID1973K_E0 MG | ecosystem: Host-associated > Arthropoda: Insects > Digestive system > Unclassified ...
GGTCGCCGTGGCGGCCCTGGCCCTGACGGGCAATGCGCTGGCCCAGGACACCACGTCCGAGAAGGGCAAGCTGAGCTATTACTTCGGCTACGACTACGGCAACAACCTTGCTGAGCTCACCGGTCGCGGCGAGCAGCTGGACATCAACTCGGTGATCAAGGGCCTGCAGGACGCCTACGCCAAGAAGCAGCCGTCGATCACCGCCGACCAGCTGAAGCCGGCCGTCGAAGCGTTCCAGAAGCGCGAACAGGCCCGTGCCCAGCAGGCCAAGGCCGAGTACGACAAGGCCGCTGCCGAGAACAAGACCAAGAGCACCCAGTTCCTGGCCACCAACAAGGCGGCCGCTGGCGTGCAGACCCTGCCGAGCGGCGTGCAGTACAAGGTGTTGGAGAAGGGCACCGGCGCCAAGCCGACCCAGGCCAGCACCGTGCAGCTCGAAGTCGCCGGTCCGTTCCCATTCGGCCAGCGTCCGACGCAGGCGCGCCCGGCGCAGCAGATTCCGGCGATGAAGCTGAGCCAGGTCGAGATGCAGGCGATGCGCGACACCCTCCTGCAGATGCCGGCCGGCTCGAAGTGGGAAGTCACCCTGCCGCCGGAACAGGCCTATGGCGCCGACCCGCGCACGCCGTTCCCGCCGAACGTGGCGGTGCAGTTCGAAATCAAGCTGGTGAGCGTCAAGTAAGCGCATCGCTTGAACGGTATGGAGACGCCGGCCTTAGTGCCGGCGTTTTTTTTTTGGTGGGGGAGGGGAGGGTTTGGAGCGCAACTCCCCATTAACCCTCGTCCTCCAGCCCGTTGGGCCAAACCAACTTTCGCGATACGCTGAGCAGTGTGCCCATTCACCTCAAGGATCAACGCGATCATGCTGTGGCTTCCCCGTGCATCGGCGTCTGCTCGCTCGATGCCGCGCACGTGTGCCGAGGATGCCATCGCAGTATCGAAGAGATCGCCCGCTGGCCGCATATGAGCGAGGACGAGCGCCGCCACTTGCTGCATGAAACCTTGCCGGCCCGCGCGCCGCGCGAGCGCTTCGACTTGCAACTGCCCGAACGCGAACGCTTGCTGCGCGCGCTGTATCCCGCGCATGCGGCGCCGGCCGGGCCGGGCTGGAACCACGACGATCTGGTCGATGTGCTGGCCGGCGGGGTGTCCGCCGAAGCCGCCGTGCTCGCCGGCCTGGTGCCGCGCAGCGATGGTACCCGCGTCGTGTTGACCCGCCGCAACGACAGCCTGCGCCACCACGGCGGCCAGGTCAGCTTTCCCGGCGGCCGTATCGAACCTTCCGATGCCGATGCCGCCGCCGCCGCATTGCGAGAAAGCTGCGAGGAGATCGCATTGCCTGCGGCCCAGGCCAGCGTGCTCGGCTACCTCGACCCTTTCCTCACCGTCAGCGGATTCCGCGTTACCCCCGTGGTGGCGGTGATTGATCCGGCCTTCGTTGCCGTGCCGCAACCGGACGAAGTCGCCGAGGTGTTCGAAGTGCCGCTGGCGTTCCTGATGGACCCGGGCAACCTGCGCAGCATCGACATCGAATTTCGCGGCAGGCCGCGCCGCGTGCTCGAGTACGCCTGGCCCGGCCAGCGCATCTGGGGCGCGACCGCGGCCATCCTGCTCAACCTGCGCCGAAGACTGGAGCACATTGCATGACCGACTGGCAGACCCTGGTTGACCCGGCCACCCTTGCCACCGCGCTCGGCCACGCCGACCTGCGTATCGTTGATGCGCGGTTTGCGCCGGCAGGCGTCAACGATCCGGTTTTCGGCCGCCGCGCCTACACCGAATCGCACCTGCCCGGTGCGGTCTACGCCGACCTCAACCGCGACCTCTCCAACCTGTCGCGCCCCGGGCTGGGCCGCCATCCGCTGCCATTCGAGCATGATTTCACCGCGACCCTGGGGCATTGGGGCATTACCCCGAGCACCCAGGTGGTGGTGTACGACGCCGCCGACGGCAGCATGGCCGCCGCGCGTCTGTGGTGGTTGCTGCGCCTGCTGGGGCATCGCCGGGTGGCGGTGCTCGATGGCGGTCTCGCGGCCTGGCGCGCCGCCGGCTTGCCGGAAAGCACCCAGGCGGGTGGCTATTCGCCGGCGCCGGCTTATCCGGGTCAGTTCGATAACGCGCGGATCGCCGATGCCGATGAAATCGCCGGCCGCCACGCCGAGAAGCCGGGCTGGCTGATCGACGTGCGCGCGCCCGAGCGTTTCGCCGGCAAGGCCGAGCCGATCGACCCGGTCGCCGGGCACGTGCCAGGGGCGATCAATCGGCCGCTGGCGCTAAGCCTGGACCAGGGCCGGTTCCGGCCGCCGGCGCAATTGCGCGCCGACCTGCAGCCGCGACTGGGCGGCCGCGATCCCGGCGAGGTCGTGGTGATGTGCGGTTCCGGCGTCACCGCCTGCCACACCCTGCTGGCGATGGAAGCGGCGGGATTGTCGGGCGCGCGCGTCTATGCCGGCTCCTGGAGCGGTTGGATCAGCGACCCTTCGCGACCGGTCGCGACCGACTGAGCCGCGCTGCGGCACAATGGCGGCAGGCGGTTGGATCCGGCCGGACCGGATCAGCGTTCTCGGGGGCGGTGCGATGCGTGGGCGGACGTGGGCCTTGTTCGGCCTGTTGATGGCAGTGGCGGCATGCTCCGACGGCGCGGGAAACGCGGCGCCGGCCGGTTCGCTGGTGGGCGGCGGCCACGACGAAGGCTACAGCCAGCAACTGGAGACCTGGCGGCAGGCGCGGCTCGCCGCCCTGCGCGCACCCGATGGCTGGCTCAGCTACACCGGCTCCGGACGCCTGCGTCCGGGCAGCTATCGGGTCGGCACCGCCGCCGACAGCGACATCAGCTTGTCTTCCGGACCTCCGCGGCTGGGCCTGCTCACGGTGGAGGAGGCGCAGATCCGCTTCGAGGCCGCGCGCGGGGTCGATGTGCGCCTGCGCGGCGAACCGGTCGCCAGCACCCGCCTGGTGCCCGAGGAAGCCGGACGCAAGGCCGACCGCCTGGATCTCGGCGACAGCCAGTTCTACGTCGTGCGTACCGGCGCCATCTACGGCTGGCGCTTCCGCGATCCCAAGTCGCCGGCGCGGCACAAGTTCGCCGGTATCGATCATTTCCCGGTCGATGTGCGTTGGCGCGTGCGTGCGCGCTGGATGCCCTATGCCAAGCCGCGGCCGATCACCCTGCTGACCTCGATCGGCACACCGCTGGCGGCCTCGATTCCCGGCGAAGCGGTGTTCGAGCGCGACGGTCGACAGTACCGCCTGCATCCGGTCACCCAGCCCAATGACCCACGGCTGTTCTTCATTTTTTCCGACCGCACCAGCGGCAAGGAAACCTACGGAGGTGCGCGCTACCTGTTCGTCGCCCTGCCGGCGGACGGCGACCTGGTGCTGGATTTCAATCGCGCCGAAAACCCGCCGTGCGCATTGACGCCGCATCTGGTGTGCCCGATTGCGCCCCCCAACAACCGGCTCGACCTGGCGGTCAACGCGGGCGAGAAGACTTTTATCGCCAACTGGTGAGGTCAGCGGCGCGCGGCGGCGTCGAAAGCGGTGCGAATGCGCGGCCAAGGGAACTGCGGGCCCGGGTCGAGCTTGCGCCGGACCTGCTGCGAGGGATCGTCGCTGGCCGATACCACCGAGGTGTCCAGGGCGTCGTGGCCGGCAATGCTGGCCAGCGCCGGCAGGTGCGCGCGTAACCACTGCAGCAGTGATTCCAGCGCCCGCAATTGCGCCTCGGGGTAGGGCTCTAGCATCTGCTGGTGGCGCGAATCCAGCCAGTGCGGATAACGCCCGCGGTTGACCAGCTCGATGCCCAGCGAGTGCGCGTTGTGTCCGCGCACGTGGTGGGCCACGCGCTCAAGCGCCACGTACTGTTCGATGCGGCCATCGCGATCGATGTAGTAGTGGCCACTGTTGCCGGTGCCGCTGTCGTACAGCACGCGTTCGCCGTACTCGCGCGCCGTGGCCAGGTCCGGCAATTCGGTGCAGTGGATCACCACCTGCGTGATCTGCACGAGCCCGCGCAGGGGCAGCAGGCGCTCGTAGGGCAGTGGCGCGGGGTGGATCGACGGCGGCGTGGGCATGCGCGGATGCTAGCATTTGCGCATGTCCTTGAATCCCGAAAGCCCGCTCGCCCAATTGATGGCGACCTTGCCGCAGCGCGGCCGCGTCGAATGGATCGGGCTGCGCCCGGCACGCGAAACGCCGATGCAGGCGGTCCAGTCAGCGCAGGCAACCACCGGTGGCGGCTTGCTCGGCGACCGCTACCAGGGCCGTAACGGCAAGCGCGGCATTACCCTGATCCAGGCCGAACACTTACCGGCGATCGCCGCGCTATCCGGGCATGCCAAGGTCGCCCCGGCCACCTTGCGGCGCAATCTCGTGGTGTCGGGCATTCCGTTGATCGCGTTGAAGGGCCGGCGCTTCCGCATCGGCGAGATCGAACTGGAAGGCACCGCGCCGTGCGATCCCTGTTCGCGCATGGAAACCGCGCTCGGTGCCGGGGGCTATAACGCCATGCGCGGCCACGGCGGTTTGTGCGCGCGCATCGTCCATGGCGGCACGCTGCGCCTGGGCGACGAGGTCGAAGGGCTGTGAGCCGAGGCCATTGCATTCTTTCGCACGGGTTCGAAAGCGGCCCGGACGCGACCAAGGTCACCGCGTTGGCCGAGGTCGCGCAGCGCCTCGGCTGGAGCCACGAACGCCCCGACTACACCGACCTCGACGCCCGCCGCGAGGTCAGCCAGGTCGGTGATGTCAGTGCGCGTTGGCAGCGTCTGCGCGAGATCGCCGCGGCGGCCGCCGAACGCGGGCCGGTGGTGCTCGGTGGTTCCAGCCTGGGCGCCTATATTTCCGCGCAGGTGTCGCTGCAGGTGCCCACGCGCGGCTTGTTCCTGATGGTGCCGCCCACGCGCATGGGGCCACTGCCGGCCCTGGACGCAGCGCAAGTGCCGACGTCAGTTGTCCACGCCTGGCACGACGAATTGATTCCGGCCGCTGAAGTGATCGCCTGGGCGCAGGCGCGTTCGGCGCGCTTGCTGCTGCTCGACGACGAGCATCGATTGTCCAGGCATGTCGAGGCGGCGGCGCAGGCCTTCGAAGCCTTGTTGCGGTCGCTATGAGCACGCTCGACGGGATTGCGTTACGCCCGGCACGCGGCGAAGACGCCGACGCGATCGAAGTGCTGACGATGGTTTCCTATTTCGATGTGCCCGGTACCAGCCACCGCGAACACCAGGTGATCGAGGCACTGCGCGCCGATGGCGCGTTATCGCTGTCGTGGGTGGCCGAGCACGACGGCTACGTGGTCGCCCACCTGGCGGCATCGCCGGTCGCGCTGTCCGATGGCGGCCGTGGCTGGCACGCGCTCGGGCCCTTGGCGGTCGGCCCCGGCCATCGCGGCCAGGGCCTGGCCAGCCACCTGTTGCGCGCGGCCATGGCGCAATTGCAGCGCGACGGTGCCGCCGGCTGCGTGGTGGCCGCCGCGCCGCGCACGCTGTTCCTCGCCGCCGGCTTCGCGCCCGAACCGGGACTGACGCTGGAAGGCCGCCCACTGCTGGCGCATGCCTTTGGCGACCGCCTGCCGCCGCTGGCCGAGGTCAGCCTGCATCCGGCCCTTGCCGGCGCGGGCTGAACGATCCGGGCCGGCGCTCGCGTTGCACTGGCAATGCCGGCCGCGATGGTCGAACATGCGCCCTCCTGCGGCCTGGTGCATCTCCGCCGCCTCCCTTCACGGCCTGCCGGTCTCGCCGGCGCCGGCCCAATCGATCCCGCCATCACGTGAAATTCTTCGCTTCCTGCGCCAAGGGCCTGGAATACCTGCTTGCCGACGAACTGCTGGCGCTGGGTGCCGCGCGCGCTACCGCCACCGTTTCCGGCGTCAATGTCGAGGGCACGCTCGCCGATGCCCAGCGTGCGGTGCTGTGGTCGCGCCTGGCCAGCCGCGTACTGTGGCCGCTGACCGAATTCGAGTGCCCGGACGAAGACGCGCTGTACGACGGCGTGGCCAAGCTGGACTGGCCCGAACACCTGTCGCCCGGCCATACCTTGTCGGTGGACGCGCACGTTTCCGGCGCCGTCATCACCCACGCGCGCTACGCCGCGCAGCGGGTCAAGGATGCGGTGGTCGACACGATGCGCCAGCACGGCCTGGAACGCCCCTCGGTCGATGTCGAACAGCCGGACCTGCGGCTGAATCTCTCGCTGCGCAAGGGCAGGGCGACGGTGTCGGTGGACCTGGGCGGCGGATCGCTGCATCGCCGTGGCTGGCGCCTGGCGCAGAACGAGGCGCCGTTGAAGGAAAACCTGGCCGCCGCAGTACTGCTGCGCGGCGGCTGGCCGAAGGGCTATCACGAGGGCGGTGGGCTGCTCGACCCGATGTGTGGCAGCGGCACCTTGCTGATCGAAGGCGCGCTGATGGCGGCCGACGTGGCGCCGGGCCTGCAACGCCACGGCCAGGCGGTACCGAGTCGCTGGCGCGGCTTTGATCGCGGCGTATGGGAAGTGCTGGTCAACGAAGCGCGTGGACGCGAGCGCATCGGCCGCGCCGGCCTGCGCCAGGTTTTCCACGGCAGCGACCTCGACCCACGCGCGATCGCCAATGCGCGCGAGAACGCCCAGGTGGCCGGTGTCAGCGCGGCGCTGCACCTGGAAGTCCGCGACATCGCCAGCCTGCCCGCACCGCCGCAGGCAACAGGCCTGGCGGTATGCAATCCGCCCTATGACGAACGACTGGCGGCCGACGCCGCTCTGTACCGTGGGCTGGGTGATGCCCTGCGCCGGGCAGTACCGGCCTGGCGCGCGAGCCTGCTCTGCGGTGATGTTGAACTGGCCCAGGCCACCGGCTTGCGCGCGGCCAAGCGTTACCAGTTGTTCAACGGCGCCATCGAATGCGCCTTGATCGTCTGCGACCCCATCGCCCCGCCGCAGCGCGAAGTGCCGGCCGAAACGCGCGTGCTGAGCGATGGCGCGCAGATGGTCGCCAACCGCCTGCGCAAGAACCTGCAGAAGTTCAAGAAGTGGCGTGCGCGCGAGCAGGTCGAGTGTTTCCGCGCCTACGACGCCGACCTGCCGGAATACGCCGCCGCCATCGACGTCTACCAGGAAGCCGATGGCGCCCGGCGCACTTTTTTGCACGTGCAGGAATACGCCGCGCCGGCCACCATTCCCGAAGCCGACGTGCGCCGCCGCCGCAACGAACTGCTGGCCGCCGCGCGCGACGTGTTCCAGGTGCCGGCCGAGCAGGTCGCACTGAAGTCGCGCGAGCGCGGCAAGGGCGGAAGCAAATACGGCCGTTTCGAGCAGCGCGGCGAGTTCCTCCACGTGCGCGAACACAACGCACTGCTGGAAGTGAACCTGTTCGACTACCTCGACACCGGGCTGTTCCTGGACCATCGGCCCTTGCGCGGGCAGATCGCCGCGCAAGTGCGCGGACGCCGTTTCCTCAACCTGTTCTGCTACACCGGCGTGGCCACCGTGGAAGCCGCCGTGGCCGGTGCGGCCTCGACGACGAGCGTGGACCTCTCCGGCACCTACCTGGAATGGTGCGCGCGCAACCTGGCGCTAAACAACCAGGCCGGCGCCCGCCACTCGCTGGTGCAGGCCGACGCGATGGCCTGGCTCGAAGCCGAGCGCAGCCTGTACGACGTGATCTTCTGCGACCCGCCGACCTTCTCCAACTCCGCCCGCGCCGACGACTTCGACATCCAGCGCGAGCACGTGCGCCTGCTGCGTGCGGCAATGGCGCGGCTGGCGCAGGGCGGGGTGCTGTATTTCTCCAACAACTTCCGCCGTTTCAAGCTGGATGAAGGGGCGATTGCCGAGTTTGCCGATTGCGAAGAGATTACGGCGCGGACGTTTGATCCGGACTTCGAGAGGAATGCGCGGATTCATCGGGCTTGGCGGTTGGCGCATTCCTGAGGTGAATGCCGAGCCGATGGGCCAGAGCCGCCGAATGGGCGGCAGGCTGGCCGTATCACGGCGTGGAGTCGATACCGGTCCTTTTGAACCTATCGAGAAGGGCAAAACCGGCTAGCTGCCCTGTCAATGATTGAGGCGCACGCGGCGTTGTCGGCCACACATAGTGCTGCCGCTTGGAATCGGTCTTGTGCGTCGGTCAGCACGTAGTACACGCGAACATTTTCGCTGCGATCACCGGGCGTGGCATGCACGGCCGGAAGGACCGAGATGAGCCGAACGTTCACCTGCGGAGTCCTTGTTACTACTTTCGCCTGGGATCGCCGGAGCTTGGCCTGTAGTGCGACCTCCGCGCTCTGCGCTAATCCGCTATCGCTCTCACTATTGATGACGCGTATGCCGCACTCACTGCTCTGCGCTTGAAGGGAGGTCGCGACGAGAGCAAGGCAAAGCGCTCTTGTCGTCAGGGTTGAAGTGGGCATAGAGCTATTTCCCCTTGCGCATTCGAGATGGGCAAGCCAGGTCTTCGGTTCATTAATACTGGCTAATCTTATCGGCCAATCGCTTCGCGCTCACTTGATCCCCATGGACGAAGTCAACCACACCATCAAGAAAAGCTGCGCAACGAACGCCGTATCTGCCCTTCGCCACAAAATAGCAATGCCATTCGAAGCCGAGCATCGCGGACGCGGAGAGGTGCGCAGGAGCCAGAATCTGCTTCCACGATCCAAAAGCCAAGCCATGACCCGCTAGAATTTCGGCCGCCAGTTGCTCGGAAATTTCTCTCATGTCCGCACTTCACCAGGTGGTTCTGGTGGCATTTGACCACCGTTGGCGCGAGACACAAATACGCAGCGCTTCTCCGTGTCAATACACTGCTCCGCTTCGTTACGAAAGGGGGCATTCGATATATCGGCATGTTCTTCGACGTAGACCGTGCTGACAGCGCCGCCAGCCAGCCTGATGTCAAAAAGCGAGAAATCAGCGGGACGGCGCATGGTTACTTCATCGCCGCCCGCGATCCCAAAACAGGCAATGTCTGCGGACACGTTGCAGTGAGGGTAGGCGCTCTGCTGCTGTGTGGAGTGCTTCTCTGCAGATGCGTTCCGTGCCGCAAGAATTGCGGCTTCCCGTATTCCTCTTACTAAGGTCGCCGACGGCTCCGATCCATCATCCCCGTAGAGAGCCATGCTGTTGATTCCCCATGCACCCTTGGTTGTGAGGAAGTAGCAATTTTCGTCCTCGATGGCCGAGATCGCGTTTCCCTGTAGCTCTGCGTTCCTTCCATCGTAGATCTCTTGCAGCCTGAGGCCCAGCGACGATCCAGTCAGGTCAATCTGGTTCCCATCGCTAGCCACCAACATCATCCCTTCGATGCGGACATATTCGTATCGCGGAAAGCCGCTTCCACCGGTCTCCAGAAGGACTCCGTTTCCATTAGGGGCGAGGGGCTCTGCGCGTTTGGCACCTATTGCGCTCCAGCCGCGCACACACCGGTGCAATTCATGTCGCCTGTTCGATTGGCTCGACACGGGCGCAATAGAGATCGCTTGCCCGTAAGAGGAGTCAAGGTCTGCACAGCTCGCTGAGCTGCAAGTGGCAAGTGCCACTGTAGAAAAAAGCGCTCGCCCCACTGCGGCCAGACCAGTAATGCGCTTGCGGGCTGCTGTGCCGTTCATGCCTCAACGCCTTCGTCCAGAGATAATTCCAGCAAGGAAGGCCGCGATCAGCCCTGGCGCCGCGGCGCGAAGTGCTGCGACTTCGGCGCGGTCCAACAATACGTCCTGTGAAATGGCCCAGTCTTTAGAGGAACAATTTCAGGACCAACAACGCAAAGACAAAAACCCCAGAAGCAAGAATCAACAAAATCGCTGGCCAAATCGGGCTGAACACTCTCGCCCAAATCTCAGTGGAACTAGCTAATGGGTGCGACTCGATAAATTTGCGAGCTACCGGCAGCTTCGCTCCGATAAATCCAAGAAAAGCAATGCTGGGAACCAAGAAGAGTCCAAACATAAACCACTGGCCAGAAATCGAGTAAATCCACCAGCCAATACCCGCAGAAACTGTCAGCATCAGCACAGAAGCGAAAACGAAACGGCGCCAGGTGAATGCGGAAGAATCAATCATTTTTAATGGTTACCTCGTAAATAGTTAGGCAAACGAGAATCCTGGATAATTACGTCGTTTCCCCGCAGCTTCGCCTGCCACCTTGCTCGCCTTTAACGCGTCCATAATTTAAGTATCGTCTATCGAGTGATCCGCCTGAGGCCGCAGAAAGTAACCACGTGTTAGCAAGAGTGCCGGCAAATTCACCTTGCGGACCTAGCAACCTTTGGCTGAGCTTGCAGCACTCGGCGGCCAGACCAGTAATGCGCTTGCGGGCTGCTGTGCCGTTCATGCCTCAACGCCTTCGTCCAGAGATAATTCCAGCGAGGAAGGCCGCAATCAGGAATGCCTGAGCTCCCAGAAAGAGAATCACCGAGGCGCGCAACGCATTCGGTACGTGGGTCAGGCTGAGAGTGGCGAACAAGGCCGCGAAGAACAGGAGGTAGCCGATTTCATAGGCTAGAAATCGCCTCCACGAAGTCGTTATCCACATTACGGGCATCCTCCACCTATCTTTTCGTGAGAACTTGAACGGTGCCACAGGCTGCATCGCCTTGGGTACGTCTTGCATGAAGCGGCAACGGAGATTGCTGCCTCATCATGCATTGCTTGTCCGCTCCAATCGTGATGTCGATGCCTGCCTGGGTTGTTCTTCCCCCTGCCTCCACCCGTACGTCGGCGACCGGAAAGCTGCTCATATTTCGAACCGTTACCGCGTTGCCTGGATGACCGCACCCAGACAACATCATTCAAAAATCAGTGCTCCTTTGGTCGATCGTATTCTTGTCCCCCAGTGCCAGATGATCGTCGCTAACCCACCGGCAACCAAATCGACAACGCGTCCAAGATCAACCCGATCAACCCGCCCACCAGGGTGCCGTTGAAACGGATGTAGTGCAGGTCACAGTCTAGCTTCCGCTGGCGCAGATGGAATGCGCGCGCAACGCAGGGGCCGTCAGCGGCTGGATGACGCTGATAGGCCGGTTCCCGGAGTAGGGACCGCAGCCGGCGCCGTTGCAGGCCGCACCGGATAGCTGCAGCTGCCGGTAGCCTTGCCCGTAGAGCCTCGGCTTATGCTCACCACCTTCACCACGTACGTCCAGCCGCCGCCATTCGCGCGTTTCTCGAGAGGTAGCTTTCCATCCCGCTGACAGGCGTCCAGCTAACCGTGTAGCCGCCGCCAAGGCTCTGCGCCGGCTGTGTCCACGGATAATCTAGCGAACGTTGTAGAGCTGAACGGCTTTCTTGTAGCCGACAAGAATGCCGTACAGCATTACTCTCTTATACACGCCACTTTTGGGGCTGCGGGGAATATGGAACCTTAAGGTACATCCATTATCATTGAGGCGATACACGATGGAATCAGACGTCGCGCCTTCCGTGCCGATTTCCGTTTCCGTGGAAATGAGCGATATAGACTCGTTGGCCGAGTCAGAGCAACCCCCACTTTCGGAAATGGTCATTGCCGTTTCGAGGTCAGCGCCTCGCGCTTGCAACCTCCACACCCTTTCGTCGCCGGCATTTGTGAGACTTACAACACCGTCGAACGTGGCGATGCACCATGCCGCCATACTGATTTCACACCGAATCGGCGGCGCGCCCTGAGCGCCTGCGCCTTTCGTCCAGGGCAGTGGTGCGCATGTCGCCGCGATAGAAAGGAACACCAGCTTCAGCAACGTGTTCATTTGCAGCTAGCCGTTATGTACGTGCCCGTGCAGTTAACCTGCATATTTCCTCGCCCCTCTGAATCGCATGGAGCAAGGGGCGAACTTTTGGGGTCGAAATGTGATCATGGTCGACATCGAGCTCGGGAAGGCCTCCCCATAAAGTCTCTCCTCGGCCGCGGCTAAAGGTTCAAGGCACCACTTCCGCCAGCGAGCATGGCGCTATCGCCCGAGCCTCGCCGCTAACCCACCGGCAACCAAATCGACAACGCATGCAAGATCAACCCGATCAACCCACCCACCAAAGTGCCGTTGAAACGGATGTACTGCAGGTCCCGTCCCACCCCCAGTTCCAGTTGCTCCACCAAATGCCGCTCGTCCCAGCTCTTCATGGTCGAGGCGATGTGTTCGGTGACCGAGCTGCGCAGGCGCGTGGTCAGGCGGTCGGCGGCGTCGAGCATGTGGGTGTTGAGCGCTTCTCGTAGCGCCGGGTCGCGCGCCAGGGCCTGGCCCAGGCCCTGCAGTGATTGCTCCAGGTGACGGGCAATCGCCGAGTCGGCTTGCTCAAGGTCGCGTCGCAGCGCGCCGTGGATGCGCGCCCACAGGTCCTGGATGTAGTCCTGCAGGGCTGGGTGGGCGATGGCTTGCTGCTTGAGTTGTTCAAGCCGCGCCACCAGTGCCGGGTCTTCGCGCAAACGCACGATGTATTGCTGCAGCCAGCGCTCGTAGTCCTGGCGCAGGGGGTGCTCCGGGGTGGTCAGCACTTGCTGCATTTCCTCCAGCGCGGCGCGCGCCAGGCGCTGCGCCAGGCTGTCGCCGATCTCCTCGACCGGTTTTACCCAGTCCACGGTGTCCATCAGCTTGGGCCATTCGCGTCGGGCGTAGCGCACGATCAGCGCCGATACCCGCGCCTTCACCGCTTCGTCGTCGAGCCAGCGGCCCAGGCGCTGCAGGCCTTCATCGAGCAATTGCTGGTGGCGGCCATCGGCAGTGAGCAGGCCCAGTACATCGCCGGCGGTCGCGGCCACGTTCCATTGCCGCAGCCGTTCGACCACGAAGCGCTGGATGGCGCGCCGTACCGCCGCTTCGTCCAGCAGGTCCAGCGCCTGCACCAGCCAGCCGCGCGCCATGTCGGCCAGCATCCGCGCCTGCGCCGGCTGCGACAGCCATTGCGCCAGGCGCGTGGCCGGGTCGAAGGCACGCAGCTTTTCCAGCAGGTTTTCCGGCGCCAGGAAGTGGTCGCGCACGAACGCGGCCAGGCCGTCGGCGAGCCGTTCCTTGCCGCGCGGCAGGATCGCCGTATGCGGGATCGGCAAGCCAAGCGGCCGGCGGAACAGTGCCACCACCGCGAACCAGTCGGCCAGCGCGCCGACGGTGGCGGCTTCGCAGAACGCGGCCAGCCAGGCCCAGCCGCCGCGCTGGCCCATCAGGTGGCTGAGCACGAAGCCGGCGAGCATGAGCAGCAGCAGGCCGGTGGCCAGGGCGCGCATGCGCCGCAGTTCGGCGCGGCGCGGATCGGGGAGTGGGGCGGAAATCGACATGGTCCGAGTGTAGCCAGCGCCGGTGAGGCGCAAGTGCAGCCGGCGCGCTCAGGCAACCTTGGCGATGATGTCGCCAAGCACTTCGACGATGCGGTCGATCTGCGCCGGTTCGATGATCAGCGGCGGCGACAGCGCGATGACATCGCCGGTGACACGGACCAGCAGGTCGCCGTCGTGGAAGGCGCGCTCGAACACCTCGTAGCCGCGCGCGCCCGGCGCACCTTCGCGTGGCGCCATCTCGACCGCGCCGATCAGCCCGTAGTTGCGCAGGTCGATCACGTGCGGCAGGCCACGCAGCGAGTGCAGGGCGCGTTGCCAATGCGCGCCGAGCTCGATCGCGCGCTCGAACAGGTTCTCTTCGGCGTAGGTGTCCAGCGCTGCCAGCGCCGCCGCGCAGGCCAGTGGATGGCCGGAATAGGTGTAGCCGTGGAAGAACTCGATCGCACCCGCGGGCCCCTGCATGAAGCCCTCGTGCACGCGATCGGCAACGAACACCGCGCCCATCGGCACCGAGCCGTTGGTCAGGCCCTTGGCGGTTGTCATCAGGTCGGGGGTCACGCCGAAGCGCTGCGCCGCGAACGCCTTGCCGACGCGGCCGAAGCCGGTGATGACCTCGTCGAACACCAGCAGGATGCCGTGGCGGTCGCAGATCTGGCGCAGGCGCTGCAAGTAGCCTTCCGGCGGCAGCACCACGCCGGCCGAGCCGCTGATCGGTTCGACGAAGACCGCGGCAATAGTGCTGGCGTCGTGCAAGGCGATCAGTCGTTCGAGGTCTTCGGCCAGTTCGACGCCGTGTTGCGGCAGCCCGGGCGAGAACGCGTTGCGCTCCAGGTCCAGGGTGTGGCGCAGGTGGTCCACACCGGCCAGCAACGGCCCGAACCATTTGCGATTGTTCGGCAGGCCGCCGATCGACATGCCGCCGAACCCGACCCCGTGATAGGCCTTCTCGCGGCCGATGAACTTGATGCGCTGGCCTTCGCCGCGCGCGCGGTGGTAGGCCAGGGCGATCTTCATCGCGCTGTCCACCGCTTCCGAGCCGGAGTTGGTGAAGAACACATGGCCCAGGCCGGGTGGCGCGATCTCGGCCAGGCGCTCGGCAAGCACGAACGGCAGCGGCGAGCCCATCTGGAAGGTGGGGGCGAAATCCAGCGTCGCCGCCTGCTCGGCGATTGCCTGGACAATGCGCGGACGTGCGTGGCCGGCATTGCAGCACCACAGGCCGGCGGCGGCATCGAGAATCTGCCGGCCCTCGACATCGCGGTAGTACATGCCGCTGGCCGAGGCCAGCAACCGCGGCCGCGCCTTGAACTGGCGGTTGGCCGTGAACGGCATCCAGAACGCTTCCAGCGAGGCCGGCGTCTGTAGCGACTGGCGCGCATAGTCGCCGGCGAGATGGTGCAAGAAATCGCTGCCCATGAGCTGCTCCCGGATGCCGGCGCGCCGGCGGATCGTTGAAAAAACTTTACACCAGCCGCCACCGGCGGCGCGAGTTGCCGGCTTTAACCCTCGGGTGTGTAAAGTATCCGCAACACGACTGCGGCCCGGGAGGCCAGCCTAGCGGCCATGGATATCGGAGCCCGCCTGCAATGGGTGCGCACGGGACGCGGCCTGAGCCAGCGCGAGCTGGCCAAGCGCGTCGGCGTGACCAACAGCACCATCTCGCTGATCGAACAGAACAAGGTCAGCCCTTCGGTCGCCTCGCTGAAGAAGGTGCTCGACGGCATCCCGATCTCGCTGGCCGACTTCTTTACCCACGATCTGGAGATCGCCGCCGATACGCCCTTCTATGCCGCCGGCGATCAACCCGATGTCGGCAACGATGGCATCCATTATTTCCTGGTCGGCCAGCGCCGCCCGCAGCGGCGCATGTGCATCCTGCGCGAGGTCATGCCGCCGGGCAGCGATACCGGCGAGAGCATGCTCAGCCACGACGGCGAAGAGGGCGGGGTGATCGTCGCCGGTACCGTGGAGGTCACCGTCGGCCACCAGGTGCGCGTGCTGCGCGCAGGCGAGGCGTATTACTTCGAAAGCCGCGTGCCGCACCGCTTCCGCAACGTCGGCACGGACGAGGCAGTCATCGTCAGTGCCAATACCCCGGCCACCTTCTGACCCGCAGCGAGGATCCCATGGACACGCCCAAGACCCAGCAGGAATGGCAGGCACGCGCTGATGCGCTGGCGCTGCAGACGCGCGCTTTCATCGACGGGCGCTATGTCGACGCCGCCAGCGGCGCCCGCTTCGATTGCGTCAGTCCGATCGATGGCCGCGTGCTCGGGCAGGTCGCCGACTGCGATGCCCAGGATATCGACCGCGCAGTGGCCGCGGCGCGGCGCAGTTTCGAGGCCGGCAGCTGGTCGCGTACCGCACCTCGCCAGCGCAAGCGCGTGCTGCAGAAATTCGCACGCCTGGTGGAGGCGCATGCGGCCGAACTGGCGCTGCTGGAATCGCTGGACATGGGCAAGCCGGTGCGCGACGCGCTGAGCGTCGACATCGCCGCCAGCGTGCGCTGCCTCGGCTGGACCGCCGAGGCGGTGGACAAGGTCTATGGCGAGGTCGCGCCGACCGGGCCGGATGAGCTGGGCCTGATCACGCGCGAGCCGCTCGGCGTGGTCGGCGCGATCGTGCCGTGGAATTTCCCGTTGCTGATGGCCTGCTGGAAGATCGCCCCGGCCCTGGCCACCGGCAATTCGGTGGTGCTCAAGCCATCGGAGAAGTCGCCGCTGAGCGCGATCCGGCTGGCCGCGCTCGCGGCCGAGGCCGGCATTCCCGAGGGTGTATTCAACGTCGTGCCCGGCAGCGGCAAGGGCGCTGGCGAACCGCTGGCGTTGCACATGGATGTCGATGGCCTGGTCTTCACCGGTTCGACCGCGGTCGGCCGCCGCTTGCTGCAATGCGCGGGTTTGTCGAACATGAAACGCGCCTACATGGAGTGTGGTGGCAAGAGCCCCAACCTCGTATTCGCCGACGCGCCGGACCTCGACCGCGCCGCTGAAGCGGCGGCCAATGCGATCTTCTACAACCAGGGCGAAGTCTGCACCGCGGCTTCGCGCCTGTTGGTGGAGCGCTCAATCAAGGACGAGTTCGTCGCTCGCGTGGTGGCCGCCGGCCGGCGCATGCAGCCGCGCCATCCGTTCGACCCGGACGCGGCGATGGGCGCGCTGGTGGATGAAACCCAGACCGGACGGGTGCTGGACTACATCGCCCGCGGCAACGCCGAGGGCGCGCGCCTGTTGCTCGGCGGCAAGCGCGCCGAGGTGGTCGCCGGTGGCAGCTACGTCGAGCCAACGGTATTCGACGAGGTCGGCCCCGAACACGCCATCGCGCGCGAGGAGATCTTCGGGCCGGTGCTGGCGGTGCTGCCGTTCGACGATGAGGCCCATGCCTTGCGCATGGCCAACGACAGCGAGTATGGCCTGGCCGCAGGGGTGTGGACGCGCGACATCTCGCGCGCCCACCGCGTGGCTCGCGCGCTGCGCGCCGGCAGCGTCTGGGTCAATTACTGGGATGGCGGTGACATGACCGCGCCGTTCGGCGGCTACAAGCAGTCGGGCAATGGACGCGACAAGTCGCTGCATGCGTTCGACAAGTACACCGAAATGAAGGCGACCTGGATCAACCTGGGCTGACGTGCACGGTGGCATTGGTTGCAGGCGCAACCGCAGCACGCGCCGGCCGCCCCGATCTGACAGAATCCGGCGATCGTTCCGTAGCCGATGCCTCCATGAGTGTTGCCGCCGTTCCCGTTACGCCCGCCAATCCACCGCACCGGGTGCTGCTGGCCAGCCTGGTCGGCACCACCATCGAGTTTTTCGATTTCTACATCTATGCGACCGCCGCGGTGCTGGTGTTCCCGGCGTTGTTCTTTCCTGCCGGCGATCCCAGTGCCGCACGCCTGCAGTCGTTGGCGACCTTCGCGGTGGCCTTCATCGCCCGGCCGGTGGGCTCGGCGCTGTTTGGCCACTTCGGCGACCGCATCGGCCGCAAGGCCACGCTGGTGGCGGCCCTGCTGACGATGGGCCTGTCCACGGTCACCATTGGCTTGCTGCCCGGTTATGCGCAGATCGGCGTGTGGGCGCCGGCGCTGTTGGCGCTGTGCCGTTTCGGCCAGGGCCTGGGCCTGGGCGGCGAATGGGGTGGGGCGGTATTGCTGGCGACCGAGAACGCGCCGCCGGGCAAGCGCGCCTGGTACGGCATGTTCCCGCAGTTCGGCGCGCCGCTGGGCTTCCTGCTGTCGACCTCGACGTTCCTGTTGCTGGGGGCGATTCTCAGCGATGCGCAGTTCGCCGCCTGGGGTTGGCGCATTCCGTTCATTGCCAGCGCATTGCTGGTGGGCGTAGGCCTGTGGGTACGCTTGCGCATTACCGAGACCCCGGATTTCCAGCGCGCCATCGAGCGTGCCGAGCGGGTGCGGCTGCCGCTGGGCACGGTGTTGTCCCAGCATGCCGTGCAAGTGGTGCTCGGCACCCTGGCGACTTTCGCGACCTTCGCGCTGTTCTACCTGATGACGGTGTGGGCGCTCGGCCATGGCACCGCCAAGCTAGGGTACGACAAGGAGTCGTTCCTGCTGCTGCAAATGGCGGGCATCGTGTTCTTCGCGCTCGGCATCCCGATTTCGGCACGCTGGGGCGACCGCGGCGGCACGGCGCCGGCCATGGTGATCGCCAGTGTCTGCATCATCCTGTTCGGCCTGTGCTTCGCGCCGCTGTTTGTTGCCGGCGAGCCGCTGCGGGTGCTGTTGTTCCTGGCGCTGGGGTTCTTCTTCATGGGCCTGACCTACGGCCCATGCGGCACTTTGCTGGCGCAGCTGTATCCGGTGCCAGTGCGCTACACCGGCGCGTCGCTCTCTTTCAACCTGGCCGGCATCCTCGGGGCGGCACCGGCGCCGTATATCGCCACCGGCCTGGCCGAGCGCTATGGCTTACCGGCCGTCGGCGCGTACCTGGCGCTGGCGGCGGCGGTGAGCTTGGGGGCGTTGGTGCTGTCGCGGAAGTATCTGGAGCGCTGAGGCGCGGAAGCTTCAGCGGGACTTTGGTCCTTCAAGCCGCGGCTGCGCCTGCGGGGGCCGCGTAGCTCAACCGATTGCGACCGCCGGCCTTGGCCAGGTACAGGTGCTTGTCCGCTTCGCCGAGCAGGTGGTGCAGGGATTCGTCGTGGCGGCGCGCGGTGCAGAAGCCGATGCTCACCGTCATGCGCAGTTCCTGGTCGCCCACCTGCACGCGCAGCGATTCGATGTGCTGGCGCAGGCGTTCGAAGTAGCCAGCGGCTTCGCCCGGCGCCAGGCCCGGGACCAGCAGGCAGAATTCTTCGCCGCCGAAGCGCGCGGCGAGGTCTTGCGGGCGCGCATGGGCGGCGACTGCCTGGGCGACCGCGCGCAGGGCGTCATCGCCAGCTTCGTGACCCCAGGTGTCGTTGATGTGCTTGAAGTGATCGATGTCCACCATCGCCGCGGTGACGCTCTGGCGGTCGGCCAGCAGGCGCGGCAGGCTGCGTTGGCTTTGTTCGAGGAAATGGCGGCGGTTGGGCAGGCCAGTGAGGTAGTCGCGCGTCGCCAGATCCTGCAGCGTGCCGATCAGTTCGAGCTGGTCCACATTCTGCGAGACGCGGCAGAAGAATTCTTCGCGCGAGAAGGGCTTGCGCAGGAAGTCGTTGGCGCCGTTCTTGAGGAAACGTGGAATCAGCGAGGCCTCGGTGTTGCCGGAGATGCCGATCACCGCGACCTTGTCGCGGCTGCGCAGGCCGCGCAGGCGGCGGGTGAACTCGACGCCCTCCATGCCGGGCATTTCCTGGTCGACGATCGCCAGGCGGATGCTCGGGTCCTGCTCGATGGCCTGCAGGCCCGCCATGCCGTCGGCCACCGCCACCACCCGGTAGCCGTACATCTGCAGCAGGGCGGAGGCGTAGGCGCGCGCCGACAACGAGTCGTCCACCACCAATGCGGAAATGCGCCGGTTGCGCTCCAGGCGCTGCACCAGCCAGGCCAGGTAGTCGATGCTGCCGGGGGCGTTCTTGACCACGTAGTCGATGATCTGCTGTTGCAGCACGCGCCGGCGCAGGTCTTCGTCGTATACGCCGCTGACCACCACGGTCGGCAGGCCGCGGGCGGTGAAGAACTCCACCACCTGGTCGCGGTCGCCATCCACCAGCACCAGGCCGGTCAGGACCAGGAACCAACCTTCCTCTTCGTCCAGCACGCGGGCCGCTTCGGCCAGCGTCGAGACGATGGTGACCGGCAGTTCCACCCGTTGTTCGATCGCCTCGCGCAGCAGCGTGGTGAAGGTGCGCGAATTCTCTACCAGCAGGATGCGCTGGGGGAGGGGGCTGCCGTCTTCATAGGGGCTGGCGGGAACGGAGGGCATGGATCCGGGGACCGGATGGGAAGGGTCGCCAGGGTAGCGGCCGGCACCGTGGAAACTTGAGCGGCTTCACGGAATCGCTTGGCGCGCGATATCGGTGGAGGGGAGATTAATCGCATGGTTCTGCGCGGGGACAGGTGGTTTTGTGCAGGGACCGGCAACGTCGGCTGCCGGCATCGCTGCCTGGGAGGCTCAAATGCGTCGTTTCAACTCCTTCTCTGGATTCCGATCCTCGCTATCCGCCGTCCTGCACAAGGTTGGCATCTGGGTCTGGGCCGGGCTGGCCCTGGCCCTGCTCGTGACCGGTGCAGTGGCAAGCCAGTGGGCAGGGGGCCCCGCCGGTGGGCGTCCGCCGAGCACCGCCAAGCCGGTCAAGCCGCCCAAACCGCCGCGACCCACGCCGCCCGTTCCGTCGGTCCCGCCCCCCGCGCGGCCGCCCGATACTGCCGAGCGTCAGGAGGTGCGCGCCTACGCCGAGGCGATGTGGAATTCGATCCAGTTGTTCGACACTGGCAAGGCGTTGCCGTCGGACAAGCTGTGCTTCGAGAACGACGGCAGCGTCTCGCGTACCGACTACACCTTCATTGCCAACGTCGGCGCCTACGTCTGGAGCGTGCTCGGTGCGCGCGACCTGGGCTTGATAGGCGAGCAGCAGGCCCGGCAAAAATTGCTGCCGGTGCTCGATGCGGTCGAAAAGCTGCAACGCGACGCCGCCACCGCCGGGGCCCCTGGCGGCCTGCTGTTGTGGGCGGCCAAAGTCGATGGACCGCGAATCGACGGCAGCACCGTGTCGTCGGTGGACAATGCCTGGCTGGCAGCAGGCCTGGCGCTGATGGCAGAGAGCTATCCGGTGCTCAAGCCGCGCGCCGAGGCGCTGCTGGCGAAAATGGATTTCGCCGCGATGCTGCACCCGGACAAGGGCCAGTTCTACAACAACTACGACCTGGGCAAGCGTGCCTTTTCCAGCGGGACCTACGATCTGTTGACCGAGGCGCGGATCATTTCCTACCTGGCGATCGGCGAGGGAAAAGTGCCCGGCTCTCAGTACTACCGCGTTGATCGCTGGCCGATCTGGAAGGGCCAGCCGAACCTGGAACAGTTCCGCACCTACGAGGGAGTACGCGTGTATGAGTACACGCAGACCTACGGCGAACATCGCTTCCTGCCCTCTTGGGGCGGCAGCATGTTCGAAAGCTTCATGCCGAACCTGTTGATTCCCGAAACCGAGTGGGCGCCGCACAGCTGGGGGCGTTCGCATCCGCAGATGGCGGCCGCACAGGTACGCTTCGGCTTGGCCGAACATGGCTATTGGGGCTTTTCGCCGGCGATGATTCCCGCCACCCGTGGCTACACCGAGTACGGCGCACCGCCGATGGGCATTGGCGGTTATTCGCCGCTGGGGCAGAACGAGGCCACACGCGCCGGCGCGGTGGTGACGCCGCACGCGGTGTTCCTGCCGATCGAGCTGGAGCCGCAAGCGGCGCTGGCCAACCTGCGCAAGCTGCGCGCCAACTTCCCTGGCGTATACGACGCGCGCTACGGCTTCAGGGACAGCGTCGATGTTGGCGCCGGCACGGTCAGCCAGTGCATGCTGCTGCTCGACCAGTCCATGGCGTTCGGCGCGATGGTCAACCACCTCACCGGCGGTGGCCTGCGCCGCTACCTCGGCGACCGATACGCGACGCGCCTACGGCCGGTCATTGGCCAGGAGGCGTTCTGGTATCCACAGACAGGGACGCAGTGAGATTTCACCAGGCTGCGCGTGCGCTCACCACAGCGCATCGCGCATCCGGTACCAGGCCATCGCCGCCACCAGCAAGGGCGTGCGCAGCGCGCGCCCACCGGGGAACGGGCGGTGCGGGATGCGGGCGTAGGCGTCCAACCGGTGGCTTTGCCCGCTGATCGCCTCGGCGATCAGTTGGCCGGCCAGGCCGCTGGCGGCCACGCCATGGCCCGAGAATCCCTGCGCGTAATACAGGTTGTCGCCAAGCCGGCCCCAGTCCGGCGCGCGATTGCGGGTGATGTCGACGTAGCCGCCCCACAGGTACTCGAAGCCGACGCCGCGCAGCTGCGGGAACACCCGCTCCATCCGTCGCTGCATCAGCCCGCGCAAGCCGGGCGGCGGCAACGCGGAATAACTGGCGCGGCCGCCGAACAACAGGCGGTGGTCGTGGCTGAGGCGGAAATAGTCCAGCGCCCAGTTGGCGTCGGAGACGGCCATGTCGTTGCCGATGAGTTGGCGCGCGCGTTCGGCGCCCAGCACGGGCGTCGCGCCGATATAGGTGCCCACCGGCATGATCCGCGCTTCCAGTTCTGGTGCTACGCCGCGCAGCAAGGCATTGCCCGCCACTACGGCGAAGTCCGCGCGCACCTGCCCGTGCGCGGTATGCAGTACCGGTTGCGTGCCGGGCGCGATGCGCACTACCCCCGAGCGTTCGTGGATCACCACGCCGGCGGCCAGCGCCGCGCGCGCCAGGCCGTGGGCGTAGGCCAGGGGATGCAGGTGGCCGCTGGTCGCGTCGTAAACGGCGCCCTGGTAAAGGTCACTGCCCAGCTGTGCGCGCAGCGTGTCGCGGTCCCACCATTGCAGCGGGTAATCGTAGCGCTCGGCCATCTCGACGATGCCGGCGCGCAGGGCGCGGGTCTGGCGCGGTTTCAAGGGGACGTGCGCGTAGCCGTCGCGCCAGTGGCAGTCGATGGCATGGCGCTCGATGCGCTCGCGCAAGCGCGCCATGCCTTCGCGCGAGAGATCGAACAACACGCGCGCATCTTCGCTGCCGACCAGGTGTTCCAGCGTCGATTGCTCGCAGCCGTAACCGACGATCGCCTGGCCGCCATTGCGTCCCGACGCGCCCCAGCCGACGCGCTCGGCTTCGAGGACGATCACCCGATGCCCAGCCTCGGCCAGCGCCAAAGCCGCCGTGAGCCCGGTGTAGCCGGCGCCCAGGACCGCCACGTCGGCGCGCTGCGCGCCGCGCAACGGCGATTGCTCGGGCAGGGTCGGGACGCTGGCGGCGTACCAGTTCTGCGGGATCGCGCCGATGCCGGTGCGTTCCATCACACCGTCCGCAGGTACCAGGTGTAGTCCAGGTCCGGCACCTGGGCGTTGAAGTCGAGCATCTCGCGGCGCTTTTGCTGGCCGTAGATGTGGCGGAAGCGTTCGCCGAAGTGACGGGCGATGAACGCCTCGCCGAGGAATTGCTCGATCGCCGCGCGCCATGACGGCGAGGCCGCTTCGATCTGCGCGTAGGCATTGCCGGTGGTCGCCGGGCCGGGCAGGCGACGTTGTTCGAGGCCATCGAGCATGCCCGCCAGCACCCCGGCGGTAACCAGGTAGGGATTGGCGTCGGCCCCGGCGATGCGGTGTTCGATACGCATGTTGGCGGCATCGCTGTGCGGGATGCGCAGGGCGACGGTGCGGTTGTTGAAACCCCAGCTGTCGTTGAGCGGCACGAAGGCATTCGGCACGAAGCGTCGGTAGCTGTTGGCGTGCGGCGCGAACAGCAGCAGCGAGGCGGGCGCAGCGGCCTGCAGCCCGGCGATGGCGTGCAGCATCGCCTCGGCCGGGGCCTGCGGGGTACCGGCGAATACACTGCGGCCTTCGCGGTCGAGCAGGCTCACGTGCAGGTGCAGGCCGCTGCCGGCCTGCGCGGCGAATGGCTTGGCCATGAAGCTGGCCAGGCGATGCTGTTGCTGCGCGATGGCCTTGATCGTGCGCTTCAGCAGCAAGGCCTCGTCGCAGGCGGCCACGGCATCGTTGCGATGGCGCAGGTTGATCTCGAACTGGCCCGGCGCGTATTCGGCCACGGCGGTGTCGGCTGGGATGCCCTGGGCCTGGCAGGCGGCGGCGACGGCATCGATGAACGCGCGCTGCTCGTCCAGCTCCTGCAAGTAGTACACCTGGGTGCTGTCGCTGCGCAGGCCGCTGTGCGGGTCGCGCGGCGTCTGCGGGCGGCCGTGCGCGTCGGGCGCGGCATCGAACAGATAGAACTCCAGTTCCACCGCAACCACCGGCACCAGGCCGAGCGCGGCGAAACGCGCCAATACGCGCTGCAACACCGCGCGCGGCGCCACCTCGAAGCGCCCGCCAGCCCCGTCTTCCATCTCCAGCAGCAGTTGCGCGCTGGGCCGCGTGGCCCACGGCACCGGCCGCAGGGTGCCGGGGATCGGCCGGCAGATGCGGTCTTCATCGCCGATCTCGTAGCCCAACCCGGTTTCCTCGACCGTGTTGCCGGTGATGTCGGTGGCGATCAGCGACATCGGCAGGCAGACGCCGTCGCGGTAGACCTTCTCCAGGGCATCGCGGGTGATGCGCTTGCCGCGCAGCAAGCCATTGGTGTCGGGTAGCAGCAGGTCGATCTGCTCGCAGCCGGCGACCGCTGCCAACGCGCGGGCGTCTTCGGCGGGCAGCGGCGAGGCGGTCGAAGGGGCGGAATACGCGGCCATGAGCGGCGCCATCGGGACTTGCGCCGAGCTTAGCAGAGGGGGGCGACTGTCAAGAATACTCAACGGCCCGGGGGCGGCTCGCACCCGGCAGGGCCAATTTCCACGGCGCGCCGGCGCGGCGAGGCCGCCACGTTGTTGTAAAAATAAAACGGCCGGGGTAAGTTGCCGGCAAGCCAGAACGAGCAACTCGCATGGCTCTCCCTGCCCTGGTCGGCCTGCCTACCGACCGCAAGATCATCGGCCCGCACCCGTTCCTTGCCGTCGGCGAGAAGTACGTGCGCGCGGTGGTTGATGGCGCCCAGGCCACGCCGGTGCTGTTGCCAACGCTGCAACCGCCGTTGGCCGCCGAGGAATGGCTGGCGCGGATCGATGGCCTGCTGCTCACCGGCTCCACCAGCAATATCGAGCCCCATCACTACGCCGGCCCGCCGAGCTGGGAAGGCAACCCGCACGACCCCGCACGCGATGCCAATACCTTGCCGCTGGTGCCCGCAGCGCTGGCGCGCGGCCTGCCGATCCTGGCGATCTGCCGTGGCCTGCAGGAGGTCAATGTCGCCCTCGGCGGCAGCCTGCACGCGCGCGTGCAGGAAGTGCCGGGCCTGGTCGATCACCGCGAGGACGTGGAGGCGGCGTTGGAAGTGCAGTACGGTCCCGCGCATGCGGTGCGCCTGGCCGCGGGCGGTTGCCTGGCCGCTATCGCCGGCTGCGAGGAGGTGCGCGTCAATTCGTTGCACGGGCAGGGCATCGACCGCCTGGCCGACGGCCTTATCGTCGAGGCGGTCTCGCCCGATGGCCTGGTCGAAGCTTTCCGCGGCCCAGGCCCCGGCTTCCTGCTCGCCGTGCAGTGGCACCCGGAATGGCGGGTGCGCGACAACGCCTTCTATCTCGGCATTTTCCAGGCCTTCGGCGACGCCTGCCGTCGCTATGCCGCCACTTCGTCCCCATGAGCCGTCCGTCCCCATGACCCCCATTGGCACCCGCTCGCGCAAGAAGGTTCCCGAACAGCCCGAAAGCTCGCTGCGGCGCTGGCTCAAGGAACGCCACATCACCGAGGTTGAATGCCTGGTGCCGGACATCACCGGCAACGCGCGCGGCAAGATCATTCCCGCCGACAAGTTCTCGCACGACTACGGCACGCGCCTGCCCGAAGGCATCTTCGCCACCACCGTCACCGGCGACTATCCCGACGACTACTACGAGCTGACTTCGCCCTCGGATTCTGACATGCAGTTGCGCCCGGACCCTGACACCGTGCGCATGGTGCCGTGGGCCACCGACCCCACCGCGCAAGTCATCCACGACTGCTACACCCGCGACGGCCAGCCGCACGAATTGGCGCCACGCAACGTGCTGCGCCGCGTGCTCGCCGACTACGCCGCCGCCGGGTTGAAGCCGGTGGTGGCACCGGAGCTGGAATTCTTCCTGGTGCAGAAGAACACCGACCCGGACTTTCCATTGCTGCCGCCGGCCGGCCGCTCCGGTCGCGCCGAAACCGCGCGCCAGTCGTACTCGATCGACGCGGTCAACGAGTTCGACCCGATCCTCGACCTGATGTACGACTATTGCGATGCGATGGAGCTGGACGTGGATACCCTCATCCATGAGTCCGGCGCGGCGCAGCTGGAAGTCAACTTCACCCATGCCGACGCACTCTCGCGCGCCGACCAGGTGTTCCTGTTCAAGCGCACCATGCGCGAAGCGGCGCTGCGCCACGGCATCTACGCCACCTTCCTGGCCAAGCCGATGGAGACCGAGCCGGGCAGCGCCATGCACATCCACCAGAGCCTGCTCGACGCCAAGGGCCGCAACGTCTTCAGCGGCAAGCTCAGCGAAGGCGTGAGCCAGACCTTCCTGTATTACCTCGGCGGCCTGCAGAAGTACGTGCCGATGGCGATGGCGTTCTTCGCCCCGAACGTGAATTCCTACCGTCGCCTGGTGTTCGGCGAAGTTTCGCCCAGCAACGTGCTGTGGGGTTTCGACAATCGCACCTGCGGCCTGCGCGTTCCCATCGACACGCCGGAGAACACGCGCGTGGAAAGCCGCTTCGCCGGTTCCGATGCGAATCCCTATCTCGCCATGGCGGCGACCCTGGCGTGTGGCTTGCTCGGTATCCGCGAGAAGCTCCAGCCAACACCCGCCTTTACCGGCAGCGGCAAGGAAGAGGGCTATGACCTGCCGCGTTCGCTCGGCGAGGCGCTGGATGACCTCGAAGGCTGCGCGCCGCTGCAGGCGATGCTGGGGCCGCGCTTCGTGCGCGCCTACATTTCGGTCAAGCGCAAGGAATACGAGACCTTCTTCCGCGTCATCAGCTCTTGGGAGCGGGAGTTTCTGTTGTTGAACGTCTGAGCGAGTGGAAGACCAAGATGGACAAGCACACCCTGCATGAGCTGCAACAGCTGGACGCGGCCCACCACCTGCATCCGTTCAACGACAATGCCGCGCTGGCGCAAAAGGGCACGCGCATCCTCACCCGCGGCGATGGCTGCTACGTCTGGGATGCCGAGGGCCACAAGCTGCTCGATGCCTTCGCCGGCCTGTGGTGCGTGAACATCGGCTACGGGCGCGCCGAACTGGGCGACGCCGCCGCCACCCAGATGCGCACGCTGGCCTACTACAACAGCTTCTTCCAGTGCACCACCGAGCCGACCATCCGCCTGGCCGCCGAACTGGCCGCGCTCGCACCGGGCGACATCAACCACGCCTTCTTCACCAACTCAGGTTCCGAAGCCAACGACACCATCGTGCGCCTGGTACGGCACTTCTGGGCGGTGCAGGACCAGCCGCAGAAGAACATCTTCATCGGCCGCCACGACGGCTACCACGGCACCACCCTGGCCGGTGCCAGCCTGGGTGGCATGAAGGGCATGCACAAGCAGGGCGGGTTGCCGATCCCCGACATCCACCATATCGACCCGCCGTACTGGTTCGGCGACGGCGGCGAGCGGGATCCGGAGGAATACGGATTGCTGGCCGCGCGGCGGCTGGAAGACAAGATCCTCGAGCTGGGGCCCGAGCGCGTGGCGGCGTTCATCGGCGAACCGATCATGGGCGCGATCGGCGTCTACATTCCGCCGCGCAGCTACTGGCCGGAGATCGAGCGCATCTGCCGCCAGTACGACGTGCTGCTGGTGGCCGACGAGGTGATCTGCGGCTTCGGCCGCACCGGCGAATGGTTCGGCTCGCAGTACTTCGGCTTCCAGCCGGACGTGATGACGATCGCCAAGGGCATCACCTCCGGCTACATCCCGCTGGGTGCGGCCCTGTTCAACGACCGCGTCGCCGGCGTGCTGTCGACACAGGGCGGCGAGCTGGCGCACGGTTGCACCTATTCGGGGCATCCGGTCTGCGCAGCAGTGGCGTTGGAGAACCTGCGTATCCTGCGCGAGGAGCGCATCGTGGAGCACGCTCGGGACGATATCGCGCCGTACCTGGCCGAGCGCTGGGCCGAACTGGGCGAACACCGCCTGGTCGGCGAGGCGCGTATCGCCGGGCTGATGGGCGCGCTGGAGCTGGTGCCGGACAAGCGCCGCCGTGAATACTTCCCCGAGCGCGGCAAGGTCGGCGCCCTGTGCCGTGACATCGCGCTGCGGCACGGGCTGATCCTGCGCGCCACCTATGACGCCATGCTGCTGTCGCCGCCGTTGGTCATCACCCGCCTGCAAGTGGACGAACTGTTCGACAAGACCTGGAAGGCCCTGGACGAGTGCGCCACGGCGCTGGGCAAATAGGCCGGCGCTGGGTACGCTGGACAGGTTCGCCCGGCGCGCCCGCCGCCCCCCTCCCGTGGCCCCCTGGAGACTTCGATGAAGCTGCGCCTCCTCAGCCTGTCCCTCGCCACCGTCCTGTTGGCCGCCTGCGGCAAGAGCGACGACACCGCCAAGGCCGGCGGCGCCGCGCCTCAGGAGAAGGTGCTCAACGTCTACAACTACTCGGACTACATCGCCGAGGACACGATCCCCAAGTTCGAGCAGGCGACCGGCATCAAGGTTACCTATGACGTGTTCGACAGCGACGAGATGGTGGAGACCAAACTGCTGGCCGGCAGCAGCGGCTACGACCTGGTGGTGCCCACGCTGAACTTCTTCGGCCGGCAGATCCAGGCCGGCGTGTTCCTGCCCTTGGACAAGAGCAAGATCCCGAACCTGGCCAACCTCGACCCCGAGGTGATGAAGCGCATCGCCCAGCAGGACCCTGGCAACAAGTACGGCGTGCCGTACATGATCGGCACCACCGGCATCGGCTACAACGTCGACAAGGTCAAGGCTGCGTTCGGCAGCACCGACATCGCCAACAGCTGGGACCTAGTGTTCAAGCCGGAGAACATCGCCAAGCTCAAGGACTGCGGCATCACCATTCTTGATACGCCTTCGGACATGATCCCGATTGCGTTGAACTACCTGGGCCTGGACCCGCACAGCCAGGATCCCAAGCAGATCCAGCAGGCCGCCGACCTGATCAAGAAGATCCGCCCCTACGTGCAGAACTTCCACTCCAGCCAGTATGTCTCCTCGCTGGCCAACGGCAGCACCTGCCTGGCAGTGGGCTGGTCGGGCGACATCATCCAGGCCCGCGACCGCGCCGAAGAGGCCAAGAACGGCGTGCAGATCGCCTACGCGATCCCCAAGGAGGGCGCGCCGCAGTGGTTCGACATGCTGGCCATCCCCAAGGATGCCAAGCACCCGGACAACGCCTACGCGCTGATCAACTATCTGCTGCAGCCGGAAGTGGCCGCGGCCAATACCAACTTCATCCACTACGCCAACCCGGTGCCGAAGGCCACGCCGTTGGTGTCCGAAGAGATCCGCAACGACCCGACCATCTACCCGCCGGCCGACGTGGCGGCGAAGATGTTCACCTATTCGATCAACCCGCCCGAAGTGGACAAGCTGTACACGCGGTTGTGGAGCGAGATCAAGACCGGACGCTGAGTGTGAAAGGCAGGCGGCAATCGAGCCGCCTGTCGCGTTTTTGGGGCAAGTCCTGCAAGTCCGCCTTTAGCGCTGCCTGCGGGCAGCCTGGGAGACCACGATGAAACGGCACGCGATGGGGATGGCGTTGGCGGTACTGGTGGTGGCAATCGGCGGCTGCGGTCGCAGCGGGGACGACAAGCAGGGTGGGGCGCAAGCAACCCGGGCCAACGCAGCGCCCGAGCCGAAAGTGCTCAACGTCTACAACTGGTCCGACTACATCGCCGAAGGCACCGTTCCCGCCTTCGAGCAACGTACCGGGATCAAGGTGGCCTACGACGTCTTCGACAGCAATGAACTGCTGGAGGCCAAGCTGCTGGCCAGCGGCAGCGGCTACGACGTCGTGGTGCCCTCGCTGAGCTTCCTGGGCCGGCAGATCCAGGCCGGCGTGTTCCAGCCGCTGGACAAGGCCAAGATACCGAACCTGGCCAACCTCGACCCGGCGATGATGCAGCGCATCGCCCAGCAAGACCCGGGCAACCAATACGCCGTGCCCTACCTGTGGGGCACCACCGGCATCGGCTACAACATCGACAAGGTCAAGGCCGCCTTCGGCACCACCGACGTGGTCAACAGCTGGGACCTGGTGTTCAAGCCGGAGAACATCGCCAAGCTCAAGGACTGCGGCGTCACTCTGCTCGATACCCCGTCCGAGATCATCCCGACCGTCCTGCACTATCTCGGCGAAGACCCCAACAGCACCGATCCGAAAGTGATAGAACGCGGCGTGCAGGTCCTGCGCCAGATCCGCCCCTACATCCGCAATTTTCATTCTTCCCAATACATCGACAGCCTGGCCAAAGGCACCACCTGCCTGGTGATCGGCTGGTCAGGCGACGTCCTGCAAGCCCGCGACCGCGCCAAGGAAGCCGGCAACGGCGTCAACATCGCCTACTCGATCCCCAAGGAAGGCGCCCTGCAATTCTTCGACATGCTGGCCATCCCCAAGGATGCCCAGCACCCGGACAATGCCCACGCCTTCATCAACTACCTGCTGGAACCCGACGTCGCCGCGGCCAACACCAACTTCGTCAGCTATCCCACCGCAGTAACCCAGGCGACCCCGCTGATCGACGCCGCCATCCGCGAGGACAAGACCATCTACCCACCACCGGAAGTGACAGCCAAACTGTTCGGCCTGAAGATCATGCCGCCGGAAGTGGATCGCCTTTACACGCGCTTGTGGACCGACCTGAAGACCGGCCAGTGACTGATCCGCTCTTACCCACCCCACCGGAACTCTGTCGGGCGTCCGGGGCCGTGCCCTTGCCCGGGGGCGTTGGGCGACATGGACGTCGCCCAACGAGACCCGCATGGATGCAGTCTTTGGCGTCCCCCGGGCAAGGGCACGGCCCCGGACGCCGCACGTAGAAACAACAGCGGCCGCTTTAGCATCGAACCAACCGCACCACCCAAAGCAAAGGGACGAAATGCCACCCCCCGAAGCCAAACCCACGCCCGTCCAGCCAGGTAGCAACGACGGCTACCTCGACCTCCAGGACGTGCGCAAGGAATTCGACGGCTTCGTCGCCGTGGACGACGTCACCCTGCAGATCCGCAAGGGCGAAATCTTCGCCCTGCTCGGCGGCTCCGGCAGCGGCAAATCCACCCTGCTGCGCTGCCTGGCCGGCTTCGAACGCCCGACCAAAGGCCGCATCCTGCTCGACGGCCAACCCATGAACGATCTGCCGCCCTACGAACGGCCGATCAACATGATGTTCCAGTCCTACGCCCTGTTCCCGCACATGACCGTCGAACAGAACATCGCCTTCGGCCTCAAGCAGGACGGCCTCACGCGCGACGCCGTGCGCCGTCGCGTCGGCGAAATGCTCGACATGGTGCAACTGGGCAAACTCGGCAAGCGCAAACCGCACCAACTCTCCGGCGGCCAGCAACAGCGCGTCGCCCTGGCCCGCTCGCTGGCCAAAGGCCCCAAACTGCTGCTGCTCGACGAGCCCATGGGCGCGCTCGACAAGAAGCTGCGCTCGAAGATGCAGCTGGAACTGGTCAACATCATCGAAACCACCGGCGTCACCTGCGTCATGGTCACCCACGACCAGGAAGAAGCCATGACCATGGCCACCCGCATCGCGCTGATGGACCAGGGCTGGATCCAGCAAGTCGGCAAGCCCGACGAAATCTACGAACAACCCGCCAACCGTTTCGCCGCCGAATTCATCGGCTCGGTCAACCTCATCGACGCGGTCATCGACGAAGACCAGCCCGACTACGTCACCCTGCGCACCCAGGCCTTCCCCGACATCATCGACATCGGCCACGGCATCACCGGCTTCGAAGGCCAGCCGGTGTCCTTCGCCGTGCGCCCGGAGAAGCTCAGCATCGCCAAGACCGAACCGGCCCAGGCCCACAACAAGGCACGCGGCAGCATCGAGGACATCGCCTACTTCGGCAGCCACTCGGTCTACCACGTGCGCTTGCCCAGCGGCATCAAGCTGATGGCCAACTTCACCAACCAGCAGCGCTGGGCCAGCGAAGCCCTGACCTGGGGCGACGAAGTGTGGGTGAGCTGGGGCGAGAACGACGGCGTGGTGCTGACCTCATGAAGCTGGCCGCGCTGAAGCGCTGGCTCCCCGGCGCGCGCTGGGCGGTGATCGCGCCGCCGTACCTGTGGCTGATCGTGTTCTTCGCCATCCCGTTCCTGATCGTGCTGAAGATCTCGTTCGCGCGGCTGGCCATCGCCATGCCGCCGTACACGCCGATCCTCGAATACGTCGACAACGCCTTCCACCTCAAGCTCAACCTCGGCAACTACCTCAACCTGCTGACCGACAGCCAGTACATCGCCGCCTATCTCAGCTCGATCAAGATCGCCGCGATCTCCACCGCGTTGGCGCTGCTGGTCGGCTACCCCATGGCCTACGTCATCGCACGCATGTCGCCGGCCGCGCGCAACGTAGCGATGATGCTGGTGGTGCTGCCCTCGTGGACCTCGTTCCTGATCCGCGTCTACGCCTGGATCGGCATCCTCGACAGCAACGGCTTGCTCAACCGCATGCTGATGGGGATCGGACTGATCGACGAACCGCTGCGCATCCTCTACACCCCGGTCGCCGCCTACATCGGCATCGTTTACTGCTACCTGCCTTTCATGGTGCTGCCGCTGTACGCGACCCTGGTCAAGCTCGACCGGCGGCTGCTCGAAGCGGCGTACGACCTTGGTGCGCGGCCGTGGAAGGCGTTCCTCACGGTCACCTTGCCGCTTTCCCGCAGCGGTATTGTCGCCGGCTGCATGCTGGTGATGATCCCGGCGGTGGGCGAGTTCGTGATCCCGGAAATGCTCGGCGGCCCGGATACCCTGATGATCGGCCGGGTGCTGTGGGGCGAATTCTTCAACAACCGCGACTGGCCGGCGGCCTCGGCGGTGGCCATCGTGATGTTGCTCCTGCTGCTGGTGCCGATCCTGATCTTCAATCGCTACCAGCAGCGCGACCTGGAAGGGAGGCTGTCGTGAACGGCCGCAGCCGCTGGCTGGGGATGGCCGTGCTCGCGCTGGGCTTCGCCTTCCTGTACCTGCCGATCCTGCTGCTGGTCGTCTATTCGTTCAATTCCTCGCGCCTGGCCACGGTCTGGGCCGGCTTCTCCACCAAGTGGTACGGCGAGTTGCTGCGCGACCGGCAGATGCTCGAAGCGGCCTGGATCAGCCTGCGCGTCGCGTTCTGGACCGCCACCGCCTCGATGGTGATCGGCACCATGGCCGCGCTGGTCATGACGCGGATGCGCCGCTTCCCCGGAAAGACCGTGTTCGGTGCACTGATCACCGCGCCGCTGGTGATGCCCGAGGTGATCATCGGCCTGTCGATCCTGTTGATGCTGGTGTCGATGGGCGGCGTGCTCGGCATCGCCCCCAAGGGCGTGATGGCGATCTGGGTGGCGCATGTCACCTTCACCATCTCCTTCGTCACCGTGGTGGTGTCATCGCGCCTGCAGGAACTGGATCGCTCGCTGGAAGAGGCGGCGATGGACCTGGGCGCGAACCGGCTCAAGGTGTTCTTCCTGATTACCTTGCCGATCATCGCCCCGGCGCTGGTGTCCGGCTGGCTGCTGGCTTTTACCCTCTCGCTCGACGATGTGGTGATCGCCAGTTTCGTCGCCGGGCCGAGCTCGACGACCTTGCCGATGAAGGTGTTTTCCTCGGTGCGCCTGGGCATCAGCCCGAAGATCAACGCGCTGGCCACGCTCATGGTGCTGGCCGTCTCCCTGGCGGCGGTGCTGGGCTGGTGGCTCATGGCCCGCAGCGAGAAGCGCCGGCAGCGCGATATGCAGCTGGCGCTGCAGGAGAATGGGTGAGCTGGAGTCCGATGGTCCACGGTCGGGGCTGATGGCCCGAGGCCACCCATTGCCCCTCCTACACGCCTCGACGAGCGAAGCCAGTGTTCCGCATCGTTCCACCGATGCAATGCCGCGCTGACGCTGCGCAAACCCGGCCGGCTCTACCATTGCGGCTTGCTTTCGCCGAGCCCGACCATGTCCAGCTACCAGACCGTCAACCCCCACACCGGCCAATCCGAGTACAGCGTCCAGCTGATGGACGCCGCCGCGATCGAACAGCGCCTGACCGCGGCCGCGACCGCCTTCGCGCAATGGAAGACGCAGTCCATCGAGCAGCGCGCCGCGTTGCTGCGTCGCGTGGGCGAGGCCCTCACCCGGCGCCGCGAGGAGATCCAGCGGACGATGACCGCCGAGATGGGCAAGCTGCGGGTCGAGGCGCTGGCCGAGATCGACAAATGCGCGCAAGCCTGCGGGTATTACGCCGAGCATGCCGCCGAGTACCTCAAGCCCCAGGAGATCCAGACCGAGGCGCGGCGCAGCTACGTACGTTTCGAGCCTATCGGCTGCGTGCTGGCGGTAATGCCGTGGAATTTTCCGATCTGGCAGGTGTTCCGTTTCCTCGCGCCCGGCTTGATGGCCGGCAATGTCGCCTTGCTCAAGCACGCCAGCAACGTGCCGCGCTGCGCCGATGCGATCAAGACGGTGTTCGACGAAGCCGGGGTGCCGGCGGGCGTGTTCGACGTCCTGCACATCGACAACGACCAGGCCGCCGAGGTGCTGCGCGACCCCCGCGTCGTCGCGGTGACGCTGACCGGCAGCGAGCGCGCCGGTCGCTCGATCGCCGCCAATGCCGGCGACCAGTTGAAGAAGAGCGTAATGGAACTGGGCGGCAGCGATGCGTTCGTGGTGCTGGACGACGCCGACCTGGACAAGACCGTGGCGGCGGCGGTGAAGTCGCGCTTCGACAATGCCGGGCAGACCTGCATCGCGGCCAAGCGCTTCATCGTGGTCGAAGCCATTGCCGAGGCGTTCGTGCGCAAGTTTGTCGAGGCCGCCGCACAGCGCGTGCCCGGCGACCCCCAGCGCGAGGACGTCACCCTGGCGCCGATGGCCCGCGCCGATCTGCGCGAGGAACTGCATCGCCAGGTCCAGGCCAGCGTCGACCAGGGCGCGACGGTGCTGCTGGGTGGCGCTCCGGTGCCCGATACCCACGCCGCTTACCCGGCGACGATCCTCGACAACGTCACCCCGGGCATGCCGGCCTACGAAGAAGAACTGTTCGGCCCGGTGGCGGCGATCCTGCGGGTGCGCGACGAAGCCGAAGCGGTGCGCGTGGCCAACGACACGACCTATGGCCTGGGCGGCAGCGTCTGGAGCGGCGATGCCGCCCGGGGCGAGCGCGTAGCGCAACAGCTCGAATGCGGCGCGGCGTTCGTTAATGCCATCGTCAAGAGCGACGTGCGCTTGCCGTTCGGCGGCACCAAGCGCTCGGGCTTCGGCCGCGAACTGGCCGAGCACGGGATCCACGAGTTCACCAATATCAAGACGGTTTACGTGGCCTGAGGGCCGCGGCCGGCCCTGTAGGAGGGGCTTCGGCCCCGACCGCGGACCGTCAGCCCACAGCGCCTACAGCCACCGCGCCCGCTTGAACAACCGGTACAACGCCACGCACACCACCACCACGCCACCGGCCAGCAGCGGGTAGGCGTAGCGCCCCTGTAGCTCGGGCATGTTGGCGAAGTTCATGCCGTACCAGCTGGTGATCAGCGTCGGTGCGGCGAGCAGGGCGGCCCACGCGCCGAGGCGCTTGACCGTCTCGCCCTGCGCCAGCGTCACCAGCGACAGGTTGACGCTGAGCGCGGTGCCGAGCATTTCGCGCAGGGTGTCGATTGAGTCGTTGATGCGCTTGGCGTGATCGAGCACGTCGCGCAGGTACAGGCCGACTTCGTCGGATACCAGGTTGACCGGGTTGCGCCGCACATGCGCCAGCACATCCTGCAACGGCGCCACCACCAGCCGCATCTTGTTGAGTTCGCGCTTGAGTTCGTACAGGCGCACCACAGTGTGGCGGCTGTAGTTCTCGGCGAAGATGTCCTTCTCCAGCGACTCCAGGGTGTCGCGGAATTCGTCCATGATCGGCAGGTAGTTATCGACCACGAAGTCGAGGATCGCGTATAGCGCGAAGGCCGGACCCAGCTTCATCTGCTCCGGCTCGCGTTCCATTCGCGTACGAACCGGGGCGTAGGACAGCGAGGCGCCATGGCGCACGGTGACCAGGAAACGCTCGCCGAGGAAGGCATGGGTTTCGCCGTAGCGAATCCGGTCGTTGACCAGCTGCGCGGTGTTGACCACGACGAACAGCGATTGCCCGTAGCTTTCGACCTTCGGTCGCTGGTGTGCCTTGGCCGCGTCCTCGATCGCCAGATCGTGCAGGCAGAACTCCTCCTGGATCTTGTCCAGTACCGATTGCGCCGGTTCGTACAGGCCGACCCAGACGAATCCGTCGGGTTGTGCGAGGCAATCGCTGATGCGGTCCAGGTGGATGTCGTGGCGCCGGCCATCGCCGTCGTACCAGGCACAGGTGATGACGCATTGCGGGTTGCCGGTGTCGCGTGGGTCCGCTGCGGTGTTCATGCCGGGATCGTGCGTCAGCGCCGTGTTGCCGGCAAGCCCTGCTTGCCGAGCACGATTGCCAGCGCAGCGTGCACCGGCAGCAGCAGCACGATCCACTGCAGGTTGAATTGCGACTGGAACGACAGCCAGTCCAGCACCAGCGCCAGCACAGCGCAGGCCACCACGGCCCAGGCCACCCAGCGGAAGCCGGGCAGCGGACGACGGCCACGCAGCAGCGGCCAGGCGCTGGCCAGAAGCCACAGGCACAGCGGGTTGAGCAGCAGCAGGTTGCGATTGCCCCAGGCCGACACGTGCGTGGTGAAGCCCCACAGGAATATCAGCAAGCCACCGGCAATCACGCACAGCAGCCAGAACGGCGCGGCGAAGGCGGCGACCGCGCGCGGGCGGCGATGGCCGGCGAGGATCAGCCCGGCCACGACCAGGCCGGCCAGCAGCCAGGGCCACCAGTGGCGTGCGCGCTCGGGCGGTTCCGGGGCCACGCGTTGCGGCAGCAGCGGTTGCGTGGCCCGCACCAGCGGCGCGCCGTCGGCATTGCGCGCCTGCCCCAGGCTCTCGGCCAGGCGCATCGGCACGAAAGCTTCCTGCCAGCGCGACAGTGGCTTGTCGGCGTACGGGCCCAGGCCGAGGTCGAAACCCAGCCACATCCACCAGGCCGGCGAGGCCAGGCGCACGGCTTCACTGCGGAAAGTGTTGCCGCGCGAGCGGCCGGCCAGTTGTCGTTGCAGGTCGCCGTCGAGGGCCAGGTCGACGTAGTCGCGGACCATCGTGGCGCAGTTGGCGGTGAAGTAATCGTAGTGGTAGCGCGCGTTCTCGGGCTTGGCGCGCTCGGCCAGCGCGGCGGCCAGCTTGCGCGCCTGTTTCGGGCGCAGGTCCAGCCACTGGATGCTGACGCCGCGGCCGCTGTCGCGATAGGAGGCCAGGTCCTGCTCGAACGGCAGCGCGACCAGGTAGTACATCATCTCGCCCTTGACGAATCGGCCGAGAAAATCGGGCTCGGAAGGGTCGAAGAAGCCGAAGTTGTACGAAGTCGCCTGGCCGTTTGCCGGGTCGAGCACGACGATGGCGTCATGGCCGAAGCGTTCGAAGAACACCTCGCCGGGCTGCATCGTTGCCACGCCGATGCGCGGCGGCGGCGAAGCTTCCGCCGCGGCTGTCCGTGCGGGCGGCGGCGTGGCCGGTTGCGCGCACAGCATCGGCGCGACCAGCAGCGCGGCCCAGGCCAGCCACGCCCCGCAGCGCCGGGCCAAGGGTCGTGCGGTGGCCAGGTTCAAGCGTCTTCCTGCGCCAGTTGCGGCAGTAGGTTGACGTGGAACGCGCGCACGCGGCGGGCGTCGGCGCGGGCGACACGGAACACGAAACGGTCCAGGGTCAGTTCCTCGCCAGTTTCCGGCAGGTGGCCGAACGCTTCGGTGACCAGGCCGCCGATGGTGTCGTAGTCGTCATCCGGGAATTCGCAGCCGAAACGTTCGTTGAAATCCTCGATCGGCGTCAGCGCATCGACCACGTACTGGCCATCGGCCTGCGCGGCGATCAACGTGGTCGCATCCTCGGCCTCGTCGTGCTCGTCGTCGATCTCGCCGACGATCTGCTCCAGCACGTCTTCGATGGTGACCAGGCCGGCGACGCCGCCGTATTCGTCGACCACGATGGCCATGTGGTTGCGCGAGAGGCGGAATTCCTTGAGCAGGACGTTGAGCTTCTTCGACTCGGGGATCAGCACCGCCGGCCGCAGCAGCTCGCGGATCGTACCCGGGCCGTTGTCGGCGACAACGCCGCGCAGCAGGTCCTTGGCCAACAGGATGCCGAGGATCTCGTCCTTGTTTTCGCCGTGCACGGGGAAGCGCGAGTGACCGGATTCGACCACCTGCTTCATCAGATCGAGGAAGCGCCCTTCGCCCGGCAGCGAGACCATCTGCGAGCGCGAGATCATCACGTCGCCCACGGTGAGCTCGGCCACCGACATGGCGCCTTCCATCATGCGCAAGGTATCGGACCCGATCAGCCCGTCCTGTTGGGCCGTGCGCAGCAGGGCCACCAGTTCGTCGCGGGTATGAGGTTCGCCCGAGAACGCGGCACTCAGGCGTTCAAGCCAGCTGCGGCGTTTTTCGTGGGGTTCGGGCGTGCTGTGACTACTGTCGTCTTCTGACATCGAATGCGGGAAACGGCACCCGGCGCGCCGGGCGATGGCCGCAGTCTAGCAGGCCATCGCCACGCCGGGCTGCGCGCCGGCTGACCGGCGCTAGCGGCCGCCGGGCGGCGCCTTGACCGGGGCAGCCGGGGTCGGGGCGGGCGCGGCAGGGGCTTCCGGCTCGGCTTCCTCGGGCAGGTCGAGGCTATAGCTGCAACCGGCCAGGGTCTTGCCCGGGTGGGATTTCACGTTGGAGACGCTGAGCACGATCGATTCGATCATCGGCTCGCCGGTCTTCGGATCGGTGGTGTCCTGGCTCAGCACTTCGCGCCCGTACATCACTTTGTCCGCGGTATCGACGCCTTCTTCCAGCTGCAGCTGCTTGGCCAGCGGGCGCGGGTCGGGCAGGTCGAGCAGCGCCATTACGCTTGGGCCGGAAAAGGCGATCCGCGAGGTGGAATGTCCGAACACCGTAATCGGCGTGGTCAGCTCATATTCGGTCATAAACAGATTGGCCTGTGGCAGCGGCCGCCAACCCAGCGCCACGGCCTTGAGCGGGTCTTCGAGCACTGGCTGCAACGCGGCGAAATCGGACACACGGGCGCGGCATTCGAGCAGCGCGGCCAGATCCGGGCGCGCGGCGGGCGCGTCGGCGGCGTGGGCGCCGCTGCAGGCGGCCAGCAGCAGGCCAACGAAGGGCAGGGAGTGTTTCATGCAGTCGCGTTCCTTGCTCAGAGGTAGGGATCCTCGACGCCCAGCTCGGCCAGGATGTCGCGTTCAAGCTGCTCCATGGCCTCGGCTTCGCGCTCGTCCTCGTGATCCCAGCCCAGCAGGTGCAAGGTGCCGTGGACGGTGAGGTGGGCGTAGTGGGCCGCCAGTGCCTTGCCTTGTTCCCTGGCCTCGCGTGCGACGACCGGCGCGCAGATCACCAGGTCGCCAAGCAGTGGCAGCTTGACGCCCTTGGGCAGGCCCTCGGGAAGCTCGGCCGGGAAGCTGAGGACATTGGTCGCATAGTCCTTGCCGCGGTAATGCTTGTTGAGCGCGCGGCCTTCGCGCGCGTCGACCAGGCGCACGGCGAGGTCGGCTTCGCGGATGCGCCCTTTAAGCGCGGCCGCCACCCATTTGCGGAAGCTCACCGCCGCCGGCAAGCCGGCACGGGGCAGGGCATAGCTGACGCCCACATCGAGACGAACCGGGCCGCGGGTCATGGGGTCGCTCCGGTCTGGCGGTCGCTGTCCTCGCGCTTCTCGTAGGCATTGACGATGCGTGCCACCAGCGGGTGGCGCACCACGTCGCGTGCCTCGAAGAAGGTGAAGCTGACGCCGTCGACATCGCGCAGCACCTCGACCGCGTCGCGCAGGCCGGATTTCACGTGCTTGGGCAAATCGATCTGGGTGAGGTCGCCGGTGACCACCGCGGTCGAGCCGAAGCCCAGGCGGGTCAGGAACATCTTCATCTGCTCGATGGTGGTGTTCTGGGCCTCGTCCAGGATCACGTAGGCATCGTTGAGCGTGCGCCCGCGCATATACGCCAGCGGTGCGATCTCGATGACATTCTTCTCCAGCAGCTTGACCACTTTCTCCACGCCGAGCATTTCATACAGCGCGTCGTACAGCGGCCGCAGGTAGGGGTCCACTTTCTGGCTGAGATCGCCGGGCAGGAAGCCGAGCTTCTCGCCGGCTTCCACCGCCGGGCGCACCAGGATCAACCGCTGCACGCGCGATTCGTTCAACGCCTCGACCGCGCTGGCCACCGCCAGGAAAGTCTTGCCGGTGCCGGCCGGGCCGATGCCGAAATTGATGTCGTGGGTGGCGATCTGGTGCAGGTACTTGGCCTGGTTGGCGCCGCGGCCGCGCACGGTGCCGCGCTTGACCTTGATCGCCACGTCCTGGGCTTCATAGGCGCGCTCGGCGACCTGGTCCAGGTTGGCCGCATTCAAGCGCAGGTGAATCGCATGGCTGTCGAAGGCCGTGGCCTCGGCTTCTTCGTACAGGCTGTGCAGCAACTTCTCGGCCGCCTGGGTAGCGCGCGCCGGGCCGGTGACGCGGAAGATATTGCCGCGGTTGGCGATCTCCACGCCCAGGCGCAATTCGATCTGCCGCAGGTTCTCGTCGAACGGGCCGGACAGGTTGGCCAGGCGCTCGCTGTCGGCCGGGTCAAGAGTGAAATCGCGTTGCGCGGGTGTGCTCATGGAATCATCGACAGAGGCGGCGTGGGGCGCGTGCGCGCACGGCGCGGGCCTGGCTTGAGGGAAGGAAAGGGTAGCGCGTCGCGGCCGCTGGCGGCCAGTTGGAGGCTTCACTCGGGTTTAATTAAACGTAGATTTAAATAGGGCCATGAGCCGCGCGCGACCGCCTGCAACGCCCCCCACCAAGCGCGTGCGCAAGCGCGCTGCCGCCGTGGTCCGGCGAGCGCCTGGCCGGCCCGGCGGCGGCGACGCCGAAGACCAGCAGGCGCGGTTGCTGGCGGCGGCGCTGGATTGCTTCGTGCGGCAAGGTGTCGCGGCCACGCGCCTGCGCGACATCGCGCAGCAGGCCGGCGTCACTCCGGCGTTGGTGAACTACTACTTCGGCGACAAGCAACAGTTGCTCGACACCCTGGTGCGCGAGCGACTGTTGCCCGCCATGGCCGGACTGGGCGAGGCATTGGCGCATGCCGGCGACGACATCGAAGCGACCGTGGCTGCCTTCGTCGGCGGCGTATTCGCAGTGGTCGAGCGCCATCCCTGGTGGCCGCAGTTGTGGGTGCGCGAAGTGCTGTGCGAAGGCGGTGCGCTGCGTGGGCTGGTGCTGGACGAGGTCGCGCCGAGCGCGGCGCGGGTGATGGTGGCGCGCTTCACCGCCGCCCAGGCGCGTGGCGAAATCAATCCGGCGCTCGATCCGCGCCTGCTGATGACATCGCTGGTCGGCCTGACCCTGTTTCCCATCGCCGGCGCGCCGATCTGGCGCCAGTTGCTCGGTGCCAAGGACCTGGACGCCGCGGCGATCGCGCGGCACGCGCTGGTGTTGTTGAAGACCGGCATGGCGCCGCCTTGAGCGGCAGGAGCAGCCCTGTGAATCGAAGCATCGTGCGACTTGCCGTGTTCGCCCTGGCCGTGCTGATGGCTGCTTGCCATCGCGAACCGGAGCCCTTGCTTGGCACCCTGGAGTGGGACCGCATCACCCTGCCTGCGCCGGCTTCCGAACGGATCGTGGCGGTGGAGGTGCGCGAAGGCGACCAAGTGCGCGCCGGCACCCGATTACTTCGGCTGGAGCCGCAGCGCACGCAGGCGCAACTGCAGAGCCTGCAGGCCCAAGCCAGCCAGCGCGAGCAGTCGCTGCTGGAACTGCGCAACGGCCCGCGGCGCGAGCAGATTGCCCAGGCCCAAGCGCAGCTGGCGGCGGCCCAGGCCCAGGCCCGCGATGCCAGCGCTTATTACGCGCGCCTGCAGCCATTGGGCAGGCAGCAGCTCGTCGCGGCCGCCGAAGTCGATCGCGCCCGTGCCGCCGCCGGCAATGCACAGGCGCAGGTGCGGGCCGCCGAAGAAGCGCTGCTGGAACTGCGCAACGGCACGCGGGTGGAGGAGGTGGCGCAAGGCGAATCGGCGGTGCGCGCGGCCCAGGCCGAGGCCGTGGTGCAGTCGGTCAACCTCGACAAACTCGATATCGTCGCCCCGCGCGACGGCCGCATCGACAGCCTGCCGTACAAACTCGGCGACCAGGCGCCGGTGGGCGCCGCCCTGGCGATCATGCTGGTGGGTGAAGCGCCGTATGCGCGCATCTACGTGCCGGCCACGGTGCGCGCGCGCGTCGCCATCGGCCAGGCCTTGCCGGTGAGCGTGGCCGGCAGCAGCGAGGTCTTCCAGGGCCGGGTGCGGATGATCCGCAGCGAGCCGATGTTCACGCCCTACTACGCACTCTCCGGCAGCGACGCAGAGCGGCTGACCTACCTGGCCGAAGTGCAATTGCCGGCCAGCGCCAACCGCCTGCCGGTCGGCGTGCCGGTGCAGGTGCGCCTGGCGGACCCCGGCGATGAATGAACCGGCTGCCGCCGCTGCGCCGGTCGCCGCTGGCGAGTGGGCGATCCACGCGCGCGGTGTGAGCAAGCGCTTCGGGGATTTCACCGCGGTCGACCATATCGACCTGGATGTGCCGCGCGCGCAGGTCTACGGCTTCCTCGGGCCCAACGGATCGGGCAAGTCGACCACCATCCGCATGCTGTGCGGCCTGCTGACGCCCAGCGAAGGCGAGATCCAGGTGCTCGGCCTGTCGATCCCGCGCCAGGCCGAGGAATTGCGCCGGCACATCGGCTACATGACGCAGAAGTTCTCGCTGTACGAAGACCTCACGGTGCGCGAGAACCTCATGTTCCTGGCCACCGTGCAGAACCTGCCGCGCGCCCGGCGTGCGCCGCGGGTGGACGAACTCCTGCAGTCCTATGACCTGCAAGCGCTGCAGAAGCAATTGGCCGGTACCCTGAGCGGCGGCCAGAAGCAACGACTGGCGCTGGCCGGCGCGGTGGTGCACGAGCCGCAACTGCTGTTGCTGGACGAGCCGACCAGCGCGGTCGATCCAGAGTCGCGGCGGTCGTTCTGGGAAAAACTCTTCGACCTCGCCGACGCCGGCACCACGCTGCTGGTCTCCACCCATTACATGGACGAGGCCGAGCGCTGCCATCGCATCGCCATCCTCGACCGCGGCCGCCTCGTCGCCAACGGCACTCCGGCCGAACTGACCGGCGCGCTCGCGGGGCGCACGGTCGGCGTGCACAGCGATTCGCTGCGCAAGGCGCAGAAGCTGCTGCACAGCGTCGACGGCGTACTGTCCGTGGCCCAGGTCGGCAACGAGCTGCGGGTATTGTGCGCGCCAGGCCACGGCGATCCGCAGGTGATCGCCACGGCGCTGCGCCGGGACGGCCTGCAGGCCGAAGCGAGCGCGATCGAGCCGAGCCTGGAGGACGTATTCGTCGCCGCCACCCGCCGCCGCGAAGAGGCCAGTGCATGAAGCCGGCGCAGATCTACGCGGTGATGGTCAAGGAACTGCGGCAGATGGCGCGCGACCGCATGACCCTGGCGATGATGATCGGCATTCCCACGCTGCAGCTGCTGTTGTTCGGCTACGCCATCAACCTGGACGTGCGTCACCTGCCGGCCGCGGTGGCCGACCAGGCCGATACCGCCGCTTCGCGCGCATTGGTGCGCGACATGCTGGCCACCGAAGTGATCGATCCGGTCGCCGCGGCGCAGACACCCGAACAGATTCAGGCGCTGATCCGCGCCGGCCGCATCGAGGTTGGGCTGGTGGTGCCGCCGGACTTCGAGCGCCGACTGAGCGAAGGCCGCGAGGTGATGCAGGTGATCGTCGACGGCGCCGACACCTCGGTGCAGGGTGCGGCCCGGCAACTGGCGCAGATGCCGCTGGACGGGCGCCTGTCCACGGCCCAGGCAGGGGCCCGGATCAGCGTGTTGCCGCTATACAACCCGCAGCGCAAATCGGCGATCAACGTAGTGCCCGGGTTGATCGGCGTGATCCTGACGATGACGCTGGTGATGTTCACGGCCATGGCGATCGTGCGCGAACGCGAGCGCGGTAACCTGGAAATGCTGATTACCACGCCGGTTTCCAGCGCCGAATTGATGCTCGGCAAGGTGCTGCCGTATATCGCCGTTGGCCTGGTCCAGGCGACCCTGGTGCTGTTGCTCGGCGGCTGGTTGTTCGAAGTGCCGGTGGTCGGCGGCTTCGGCCCGGTCTACGCGGTAGCGATGCTGCTGATCGTCGCCAACCTCAGCTTGGGCTTGTTGATCTCCACGGTCGCGCAGTCGCAATTCCAGGCGATGCAGATGACGTTCTTCCTGTTCCTGCCGTCGATCCTGCTGTCCGGCTTCATGTTCCCGTTCGACGGCATGCCGTGGCCGGCGCGATGGCTGGCCGAAATCCTGCCGCTGACGCATTTCATGCGCTTGATCCGCGGGGTGATGCTGCGTGGCGCGACGCTGCCCGAGCTGTGGCCCGACGCGCTCGCACTGGCGGGATTCTCGGTGGTGATGATGGCGCTGGCGATCCTGCGCTTCCGCAAGCGCCTGGATTGAGGCAGCGGAAGCGAAAAATGACGTTAGCCGTCATTTCGTTGGAAAAATCGCAGTCCCCCCTCGCCAGGCTTTCGCTACCTTCTGCGGTCCTTCGGAACCGTCGGCATTGACCGACCCGGGTGCCCCCATGGCCAACGAAAACGACCTGATCGCGGCGGACTACGACGACGCGCCTTATCTCTCTTGCGCGTTCGAGGCCTCCGCCCCCGAACACCTGCGTTCGGTCGCCTGGCTATTCGGGCTGGACGCCCCTGATCCGGCGACCGCGCGCGTGCTCGAACTGGGCTGCGCGGCCGGCGGCAATGTCATTCCCTTTGCCCAGCGCCATCCACGGGCCCAGGTTATCGGCGTGGACCTGTCCACCCAGCAGGTAGAAGAGGGCAATGCGCTGATCGCGCGGATGGGCCTGGACAACGTGCATCTGGCGCAGCGCGACCTGGCCTCGATCGATGCCAGCCTGGGTCAGTTCGACTACATCCTGTGCCACGGCGTGTACAGCTGGGTGCCGGCACCCGTGCGCGCCGCGATCCTGCGCGTGTGCCGCGAGAACCTGAGCCCGCAGGGGGTGGCCTTCGTCTCGTACAACACCTATCCAGGCTGGAAGACCCGCGAGGTCGTGCGCGATGCCATGCGCCTGCACGGCGCGCGCCGCGACAGCCCGGTCGAGCAACTGGCGCATGGGCGCACCATGATCCAGTTCCTGCGCGAGCGCGTGGCGCCCGAGGCCATGCTCGGCCGCATCCTCGCCGAGCACGCCGACATCGTGCAGAAGGGCGATGACTATTACCTGGTGCACGAGTACCTGGAGCGGCATAACCACCCCTGTTATTTCCGCGACTTCGCCGACGCGGCGCAGGCGCAGGGCTTGGCCTATCTTGCCGAGACGCCGGTGGCATCGATGTTCGCCAGCAACCTCGGCGACGAGATCGCGCAGGGGTTGCAGGGTGTCGGCGACCAGCTGGAACTGGAGCAGTACCTGGATTTCCTGCGCAACCGACAGTTCCGCCAGACCTTGCTGGTCCATGGCGAACGCGCAACGCAGATCGAACGCACGCTGGACCTGGGCCGACTGCGCGAGCTGTACTACAGCGGCCATTTCAGCCAGCCGCGGCCAGTGGAGGGTGTCCCGCACAAGGTGACGTTGCGCACCAGCCGTGGCGCCGACATCGAGCTGACGGGCGAACTGGGGCTGGCCCTGGCCGATATCCTTACGGCCGCCTATCCCAATGCGCTGCTGGGCAGCGAGCTATTGGCGCAATTGCAACGACGTGGCTTCGAGCCCAGCGCGGCGATAGCTTCCGAAATGGCAGGGCTACTGGGGCAATTGATTGCGTTCAACGCGGTGGAATTCGAGCGTGACGGTAGCCTCCAGGCGGTGCCATCGGCGGGAGAATTGCCGACCGCCTGGGCGCCGGCGCGACAGTGGTATGCACATCGTTTCGAAGGGCCGCAACGCACGCAGAAGCGCTGGGTGGTTTCGCCGCTGCATCGAACGGTGCTGCTGGACGTGGCCCGCCAAAGCCTGCTTCCGCTACTCGACGGCACCCGCACCCAGGCACAGCTGGCCGAGGCGTTGGTCGGCTTGCACGGGCGGGGTGAGATTACGCTGCGGTGCGGGAACGAGTCGCCGGGTGCGGGTGAGCTGGCTGCTTGTGCGCGCGAGGTGGTGTCCGATGTGTTGGCGGCGCTGGCGCGGGAGAGGCTGTTGGTGGCTTGAAGCTTTGGTTGGACTTTTTATTTTTCCGTGCGGCGTTCGGGGCCATGCCCTTGCCCCGGGGGACGCCAAATACTGCATCCTGCGTGTCTCGTTGGGCGACGTCCATGTCGCCCAACGCCCCCGGGGCAAGGGCATGGCCCCGAACGCCCGATAGAGGGTCGCGTTTGTGTGGGGAGAGTTGCCCTCATCCGCCGCTGTCGCGGCACCTTCTCCCGCCTGCGGGAGAAGGACGGCATGCTTTTCGCAAGCTTCGATCAGTCGTGGACAGCGCCTGCTGTCCTTCTCCCGCGTGGGGAGAAGGTGGCCCGACAGGGCCGGATGAGGGTGCTTTTCTCTCCCACAAACCAGGCTGATCTATCGGGTGGTTGGGGGCAGTCCGGTTTCGGGACAATTGGCGACATGGATGTCGCCAATTAGCCCCCATGGATGGGTTCACGGCGTGTCCCGAAACCGGACTGCCCCCAACCACCGCACGTAAAAACAAAACATCAAGCAGCAGCCGAAACCACCCGCCCCCGCAAGGAATTACTCAGCGCCTCAGTAATCAACACATCCACGAACTGCCCAACCAACCGCGGATGCCCGGCAAAATTCACCGAGCGCATGTTCTCCGTCTTGCCGGTCAACTCATTGGGGTCCTTGCGCGAAGGTCCCTCGACCAGGATCGACTGCACCGACCCCACCATCGCCGCGGAAATCTTCGCCGCGTGCGCATTGATATGCGCCTGCAGCCGCGAAAGGCGGGCGTGCTTCACCGCTTCCGGCGTGTCGTCGGAAAGGTCGGCTGCCGGCGTGCCCGGACGCCGCGAATAGATGAATGAGAAACTCTGGTCGAAACCGACATCCTCGATCAGTTTCATCGTCTTCTCGAAATCTTCGTCGGTCTCGCCCGGGAAGCCGACAATGAAATCCGAGCTGATCGAGATGTCCGGCCGTACCGCGCGCAGCTTACGGATCCGCGACTTGAACTCCAGCGCGGTGTAGCCGCGCTTCATCGCGCTGAGAATGCGGTCGCTGCCCGCTTGCACCGGCAGGTGCAGGAAGTTGGCCAGCTGCGGTACGTCGCGGTAGGCGTCCACCAGCGAATCGCTGAACTCGAGCGGGTGCGAGGTGGTGAAGCGGATGCGGCCCACGCCGTCGATCTGCGCGATGGTCCGGATCAGCAGGCCTAGGTCAGCGACTTCGCCGTCGCCGTACGGGCCGCGGTAGGCATTGACGTTCTGGCCGAGCAGGTTGATCTCGCGCACGCCCTGGGCGGCCAGTTGCGCCACTTCCACCAGCACGTCCTCGAAGGGCCGGCTCACTTCTTCGCCGCGGGTATAGGGGACCACGCAGAACGAGCAATATTTCGAGCAGCCTTCCATGATCGAGACGAAGGCCGAGGGGCCTTCGGCGCGCGGCTCGGGCATGCGGTCGAACTTCTCGATCTCCGGGAAGCTGATGTCCACCTGCGGCTTGCCGGATTGGCGGCGTTCGCGAATCAGTTCCGGCAGGCGGTGCAGGGTCTGCGGTCCGAATACCAGGTCCACGTAGGGCGCGCGCTTGACGATCGCCTCGCCTTCCTGGGAAGCCACGCAGCCGCCTACGCCAATGATCACCGGGCGGTCGCCCTGCTTGAGCGCCTTCCAGCGGCCGAGCTGGCTGAAGACTTTCTCCTGCGCCTTCTCGCGGATCGAGCAGGTGTTGATCAGGATGACGTCGGCCTCTTCGGGCACGTCGGTCAGCTCCAGGCCTTCGGCCTCGGCGAGTACGTCGGCCATCTTGGCCGAGTCGTACTCGTTCATCTGGCACCCGTGGGTCTTGATGTAGAGCTTGCCGCGGGCACCGCCGGGCAAGGCCTTGCGGCTGCCGGGCAGGGGAATCAGCGCCGGGGCAGGGGCGGGGGTGTCCACGCTGGGCGTGGCGAGGGAGTCGACGGCGGGCGTCCCGGGCATGGCGATTATTCCAGACGGGTGGCGGGCAGGCGGCCGAATCAGGGCCGGAGGAACTGCGCATTATAGCGGCCGGCCAGGGCCGGATCCTCGCCGGCCGCCGCCCGCCACTTGGCAGCGCCTCCCGGAGCCGGGATACTCGCGGCCATGAAGGGGATGGGGATCTTGGGGCTGTTGCTCGTCTTCACGCTGCCGGCTGCGCCGGCGGTGGCGGGCACCGTTTTCAAGTGCGTCGGCAGCGATGGCGTCACCAGTTACGTCAGCAAGCGCCCTGCAGGCGCCAGCTGCAGTGCCGTCAGCCAGTTCCGCAACGCCGAGCGCCGCGTCAGCCGGCCGCAAGCGGCAATCCCGCTGGTAGCGCCGGCCAAGGCCGATCCCGTAGTCGGCGCGTCGGTGCCTGCGGCGTCCGCACCCACCTTCCAGGCTACGGCCGCCAGCCTCGCGCCGAAGGCGATCACGCCGGCGCCGCTGCCCGGCCCGAGCCGGCCGCCGCGTCGCGTGGTCAACGGCCAGGTCTACGCCTATATGAAGGACGGCGTGCGCCACTACACCAGCGCGCGGCCGACGCAGACCGCCAGTGTCCAGGGCCTGCGCACCATCCGCTACAGCTATATCGAGACCTGCTACGCCTGCGGGGTGAACCCGGGGGTCAACTTCGGCTCGGTGCGCCTCAACACCAATGCCTATGCGGGCGAGATCGCCGCGGCCGCGCGCGAGTTCGGGGTCGAGGAGTCGATCGTGCGCGCGATCATCCATGCCGAATCGGCCTACAACCCGACTGCCCTCAGCCGCGCCGGCGCGCAGGGCCTGATGCAGTTGATGCCGGCCACCGCGCGGCGCTTCGGCGTCAGCGACTCGTTTGATGCATCGCAAAATATCCGCGGCGGCGTGCAATACCTGTCGTGGCTGCTCAAGCGCTTCAACGGCAACCTGACGCTGGCCGCGGCCGGCTACAACGCCGGCGAAGGCGCGGTCGACCGCCACGGCGGCGTGCCGCCCTACAGCGAAACCCAGCGCTACGTGCAGCGCGTGGGCCTGCTGGCCGAGCGCTATCGCGGTGCCCAGGCCAGTGCGCAGTGATCGCTGTTTCCCGTCGCCCGGCGCATGCGCGAGGAGAGAGAACGTGCGTTGCGACACGCTGGCTGCATTGTGTGGCCATTAAGGCTTCCGCTACACTCGCTGCGGATTCATTTCCCGGCTCGACCCCCAGCGAGCCGCTGGCAGCCTCATAGCTACCTAAAAACAAGTATCGGAGTGCCGGATGGCCAACGATGGGGTTAACGAACCCGCCAACACGGGGCGTCGACGGTTTTTGACCGCGACAACCGCTGTAGTCGGGGCAGTAGGTGCAGGTTTCATCGCAGTACCGTTCATCAAATCGTGGAATCCCAGTGCGCGTGCCAAGTTGGCCGGTGCACCGGTGACCGCCGATATCAGCGCATTGCAGGAAGGCCAACGGCTGATCCTGGAATGGCGCGGCCAGCCTATCTGGATCGTCAAGCGCTCGCAGGCGATGCTGGCGGCGCTGCCATCGCTGGACGACCGATTGCGCGATCCCAAGTCCGAGAACAAGGACCAGCAGCCGGCCTACGTGCTGAAGAATCCGGAGTTCCGTTCGATCAAGCCGGAAGTCTCGGTGCTGGTCGGGCTGTGCACCCACCTGGGCTGTTCGCCGGAGATGGTCGCCGAGATCCGCCCCGAGCCCTACGACCCGCAGTGGAAGGGGGGCTACTTCTGCCCCTGCCACAAGTCGCGCTTCGACATGTCCGGCCGTGTGTTCCAGGGCGTGCCGGCGCCGATCAACCTGCTGGTGCCGCCCCACCACTACCAGGACGACAACACGATCATCATCGGCGTGGACCCGTCTTCCGGCGGCGGCGCGCCCACCAGCACGGGGGCTGCCTGAGCCATGGCCAATATCCTTGTCCGTACCGCGAATGGCGTGTTCGACTGGGTCAATGCCCGTGCGCCGGGGTTGATGCCGGTTTATCGCAAGCACGTCAGCGAGTACTACGCGCCCAAGAACTTCAACCTTTGGTACTACTTCGGCTCGCTGGCCCTGGTGGTGCTGGTCAACCAGATCGTCACCGGCATCTTCCTGACGATGCACTACAAGACCAGCGCGGCCGAGGCGTTCTCCTCGGTCGAGTACATCATGCGCGACGTCGAGTGGGGCTGGCTGATCCGCTACATGCACAGCACCGGCGCCTCGCTGTTTTTCATCGTCGTCTACCTGCACATGTTCCGCGGGCTGATGTACGGCAGCTACCAGAAGCCGCGTGAGCTGGTGTGGATCCTGGGCATGCTGATCTACCTGGTGCTGATGGCCGAAGCCTTCATGGGCTACGTGCTGCCCTGGGGCCAGATGTCGTTCTGGGGCGCGAAGGTGATCATCTCGCTGTTCGGCGCCATCCCGGTGATTGGCAACGGGCTGACCGAATGGATCATGGGCGACTACCTGCCCAGCGACGCTACCCTCAACCGCTTCTTCGCCCTGCACGTCATCGCGCTGCCGCTGGTGCTGCTGTTGCTGGTGGTGCTGCACCTGGGCGCGCTGCACGAGGTGGGCTCCAACAACCCCGACGGCGTGGAGATCAAGAAGGGGCCCAAGGGCAACCGCTGGTCGCCGAGCGCGCCGACCGACGGCATCCCGTTCCACCCGTACTACACGGTCAAGGACATGGTCGGCGTCGGGTTCCTGTTGATCCTGGCGGCCTTCATCATCTTCTTCGCCCCGGGTTTTGGCGGGCTGTTCCTGGAGCACGACAACTTCACCGAGGCCAACCGCCTGGTCACCCCGGAGCACATCAAGCCGGTGTGGTACTACACGCCGTATTACGCGATGTTGCGGGTGGTGCCGAACAAGCTCGGCGGCGTGCTGGTGATGTTCGCGGCGATCGCGATCCTGTTCCTGGTGCCCTGGCTCGACCGCGCCAAGGTGCGCTCGATCCGCTACCGCGGCTGGATCTCGAAGGTAGCCCTGGGCGTGCTGGTGGTGTGCTTCGTCTGGCTCGGCATCATCGGTTCGGGCCCCGGCACCGACATCCACGAGACCTACATCGGGCGCGTGCTGACGTTCCTGTACTTCGCCTTCTTCATCACCATGCCGCTGTGGACGACCTTGGACAAGACCAAGCCGGTGCCGGATCGGGTGACGACCCATGACTAAGACGCGATGGACCACCCGTCTGGCCCTGGGCCTGCTGCTGGGCATCGGCGCGGTTGCCGGGACCGCTAGCGCGGCCGAGGGCGGCCAGTTGCTGCAGGCCGGCAACGACCTGGGCGATCGCGCCTCGTTGCAGCGCGGCGCCAAGCTGTTCATGAACTACTGTTCCGGCTGCCACTCGCTGAAATACCTGCGCTACTCGCGCATGGCCAGCGACCTGGGGCTGAGCGAAGAAGAGGTCATGAAAAACCTCAACTTCACCGGTGCCAAGATCGGCGACCACATCGAGGCGTCGATGCCCAAGGACGCCGCCACGCAGTGGTTCGGCAAGGCGCCGCCGGACCTGAGCCTGATTGCCCGGGTACGCGGTACCGACTGGCTGTACACCTACCAGAAGTCGTTCTATCCGGACCAGAGCCGGCCGTTGGGCTGGAACAACAAGCTGTTCCCCAACGTGTCGATGCCCAACCCGCTGTGGGAGCTGCAGGGCCTGCAGCAGCCGGAGTACGGCGAGCCGGAGGCGGCGGGCATGGACAAGCCGGTGGTGGCGCTCAAGCTCGCCTCGCCGGGCAAGCTGAGCCCGGCCGAGTTCGACCAGTCGGTGCGCGACATCACCAACTTCCTTGAGTACGCCGGCGAGCCGGCGATCCTCAAGCGCCAGAGCATGGGCGTGTGGGTGGTGCTGTTCCTGGCGTTCCTGACCTTCCTGGCCTACCTGTTGAAAAAGGAATACTGGAAGGACGTGCATTGAGTCTCGCGGCGGCGGACGCTGCCGCGGGGCCGCCTCGGAGGCGCAGCATCGCTATTGGCTTTTGTGACGGCCGGTTGCACACTCGGAAATCGGGGCGACCACCGGCACTGGGCCGGCGGCGTCGATGCGACCGGCGGAATTTAGAACAACCTGGAACGGTTGTTGGAGAGCCTTGAATGGCGACGAGCGTGCGTATGCGGAATACCTTGACCCTGTTTTCCTCCACCGACGATGTGCTTTGCCATCGTGTCCGGTTGGTCCTCGCGGCCAAGGGCGTTACCTACGATCTGGTGGCGGTAGACCCGCAGAACCCGCCGGAAGACCTGATCGACCTCAACCCGTACCACTCGGTACCGACCCTGGTCGAGCGCGAGCTGGTGCTGTACGCCGCCTCGGTGGTCAGCGAATACCTGGACGAGCGCTACCCGCATCCGCCGCTGATGCCGGTCGATCCGCTGTCGCGGGCGCGCCTGCGCCTGGCGATGCTGCGGATCGAACACGACTGGGTGCCGCAGGTGCAGGCGATCCAGCTCGGCAACAAGACCCAGGCCGAAGCCGGGCGCAAGCGCCTGAAGGAACTGCTGACCGCCTCGGTGCCGTTGTTCAAGGCCAGCAAGTTCTTCCTCAACCCGGAAATGAGCCTGGCCGATTGCGCGATGGCGCCGATCATCTGGCGCCTGCAGGCGCTGGACATCCCGCTGCCGAAGGACGGCAAGGCGATCGAGGA